>Ga0070671_100003117_pt1 | contig 12916 bp, 7 predicted proteins | sample KBSS73metaG_FD_65341 | JGI IMG/M metagenome (GOLD analysis project Ga0070671, IMG submission 65341) | Switchgrass rhizosphere microbial communities from Kellogg Biological Station, Michigan, USA - KBS S7-3 metaG | ecosystem: Host-associated > Plants > Roots > Rhizosphere > Soil ...
ATCGATCGCCGCGTGATCGAAATAGCTCTGGGCGAGCCCGCCGAGGCCGTGGTCGGCCCGGCCGGCATCGACCACGTAAGACATCAGCTTGATGTCGTCGTAGGGAGCGATCTCGATGCCGCGCAGCGCGAAGATCTGCCAGTCAAACTTGAAATCCTCGCCGATCTTGAGCACGCCCGGATCCGTGAGCAGCGGCTTGAGCGCCTCGAGCGCCGCGTCCTCGGACATCTGATCGGGCGCAACATCGCCGCGGAACAGCGTGCCGTTGTCGCCCTCCCCGCCTTGGCGGTGACCGAGCGGCACGTAGCAGGCTTCATTCGGCCCGACCGCGAGCGCCAAACCGCACAGCTCCGCCTGCATCGGATCGAGACTCGTCGTCTGCACGTCAATGGCGACAAAGCCCGCATCACGTGCCCGCTCGATGAAGGCGCGCAGCCGATCGATGGTGCGCACGGTCTCATAGCGCTTGCGGTCGAATCTTTCGTTACGCGCCGCCTGCAGGCGTGCGGCCGCGAGCGCCTGCGGTGTCAGCGGACTCGCCGGTTCGCCCCTCCCCTTGCGGGAGAGGTCGGCCGGCTGCGCCGGCCGGGTGAGGGGAAGCTGCGGCGCCGAGCCCCGCCGCTCACCCGGCGAGGGCCTGCGGCCCTCGCCACCCTCTGCCGGGGAGGAAGACGGTAGCGGCGCGAAACCTCCCGCCAACCGCGGCTCGGCTGCGATCTCGCCGGCCTCGACGCCGGAAAACTCGGCGACGCGCCGCGTCAATGAATGGAACTCCATTGCCTTGAGGAAGGCGATGAGCCGCTTGTGATCAGGCTCATGCACGGCGAGGTTGCCGAGCGGCACGTCGAGCGCCACGTGGTCGTCAAGGGTGACGAGCTTCTTCGACAGGCGCGCATTCTCGGCGTGGTCGATCAGCGCCTGCCGGCGCTTCTCCTGCTTGATCTCGCCGGTTCGCGCGAGCAGCGTCTCCAGGTCGCCGTATTCGCCGATGAGCTGCGCCGCGGTCTTGACGCCGATGCCCGGCACCCCGGGCACGTTGTCGGTCGAATCGCCGATCAGCGCCTGCACCTCGATGACCTTCTCGGGCGGAACGCCGAATTTCTCCATTACCTCGGCCCGCCCGATCCTCTTGTCCTTCATGGTGTCGAACATGACGACGCAGTCGGTGACGAGCTGCATCAAATCCTTGTCCGAGGAAACGATCGTGGCGGTGGCACCGGCAGCGCAGGCCTCACGCACATAAGTCGCAATCAGGTCGTCGGCCTCGAAGCCGTCCTGTTCCAGGCACGGCAGGTCGAAAGCCTGCACCGCCTCGCGGATGAACTTGAACTGCGGCCGCAGGTCGTCCGGCGGATCGGGCCGGTGCGCCTTGTAGTCGGGATACATCTCGGTGCGGAACGTCTTCTCCGACTTGTCGAAGATCACGGCGAGATGCGTCGGCCGCTCCTCCGGCGACATGTCGCGCAAAAGCTTCCACAGCATGTTGCAGAAGCCGAACACGGCGTTGAGCTGGAGCCCGTCGGACTTGCGGTTGATCGGCGGCAGCGCGTGATAGGCGCGGAAGATGTAGGAGGAGCCGTCGACGAGAAAGACGTGATCGCCTTTCTTCACCGGCGCGGCGGCGGGCTGAGCTTTCTGTGCGACGGGCATGATGGCCGCTAATATATGAAATTGGCGTCATTCCGGAAGCTGCGAACGGGGCAGTCCACGCCTCATTGCGCGTGAAACGAAGCGATCGAGGGGCGGCAAGCTGCGAAACTCTTTGGCGCTTGTCGCTCTCGCGAGGACAGGGCCCGCGCGCGTCGCCCGTGCGATATGACCGACCATGGAACGTTCCCCGCTGCCCATCGACGCCGCGTTGCCGGAGCTGACCGCAGCACTGCGCGCCGGCAACGCTGCGGTCCTGGTAGCGCCGCCCGGCGCCGGTAAGACCACGCGGGTGCCGCTGGTGCTCGCCAATGAGGCATGGGCGGAGCAACGCCGCATTCTCGTCCTCGAACCGCGCCGGCTCGCCGCCCGCGCGGCGGCGGAGCGGATGGCCAAGACGCTCGGCGAGCGCGTCGGCGACACGGTCGGCTTGCGCGTGCGCTTCGGCTCGAAGGTTTCACGCCGCACGCGGATCGAAATCGTCACCGAGGGGGTGTTCACCCGGCTCATCCTCGACGACCCGACGCTCGAGGGTGTCGCCGCCGTGCTGTTCGACGAATTCCACGAGCGCTCGCTCGATGCCGATCTCGGCCTGGCGCTGGCGCGTGACGTGCAGCAGGGTCTGCGGGAGGGTTTGCGGCTCCTCGTCATGTCGGCGACGATCAACGGCGCCCGCGTCGCCAGCCTCCTCGGCCAGGCTCCGGTGATCGCCGCCGAAGGCCGCGCCTTTTCGGTCGAGACCCGTTATGTCGGCCGCGATGCGCGGGCGATCGAGCCGCAGATCGCCGACGCGATCGGGCGCGCGACGCGCGCCGAACAAGGCTCGGTGCTCGCCTTCCTTCCCGGCGCCGCCGAAATCCGCCGCACGCAGGCGTTGCTCGAGGGCCGGCTCGACCCGACTTGCGATGTCGTCGCGCTCTACGGCGCGCTCGCCGGCGACGAGCAGGACCGCGCCATGGCTCCAGCCCGGCGCGGCCGCCGCAAGATCGTGCTCGCGACCTCGATCGCGGAGACCTCGATCACCATCGAGGGCGTGCGCATCGTCATCGACAGCGGGCTCGCGCGCGTGCCGCGCTACGAACCCGATGTCGGCGTGACGCGGCTTGAGACCGTGCGCGTGTCGCGCGCGGCCGCCGATCAGCGCCGCGGTCGCGCCGGCCGCATCGAGCCCGGCGTCTGCTACAGGCTCTGGGATGAGCCGCAGACGGCGGCGCTCGAAGCTTATTCGCGCCCGGAAATCCTCGCCGCCGACCTCTCCGATTTCGTGCTCGAACTCGCGGCGTGGGGCGCGGCGCCGGAAAAGCTTGCCTTCCTCGATCCGCCGCCGCGCCCGGCGCTGACCGAAGCGAAAACGCTGCTCATTGAACTCGGCGCCATCGACGCAGACGGCCGCATTACCGACGAAGGGCGAAAGCTGCGCCGGCTGCCGCTGCCGCCACGGCTCGCACGCATGGTCGTGGACGCTGCCGCCCGAGGCGGTGCACTAGGGGCCGCCGAGATCGCCGCCCTGATCGGCGAACGCGGTCTTGGCGGCGACGGCATCGACCTGACGCATCGTCTCGAGGCCTTTCACCGCGACCGCACTCCCCGCGGCCGCGATGCGCGCGCCATGGCGCGACGCTGGGCCGAAACTGCAGAAGCGATGTCGTCCGAGCTTTCGCAGCGCGATCCCTCCCCACAAGGGGGAGGGGAAGTGCAAACGGAAGCCGCCGAATTATCGATCGGCGTTCTTCTTGCCCTCGCCTATCCCGAACGGATTGCGAAAAACCGCGGTGGCGCGGCCGGCGCTTTCCAGTTGGCCAATGGCCGCGGCGCGCAGGTCGATCCGGCGTCCCCTTTGGCGCGCGCGCCATTCCTTGCCGTGGCCGAGCTTGCCGGCAGCGCCGCTGCGGGGCGCATCCTCCTCGCCGCGCCGATCACGCTGGCAGAGATCGACGCGCGCTTTGCCGAGCGCGTCGAGACCCGCGAGGAAGTCGCCTTCGATCCGGCGACTGCGAGCTTGCGCGCACGCCGCCAGCGGCGACTCGGCGCCATCTCGCTGTCCGAGCAACCGATCCCGGTCACGGCGAACGAGGCGGCGACACGCCTCCTCGCCGCGGGTGTCGCGCGTCTGGGCGCGGTTCGGCTGCCCTGGACCAAAGCGCTGCGGCAATGGCGCGACCGTGTCAGTTTCCTTCGCCAAGCCGAGGGCGCAGACTGGCCCAATCTCAGCGACGACGCGCTCGCTGCCGACACCGATTGGCTCGCGGCGCTTTTTGCCGACAAGACTTCCGTTGCCGAGATTTCTGCGGACGCGTTCGCGACCGCCCTCAAGGCGCGCCTGCCCTACCCCTTGCAACGCCGGCTCGACGCCGAAGCGCCGACCCATTTCGCGGCGCCGACCGGCACGCACGTGCCGATCGACTACGAGGCGGATGGCGGCCCAAAGATTGCGATCCGCGTTCAGGAGCTGTTCGGCCTCGATCGCCATCCGGCGATTGCCGGCGGTAAAATCCCGCTGCTGGTCGAACTTCTCTCACCCGCACACCGGCCGGTGCAGACGACGCGCGACTTGCCGGGCTTCTGGCGCGGGAGCTATGCCGCCGTGCGCGCAGAGATGCGCGGCCGTTACCCCAAGCATCCCTGGCCCGACGATCCCCTCGCGGCAGCGCCGACCCGGCGAGCAAAGAGGGCGACTAGGAAATAGCGAACAGCGAAAGAGGCGAATAGCGAATGGCGAGTAGCGAATGGTGAAAGGAAGTCCCTTATTCGCTATTCCCTATTCGCTATTCGCCATTCGCTATTCGCCATTCGCCCCTATATTGGGCGTGACCACCATCGAGCCCCCGCATGTTCCCCACGCCGAAACCGCAGCTCAAACCCAATACCTACGCCTACGAATCCGAGCCGATGGTGAAGCCCACCGGATTTCGCGAATATGACGCGCGCTGGCTGTTCGGCAGCGAGATCAACCTGATGGGCGTCGAGGCGCTCGGGCTCGGGCTCGGCACCTTGATTGGCGAACTCGGCCGCAAGCAGGAACTCGTGACCGGCCACGATTTCCGCTCCTACTCGGCGTCGATCAAGATGGCGCTGGTCAACGGCCTGCTCGCGTCGGGCTGCAAGGTGCACGACATCGGGCTCGCGGTGACACCGATGGCATATTTCGCGCAGTTCGCACTCGATGTGCCGGGCGTCGCCATGGTGACCGCCTCGCACAACGACAACGGCTGGACCGGGGTGAAGATGGGCATCAATCGCCCGCTCACCTTTGGCCCCGACGAGATGAGCCGCCTCAAGGACATCGTGCTCAACGGCCGCTTCAAGCTCAAGGCCGGCGGCTCCTATCAGTTCGTGGAGAACATGCGGGCGCGTTACATCGCCGATCTCACCGACCGGCCGAAGCTCAAGCGCCGCCTCAAGGTCGTGTGCGCCTGCGGCAACGGCACCGCCGGCGCGTTCGCGCCGGAGGTCCTGGAAAAAATCGGCTGCGAGGTGGTGCCGCTCGACTGCGACCTCGACCACACCTTTCCGAAATACAATCCGAACACCGAAGACATGAAGATGCTGCACGCCATGCGCGACGCCGTGCTGGCGAACGGCGCCGATGTGGCGCTCGGTTTCGACGGCGACGGCGACCGCTGCGGCGTGGTCGATAATGAGGGCGAGGAGATTTTCGCCGACAAGGTCGGAGTTATGCTCGCGCGCTTTATCTCGGCGGAGCACAAGGACGCGCGGTTCGTCGCCGACGTGAAGTCGACCGGGCTGTTCATGACCGATCCGGTGCTCATCAAGAACGGCGCCAAGACCGACTATTGGAAGACCGGTCATTCGTACATGAAGCGCCGGGTCAACGAGATCGGCGCCATCGCCGGCTTCGAGAAATCCGGCCATTTCTTCTTCAACGAGCCGTTCGGCCGCGGCTATGACGACGGGCTGATCTTCGCGCTCGCGGTGTGCGACATGCTCGATCGCAATCCGGGAAAGAGCATGGCCGATCTCAAGAACGCCCTGCCGAAAACCTGGTCGTCGCCGACCATGTCGCCGCACTGCCCCGACGAAGAGAAGTACCGGGTGGTCGAGGCGGTGGTGAAGCACTTCGAGGACGAGCAAAAGAAGAGCGGCAAGGTCGCCGGCCAGCCGATCCGCGACCTCGTCACAGTCAACGGCGTGCGCGTCACCGTCGAGGATGGCACCTGGGGGCTGGTGCGGGCGTCCTCCAACAAGCCCGAACTCGTCGTCGTGGTCGAAAGCCCGGTTTCAGAGGCGCGCATGCGCGAAATGTTCGCGGCGGTCGACACCGAACTGCGCACTCACAAGGAGGTCGGGGAGTACAACCAGAGAATCTAAGAGCCGGACGACGAAGGACGGACAACAGGTGTTAGGCCTGGAAACCTTTTCAGTCCTGCGTTAATCCGTCCTCACACTTCCTGATAAACGTCGACCTCCAGCGCGCCCGGCAGCATCGCGCGCCAGGCCTGCAGGTAGGTCTGCATGCGCACGTCGCTGGCGATCGATTGGCGGTTGAGCTCGAAGTGCTCCGGCGTTTCGTAGTCGATCACCTGGATGAACTTCGTCGGGTCGTCGGCATTGCGCAGGAGCTTGAGCTGCGCATTGCCGAACAGCTGATAGAACGGCGCCGAAGCGCGCATCAAGGTGGCGAGCTGATCCGGGTCGGCGCCCGGCATCGTGAAGCGCAGGTGCAGTGTCCGCCGGACAGTTCCCTCGCCGTTGCTCATCGCCTGTTTCCTCGCTTGCTGCCGCAGCCATGTGGCAGGCGCTTCCTGAGCCCTGCTGTTACTTGAAGGTTGCCCGAAAACGGTGCGCCGGGTAGACGCCGAGAATCCGCAGCGATTTCGGTCGCGAGACGAATTCAAGCTCCTCGAGCGCGAGTTCGAGCCCGCGCTCCTTCGGATGGCCCTGCACGTCGGCATAGAATTGGGTGGCGGCGAAGCTGCCGTTGACCATGTAGCTTTCGAGCTTGGTCATGTTGACGCCGTTGGTGGCGAAGCCGCCCAGCGCCTTGTAGAGCGCGGCCGGGATGTTGCGCACCTCGAACACGAAGGTGGTGATCACGCGCCGCTCGCTGCGGCTTGCCCATTTCGGCTTGCGCGCGAGCACGATGAAGCGCGTGGTGTTGTGCCGCGCGTCGGCGACATCCTTCTTGAGGATGTTCAGACCGTAGATTTTCGCCGCGAGCGTCGTCGCCAGCGCCGCGCGCGTCACGTCCCCAGCCTCGGCGACCTCGCGGGCCGCGCCCGCAGTATCGGCGGCGACCACGGCCTTGACGCCGAGCGCGCGGATGATGTTGCGGCATTGCCCGAGCGCATGCACGTGGCTCTCGACGGTCTTGATCGTCTTGAGCGTTGCGCCCCGCGGCGCCATCAATTGATGCTGCACCGGCAAGAACCATTCGGCGACGATATGCAGTCCCGATCGCGGCATCAGATGATGGATGTCGGCGACCCGCCCCGCCACCGAATTGTCGATCGGGATCATGGCGAGCGCGGCGCGTCCGCCGCGCACCGCCGCAAAGGCGTCCTCGAAGGTCGGACACGGCAGCGGCTCGTAGGCCGGATAAGCCTCCCGGCAGGCGATATCAGAGTTCGCGCCCGGTTCGCCTTGAAATGCGACCTTGCGTCCTTTGCTTGTACGCTTCGCCATAAAACCCTTCAAATCCAACCCGGTGTACCAGTACGCCCTCAGGATTGGGCCAGCAACCTTCGATCAAAATCCGAGCTGCCGCGAGGCGAGTTCCTTCATGATCTCCTCGGCGCCGCCGCCGATGGCGTAGACCTTCACTTCCCGGTAGATCCGCTCGACCTTCACGCCGCGCATGAAGCCGGCGCCGCCGAAGATCTGCACCGCCTCGGAGGCGCAGAACGCCAGCGTCTGGGTCGCCTGGTTCTTGAGCAGGCTGATATCCGCGACCGGATTGAGATTCTGATCCATCTGCCAGGCGACGAGCTCGAGGAAGGCTTGCGAGGCGGCGATCCGCTGGCGCATGTCGACGAGCTTGTGGCGGATGACCTGATGCTGGATCAGCGGCTTGCCAAAGGTGTGGCGAAGCTTGGCGTGCGCGAGCGCCTCCTCGTAGGCGACCTCGGCGAAGGCGATCGCCGAGGCGGCAAGGCCGAGCCGCTCGTCGTTGAACGTCATGGCGATGCCGCCGAATGCCGCGCCCTCGGTACCGATCAGATGCCCGGCCGGGACCCGGCAATTCTCGAACTGCAGGATCGCCGTGTCGGAGGCCCACCACCCCATCTTGCGCAACGGCGTCCGCGACAGGCCGGGTGTCGCGCCCTCGACCAGGAGCAGAGAGATGCCGCCCCGGCCGGGGCCGCCGGTTCGCACCGCGACCGTCAGATAGTCCGCGCGCATGCCGGAAGTAATAAAGGCCTTTTCGCCGTCGACGATGAAGTGATCACCCTCCCGCCGCGCAGTTGTGCGCAGATTGGCGACATCCGACCCCGCGCCGGGCTCGGTCACCGCCAGCGCCGCGATCTTTTCTCCGGCCAGAACCGGCGGGACGACTTTTCGCTTCAGCGCGTCCGAACCGAACTTGATGATCGCCGGGAGCCCGATGGTGTGGCTCATCAGCGAGGCGCACACCCCTCCCGAACCGCTGCGCGCCAGCTCCTGGCTGAGGATGATCGCGTAGAACCGGTCGGCCGGGACACCGCCGAATTCCTCGGGATAATTGAGCTGCAGAAGCCCCACCTCGGCGGCCTTGCGATAAAGCTCGCGCGGAAAGGTCCCCGCCTCGTCCCATTCGTCGACATGCGGCTCGATCTCCGTGCGCACAAAGCGGCGGACCTGGTCGCGGAACGCCTCATGCGCGGAGTCGTAAAAGGGCGAATGCAGTATCATCCCTTCCCTCCCCGTTCGGTCCAGGAACGGACTCTTGCCTGACTGGACGGCTGAGGATAGTGGGGGAGCCAGAGGGGCCTACCCATGCAGTATCGTTCCGTGTTTCGGCCCGGCGCGTTCGACGGCCAGCGCATCATTGTCACTGGCGGTGGCAGCGGCATCGGGCGCTGCACCGCTCACGAACTCGCCTCTCTCGGCGCCTTCGTCGCGCTAGTCGGGCGCAACCGCGAGAAACTCGACGCTGTCGCCGCGGAGATCAGCGAGGCCGGATACCGGCCGCCGACGTTGCACGTCTGCGACATCCGCGAAGAAAAGCAGGTCAACGCGACCATCGCCGACGTGCTTGCCGGCAGCGCGCCGATCCATGGCCTGGTCAACAATGCCGGCGGCCAGTTCATGGCGCCGCTCAAGGATATTTCGCTCAACGGCTGGGAGGCCGTGGTGAAGACCAACCTCACCGGCGGTTTCCTGATGGCGCGCGAGTGCTACCGCGCCTCGATGGAGGCCCATGGCGGCGCGATCGTGAACATCATCGCCGATATGTGGCATTCGATGCCGGGCATGGGACATTCCGGCGCGGCGCGCGCGGGCATGCTCAATTTCACGCAGACCGCCGCGGTCGAATGGGCCTCGTCGGGCGTGCGCGTGAACGCGGTGGCGCCCGGCTGGATCGCTTCCTCGGGGCTGACCAAATATCCGGAAGCCGCGCGTCCCAGGATCAAGCAGCTCAGGCGTTCCGTGCCGCTCAAACGCTTCGGCACCGAATCCGAAGTCTCCGCAGCGATCGTCTTTCTGCTCTCGGAAGCGGCCGCCTTCATATCGGGCACGTGCCTGCGCGTTGACGGCGCCGTGCCGAACACGCGTCCCGACCTCGACATTCCCGACCATGATCGCTCAACCGCCTATCATGGCTTCCCGCTCGAAACGCAGATCGACTTCCTCTAGGCCGTGGACATCTCCGCCACCCCCACCTCGGAAAAATCCATGAAGGACGCGCTGTTGGCGGCCGCCCGCGCGCTGGATCATGGGCGTTGGGAGGAAGCGCGAGAGCGGCTGCGGTCCGCTCCGCTGGTGCGCTCGCATCCTTCGCAACGCCTTGTCGCGGCGGCGCTGTGGAAGCGCATCCTGCGGAGTTCGCGCCCCAGCGATCGGCAACCGATCGACCAGGACGACGAGACCCTAGCGGCATTCGACAAGGCTACGGGACCGCTGCGAGGCGAGGGTGACATCTGGGCGACCTTTCATGCGCTGCCGAGCCTGGAATTGAAAATTGGCGCGGCGGACGCGGCCGCTATCGTCGCCACCACGCTGTGGGATATCGTCCTCAAATCAGACCCGACACTATTCAGCTCGATGTTCGAATTGTTCTTCAGGGCCGGGGCGAGCCGCTGCCTCGACGCCTGGGAGCAATTCCTGGTCGAGCAAACAGACTACCTCCCATCCTTTTGGGACTTTGTGCTTCTGACGAAAAGCCTTCCGGGAGGCAATCGCTCCGATTTTGCGACGACGGCGGGTCAGTCGCTCCGGGCTGCGCAACGCGAAGATTTGGCGCCGCTATTCGCCGTCTATCTGAAACAAACGCGGCAAGCACCAGTGGGCGAGATCGTCGCGGCGGCGCGCGCGCTGAGCACGCCCGCGCACCGCATGCGGGTCGCCGACTACATGGCCGAAATGGGCTACATGCCTGACGAAGTGCCGGTGGTCGTCGCCGCCTTCGCGGAACTGGCGGGAGAATCCGACGCGGATGGCACCCGCATGGCATTGATGCGGGCGCGTCTGGCGAATGCCGAGCGCCGCTGGCACGACGTCATCACCTTCGCGGATCTTGCGCGGGCAAGTCCGCGGCACCGTTGCGCCGCCGATCTGCTTCGTGCCCACGCGCTCTGCCGCACCGGCGAAAGCCGCGACGCGATCGCCATCCTCGAGGATGTCGGCGCCGATAAGAAGGTCGCGCCGTTCCAGCTCTCGCGCGCCGCCTTCATCCGGGTCACGGCCGAATGCGTAAAGCGTGGGCTCGCTGCCCCGGACGAGATGAAGCCGAGGTCCCTTCCGGTAGCCGCCGGACGGCCGCTCGCGCAATCACTGTGGGTCGGGCCGCGGTTGCGCTGGATCGAGCGGCTTGCCATCCAATCGTACCTCGACAACGGCTGGCGCTTTCAACTCTACGCCTACGACGATCCGGACAACGTCCCGGACGGCTGTGAGGTTTTGGATGCCACCACCATCATCCCGGCGAAGGAGATTTTCAGGGAGGGTATGAACAGCGGCGCGCACGCCGGCTCGATCGGCGCCTTCTCCGATCTGTTCCGTTACCAGCTTCTCTACATGCGCGGCGGAATGTGGACGGACACCGACGTGATAAATCTCAAAAGATTCGAGCCCGACGGCCAAAGATTCATTTGTACCGAGATCGTGGACGCCGGGTTGACCTCGCTCAATGGTGCCATTATGGCGGCGCCTGCCGGGGACCCGTTTCTGGCGCGCGCGTGCGAGCGCTCCCGCGAACTTCTGGCCTCCACGGAAGGCATGTTCTTCACGCGCATCGGGCCGTATTTGCTGGCCGAGTTGTTCATCGAAATGGGTGTCGGCGCAATCGAGCTGATGCCGCCCGGATTCCTCAGCCCGGTTTCTTGGATGAACGCAGGTTCGCTGCTTCAGCCGTTCACGACAGTGACGGCGCGGCGCGAGTTTCGCGAGGCGGTCAACCTTCACGTCTATACCGAAATCTGGCGCACCCTGGGGCTCGGCCTTGATCACCCGCCTGGTCCGGACACCTTCATCGGTCGGCTCTACGCCGACCTCGTCGGCGAGACTGAAGCCGAGCCGCAGGCAGTGAACGCATGATCGCGGCCGCCCGCCCGTTCGTCAGGCTATCTGCCCTGCTCAGGCAGGCGCCCCGCCGCAGCTTCGCCGGCCTTGTCCTCGACGGATTTGACGTGGTCGCCGCCATTGCTGCCGAGAAGCGCGGGCGAACGCTGGCGAAGGCTGCCGACGTCGCGCGGCGAGCCGGCGAATCGGTCTGGGCGGAGCGTTTCGCCCGCCGCGGCTACGCGATTGCTTCCGATGCCGCTGCCGCCTTGCAACTGGCTTCCATCCTCGCGTCGTTCGGCCAATGCGAGGAGGCGGCAGGCCTGCTGTCGACCATCGCCGACAGGAAGAAAGGCGAGGCCTACCGCGAAATTCGCGCTGTCCTTCATGCCAAGGCGGGAGAGGCCGACGAGGCCTTTGCCATGTTCGATACGCTGCCCAGAAGCCTGGACCCACACCGTCCGATCAAAGCGATGCTGGCGACAGCGCTGGAGATGATGGAACAATGCCGCCTAGCGACGGCCATGGCCTTCGTGACGAAGATGGCGCAGCGCTATCCGTCCGATCTGATCACACGCGCGCTAAACCTGCGGTGCCATCTGCTCGCCGGAGACAGCGACAGGGCTCGCCAACTTATTGACCCGCCGGAGTTTGCCCTCGAACGCGCCTCGACCTTCGAGCGGCGCGCATTCGTCGCGGCGGTCGCGGATACAATGGAACTACCCGGGTGGATGAGCGAGTTGTTCGATTTTCTCAAGGAGAAAATCGAACAGGACCGCACGCACTGGCTCTTGTACACTCGCGCCTGCATAGCCGCACGGGCAATCTCGCGCGATCAGCAATACGCGGCGCTGCTCGCGGCAATCCCCGACGAAGCCCGAAATAGCCCCGAAGCGCTGGCATTGATGTGCCGGTGGCACGTTGACGAACATCGCTTCGAAGAAGTTTCGCCCTACCTCGACCGCATCTTTGCGCGCTCGGCCAGTTTGTTCCTGGAGACGCAGCTCTATTTCGTTTCAACCGCGCGGGATTGGGATGAGATCCAAGTGGCGTACGAAGCCTGCGTCGAGTGCGGCATCCCGCTGTTCGGCCCGACGCTGATGTCGGTCATCCATACCTATTACTACAAATCCTCACTGGAAAGGATTCGCGACGGACTAGGGAAACTCGAGCCGTTCGCCGGCTTGGCGCGGAGCAACGTCCACTTCTGGCAAACCTATCTGCGCTGCCTGATCGCTCTCGGCAACGACCGGCGCGCGGCCGAATGCTATTCTCAATTGCCCGCGGGCATGGCCGGCGGCGCGGCACTTGGCACGTTCAAAATGTTCTTCGATGCCGAGGCGGGCCGGCACGAGGAAGCGAGAAGAGGCTGGACCCGCTACATTCGCGCCACACACCACTTTTCCGTCAATGCCCCGTCGAGCTATCCGCGTACCGTCGAGCTTAAATACTCCGAGAAGCCCGGCGCGGTACTGCTGTTCACGACTGTGTTCAATGCGATCGAATTCATCGACTGGTTCCTGGCACACTATCGCGCGCTCGGAGTCGAGCATTTCTTCGTCACCGACAACGGATCGACCGACGGCTCGCTGGAGCGGCTGCGCGAGCAGCC
>Ga0070671_100003119_pt1 | contig 12909 bp, 9 predicted proteins | sample KBSS73metaG_FD_65341 | JGI IMG/M metagenome (GOLD analysis project Ga0070671, IMG submission 65341) | Switchgrass rhizosphere microbial communities from Kellogg Biological Station, Michigan, USA - KBS S7-3 metaG | ecosystem: Host-associated > Plants > Roots > Rhizosphere > Soil ...
CTGTCGTGGATCATTGCCGCCATCAGCGAGCCCTTCGGCCAAGTGAGCCAGATTGCCGCGCGCCTGCCGGTCGCGCTCTTCCTGCTTCTCGGCTGCCTGCTGATCTACGCGTTGTTGCGAAAGGTGGCCGCCAGCGTTCCTGCAGCCCTTCTCGGCGTCGCCTTGTTTCTCGCCTGCCCGCTGGTGATGCGGTCATACGTGATGATCACCGCCGACATGCCGCTCGCGGTCCTCTTGTTTCTCGCTTTCGTGCTGTGGTGGGACGGCTACGCCAGCGGCTCGATCGGCTTTGGACGGTGGGTCGCGATCGGCCTCGCGCTGGCGCTGGCCGGTTTGATGAAGGGACCACAGCCGGTCAGCTACTTCGCGCTCGGCATCGGCCTGTTCGTTCTCGGCAGCCGCTCCTGGCGACAGATACCCGGGTTAGTCGTGGCCGGCATCGTGTGCGTCATCCCGCTCGCGGCCTGGTACGGCGCGGTCTATGCGCAGGGCGATGAAGCACAGTGGGCGGCCTTCATGCGGCTGCGGCCGATCGCATTGCTGCCGGGACCGATCATAGCAAGCTTCAATCTCTTGACTGAGACACTGCCGGCGATGCTCCTCGCCGGCGCATTCGTCGTCGGGCGGGGGTTTCGCGGCAAGAGTTTCGGGCATCCCGGCTTTCTTCCAGCGATCGCCTGTTACGCCTTCGTTGCCTCGGTGATCATCTTGTTCTGGCCGGGCGGCTCGACACCGCGCTATTTCTTCCCGATGGTGCTGCCGCTCTGCGTTCTCGGCGGCCTCGCCTACGATTCGTTCAAGGTGCGGCGGCCGGAAATCGTGGCGCCGGTCTTACTGTTGACCGCGGCTCTCCTGGTCTACGTGCTCGTTTACTCTGTCGCGTCGCCGTTTTTCCCCGCGCGCTTTCGTCACACGCAAGTCGAAGCAACGCAGCTCACCGAGCTGGTCCAGGCGCAACCGGCACCGATCTACACGATCGGCGCAACCGCGCTGAATGTGATCCCCTATGTTCCGGGCCGCAGCGTTTTCGCATCGCTCGGCGAATTGGCGACGGTTTCGGCGCCCGCATGGATGGTGCTGTCGCCTGCCGAGTCTGACGCGTTGTTGGCGCAGCGGCGTGGCGGTCTGCGCGAGATGACGCCAGGCGGCGTAGAGGAGTGGCGCCTGCTGCGCCTCGACAAGTAACACTGCCGCCGTCCGCCGCTCAGCGGTGCCGCTTCAAGCTTCGCGAAAACCGTGCAATCGCCAGCGCACGAGCAACAGCAACAGCCGCCGCGTGTGGCTGCCGACTCCCATCTTGGTTTCGGTCGGTTTCTGATCGTAACGCAGCTGCAAGGGAATTTCCGCGAACCGGGCGCCGAGGCCGTTGAGCTTGAGCAGCAATTCGACCATGCAGGCGAAGCCCGCTTCCGCGATCAACACGTCGCCGTAGCGCATCGCCGCTTTCTTCAACACACTGACGCGATAGGCGCGATAGCCGCAGGTGTAGTCCCAAACGCCGCGCACCGGATGAACGAGCTTGAACAAAGCCGCGGCGCCGAGCGCGGTGAGCCGGCGCAATGGCGGCACGCCACGCACCAGCGCGCCGCGCACGTAGCGCGAGCCGATCACCACGTCGGCTCCTTCGCCAAGGCGCCGCAGCATATCGGCGATTTGTGCGGGATCGTGGGTGTCGTCGCAATCCATGACGACAAGAATGTCGTCGTCATTGGCGTTGGCGACGGCGTACTCGACGAGCGCACGCAGGCCGGCGCCGAGCCCTTTGTTGACGGGACAATCGAGGATCACGAGCGGCATCTGCTGTTGCCGGCTTCGGGCAATCGGAACGGTGGAATCGGTGCTGCCGTCGTTATAGAGCACGACCGTCACCGGCTGCGGGAATGACGCAGTCAGCCGCTCGATACGGTCAAGCAGGCGCGGGAGCGCGATCTCCTCGTTGTACGCTGGGAGCCCGACCAAGACCCGTCGGGTTGTTGTCAGCATGCTGCAGGTCTTGTTCTGGGTCAGGTCGTTGCGGTTCTCATCATCCGACCGCGCTCACCGGACGTTGGCAGAGACCGAACGCCGCCACAATGCGTTCCGCCGCATAGCCGTCCCCATAGGGCGAGCCGCCAGCCGCCATCTTCGCGTATGCGGCCTCGTCGGTCAGCAATTCCCTCGCCGCCCCAACGATTGCCGCCGTTTCGGCGCCGATGAGGCGCGCCACGCCGAGTTCGACGGCTTCGGGCCGCTCGGTCACGTCGCGAAGCACCAGGACCGGCTTTTTCAGGAAGGGCGCTTCCTCCTGAATGCCGCCGGAATCCGTGAGGATGAGGTGCGACCGTGCCATCTCCAGGACAAGCCGCTCGTAGGTCAATGGCGGCAGCAATTGAACCCGGTCGTGCGCCGCGCGCAGCGCCTCGAAGGTGGTGCGCACGGTCGGGCTGGGATGGACCGGGATCGTGAACTCGATGTCGTCGAACTCCTTCACCAGGGCGATTACCGCTTGGCAGATCGCCTCCATGCGGCGTCCCTGGTTCTCGCGCCGATGCGCCGTCAGCAGGATGCGCCTGCGACCGCCGCCGGCGGGCGGTTCCGGCGCAAGGCGTTCGAGCGCCAGCCGCAGCGCGTCGATACCGGTATTGCCGGTCAGGAAAATCCGCGACGGATCGGCCCGCTCGGCGCGCAGATGCGCGACCGCGCTGCGCGTCGGGCAGAAGTACCAGCGCGCCAGCCGGTCGGCGGCGACGCGATTGAACTCCTCCGGAAACGGCGCCTGCAGATTGCCGGTCCGCAGCCCGGCCTCCACGTGGGCGAACGGGACGCCGAGATAGAACGCCGTGAGGGCTGCGACCAGAACGGTCGTGGTGTCGCCCTGCGCGATCACGATGTCGGGGCGATGCTTAAGGATCATGCGCTCCATCTGGGGGAGCATGGCGCCGGTGCGAGTCGCCAGAGTCCTCGATCTTGATCCTACGGTAATGTAATCGTCGGGCGTGATGCCGAACCATGCGAGCGGCTCATGCGCAAGCTTGCCGTGCTGGCCGGAGCACAGCGTGGTCACATGCGAATGCCGCGCCAGTTCCAGGATGACCGGCGCCAACTTGATCGCTTCGGGACGCGTTCCGACGACACAAAGAAACCGCATGGGCCCGCCAGCGAAAGTCAGCCTCGATCAGGGTCGGCCGCTTATATCATCGGTTTCGTGGTGCGCAGTCGCCGATTTTGGCGCCAGCGCGATGCCCGTCACCCGCCGTGCCCCAGAAGGGGTGCCGGCTTTCCGGCGTCAGCTTCATCGCCAAGCAGGGACAGCCCCTTCAAGGCGCGCACGCGATCGCTGTGAATTGCCGCATCGAGCCGCGCCTCATTCGCCGGCAGTTGCGAACGGTCGTTCTGCACGTGCCACAGATGCAGCACGCCAGTCGCAAACCGGCCGTCCTTGCGCCGGACGCCTGCATGCTGGAGACGCACCACCAGATCGGAATCCTCGCGGCCCCAGCCGGTATAAGCCGCATCGAACCCGTCGATGCGGTCGAGATCCTCACGGGCCACTGCCAGATTGCAGGACTGTACGCCCCTCCAGCCGCGCGGAAGCTTGCGCAAAGGCCCGAGCGGGAGGCGCAATGCCGGCAGCAGGCGATTGATCCCGCCGCGCCAGCGTTCGCGTATCAACGCGCCGAGACTCAAGTCTTCCACGGCCGTTCGCCCCGCGAGCGCGGCGGACGTGAACTCGCGCGAGAGCAGGATGCGGTTCCCGGTCACAAAAAATCCGGGCTGCGCCAATGCGCGATGGGCGGCGACGAAGTCCGCGCGCGGCAGGCAATCGCCGTCGAGGAAGATGCAGTAGCTTCCCGCACTGGCGCGAATGCCGCGGTTGCGGATTTCGCCACCGCGGAAGCCGTCGTGTTCCTGCCGCACATGCTTGACCGGCACCGGAAGGCGCGATGCCCAGCGCTCGACAACGCGTGCCGTTTCCGGACGCGAGCCGTCCTCGGCAACAATGATCTCGAAATTGCGGTCCGATTGCCCTGACAACGCGCGCAACGCCGCGTCGAGCGCGTCGTCGCGGTTGTACGTCGTCATGATGACCGAAATCAGCTCCGCGCGAGCCGAACGCGAATGGCGGCCCCAGGCGCCGACGCCAAGCCATTGGTAGAGCCGATCGCGCCATCGCCGCTTGCGGTCGCGCAGCACGCGGAACGGCAGCGCGAGATAGTATTTGCGCGCGATCTGCCACCAGCCGAGTCCCATGCGCGGAGCCTCCGCCCGCGGCACGTACCAGCCGTTGAGACCGGTGCGACGGATCAGGCGATAGCCGGCGCGCGTCAGAAAGCGATGCGTGGCCAGGCTCGAAACATGGTCTTCGATCAGAAGGAGCCGCGGCCGCCAGCGGGCGATGTCAAAACCGCTGAGAACGTCAACCTCGTGGCCCTCGACATCGATCGAGATGAAGTCGATCGGCGTCGGCGCACCGCCCTCGGTCAGAATGTCGTCGAGGGTGCGCGCGGGAACTTCGATCGTTCCGTGCGGAACGACCCCGGTCACGACGAGATCACGCTTGAGCGACGAATGCGGCCCGGAAAGAAATAGTGTCACCTTGCCGCCGGCATTGACCGGCGAGGAGCACGCGGCGGCGACGATACGGGCGCGCCGCGCTGCGCGAAGGCGCTCGACGAGTTCGGGTTGCGGCTCGACCAGAACGCCGTTCCAGCCCGCCTGTTCGAACTGCCAGGTCTGCGAGCCGTGCCGCGGCTCGTTCGCTCCCACCTCGACGAAGAAACCGGCAGGCGACCGCGCGAAGAACTCCGCCTTGAGCTCGTCCTCGACGCGGTCGGGAAAAACGGTGCGCATGCCCCGGCCTACTCCCCGGCCGGCTCTTTCACCGGCTGCGCGCGCTTCACGATCGCCGTGGTGCTGTGACCCGGCACCGGTTCGACGAGGATCACCTCGCCGCCGGCGGCCTCGACGAACTCGCGGCCCACGACCTCTTCGCGCTTGTAGTCGCCGCCCTTGACCAGCACGGCCGGCTGCACGCGCTTGATCAGCTCCAGCGGCGTATCCTCCTCGAACACGACGACGAGGTCGACCGCTTCGAGCGCGGCGAGCACCTCGGCGCGCCCTTCGACCGGATTGATCGGCCGCGTCTTGCCCTTGAGGCGCCGGGTCGAGGCGTCGCTGTTGAGGCCGACCACGAGACGGTCGCAGGCTGCACGCGCCTCGGCGAGAAGCCGGATATGGCCACGATGCAGGAGATCGAAGCAGCCATTGGTAAAGCCGATGCGCAGCCCGCGCCGCCGCCATTCGGCGAGGCGCTCGCCGAGCACGGACCAGTCAAACGCAATCTTGTCCTCCGGGGCGAGCGAGGCCGCGGGCAGGATGCGGTGGCGCAATTCGGCGAGCGAGACTGTCGAGGTCCCGCGCTTGCCCACGACGACAGCGGCCGCCGCATTGGCGGCGCGCATCGCCGTCTCCAACGGCGCTTTGAGAGCGAGCAGCACCGCCATGACCGCGGCGACCGTGTCGCCGGCGCCGGAGACGTCGCGTACCTTGACCGGATAGGCCGGGACATGGACCGGCGCGTGATCTTCCACGTGGAGGGTCATCCCCTCCTCGCTGCGCTTGACCAACACCGCCTCGCTCTCGACCAGACGCGCAAGTTCAGCCGCAGCAGCTGCAACTTCATCGGAGTTTGTCACCGGCCGGTGCACGGCGGCGGCCAATTCCTTGAGGTTGGGCGTGAGCAGCGTCGCCCCGCGGTAGACGCGGTAATCGTGGAACTTCGGATCGACGATGACCGGCGTGCCGCGCCGACGTGCCGCGTCGATGATGGCGCGGATGACCCGCTCGGTCAGCACGCCCTTCACATAGTCCGAAAGCACCACCGCGCCGACCTGCGGCAGCGCCGCCTCGGCATAGGCGATGACGGCGGCCTGGCTCTCGGCGCTCGCCGGCTCGACGTCCTCCCAGTCGGCCCGCAGCAGGTGCGTTGAAAAATGCTCGGAAACGAAGCGCACCTTGCGCGTGGTTTGCCGCTTACGGTCGACCACGAGATCGGGGACGATCGCCCCGTCGAACTGAGCGAGCGCATTGGTGAGCAGGAGACCCGCATCGTCGTCGCCGATAAGGCCGACGAAAATGCAGCGCGCTCCCAGAGAGGCGATGTTGCGCGCCACCGTGCCGGCGCCGCCGATCTCGGCCGCATTGTGCCGCACCGTGAGAACCGGTGTCGGCGCCTCCGGCGAGATGCGCGAGACCTCGCCATAGACGAAGTCGTCGAGCATGACGTCGCCGACGCAGAGAACCGTTTGCGCCGAAACCAGCTTGAGGGCTTCTTCGAAATCGAACATGCGTCCTAGCGGTGGCGGTCCGGGCGATCGAGATAACCAGTCACATAGCGCTGTACCGCCTCTTCGAGCGGCGTGAAGTCCGCATTATACCCCGCGCGGCGCAGATTGGTGGTCTCGGCTTGGGTGAAATACTGGTAGCTGTCGCGGATCGAAACGGGCATGTCGACATAGTCGATCGTGGGCCTGCGGCCGAGCGCCGCGAAGGTCGCGGTCATCAGGTCGCGGAAACTGCGCGCCTGGCCGGTGCCGACGTTGAAGATGCCCGATACGGCCGGCGTCGCCAGCAGCCAGCGGACCACGGCGACGGCATCCTCCACATAGATGAAGTCGCGCCGCTGCTCGCCATCGCCGACGCCGGCGCGGTGCGATTTGAACAGCTGGATCGCTCTGCCCGCCTTGGCGTCGTCGAAACGCTTGGCGACAAGGCTCATCATCTCGCCCTTGTGATATTCGTTGGGTCCGAAGACATTGAAGAACTTAAGCCCGGCCCATTGCGGCGGCAGCTTGTCCTTGCGCGCGACGCGCTCGACGACGGCGAGGTCGAAAATGTGCTTGCTCCAGCCGTAGAGGTTCAGAGGCTTGAGCCGCTTCAGGGCGGCGGGAGACCAGTTGTCCGAATAGCCCGCCTCGCCGTCGCCATAGGTCGCCGCCGAGGACGCATAGATGAAGGGCGTGCGCGCCGCCGCGCACCATTCGAACAGCCGCATCGGCAACCGGAAGTTGGCCTCGATGACAAGATCTCCGTCGGTGGCCGTGGTCGACGAAATGGCGCCGAGATGCACCACGGCCTCGAGCTTGCGCCCGTCGAGCCACCCCATCAGCTCACCCGGCGGCACGAAATCGGCGATCTGCCGGGCGGCGAGATTGCGCCATTTGCCCGCACTGCCGAGGAAGTCATTGACGGCGATATCGGTGCGCCCGGCTTCATTGAGGCTCGCAACGACATTCGATCCGATAAAACCGGCCGCGCCGGTGACCAATAACATCGAGCCCCAAAGCCGCCTGCAGTGCGATCGGCCGGGCTTGGCCGCGGGGCTCATTTGCCCCAGTCTCGCCGGCGGGGCAACTGGACAGCACCGGCACGGCCGGCTAGCGCTTGTGCGGCGCTCGCGAACGAGAAGTGAATCTAAATTCATAATTACTGATGAACACTGATTCGGATATTGAATCTGGCGATCACAAGCCAGCCCGAGGCGGCAGGAACCCGATCTTAGTCGTTCCCTACATGTGGATTGGCGATTTTGTGCGCTGCCATTCGGTCGTGCAGCTTTTGCGCACTCGCTTTCCGGAACGCCAGGTGGATGTCCTTGCGACCGCCCTGTGCGCTCCGCTGGCCGACTACATGCCCGGCCTGCGCAAAGCCATTGTCGTAGACCTCCCGCGCAAGCGCATCGGTCTTGCGCGACACCGGGAGCTTGGCCAGCGCTTGCAGAACGAGGGCTACGGCGCCGCGCTCGTGATGCCCCGGACCTGGAAGGCAGCGCTCGCGCCGTTTTTCGCCGGGATTCCCGAACGCACCGGCTTTGTCGGCGAAGCGCGCTTCATCCTGCTCAACGATGTGCGATTCGGCGAGCGGGCGCTGCCCCGTATGATCGATCGGTGTGCGGCGCTGGCGCTGCCGCGCGGTGCCAAGCTTCCTGAGGCGTGGCCGGCGCCTCGGCTCGAGGTGCCCGTGGCCGAGGCCAGGGCTTGGCGGGCCAAACGCGGCGCGCCCGCCGATGGCCGGCCGGTCGTCGCTCTCGCCCCGGGCGCGGTCGGCCCCTCGAAGCGCTGGCCTGCCGCCGCCTATGCCGCCCTCACCCGCCGCCTCACGGCCGACGGGGTTGCGGTGTGGGTACTGGGCGGCCCCGGCGAGAAGCCGCTGGCGGCGGAGATCATCGGCGATACGCCGGCACGCGACCTCACCGGGGCGGATCTGCGCGAGGCCATCCTGGCGCTGGCGTCGGCTTCCGTCGCAATTTCCAACGATTCAGGGCTCCTGCACGTGGCTGCTGCGCTCGGCACGCCCGCCGTCGGGATATTCGGGCCGACCAGCCCATGGCACTGGGCGCCGCTCAACCCGCTCGCCGCCACGATGGAGATGAAGGGAGAGCTATCCTGCCGGCCATGCCACAAGCCGGTGTGCCGGCTTGGCCATCACCGCTGCATGCGCGAGATCACAGAGGAGGAGGTCTTGGCGGCCACCCGGCGCGCCCTCTCGGCAGTTTCCGCAGGGGACGCTCCCGCTGTGCCGAATAACGCGGCCTTCATCAAATCGGAGTAGGCGGAAAACCGCGCCACCGACGAAAAAGACGACGCAGACGGACGTAACAAATGACGGTACTGGTCACCGGCGGAGCCGGTTATATCGGCAGCCACATGGTGCTCGAACTCGGCGATGCCGGCGAGCGCGTCGTCGTCCTCGACAATCTCTCGACCGGGTTCTCCTGGGCAGTCGCTGAAGGCACGCCCCTTATCGCCGGCGACAGCGGTGACCAAGCCCTCGTCGCCCGCCTGATCCGCGAACACGGGATCGACGCCATCATCCACTTCGCGGCGTCCGTTGTTGTTCCCGAATCCGTGCGTGACCCGCTCGCGTATTATCGAAACAACACGGTCAACACCCGCGCGCTGATCGAGTGCGCGGTCAACAACGGCGTGCGCAATTTCATCTTCTCCTCGACCGCTGCCGTCTACGGCAACCCGACCGAAGTTCCGGTGAAGGAAGATTCGGCGACACAGCCGATCTCGCCTTATGGATGGTCGAAGCTGATGAGCGAGACCATGCTGCGCGACGCCGGCAGCGCGCACGATCTGCGCTATGTGATCCTGCGCTATTTCAACGTCGCCGGTGGCGACCCAAGCGGCCGCACTGGGCAGTCGAGCAAGGACGCCACGCATCTGATCAAGGTCGCCGTCGAGACGGCGCTCGGTCAGCGCTCCGCGCTCCAGGTTTTTGGCACCGACTATCAGACACAGGACGGCACCTGCGTCCGCGACTACATCCACGTTACCGACCTCGTGCGCGCGCATTCCGACGCGCTGCGCCACCTGCGTTCCGGCAAGGAATCGCTGACGCTGAATTGCGGCTACGGCCACGGCTTCTCGGTCCTCGAAGTGATTGACGCGGTCAAGCGCGCCTCCGGCGTTGACTTCAAGGTCGAGACGGCGCCGCGGCGCGCGGGTGATCCGGCGCGGATCGTTGCCGACTCCCGACGAGTGCGCGCGACGCTCGGCTGGCAACCGCGGTTCGATGATCTTTCCGTCATCGTCACCCACGCATTGGCTTGGGAACGCGAACTGATGAAACGCCGCGCGACGCGCGCGGACAGCCACCCGCAACGTGATTTCGCGGGCGCAGCTCCGGCCGGTTCCACGCGCGCGTGACTACCGAAAGCGCTTGAAAATCCCGCGCCTTCCGGGCATTGAACGCGGCGGGGGAGCCGCCCCGCGCATACGGCCGCGGCGGGGGTGTATCGGATCGGGCATGAAAGATCTTACGGCCGGACTCTCCGATCATAGTTCGACGTTCGCCCTAGTGCGCCGCCTGCTCGTCGATGAGGCGCTGCAGCACTGGCGGCGCTATGCGGTCGCGTTCCTGCTGATGGGGATTGCCGCTGCCGGCACGGCGCTGAGCGCCTACCTTCTCGGCACGATGACGAATGAGGCCTACGTCAACCGCAACTATCACGGCATCGTCGTGATCGGCCTCATCGCCGTCGTGATCTTCGCGGTCAAGGGTCTCGCCAGTTACGGCGCGGCGGTGATGCTTTCCTCGATCGGCAACCGTATCATCGCCGACAACCAGCGGCGCATGCTTGACCAGCTGCTGCGGCAGAACATGGCGTTCTTCGCCGACCGCCATTCATCCGAATTCATCGCCCGGCTGACCACCGGCGCCACGGCCGTGAGCCACGTGATCAATCTGCTCATCACCGCGTTCGGCCGCGATCTGATGTCGCTCCTCGGCCTGTCGCTCGTGATGGTGATCCAGGATCCGGTGATGTCGCTCATGGGCTTCATCATGGCGCCGCCGGCTCTGTTCTTCCTGCGCAAGCTCATCCGCCGGGTGCGCAGCATCGCGCGCATGCAGTTCACCGGCGGCACGCGCATCATCGAGACCATGCAGGAAGCGCTCCAGGGCATGCGCATGGTCAAGGCGTTCGGCCTGGAAGACGAGATGCGACGGCGGCTGGGAGTCAGCGTCGCCGAGGTCGAGCACGAGTCGAACAAGATGGCGCGAGCCGCCAACCGCGCGAGCCCGCTGATGGAAACGCTGGGCGGCTTCACCATCGCGCTGGCGACGATCTACGGCGGCTACCGCGTCATCGAGACGGGCGCAACGCCGGGCGAATTTGTTTCGTTCCTGGCGGCCTTCCTCCTCGCCTATGAGCCGGCGAAGCGTCTCGCGCGGCTCAACATCGACCTCAACAACAATCTGGTCGGCGTGCGCGTGCTCTACGAGGTGATCGACAGCCCGGCGGGCGAGCCGAGCGACGAGGCTCTGCCGCCGCTCAAGCTCACGGCCGCGCGCCTCGAATTCGACGATGTGCATTTTGCCTATCAAGCCGGCACGCCGGTGCTGCGCGGCATGAGCTTCATCGCCCAGCCCGGCAAGCTCACCGCCCTGGTCGGACCGTCTGGCGGCGGCAAGTCAACAGTGCTCAGCCTCATTCTGCGCTTCTACGACGCCGATTCCGGGCGCATCCTGATCGACGGACAAGACATAACAAGCGTGTCGCGGCGCTCGCTGCGCGAAGAGACCGCCTATGTCGGGCAGATCGTTCACCTGTTCCGCGGCACGATCCGCGAGAACATCTCGCTCGGCAAGCTCACCGCCAGCGAGGCGGAAATCGTCGCCGCCGCCAAGGCGGCGCATGCGCACGATTTCATCCTCGGCCTGCCGGGCGGATACGATGCGCCGGTCGGCGAGCACGGGCTGCAGCTCTCCGGCGGCCAGCGCCAGCGCATCGCCATCGCCCGCGCGCTGATCAAGGACGCGCCGATCATCCTGCTCGATGAGGCGACGGCGTCGCTCGACTCCGAATCCGAGCGCCACGTACAGGAGGCGATCGCGGAACTGTGCAAGGGACGCACGACGATCGTCATCGCGCATCGTCTCTCCACCATCATGCATGCGGATTGCATTCTCGTGGTCGAGGGCGGGTTGATCGTCGAGTCCGGCCGCCATGACGAGCTGCTGCGCAAAGGCGGGCGCTACGCATCGTTTCATCGCCTGCAGCTCAAGGAGCAGGCGCCGGCGCGAGAGCCGGTCGCGGTTTGATGACAGGCCGGTGACGGCGTTGGCGGCGTGGCGGTGTTTGGCGAAAGGTACGGCGTAGCCAACCCGATCGTTGGAACTTTGGCTGAAGTTCGGGCGTTGGGAGGCCACCTAACCCCAGTGGAGCCGCCAATGCCTCGCCGTGTCACCCTGCGCGTGCAATCACCCCTGCCGTGGGGCGACGTCACCATGGTCCCGGCCGTACTGAGCGGCCAGCCCGAGGCCAGCATGGCCCGCGCCATGGCAGCGGCCCTCGCCGATGTCGAGGCGCCGAGCGCAGCCGAGGTCTATCAGCGGCTGCGGCAGTCCTTCCCGCTGGCGCCGCTGAGCGCGCGTGTCGCGGCCCTCGGCGTCATCATGGATCGCCTGCGCCGCGCCTTTTGAACTGCCGAAAGTAATTTTCTCAACCCCTCGTCCCGGTCATTCCGGGGCCGAGCGGAGCGAGGAGCCCGGAATCCATAACCGCGATTCGTGAACATGGATTCCGGGCTCGCGGCCCACGGCCGCGCCCCGGAATGACGACAGGGACTCGTTGAATCTCCTTCGCCGGCTTCAAAAGTGACCAAGCTTACCCGGCGAGGGCCGGCTCACGCCCGATTTTGATAGGACGGCAACGGCCACTCCGGCTTCGCGTTGGCCGCATCCTTCGGCGCCAAAGTCACGACCTTGCCGCCGATATTCTGCACGGCGCCGTTCTTCACCTTGTCGTTCTGTCCCTTGGCGTCGAACTTGATGCCGGGTCCGATGCTGGCATTGTCGGTGATGTTGGTGGTGCGGATCGCGTCGGCCAGCGCCTTGGGGTCGGTCGAACCGGCACGCTTGTAGGCATCGGCGGCGACCAGCAGCGCCTCGAAGGTGAAGATGTGGTTGGTATTGAGGTTGACGCCGGGGTCGGCCTTGGCCAGCGCCGCTTCGAGGACCGGCGTCAGCTTCTTGTGCGGGTCGTACCAGGGAACGAAGCTGATCGGGCCGTCCGACAGTTTGCCCAACGTCTTCAGGTACTGATCCTCGTACCAGCCCGGTCCCATGCTCAGGATCGCTTGCGGCGTCCAGCGCTGCTTCACCAACTCGCGCGTCAGCAGCATCGCGTCATTGAGGCGGCTCACCATCAGCAGCGCGTCGGCGTTGGCGGCCTTGGCCTTGGCGACCTCGACGGAGAGATCGCGCGCCCCGGGATCGTAAGAAATCTCTTCGGCGATGGTGTAGGGCATGTCGAATTTCGGCATGACCGCACCGATGCCCTTCGCCATTGCCGTGCCGTAGGTGTCGTTCACATGCATGAAGACGACCGTCTTCGGCGCCGCGCCGGCGAGGGCGAAGACT
>Ga0070671_100003121_pt1 | contig 12905 bp, 10 predicted proteins | sample KBSS73metaG_FD_65341 | JGI IMG/M metagenome (GOLD analysis project Ga0070671, IMG submission 65341) | Switchgrass rhizosphere microbial communities from Kellogg Biological Station, Michigan, USA - KBS S7-3 metaG | ecosystem: Host-associated > Plants > Roots > Rhizosphere > Soil ...
CGCCCACGCCCGCCGCGGCGGCGACGCTTCCGTGCCGGCTCGGTGCCGTCGTCCTCGCTCGGCGGGCGCGTCGGCGCCGGCAGCGAGTCGCCGATCTGCGGCTTGCGCACGAGGGCGCGCTCGGCCACGTCGGCCGGGGGACGATGGCTCTGGAGCCGCTCCGGCAGCTCCTCCGGGGTGCGATCGCCGCTCGGCGGGCCGGCCGTGGTGGAGCGGTTGCGGTTGCGGCCCCCGCGGGAGCCACGGCGGCGGCGCTTGCGCGCCGGAGCGTCGCCGTCAGCCGGAGCCGGAGACGGCGAAGGCAGGTCCGAGGGCGGGGTGGGGTCGTTGTTCTGCGGCAGCGAAGCGGCGTCGGACATCGAGGTCCTCTCGTAGGGGGCGCGCCGTCGCAACCGGCTCACGCCGGGCGTCGTCGCGCCAGATCCACTGCGCCGTGCGGAGCACCCGTCCTTCGGTGAGCCCCGGCCGGAGGGCCAGGAGGAGCTCGGCCGGGCGGACGCTGCGCGGGTGCACGGCGAGCTCGGCTTCGAGCTCGGTGCCCGCGGGCGTGGGCCCGACGGTGTGGACGGCGAGCACGGCGGGGCGGAGGTCGTCGGTGACCTCCTTGCCCTTGCGGGTGCGGGTGATGACGAGCTCGTCGGCGGCCAGCGCCGCGATGACGAGCGATTCGGTTTCGGCGGGTTCGAGGCCCTGCGCCTCGATCCGCCAGGTGCAGGAGGTGACGTCCTCCTGCAGCGACGGGGAGCCGGGAGCCAGAGGCACCGCGGCGGTGACGTCGATGCCCACGGGCAGCTGGGTGGAGAGCTGTTCGGGCAGGGTGGTGAGGTCGGGCTCCTCGCGGAGCTCGACATCGAGGTACTCGGCCAGCGACTCGTGGCCGGTGGAGAGCGCCAGCCCGAAGCTCAGCTTCGGGCGCGGCGAGAAGCCTTCGGTGTAGGCGACGGGGAGCTCGAGGCGTCGCAGCGCCCGCTCCCACATGCGAGCCACGTCGCGGTGGCTGGTGAAGCGGACCTTGCCGAGCTTGGCGAAGCGGAGTCGGATCCTCATGCGGGGATCCGGGGTCGGAGCTCGACGGGTTGGCCGGTTCCCTGGCTGCCGCCGGCCGGCGGGGTGGCGGAGGCGACGACGTGCTCGATCGAGTAGCCGGTGCAGGCGCCGCAGTCGTAGCAGGGCGTCCACCGGCAGTCCTCGAGGCCGAGCTCGTCGAGGGCGTCGCGCCAGTCCTGCCACAGGAAGTCCTTGTGCAGGCCGGCGGAGAGGTGGTCCCAGGGCAGGACCTCGTCCTCGGTGCGGTGGCGGTACACGACGTCCTCGGGACGGAGGCCGGCGGCGGCGAGGCCGTCGAGCCACAGGTCGAGGCGGAAGTGCTCGGACCACTCCTGGAAGACACCGCCGTTGCGCCACACGTGCTCGACGACGGCACCGATGCGGCGGTCGCCGCGGCTGGCGATGCCTTCGGCCATGGTGGCCTTCGGGTCGTGCCACTTGAGCTGCACGCCGCGCTCGTGGCGGAGGTCGTCGCGCAGGAGGTTCACCTTGCGCTGGAGCTCCTGCATGGTGTTCTGGCCGAACCACTGGAACGGCGTGAACGCCTTCGGCACGAAGCCGCCGACCGACACGGTGACGCTCGCCGACCGGTTGTACTTCTTGCCGATCGCCACGCACTGGCGGGCGAGGGCGGCGATGCCGAGCGTGTCCTCGTCGGTCTCGGTGGGGAGGCCGATGAGGAAGTACAGCTTCACCCGGCGCCAGCCCTGGTTGAACGCCGAGTCGACGGCCGAGAACAGGTCGTTCTCGTTGATGAGCTTGTTGATGACGCGGCGCATGCGCCAGGTGCCGGCTTCCGGCGCGAACGTGAGGCCGGTGCGGCGCGCCTTCTGGATGGAGGCGGCGATGCCGACGGTGAAGGCGTCGACCCGGAGGCTCGGGAGGCTGACGGAGACGTCGCCGCAACCGGCGACCTCCTCGACGACGTCCTCGATGCCGGAGAAGTCGGCGGTGCTGAGGCTGGTGAGCGCGACCTCGTCGTAGCCGGTGCGGCGCAGGCCCGACTGGATCATGTGGCGCACCTGGTCGGCCGGGCGCTCACGGACGGGGCGGGTGATCATGCCGGCCTGGCAGAAGCGACAGCCGCGGGTGCACCCGCGGAAGACCTCGACGTTGAGTCGGTCGTGGACGACCTCGGTGAGCGGCACGAGCTGCTGCTTGGGGTACGGCCAGTCGGCGAGGTCGGCGATCGTGCGCTTCTCGACCAGGGCGGGCGCACCGGGCTTCGGCGTCATCGCGGCCACGCGGGGGCCGTCGTAGGTGACGTCGTACAGGCTCGGCACGTACACCCCGGTGACGTCGGCGAGCGCCCGGAGGCGGGCGGCCCGGGGCTGGCCCTGGGTGTCGCGCAGCACGTCGGTGATCTCGGAGACGACCTCTTCGCCGTCGCCCAGGACCACGAAGTCGAGGAAGTCGGCGAGCGGCTCCGGGTTGTAGGTGCAGTGCCCGCCGGCGGCGACGAACGGGTCGTCGTCGGTGCGATCGGCCTGGTGGAGCGGGATGCCGGCCAGGTCGATGCAGTTGAGCACGTTCGTGTAGACGAGCTCGGCGCTGAGGTTGAAGGCGAGGACGTCGAAGTCGCGAGCGGGGCGGTGGGTGTCGACGCTGAAGAGCGGGAGGCCGTGCGCCCGCAGGAGCACCTCGAGGTCGGTCCAGGGGGCGTAGGACCGCTCGGCCACGGCGTCGGGACGCTCGTTGAGGATCTCGTAGAGGATCTGCAGGCCCTGGTTCGGGAGCCCGATCTCGTAGGTGTCGGGGTACGTGAGCAGCCACGCCACCTTCCCGGCGGCGTGCTCCGGGGTCTGGGCCCCGTCTTCGCACCCGATGTAGCGGGCCGGCTTCTGCACCTGCCCGAGCAACGGCTCGAGCTGCGGCCACAACGACGACATGATCCTCGTCAGGCTACCGGAGGGTCTCTTGCTGCGTAGTTTCACGCCCGAAGAGGGCGTCAAACTGCACCGAAAGGGTTGATGTCACACACCCTGACTTGAATCGGGCGTCATGGATGCCGACCGAGTGCTCACCGAACTGGCCGCGCCCCCGTCCGCGACGTCGAAGGCGCGCTCCGAGCCGTCTCGGCGTAGAAGAACGACCGCTGCGGTCGTTCTTCTACGCACCAAGGGCCGGCTACGAGAAGCGGCGGGTGTGGACGTTGAGGACGAGGCCGATGGCGGCGAACATCGTGATGGTCGACGACCCGCCGTAGCTGAGGAACGGGAGGGGGATGCCGGTCACCGGCATGATGCCCATCGTCATCCCCATGTTCTCGAACAGCTGGAACAGGAAGATGGCGAGGACGCCGACGCACACCAGGGTGCCGAACATGTCCCGCGCCACGGCGGCGGCCCGCCAGATGCGCCAGGCGATCACCGCGTAGAGCAGCAACAGCGTGGCCGACCCGGCGAAGCCGAGCTCCTCCCCGACGACCGTGAAGATGAAGTCGCTCTTCTGGTAGGGCACGTACCGCAGCTTCGTCTGCGTGCCCTTGAACAGCCCGGCGCCCGTGACGCCGCCGGCGCCGATGGCGGTCTCGGCCTGGTGCACCTGGAACGACGCCGTGTTCTGGGCGTCCGCCGACACGAACGTCGTGAGCCGGTCGCGCTGGTAGTTGTCGAGCATCGACGAGTACCCGAACACGTAGATGGCCCCGAACGCGCCGAGCAGGGCGACCACCGCCAGTTGCCGGGAGTGCATCCCGGCCACGAACAGGATCGCCCCGATGGCGGTGACGAACACCAGCGCCGACCCGAGGTCGGGCTGGAGCAGGATCAGGGCGATCGGCACGAGGGCGATCCCGAGGCAGGTGAGCACCGTGCGCCCCTCGAGCGGGCTCGACGTGGACGCCGAGGCCAGTGCGGCGATGAGCACGACGGTGGCCAGCTTCATCAGCTCCGAGGGCTGGAGCTCGAAGGAGCCGAGCGCGAACCACGACTTCGCGCCGTTCACCGTCGTCCCCGCCGGCGAGAGCACCGCCAGCAGCAGCAGCAGTCCCCCGCCGAACAGCACCGGCGCGAGGTCTCGGTAGTGGCGATAGTCGATGACCGTGACGACGGCCATCACGCACGCCCCCAGCAGCACGAACACGCCTTGACGCCCGAGGTAGCTCGACCCCGACGTGCTCTTCGTGGCGCTGTAGACCATCAGCACCCCCAGCGCGGCGACCGCGACGGTGGCGCCCAGCAGCAGCAGGTCGAGGTGGCGCCAGGGCGAGGAGGGGTTCCGATTGAAGTTCGACAGGGCCCCGCGCGGCACCGACATCAGTCACCCGCTCCGTTGGCCTGGACGAACTGCACCGCGCCGGGCCCCGTCTCCAGCCCGGACAGCTGCCCGAAGAGCCGGCGCGCCACCGGTGCCGCCGAGGTGGCACCGAAGCCCGACTGCTCCATGACGACGGCGACGACGTACTGCGGGTTCGTCGCCGGCCCGAAGCCCACGAACAGCGCGGTGTCCTGCTTCGGCGGCGCCTGCGCGGTTCCCGTCTTGCCGGCGACCCGCCACTTGTCGAGCGGGAAGCCGTCGAACGCGTTGAACGCCGTGCCCTTCACGTCGGACACGGCGCCCTCGAGACCGGTGAGGATCGCCGAGTGGATCGGCCCCGGGATGTCGACGTGGGCGGCGACTCGCGGGGTGATCTCGCGCACGACCGTGCCGTCTTGGCGCTGGATCTTCAACGCGATGTTGGGCTGGTAGCGATCGCCGTTGTTGGCGAACGTCGCGTAGGCGTTGGCGATCTGGATCGGCGTCACGACCATCGACTCCTGGCCGATGGCGAGGCTGACGTTGTTGCCCGTGTACCAGTACGGACCATCGACGAGCGGGGAGTTCTTGGCGGCCAGATCGGCCTTCATCTTCGGCGTGAGGACGCGACCGGCGGCCTCGGCCGGCAGCGGGATGCCCGTGATCTGCCCGAAGCCGTACTGCTCGGCCTGGCGTTGGATGACGTCGTCGCCGAGCTGCTTGCGGTTGGACCAGAACTGGGCGCCGAGCGTGTAGAAGAACACGTCCGACGACACCGTCAGCGCCCGGCTCACACCGACGCGGCCCCACGCCTCGCTCCCGGCGTTGTGCTTGATGCACGCGCTGCCGGTGCAGTCACCGGGGATCGTGTACGTGCCCGTGTCGACGAGCGAGAAGTTCGGCGTGATCAGCCCCGAGCGCAGCGCGGCGTCGGCCGTCACCAGCTTCCACGTCGAGCCGGGCGCGAACAGACCTTGGACGGCCCGGTCGAAGAACGGTGCGCCGGTGTTGGCGCCGAACAGGACCTTCGCCTCCTCGGTGGTGATGCCGTTGGCGATCGACGGCAGGTCGAACGTCGGGTACGACGCCAGCGCGACGACGGCGCCCTTGGTGTCGAGCACCACCACCGCCCCCGCGTCGGCGACGAGCGGCTTCTTGGTGTCCTGGAACGACCGGCCGTGGGCGGCGGCGAGGCCCTGCGCCAAGGAGTTCTCGGCCAGGTGCTGCACGTCGGCATCGATGGAGAGCACGATGTCGTTGCCCTGCACCGGCGCCTTGCGGTTCACCACCCGGATCGGCTTGCCCGACGCGTCGACCTCGATCTGCTCCTGGCCGGGAGCGCCGCGCAGGTCGCGGTCGTACTCGAACTCGACGCCGGACTTGCCGATCTCGTCGCCGAGGTGGAGCGAGCCGCTGCTGTTGTCGATGTCGTTCTGGGTGGCTTCGCCGACGTAGCCGAGGACGTGGGGCGCGATGTTGCCCATCGGGTACGTGCGCACGGCGACGCGCTTGGCCACGACCGCCGGGAACTCGTCGGATCGCTCGAGCAGCCGCACCATCTTGTCCTCGGTCACGTCGGCGGCGACCGGCACGGGCGTGTACGGGCTGACGCGTTGGTCGTCGAGACGCTTGGACAGCACGTCGACACCGACCCCGAGCACCGTGGACAAGCGCTTGAGCACGACCGGCTTCTCGTCCTTCGTCAGCTTCGAGCGGTCGATGGCGACGACGTTCGACGCTCGATTGTCGACGAGCACCTTGCCGTTGCGGTCGAGGATCCGACCACGGGGCGCCGGGTCGTCGACCGTGCGGATCGAGTTGGCCGCCGCCTGCAGCCGGAACTCGGGCGCCGACAGCACCTGCAGGTACCACAGCCGCGTGAGCAGCGCCGCGAACAACGACAGGGCGATGATCCCGACGATCCCGAGGCGCAGGCGCGGCGTGTCCGCCGTCATCGCAGCACCAGACCGGCGCGCGCCGAGTCGACCATCATCGCCCACCGGAGCAACCGGACCATGAGCGTCACGAGCACCGCGCTCCACAGCGCGGTGACGCCGAGGATCGCCGGCAGGTGCGAGGACACGAGCTGGTCCTGCCCGACCACCGCGCCGAGCCCCACGAACAGCACCGTGCCGGCCGCGGTGGCCGCGGCGGCCGTGAGCACCGGGATCCACCACACCGCGTGGAGCACGCGCGTCTGGAAGACGCCGACGAACCACCCGACCATGCAGTACGTGAGGGCGGAGAGGCCGAAGGGCGTCTGCAGGAAGCAGTCGGCGAGCAGGCCGGCGGCGAATCCCATCAGCGCGCCCCGCTCCGGTCCCCCGACGATGGCCGTGGCGACGGTCAGGAGCAGCATCACGTCGGCCGCCACGCCGAAGAGCCGGAGCTGCGGGAACACCGCGGTGTGCAGCACCACCGCGAGCAGCAGCACCGGCGGCACCCGAACCGCGGGTGTCATGGGGTCACCTGCAGCACCTTCACGAAGCGCAGGTGCGCCACGTCGGCCAAGGGCTTGACCTCGACCCGCTGCTGCAGCTCACCCGGCTGCCGGTCGGCCCGCGTGACGCGCCCGACCGGGATGCTCGCCGGGTAGATGTCGCTGCCGCCGCTCAGCCCGCTCGTCACCGCGAGGTCGCCGACGCGCACATCGGCGTTGACGTCGATGAACCCGACGGTGAGCCGCCGTCCGGCGCCGTCGCCGGTGGCGATGCCGGTCGCCGACGAACGGGCCATCCGCACGCCGACCGACGCCGACGGATCCGTGATCAGCCGCACGGTCGAGCGCGAGCCCGAGACGTCGACGACCCGCCCGACCAGGCCGGCGCCGGTGACCACCGGCATGTCCACCTTGATGCCGTCGTGGCTCCCCTTGTCGAGCTCGATCGTCTGCTCGAAGTTCGACACCGGTGCCGAGACGACGCGCGCCGCCACCTGCTTGGCGTTGCCCACCCAGTCGAGGTGATCGAGCGCGAGCAGCTCCCGCAGCTCGCGCACGGCGTCCTCGTTCTGCGTCTGGGCGCCCTGGAGGTCGGCGATGCGCGACTTCAGCTTGGCGTTCTCGTCCTTGAGGTGGTCATAGCCCGTGATGCCGCTGAACGCGCTCCCCACCGGCGAGAACACCGAATCGGCCGCGTCGCGCACCGGGGCGATGGCGTCGGTGGCGGTGTGGCGCACGCGGTCGATGACGCCAGCGCCCTCGCCGCGGAAGTCGAGCGTCAGGACCGTGATCGAGGTGAGGATCAGGAAGAGCAGCGTGACGCGAGATCGACCGTTCCGACGCGAAAGGGCCACGAGTCAGGCGCGCGTCAGTGCGATTGCGACGAGAAGAGCACGCCCTTCAACGCCTCGAACTCCTCCAAGGACTGACCGGAGCCGATGGCCACGGCGTGCAGCGGGTTCGGGGCGATGCGGATGGGCATGCCGGTCTCGGCTTGCAACCGCTCGGGCAGGCCGAGCAGCAGCGCGCCGCCGCCGGCCAGGACGATGCCGCCTTCCATGATGTCGGCGGCGAGCTCCGGGGGCGTCTTGTCGAGCGTGACCTTCACGGCGTCGACGATGGCGGCCACCGGCTCCTCGATCGCCTCGCGGATCTCCTCCGTGGAGGTGATGATCGTCTTGGGCAGCCCGGTCACCAGGTCGCGCCCACGGATCTCCGCGGTGAGCTCCTCTTCGAGCGGCCACGCCGAACCGAGGGTGATCTTCACCTCTTCTGCGGTGCGCTCGCCGAGGGCGAGGCTGTACTCCTTCTTGATGTACTGGATGATCGCCTCGTCGAGCTCGTCGCCCGCGACACGCACCGATTGGCTGGCGACGATGCCGCCCAGCGAGATGACCGCGACCTCGGTGGTGCCGCCGCCGATGTCGACGATCATGTTGCCCGTGGGCTCCTGCACCGGCAGCCCGGCCCCGATGGCGGCGGCCATGGGCTCCTCGATGATGTACGCCGGCTTCCGGGCCCCGGCGTACTCGGCGGCCTCCTGCACGGCACGCTGCTCGACGCCGGTGATGCCCGACGGCACGCAGATCACCATGCGCGGCTTCACCCACCGGCGCTGGTGCACCTTGTGGATGAAGTAGCGGAGCATCTTCTCGCAGATCTCGAAGTCGGCGATGACGCCGTCCTTCAACGGCCGGATGGCCTGGATGTGGGCCGGCGTGCGGCCGATCATCCGCTTCGCCTCGAGGCCCACCGCCAGGGGCCTCCCGTCCTTGACGTTGACCGCCACCACCGACGGCTCGTTGAGGACGATGCCGCGGCCGCGCACGTAGACGAGGGTGTTCGCCGTCCCCAGATCGACCGCCATGTCGCGGCCCATCAGATCTCGGAACATGCTGTCGGACATAGCGAGGGGCCTCCGTGGCCGGCCGGAGCGTCGCACCAGGCTAGGTCTCGACCCCTCCCGCCACAAGGCGGGTGTCCGGTTAGGTGAGGTTCGGGAAGAACAGCGCGATCTCGCGGGCGGCCGAATCGGGCGAATCGGAGCCGTGGACCAGGTTCTCCGTGAGGAGGACGCCATAGTCACCGCGGATCGTCCCGGGGGCCGCGTCACGGGGGTTCGTCGCCCCCATCATGGTCCGGACCACCTTGAAGGTGTCCTCCGGGCCCTCGATCACGAGCAGCAGCGCCGGACCACGGGTGATGAACGACACCAGATCGGCGAAGAACGGCTTCCCGTCGTGCTCGGCGTAGTGCGTCTTGGCCGTCGCCTCGTCGATCGTGCGCAACTCGGCCGCGACGAGGCGAAGGCCCTTGCGCTCGAGGCGGGCGAGGATCTCCCCACTCAGGCCTCGCTCGACGGCGTCGGGCTTGCAGATCACGAACGTGCGGTCCATGACGTCGAAGCTAATGCAGGGCGCGCCGGGCCTCGCCCACGACGTAGAGCGACCCGCACACGAGCACGAGGTCGTCTTCGCTCGCCATGGCGACCGCACGCTCGACGGCCGCCGGCACCGACCGCACCGGTTCCGCGTCGACACCGAGCGAGCGCGCGGCGTCGGCGATCTCGCGCGCGTCCATGGCGCGGACCCAATCGGCGGACGTCGCGACGACCGCGCGGGCGGCGCGCACGCCGAGCGCTTCGAGCATCTCGATCGGATCACGACCCTTGTTCATGCCGACGACGAGGATCCGGTCACCGCCGATGGCGAAGTCCTCGAGCGTCGCGGCCGCGGCGCGCGCACCGTCGGGGTTGTGCGCGCCATCGAGGATGACGAGCGGCGACCGGGCCACCACTTCGAAGCGACCCGGGATCGCCACCGTCGCGAACGCCTCTCGGACCACGTCCTCGTCGAGCGCGCGATCGAAGAACGCCTCGGCAGCCGCGAGCGCAACGGCGGCGTTGTCCCCTTGATGCGCGCCGTGCAACGACAGGAACACGTCGTCGTAGCGGGCACGCGGGGTGAACAGGTCGACGGCGCGCCCGCCGACGGCGACGACGTTCGACGTGCAGCCGAACTCCCGGTCGCGCAACCACAGTGCGGCCGGCTTCTCGGCCTCGAAGATCGGCAGGAGCTCGGGGTCGGTCTCGCCGAGCACGAGCGTGCTGTCGGGCTTGACGATGCCGGCCTTCTCGCCGGCGATGTCGGCGCGCGTCGGACCGAGCACCTCGGTGTGATCCAGGCCCACGTTGGTGACCACCGCGACCGAGGCATCGACGACGTTCGTGGCGTCCCACCGACCCGCCATGCCGACCTCGATGACGGCGACGTCGACCGGCGCGTCGGCGAACCACCGGAACGCGGCGAGCGTCAGGATCTCGAACCGGTGCGGCCGGATGCCGCTGAGCCCCTCGAGCTCGGCGACGGCGGCGATCGCCTCGGCGAACGCGTCGTCGTCGATCGGCTCGCCGTTGCGCGACAGGCGTTCGTTGATGCGTTCGAGGTCGGGGCTCGTGTAGGTGCCCACTGAGAGGTTGTGGGCGGCGATGAGCGCGGTCGCCATCCGCACCGTCGACCCCTTGCCGTTGGTGCCGGTGACGTGCACGACCGGTTGCGCGCGCTGCGGCTCGGCCAACAGGTCGACGAGGGCACGCATGCGATCGAGCGTGGGCGGCTCCCACGTGCCGGCGCCGAGGCGCTCGAGATCGGTGTGGTCGTCGAGATAGGCGAGCGCCTGCTCGTACGACCAGCTCATGTCGCCTTTCTACACGGCGACGACGACGGGGAGGTCGTACTCGGCGAGCTTGGCCTTGGCCGCCTCGCCCATGGCCTCGAGGTGGGGCTTGGCCCGCTCGGCCGCCTTGATCGCCCGCGCCTTGGCGAGGTCGGTGGCGTGCTCGACGTGCGGGCGCGCCGCCTCGGCGGCCGCTTCGATCTTCGGCTTGGCGGCCGTCGCGATGCTGGCCGAACGGTCCTTGGCCATGTCGGCCGCCGCGTGGAGCGCGGGCATGGCGGCATCCGCCAGGGCCCCGGCGCCGGCCACCATCGTGCCGATCTGCATCTTGCCCTTGGCCGCCGCCTTCGCCCGCTGCAGCTTCGTCATCTTGCGACGGTCGCGTCGATCGAGCAGGAAGCCGATGACGGCGCCGGCCGCGGCGGCCTGGCCGGCCGCCTTGCCCACGGACGCCATGACGTCGTCGATGGTGCCCTCTCCTTGGACCTCCTGGACGGCCTTCACCGCCCCGCCGACGGCCGCACCCAGGAGCAGACCCTTCCAGAGCTTGCGCATGGCGCCTGCCTACCCCACCGACGGGGTGCTCTACCAGTCCTCAGGCTCGTTGGTCCGCCGGCTGCACGGACGCGAGGAGGATCGTCGACTCGATGGTCGCGGCGTCGAGGGGCCGGGCAAGGAGGAAGCCCTGCGCCTCGTCCACGTCGTCGCCGCGCAGCTGGTCGACCTGCGCCGTGGTCTCGACCCCTTCGGCGAGCGTCTTCAGGCCGAGGTCGCGGCCGAGCTGCACGATCGTGCGGATGAGCGCTTGGGATTCCACGCTGGCGCCGTCGCTGATGAACGAACGATCGATCTTCAAGCTGTCGACGGGAAGGTGCCGCAGGTACGCGAGCGACGAGTAGCCGGTTCCGAAGTCGTCGATGGCCACCTGCACGCCGAACGCCTTGATCTGGTGCAACCGCTCGGCACTCGCCCCGAGGTCGCGCATCATCGCCGTCTCGGTGATCTCGAGCGTGAGCGACGCGGGGTCGAGACCGGTCGTCTCGAGCGCGTGGCGCACGTCGTCGACGATCCCATCGCTCGCGAACTGGCGGGGCGACACGTTCACCGAGACCGACAGGTGACTGCCGCGCGCGTGCCAATCGGCCATCTGGCGGCACGCCGCGTCGAGCACCCACCGACCGACGTCGATGATCTGTCCCGAGCGTTCGAGCATCGGGATGAACGTGTCGGGCATGACCGTGCCATGCGTCGGGTGCTCCCACCGCAGCAGCGCTTCGACGCTGATGAGCGTGAGGTCGTCGAGGTTGTACACGGGTTGGTAGAGCAACCGGAGCTGGCCTTCGTCGAGGGCCGAGCGGAGGTCGAGGTCGAGCTGCAGCCCGTGCCGGATGACCGACTGCATCTCGGGCCGGAACACGACGTACGCATCCTTGCCGGCCGCCTTCGCCTCGTACATGGCGACGTCGGCGTCGCGCAGCAGATCGTCGCCCGTGGCGCGGTCGCCCGTGGCGATGCCGATGCTGGTCGACACCCGCACGTGCGGGTGGGAGGCGTCGAGCTCGAACGGTTGACGCATGACCTCGAGCACGCGCATGGCGACGAGCTCGGGGGCCGCGTGCTTGCTCCCGTCGATGAGGATGACGAACTCGTCGCCGCCCATTCGCCCGATCGTGTCGGCTCCACGCACCGCGCTCGTCAACCGCGTGGCGACCGCCCGCAACAGCCGATCGCCGGCATCGTGTCCGAGCGTGTCGTTCACGCTCTTGAAGCCGTCGAGGTCGAGGTAGAGCGCGGCGTGGCTCGTGTCGTGACGTCGGCTGCGCGCCAGGAGCTGCTCGGCGCGGTCGGCCACGAGCGCTCGGTTGGCCATGCCGGTGAGGGGGTCGTGCAGCGCCTGATGGCGCAGCTCGTCGGTCCGCAGGCGCACCAACCGCTCGGCACGAGCCCGGCCGGTGGCGAGCACGACCACGAGCAGGCCGAGCAGCACGCTCAGGGCGAACCCGCCGAGGAGCACCGCCAGCGCGCCTCCATGGCCGAGCACGCCGGCGTCCACCGGTGGGCCGAAGGTCGTCGCGACCCAGCCGTTGTGGAAGTCGGTGTCGACCCTCACCGCGTGGGCCGCGGGCGTGCCGCGGTGGAACGTCATCGTGGCGAGCGCGCTGTGGTACCGGATCTGCGCGGTGACGCCGGGGTGACCGTCGAGCGCGCTCCGAAGGAGGGCATCCGGGTCGACGATCGTCCCGAGCCAACCCTGGAACGCCGCGCGACGCCCGGCGACGGTCGCCGGGGTCGACCCGCCGGCGTAGACGGGCGTCTGGATGCCCAGCCACGTGCCGCTGAGGCGCACGGCCTCGTACGACACCGTCCCCTGGTCGCGCGTGGCGAGCAGCCGATCGCGCGTCCCGATCTCGCACAGGTCGAGCCCGAGCGGGAGCGGCTGCACGACGTTGTCGCTCAAGCGCATCATGCAGTAGTAGGGCCGGACGCCGGGCGGGGTCAGCGTGAA
>Ga0070671_100003125_pt1 | contig 12897 bp, 11 predicted proteins | sample KBSS73metaG_FD_65341 | JGI IMG/M metagenome (GOLD analysis project Ga0070671, IMG submission 65341) | Switchgrass rhizosphere microbial communities from Kellogg Biological Station, Michigan, USA - KBS S7-3 metaG | ecosystem: Host-associated > Plants > Roots > Rhizosphere > Soil ...
GGCATCCCGACGAGACGCGGCTGGACGGGATCGCCGCTCGACGACGGCGACTCGCCGTCGACCGCCGCCGTGGTGATGCCGCTGGCGAGCACACGGCCGAGCCATCGCCTCCCGGCGGTGCTCGAGCGGTCGAGGCCCGTCTGCACGCCGGTGTCGATGAGGCCCGGCAGGACGGCCTTGCCGGTCCCGTCGATCGTCTGCGCATCGGCCGGCGGCTCGACCTGGCGGCCGACCGCGGTGATGCGTCCGCCGGAGACGACGATCGTCCCGGTGAACGGCTCGTTGCCGGAGCCGTCGACGATGCGCGCGCCGACGATCGCAATGGGCGGACGGGGCTGCGCCTGCGGCCGCGCCGTCCACAGCGCGCCCGCCGTGAGGGCCATGGCCACGCCGAGCCCGCGGGCCACCCGGGTCAGCGGGCGTCGGTCAGTCATGACGCGCATTGTACGTAGTCGCGCCGCGAATCACCCGGCCGATGGATCGAGCTCGACCGTCGGGCGCGCATCGGGCGACCAGGCATCGCCCCACGACGCATCCCGGGCGGCCCGATAGCTCGAGCCGCGCCGCGTCACTACGGCCTCGGTCAGGCCGCCTGGCGCGCACAGCGCCAGGCGCACGTGCCCGGTCTCCTTGCGCGGCCGGCGGATCACGCGCGCCTCGGCCCGGGCGCGCAGCAAGCCGGCGTCACGGACCGCGACCACGTAGGCGAATTTCTCGTCTTCCCAGCCGAGCGCGGCGTGCTTGGACTGGCGATGGGCGCGGCTGCGATCGAGCCGGACGGCGAAGTGACACCAGTCGGCGCCGGCCATCGGACAGTCGTCGCCGTGCGGGCACGGCGCGGCGATCGTCGCCCCGGCCGCCCGCAGCCGATCGCGGACGGCGCGGACCCGGGCGAAGCCGGCGGGCGTTCCCGGCTCCACGACGGCAAGCGCGCCTGTGGTCAGCGCCAGCGCGCGCTCGATTGCCGGTCCCGTCCGCGCCTCCGTCAGCTCCCCGACCGCGTAGGACAGCACGACGAGGTCGGCGGTCGGCGCATCGGCCGCGGCCAGATCGCCCGTCCGGAGCTGTACCTCGATGCCTTGACGCGGCGCACCGTGCGTCCACAAGCGGACGCCGAGGCGGAGCAGCTCCGGATCGCGATCGAGGAGGGTGACGCGATCGATTCCGGGCCAGCGCCACACGGCCGGCCACAGCACCGTGCCGGGCCCGGCGCCGAGATCGGTAACCGTCCGCGGCTCGACGCGCGTATGACGCTCGACGGCGTCGAACACGGCGTCGAGCGCGGCCGCAGTGGCCGGCAGCCGCACGACGGCGTAGGCGAGGCGCTCGGCATCGGTGAGCCGGCCAACCGCAGCGGCCGCGGCACCGTCGCGGTAGCGCCGCGACAGCGCCTCGACGGCGCGCTGCAGCTCGACGCCCGGCATCGTCGCGGTCGCGCCGCCGATGGCGTCCCGCAGCGCGCGATCGAACGGCGCGGCCATGTCCTACCCGCTCCCGTGCTGTCGCTGATACATCCCGAGCGCCCACGTCATCGATGCGAAGGCGAGGCGGGCAGGGTCGAGCGCCAGCGGATCGTGCCACTCGATCGCCTCGACGCCGTCGATGGGGCGCGGCGTCGAGCCGTCGGCAATCCGCGCCACGAACACCAGATCGACCACGTGATAGGTGATGCCGCGGTAGGCGTAGGTGTTGGGTTGCGAGCCCAGGTAGGTGAGCGCGTCCAGCTCGACGCCGACCTCCTCGCGCACTTCGCGGCGCAGCGCCGCTTCGGGCGTCTCGCCGGCGTCGACGAAGCCGCCGGCGAACGCCAGCCGGCCGAGCCCCGGCTCGTGGCCGCGGCGGATGAACAGCGCGCGCCCGTCGTCCCGCAGCAGGATGCCGGCGGCGGAAACGGCAGGGTTGAAGTAATAGGCGAAGCGGCAGGCCGTACAGACCAGCGGACACGCGCCGGGCGTGGCCAGCGCCGCGCCGCAGCGGGGACAGCAGCGGAACTGGGCTCGCGCCTCGGCGGGATCGAGGACCGGCTCGGACACGCGCGGATGGTACCGCATCCGCCAGGCCAGGGCCGCCCGCGTGCCGGCGCCCCCGCAGCCATATACTGGCGCTTCACGCGCGTACGGAGGTGACATGCGACAAGCGACTGCGGTGGTCCGCTGGGGATGGGTGGTGGCGGCCGGGCTCGCCCTCGGGATGGCGGCCCTCGGCCTCGACCTGGCGACCGTCCGCCTCGAAGGACAGACGATGACCACGCCCAAGACGATCGGCACGCTCATCAAGGCGGATCCGCGCTTCGACACGTTGATTGCGCCGGGGACCGCGATCGAGGTCCTCGCCGACGGCTACGACTGGGCCGAGGGTCCGGTCTGGGTGCCGCGCGACGGCGGCTTCCTGTTGTGGTCGGACGTCCCGCAGAACACGATCTACAAGTGGTCGGCGGGCCAGGCCGCCGCGGCGTTCATGAAGCCGTCGGGCTTCACCGGCGTCGGCAAGTACAGCGCCGAGCCGGGCAGCAACGGCCTGACGCTCGACAAGCAGGGCCGGCTGGTCGCCGCCGAGCACGGCGATCGCCGGATCTCGCGCTACGACTGGACCGGCGGCAAGCGCACCATCGCCGACAACTGGCAGGGCAAGCGCTTCAACAGCCCCAACGACGTCATCGTGAAGTCGAACGGCGACGTCTACTTCACCGATCCCATCTACGGCCTGCCCGAACGCGAGAACGACAAGACCCGCGAGACCGATTTCTGCGGCGTCTACCGCTGGTCGGCGAAGACCGGCGAGGTGACGCTCCTGACGAAGGAGCTGTCGCGTCCGAACGGGCTGGCCTTCTCGCCCGACGAGAAGCTCCTCTACGTCGCCAACTCGGATCCAGTGAAGGCCATCTGGATGGTCTATCCGGTGCAGGCTGACGGGACCATCGGCGCGGGCAAGGTGTTCAAGGATGTGACCAGCATGGTCGGCGAGAAGAACCCGGGCCTGCCCGACGGCATGAAGATCGACGCCAGGGGCAACCTGTTCGCCAGCGGTCCGGGCGGCATCCACGTCTATGCGCCCGATGGCACGCTGCTCGGCCGCATCGAGACGGGCCAGGCGACGGCCAATTGCGCCTTCGGCGGCGACGGCAGCGACCTCTACCTCACCGCCGACATGTACATCGTCCGCGTGAAGACGAAGACGAAAGGCGCGGGGCTCTGAAGATCGCCACCTGGAACGTCAACGGGTTACGCGCCCGCCAGGCCCAGCTCGAGGCGTGGCTGGCCGAGACGCAGCCCGACGTGCTGTGCCTGCAGGAGATCAAGGCCTCGCCGGCGCAGCTCGGCCTGCTGGCGGACATCGCCGGCTACCATTGCTACTGGCACGGGGACAAGGGCTACTCCGGCGTCGCGCTGCTCGTGTCGGAGCGCGTGGCGCCGGACTGTCCGAGCTACGTCGTGCCGCCGTTCGACTTCGAGGCCCGCATCGTCACCGCGCGGCTGCCGCAGCTGGCCGTCGCCTCGGTCTACGTGCCCAACGGGGGCAAGGACTTCGAGGCCAAGCTGCGCTTCCTCGGCGATCTCGAGGCGTTCGCCGCCAGCCATGCGCGCGACGGCATCCCGCTCGTGATCTGCGGCGACCTGAACGTGGCGCGCACCGACGCGGACATCCATCCGAAGGAACGCAAGCTCAATCAGATCGGCGCCCGGCCCGACGAGCGCGCGCAGTTCGAGCGGGTGATCTCGCACGACCTGATCGACGTGCAGCGCACGCTGAACCCCGATGCGACCGACCTCTTCACCTGGTGGCCACCGTGGCGCGACCTGCGAAAGAAGAACGTCGGCTGGCGGATCGACTACGTGCTCGCCTCGACGTCGCTGCACGCGCGCACGACGAGCTGCATCGTCGAGCGCGAGGTGGGCACCAGCGATCACGCCCCGGTGACATGGACCTTCGCCTAGTGTCCGGTCCGGTGATTCACGACACAACCCCGCTTCGTCCGACTGGAGCATGCGATGCGCGTCGGAAGCCTTCTCGCCTGCGCGGCGCTCGCCGTCACGACGGGCTGCCGTGATACCGCGTCCCCGTCGATGAGCACCACGCCGCCGACCACGCCGCCCGCCGCCGCGGCCGCCGTGCGCGATCCGCACTCGGCGGCGCGGCCCGAGGAGGCGCGCGTCACCCACGTCGCGCTCGATCTGGCCGCCGACTTCGCCGCGAAGACGCTGGCCGGCACGGCGACGCTGACGATCGCGCGGACCGGTTCGGCGCCGACGCTGGTGCTGGACACCGCCGACCTGGCCATCCTCAAGGTGACCGACGCCCTCGGCCGCACGCTGCCCCACGCGCTCGGCGCCCGCGACGCGATTCTCGGCCAGCCGCTCACGATCACGCTGACGCCGGACGTCACCAAGGTCGTGGTCGAGTACCGGACCTCGCCGCACGCGGCGGCGCTGCAGTGGCTGTCGCCGTCGCAGACGGCCGGGCGCAAGCAGCCGTACCTGTTCTCGCAGGGCGAGGCCATCCTGACCCGCTCGTGGCTGCCGACGCAGGACAGCCCGGCCATCCGCCAGACCTACGAGGCGCAGATCACCGTGCCGGCGCCGCTGGTCGCCGTGATGAGCGCGGAGCGCCTCACCCCCGACGGCGTGCCGCTGCCCGACGGCCGCCGCCGCTTCGAGTTCCGGCTCACCCACCCGATTCCGCCCTACCTGATCGCCATCGCCATCGGCGACCTGGCCGTGCGGCCGATCAGCGCGCGGACGGCGGTCGTCGCCGAGCCGTCGGTGGTCGACCGCGCCGCCGCCGAGTTCGTCGATCTCGAGAAGATGGTGGCAGCCGCGGAGGCGCTCTACGGCCCCTATCGCTGGGGCCGGTACGACGTGCTGGTGATGCCGCCGTCGTTCCCGTTCGGCGGCATGGAGAACCCGATGCTGACGTTCGCGACGCCGACGATCCTCGCCGGCGATCGGTCGCTGACGTCGCTCATCGCGCACGAGCTCGCCCATTCGTGGTCGGGCAACCTCGTCACCAACGCGACGTGGAACGATTTCTGGCTGAACGAGGGGTTCACCGTCTACTTCGAGCTGCGCATCATGGAGGCGCTCTACGGTCCGGAGCGCATGGCGATGCTCGAGGTCCTCGGGCGGCAGGAGCTGGCCGAGGAGATCGCCGGGCTCGGCGCCGGTTCCAAGGACACGCACCTGCGCCTGTCGCTGGCCGGCCGCAACCCCGACGACGGCATGACCACGGTCGCCTACGACAAGGGCGCGGCACTGCTGCGCCTCATCGAGCAGGTGGTCGGCCGGGCGAAGTTCGACGCCTGGCTGCGGTCCTGGTTCGGGCGCCGCGCGTTCACGTCCGCGACCACCGACGACTTCGTCGCCGACCTGCGCGCCAACCTGCTCGGCAACGACGCCGCCCTCGAGGCGCGCATCAACCTGCCGGCCTGGCTCGACGCGCCGGGCATCCCGCCCAACGCGACGCAGCCGGCAGCGGCCGCCTTCGACCGGGTGGACGCCGCCGTGACGCACTTCGCCGCCGGCACACCGGCGTCGCAGCTCGACACCAGGGGATGGGTCACCCAGCAGTGGCTGCGGTTTCTCACCCGGCTGCCCGACCACGTGACGATGGCGCAACTGACCGACCTCGATCGGGCCTTTGGCTTCTCCAAGTCGGGCAACAGCGAAATCCTGTTCGCCTGGCTGCGGATGGCCATCCGCCACCGCTACCAGCCGGCGATGCCGGCGCTGGAGCAGTTCCTGACCTCGCAAGGGCGCCGCAAGTTCCTGCGTCCGCTGTACGATGACCTCATGAAGACGTCGTGGGGACCGGCCGTGGCGCGCCGGGTCTATCAGCAGGCGCGGCCGACGTATCACGCCGTCTCGGTCGCGACGATCGACACCATCGTGAAATGACCGACGGCGGACGACGGGGGAAGGTCAGCGCGGGGCTCCTCATGTACCGCGAGTGCGGCGCGCCCGCCGATGGAATCGAGGTGTTCCTCGTCCATCCCGGCGGGCCGTTCTTCCGCAACCGCGACGAAGGCGCCTGGACCATTCCGAAGGGCGGCATCGAAGCCGGCGAGTCGCCGCTGGCCGCGGCCGAGCGCGAGTTCCGGGAAGAGACCGGCTTCACGCCGGCCGGCCCCTACGTCGAGCTGACGCCGGTGCAGCAGCGCGGCGGCAAGACCGTCATGGCGTGGGCGTTCCGGGGCGACTGCGATCCGTTCAAGGTCAAGCCGAACACGTTCTCGATGGAATGGCCGCGCGGATCCGGCCGGCAGCGCGAGTTCCCCGAGATCGACTACGCGGCGTTCTTCACGCCCGACGACGCCCGCCGGAAGCTGAACCCCGCCCAGGTGGCGTTCATCGACGAGCTGGTCGCGCTGCTCGCCCGCCGGTTCGAACCTTCTTAGCCCGCAGCGCGCCGCGGCGGCCGGCGTCAGCCGCGACGCCGGGGCCGGGCCGGATCGCGTTCGACGATGATGATCGTGCGCTGGCGCAGCCGCGCCTTCGCGGAGGTGCGGGCTTCGCGCAGGATGGACACCACGTTGGCGACGATCGCGTGGTCGGGGGCGGCGAGGGCGTGTCCGATCAGGGCGTCGTTCAGGGCCAGCTCGAGGTCGCTCGGCGACATCGGGTGGTCGAGCGCGATCAGCGCGCGGCCGTTGGAGAGCGGGATCAGCTCCACGCCGGCCATGCGCTTCAGGGCAGCGGCCGGCGGCACGAGGATCAGCGCCCCCCGGCCGAATTCCGCGAGCTGCACCGGGGCGTCGGAGGTGGAACGCGCCTCGAACAGGTCGACGATGGCGCGGCCGAGGTCCAGGTGCTGCGCCTGCAGCCGCTCGATCAAATCCTCGGGCAGCGTGACCGACACGGGACGGGCGCGCCGCCCGAACTTGGGCGGGCGCCCGGGGCGCGGGGCCGGTTCCGGCGTCCGCTCGGCCGGCGGGGACGCCGCCCGGGTGGCTCTGCGAAGGGATCGGGGCATGAGGCGTCGCGAATTCAGGGGATTTTCCCGGCGAAATTGCGGCTGGGCGGAAATTCTACATTGAAACATCGGGTGGCCATGGCTATAGTCGCGGGCAATGCCGAGGTTCCGTGGCGGTCGCGGGCTGCTGCGCGGAGTGTGCTGGCTGGTCCTGCTCTGTGTGGCGGAGATCCCGGCCGCCACGCCGGTCCTCGCCGCCGACCCCATCGGCAGCGAATGCGTGGCCTTCCGCGCCGCCGCCGATGCGACCGGGACCGCGCTGCCGCCGGCGGCGACCTCCGCCGCGAATCCTGCCGTCGATGACCTGAGCGGCCCTGCGGCCGCCGCGCCGTTCCGGCTGCCCAAGCCGGCCGTGCGGCATGCCCGCTGCCCTGCCGCCGCTGCCCTGTCGCTCCTCAGCCACGCTCGCGCCCTCGTCGGCGAGCGCGGGCCGCCGCCGGCCGCCCGCTAGCGCCGCTCACCATCGCGTCGCGGCCGCGTGCCGCGAGCGATCGTCGTCGTCGACATCGCTCCCGCGCCGGCGGAGGCTCCAGTGTCCCTCGATGTTCCGAACGCGCTCTTACCTGCAGCCCTGCCGGCGGCCGCGGCGACGGAGCGTCGCCCCGCGCGCGCGAGAGCGTGGACGGTGCTGGTGCCCGCCGTGTGGATCGCCGCCGCCATGCTCTGGCTCGGCACGGCGATCGCGCTCGTGCCCTCGGTGTCGTCGCTCGTCGTCTTCGCCGTCACCCTGGCGACGTTCACGCTACCCGGCTGGCCGCTCGCGCGCTGGCTGATCGGCCGGCGCGCCGGCTGGGTGTTCGTCGCGCCGCTGGCGCTGGTCCTCGGCTACGCCGCGGGCGTGACCCTGTTCCTGGTCCTGCGCCTCGCGGGCGTGGCGCTGCCGGTGGTCGTGGCGGGCAGCACGGCGGCGCTCGCGGCCGTGCTGATGACGGCGCTGCCAGCCGCGGAGGACGGCCTCGTCGCGGTGCCCGACGTCGATCGGCGCGATGCGGCCGCGCTCGGCCTGCTGCTGGTCACGGTCGGACTCGTCGTGGCGCCGGTCTTCGCGCACGTCGGCGCGGCCACGCCGGGCGGCCTGGCCTATCGCGCCTACTTCATCGCCGACCTGTTCGCCCACATGAGCGTGGTCGCTGAACTGGTAAAGGGGGCGACGCCGCCCCTCAACCCGTTCTTCCCGACCGAGCCGCTGCCCTACTACTGGTCGTTCTTCTCCTTCCCGGCGCTGTTCGCGATGGTGCAGCCGGCCCTCGCCGTCGATCGCGGCATCCTCCTGACCGATTTGACGATGGCCGGTGTCTACGCCGCGACATGGTACCTGGTCCTGCGCGCCGCCGGCCTGTCGCCGTGGGCGAGCGCCGCCGCCTGGATGCTGGTCATCCTGGCGTCCAGCTTCGAGGGCCTCTATTTCCTCGTCGAGCCCAACCGGCACCACCTCTGGACCGACTTCCGCTACCTGAACATCGACGCGATCACGCGCTGGCGCTGGGATCTGCCGCCCGTCGACGGCCTGCATCGCCTGTTCTGGTACACGCCGCAGCACGGTCTGGCCATCACCCTCGGCCTGATCGCCCTGCTGGTGGCCGGCAGCGCGCGCGCCGCCGAGCGGCCGGTGCGCGGGCTCGTCGAAGGCTGGCTCCTCGCCATCGCCCTCGCCTGCAGCAGTTTCAACGGCCTGATGCTCGTCGCCGCGTACGCGCTCGCCGAAGTGGCCTGCTGGCTCGCCACCGGCCTGCGCCAGCCCGGGCGCTGGCTGGCCGGACGCGCGCTCGCCGCCGGCACCGTGCTCGCCGGCCTGGCCCTGATGTTCGCGATCGGGATCATCCAGCGCGACGCGGGCGAGGTGCTCCTTCGCCTGAATCCGCACTTCCTGCGCGGGCCGTGGACCTTCCTGGCACTGACCTTCGGTGCGCCGCTGGTTCTCGCGCCCTTCGGCGTGCGCCACCTGTGGCGGCGCGCCCCCGGCCTTGCCGCCGGGCTCGGCGCCCTGACCCTCGTCGCCATCGGCGCCTTCCTCTACGTCGACGTGCGCGGCCACGAGAACACCTACGTGTCGTTCCGCGCCGGCCAGTTTCTGTTCCTCCCACTGGCGGCCGCGACCGCGGCGGCGATCGATGCCGCGCGCGCGTGGCCAGCTCCGCGACGGATCGCCCTGGCGGCGCTGGCCGTCGTGGCCGGCCTCGCCGCGCTGCCAACCGTCGTGCTCGACGCCTACAACGCGCAGGACATCACCAACGTCGAGCCGTCGGTCGGGGGCTTCCCGTGGACGGTGCACGTGACCCCGCCGCAGCTGGCGGCGCTCGCCTGGGTCCGCAGCCATGTCTCGAGCCACGCCGTCGTGCAGATCGATCCGATCGCGCATGGCCGCGCCACGTGGGCGCTCCTGCCGGCGTTCGGCGAGCGCCGGATGGCGGTCGGGCTCGCGCTGTTCGAACCCAACCCGCGCCGCTTCGATCGGCCGATGGCCGACGTCGCGCGCATCTTCTCGGCGGGAGACACCGCGACCGCCTTCGCGATCTGCCAGCGCTTCGGCATCACCACGCTGTGGGTCGGGCCCGAGGAGCGGGCCGCGCGCGGCGATGCCGCGGCCGACAAGTTCATGGGCGACCCCGTGCACTTCTCGCCCGTCTATGCCGCCGCGGGCGTCACGATCTATCGCGTCCGGCTGCCGGTCGCGCTGGCGGGAGCGCGGCGATGACCGCGACGCCACGCCGCGACCGGGTACCGACGGTCGTCTTCTCCGGCGGGCGCGGCGCCGGCGCGCTGATCGAGCGCCTGCTCGCCGATCGCCGCGTCGAGGTGTCGATCGTCATCAACGGCTACGACGACGGGGCGTCCACCGGCGAGGTCAGGCGGTTCCTCGGCGACGCGCTCGGCCCGTCCGACTTCCGCAAGAACGCCGGCCGCGCGGCGCGCACGCTGGCGACCGCCACCGACGCCGTGATCGACCTGCTCGATTGCCGGCTGCCGGCGCCGTGTCCGCCTGAACTCGCGGAGCAGCTCGCCGGCGTGATCGCATCGGGCACCGGACCCGAGGCCGCGACGGGGATCGTCGCGTTGGCGCGCCGGCTCGACGTCGCCGATCGCGCTGCCATCGTCCAGGCCACGACGGCGTTCGAGGACGAGCGCCGCCGCGGCGGCCGCCCGTTCGCCTTCGCCGACTGCGCCGTCGGCAACATCGTCTTCGCCGGGCTCTACCTTCTGGCCGCGCGCGACTTCAACGCCGCCGTCCGCGCCTACACGGCCATGCTCGGGCTGCCGGACGGGCTGATCGAGAACGTGACCGACGGCACCAACGCGCACCTCGCCGCCGTCGACGACGCGGGTGTGCTCCTCGCGACCGAGGCCGCCATCGTCGACGCGCGCCGGCGCAACCGCATCCGATCGATCTTCCTGCTCGATCGCCAGCCGCCGGCGACCCTCGCCGATGAGCCGCGTGCGGTCGTGGACGCGTGGCTCACGGCGCACGCCGCCGCGCCGCCGCTGAACCCGCGCGTCGTCGAGCGCGTGCGCGACGCCGCCCTGATCGTCTTCGCGCCGGGCACGCAGCATTCGTCGCTGTTCCCGTCCTACCTGACCGAGGGCCTCGGCGAGGCGATCGCCGCCAACCAGCGCGCGTCCAAGCTGCTCGTCACCAACCTGCAGCCGGACGCGGACACGCCGGACGCCAACGGCGTCGACATCGTCGATCGCGCGTTGCACTACCTGCGCCGCCGCAGCCAGGCGCTGCCGGCGCCGACGTTGATCACGCACGCGCTCATCAACGAGCCGCGCGGCGACCGCTCGGCCCCGGCCTACGTGCCGACCGGCGCGGTCGGCCAGCTCGCCGATCCGCGGCGGACCTGGGTGCACGACTTCGAGGCCGGCGCGACCGGCCGGCACGATGGGCCGAAGGTCCTCGATCCGTTCCTCGACGAACTGCTCGCCGGGCTCGCTCGCCCGCGCGTCGCCGTCCTCCTCGACGGCACCGATGCGGCCGACAGCGTCCTCGAGAGCGCCCTCGAGCTCGTTCGCGGCGGCATCGGCAGCCTGAACGTGGACCTGCGCGTGTTCCACGGCGCGCGGACGCCCGTCGACGGGCGCGCGGTCGCGGCGCTGCCCTTCCCGCTCGTCGGACTCCCCGCCGACGTGTCGCAGGCGTTCGCCGCGGCGGCGGACGCGTGGCACGCCGACTACGTGGCGACGTTCGATTCGTCGGGCATGTATTGGGGCGAGGACCTCGTGCACCTGCTGGCGCAGGTCGCGATCGGCCGACCGGCCGCGGTCTGGGGCAGCCGCCGCCTGTCGGTGCGCGACGTCCACGCGTCCTACCGTCTCCGCTATCGCCGGCACCCGTGGCTCGGGGCGGCCAGCTACATCGGCAGCCATGCGCTGAGCCTGCTGTATCTCGTGCTCTACGGCCGGTATGTCTCGGACACGCTGTCGGCGGTGCGCGTCGTCGCCCGGCGCTACACGCACGATGCCGTCCGGCCGCCCGGACATCCGCAGCACGGGCAGGTGCTGCTGAGCGCGGTGCTGCGCGATCAGGCGGAGCTGCGCGAGTTGCCGGTGCGGTTCCTCTCGCTGCCGTCGTCCCGTGCCCGCCGCACCCGCATCTCCGAGGGACTCGCCGCCATCGGGCTGATCCTCTGGCTGCGGCTGCGCCGTCCCCCGCGGGCCCGGGTCGCGGCCGATCGTGCGCACGCCCTGTCCGGGCCGGCTGCATGACGCGCGTGCTGGTGATGCCGGCCGCCGGCGTCGGCTCGCGCCTCGGCTCGCCCGTCGCCAAGGTGCTGCATCCGGTCGCCGGACGACCGATGCTGGCGCATCTCGCGGACATCTATCGACCGTGGATCGACGCGTGGCACCTGGTGGTGCGTCCACTGGATCGCGACGCGGTCGCGGCCGCCTGCGCCGCCCTGGATCTCGACGTCGCCCTGCATATCCAGCCAGAGCCGATCGGCATGCTCGATGCGATCCTGCGGGCGCACGCGACGCTCGCCGCCCGGCGCCCGCGTGAGGTCTGGATCGGCTGGTGCGATCAGGTGGCGCTGCGGCAGGGCACGCTGCGGCGGCTGGCCGCGTCCGACGCGTCCGCCGCCATCCGGCTGCCGACCTGCCTGCGGCCCGAGCCGTACATCCATCTCGAACGCGACGCGGCCGGGCGGATCGTCCGCGTCCGGCACCGGCGCGAAGGCGACGCGATGCCCGCGGTCGGCGAGACCGATGCCGGCCTGTTCGCGCTGCGGGGCGACGTCTACGTGGACGATCTGCCGCGCTTCGCCCACGAGGACCTCACCACCGGCGCACGGACGGCGGAGCGCAATTTCCTGCCGTTCCTCGCCTGGCCGGGCCTGCCGGGACCGGTCTGCACCGTCCCGTGCGAGGACGTCTCCGAGACCATCGGCGTGAACACGCCGGAGGATCTCGCCACCGTCGAGCGCGTGCTGGCGGACCGATGATCACCCTGTCCATCGTCATCCCCGCCTACAACGAGGCCGCCTTCATCGGCACGCTGCTCGAGCGCATCGCCGCCGTCGACCTGACGGACCTTGGCGTGACGCGCGAGATCATCGTCGTCGACGACGGCTCGCACGACGCGACCGCCGACATCGCCGAACGCCACGGCGTCCGCGTGCTCCGGCAGCGGCCGAACGCCGGCAAGGGCGCCGCCGTGCGGCGCGGCATCGCGGCAGCGGCCGGGACGCACGTCCTGATCCAGGACGCCGATCTCGAGTACGACCCCAGGGACTACGTGCCCATGCTGGCCGCGCTGCGCCGCGGCGGCGACATGATCGCGGTCTACGGCAGCCGCTACCTGAACATCGCGGACAGCGGCGGCGCGCCCCGGATGCGCGTCGGCCCCTGGCCCGGCCAGTCGTGGCCCGCCTTCCTCGGCGGCCGCAGCCTGAGCGTGGCGGCGTGGCTGACGACCGGCCGGTTCCTCACCGACAC
>Ga0070671_100003129_pt1 | contig 12890 bp, 11 predicted proteins | sample KBSS73metaG_FD_65341 | JGI IMG/M metagenome (GOLD analysis project Ga0070671, IMG submission 65341) | Switchgrass rhizosphere microbial communities from Kellogg Biological Station, Michigan, USA - KBS S7-3 metaG | ecosystem: Host-associated > Plants > Roots > Rhizosphere > Soil ...
GGCGGCAATCAACGCAGAATGGCCAGAGCGCAGCCTTCGCCGCGGGGCGGGACGGCGTCGCGCAAAAGGTCGGGGCAGGCGCGTCGCCGTACCACCGGCAAAGCCCGGGCGCGCGCGCATTAGCGCGCATGGGCCCTCCGGGCTTTCAGTATCGAGAACGGTTCATCACTGACGTCGAGGAGCGTGCGCTCCTCGACGCCATCGCCACCGTCGCCTTCTCCGCATTCGAGATGAGAGGGGTCGTGGCCCGGCGCCGTGTCGCCTTCTTTGGCCACGCCTACGATCGCGGCGAGGCGCAGCCGTTTCCCGACTTCCTGCTGCCACTGCGAAAGCAGATTGGCGACTGGGCGGGCGTGGATGGGAGCGCCTTCGCCATGGCGCTCATCAACGAATATCCTCCTGGCGCACCCATCGGGTGGCATCGGGACGCGCCGCAGTACGACATCGTCGCCGGGGTGTCAGTGTTGTCCGACTGCCGCATGCGATTCCGTCCCTACCGCTCGCCCACGTCGGCCGCGACGGGCAGGCGCGGCGCGACGCACGAGGTCGCGCTCGAGCGCCGCTCCGCGTACCTGCTGACTGGCGAGGCTCGAACCTCGTACGAGCACCACATTCCGGCGGTCAGCGAGTTCCGCTATTCGATCACCTTTCGGACGCTACGGCGCGCGGCGCGCCGCGGCTGACCCGCGCGGAAGCGCACTCGTCGGGAGGTCGCCAGATTTCCTTTCAAGACCGCTTCGATCTGATTGAGTGCATACGCGTTGTCGGCCGCGGTATTCGAGACGATGCAATCGGCTGGCGCGAAGATCTGCAGGTCGCGCATGTAGGCGTCGTTGGCCGTGAAGAGCACACAGATGTTCCCGGCGATGCCGGTCAGAATCACCCGGCGTACCTTTAGCGCTTCGAGGAGCGTGTCGAGCGTGGTGTCGTAGAAGCCCGAGTGCTTTGGCTTGAGCACGAAGTAGTCGCGCGAGGTGGGCCGCAGCCGCCGCGAGATCACCCGGCCGGGGGACGAGCGGGCGGTGCAGTGGGCGACGGTTCGACGGAAATCGGATCGCCACTGGCCGAAGTTGTCGTTGATGTAGATGCTCGGGACTCCAGCGGCCGCCGCCCGCCGCTTGAAGGCGGCCAGCCGCGCGGCCATCGGCTCGGCCTGCGCCACCAGCGTCTGCGATCCGTCGAACGCCAGATCGTTGATGACGTCGATCAGCAGCAGCGCCGTGCCGCTGACCGGCAACGTGACGAGCTTGTCACTGCGCTTCGGCACCGCTGCCGTGAGGGAGCACGCGGCGTGCCAGCTAAAAGAATGGTCGGGATGGCGGGATTCGAACCCACGGCCCCTTGACCCCCAGTCAAGTGCGCTACCAGGCTGCGCTACATCCCGAATCTGGTGTGACGACGGGCCGCCTAAGAGCGACCCCTTATGGCGACCCTACGCGCTCGCGCGGCGCTTCGACTTTCCAGTGGCCTTGGCCGCTGCCTTCATTGTAGCGGGCTTCGCCTTCGCCGCTGTTCGCGCCTGCCGTGCCGGCGCCGGCGCCGGCGCCTTGCCTTTCCGCTGCGGCATCGTGCGCACCGAAGCCGTGGATGGCCGCGCCGCGCGCCGCGCGTTGCCATTGGCCCGCTCGTCGTCCACGACCACCACCGTGCCTGGCGCGTTCGACAGCAGCTGCAGAATCGACCGCAGCCCGTCGCGCACGTAGGCGATGCGCGTGCGGGCGTCCGACGCCAGCGCGTCGAGCACTTCCGCCACTTCGTGATCGACCTCGGCCGGCGTCCGCGGGGTCGTCTCCTCGAGCTTGCGGCGCGCACCGGCCAGCGTCAACCCTTCGTTGAACACCAGCCGCTTGATCAGGAGCACCTGATCGAGATCGGCCTGCCGGTAGAGGCGAGGGCTGTCGTCCGACTTCTGAACGCCGATGCCCGGGAACTCCTTCTCCCAGGAGCGCAGGACGTAGGGCTGCACCTGCGCGAGGTCGCACACCTCCTGAGCCCGATACAGCTTCGGCGCCACGGCGCCAGTATATCAGGGCTTTTGCGCCATTCCGCCCGCCCAAAGGGCGGGCAATCAAGCACTGCGCTAGCGAGGCGAAGCCTTACGTCTCGGTCCGGGCGAAGCCTCGCCCGCCGTCTTGCGGCGTCGGGCGCGCACCTGGATGCGGATGGGACTGCCCATGAACCCGAACGCCTCCCGCAGCTGGTTCACCAGGTAGCGCTCGTACGAAAAGTGGAAGCTCGTGGCCACGTTGGTAAAGAACACGAAGGTGGGCGGCGCCACGCTGGTCTGCGCCGCGTAGAGAATGCGAACGTGCCGGCGTCCCGGGCTCTGGGGCGGGTGGGTCGCCGCAATCTTCTCCACCAGGGTGTTCAGCTGGTGCGTCTTCACGCGCGAGCGGCGCGATGCCGCCACCCGGTCGATCTCTTCGAGCAGCTTCGGGGCCCGCTCACCGGTGGCCGCCGAGACGTGCAGGATGGGCGCGTAGTCGAGAAACTTCAGCTGTCGCCGCAGCTGCTCGTCGAAGAGCTTGACGAAGTCCGAGCCCTGCCCCTTCATGAGATCCCATTTATTGGCGACGATGATCACGCCCTTGCCCTGGCGGTCGGCCTCTCCGGCGATGGCGGCATCCTGATCAGTCGCCCCGGCCGCGGCGTCCACCACCAGCACGACGACGTCTGCCGATTCGATCGACCGCCGGGCCAGCAGCACGCTGACCGACTCGACCTGCCCCGACTGCGCCACCCGCCCCGGCCGGCGGATGCCCGCCGTGTCCACGATACGGAACTGACGCTTGTGCCACGTGAGCACGGTGTCGACTGAATCGCGCGTCGTACCCGGGACGTCGCTCACGATCATGCGCTCCTCGCGCAGCAACCGGTTGACCAGCGACGACTTGCCGGCATTCGGGCGCCCCACGATCGAAATCCCGATTTCGTCCGGCGGGGCTGGCCCGCTGGGCGGCGCCGTGAGGCTGGCCGCGCCAGCTCCGTCGCCGTTGGACGTGTCGGGCCCGCCGGATGTGGGAATGGCAGGCGCGTCCGGCAACGCGTCGAGGATCCCATCGAAGAGATCGCCTACGCCCTCCCCGTGCTCGGCGCTGATCTCGAACACCGGATCGATCCCGAGCTGATAGAAATCGAGCGCGCCGGCGCGCGCCCTCTTGTCGTCCATCTTGTTGATGGCGAGCAACAACGGGCGATTGGCCTCGCGCGCGACCCTGGCAATGTCCCGATCGCCGGGCACCAGCCCGTCGCGGCCGTCGGCCACGAGCACGAGAAGATCCGCCTCGGCCAGCGCACGTTGGCCCCGATCGAAGACCAGCGCATGCAGCGGATCCTCGCTGGCACCGAACATCCCTCCGGTATCAACGAGTTGGAAGCGCCGCCCCCTCCATTCGGCTTCCTGCGCAATGACGTCGCGGGTGGTGCCCGCGATCGACGTGACGATGGACCGCCTCGTCCGGGTCAGCCGGTTGAACAAGGTGGACTTGCCGACGTTGGGTCGGCCGACGAGCACGACGGCTGGAAGGCGGCTGGGCATTCGGGATAGGGCGCGTTTGACAGGCTAAGTCACTATCTTTATAGTAGTTACAGTCATCCGCTGCGAGGGCTCGTGATTAAGGTCGACATCGTCAACGAAGTCTCGAAAATCGCCGACATCACCAAGGTCAAGGCTGAGGTGGCGGTGGATGCCGTGTTCGACGCCATGCGGCTATCGATGCAGCGTGGCGACCGCATCGAGCTTCGTGGCTTCGGCGTCTTCCAGGTCAAACCGCGGAAGCGGGGCATCGGCCGTAACCCTCGGACCGGCAAGGAAGTGCGCATCCCACCCGGTCGGACCATCCGGTTCAAACCGGGTAAAGATCTCCAGAACATCGGCTAGGCGCCTGGCGCCAACCCGCGCGGTCCCTGATTACATGGGTTCTCCCTCGTCCGATCCGCTCGGACCCGCCCGTCCAACGCCCGGTTATGCCGCGCTCGATCGGGACTATGTCCCTCCGGCGCCCGAACCTGACGCACGCCGTCAACCGATTGTCCGTCATCTCGTTCTGTTTGCAGCCACACTGCTGATGACGACCTTCGTCGGCACGGCCCACTACTACGGGTTCACGGCCGACTTCGGCGACCAGGTGCCGCAGCAGCTGCCCGGCTGGACGGCGTACTTCAACGGCCTCTGGTACAGCCTGGCGATTCTGAGCATCCTCGGCGCTCACGAGATGGGGCACTACATCGCGTGCCGCTACTACCGCGTGGACGCCTCGCTGCCCTATTTCCTGCCGGCGCCCTTTCTGCTCACCGGCACGCTCGGCGCCTTCATCCGCATCCGCCAGCCGATTCCCAACAAGCGCGAGCTGTTCGACATCGGCATCGCCGGTCCGATTGCCGGGTTCCTGGTGGCAATCCCGGTGCTCATCCTTGGCGTCAGCCTCTCGCGCGTGGTCCGCATCCCGCCCGGCTTCCAGGGGCTCGAGCTGGGCGAGCCGCTGCTCTTGAAAGGGCTGATGTGGCTCACCTTCGGCTCGCCGCCCAACGGCTACTCGGTCAACCTGCATCCGACCGCGTTCGCAGGGTGGTTCGGTCTGCTCGCCACCGCGCTCAACCTCTTCCCGCTCGGGCAGCTGGACGGCGGCCACATCTCGTACGCGGTGCTCGGGCGGCGCAGCACGCAGGTGACCTACGCCACGCTCGTCTGCCTGATCGGGTTGTCGTTCGTGTCGTCGTCGTGGATCGTGTGGACCGTGCTGACGGCCGGGATGCTGTTCTCGTTCGGCCCACGGCACCCGCGCACCTACGACGAAGACATGCCGCTCGACGCCGGCCGGAAGTGGCTCGCCGTGTTTGCCGTGCTGATGTTCGTGCTCTGCTTCACGCCGGCCCCAATCTCCACCATGGACCTGGTGACCGGGAAGTAACTTCTCTGCCTTCTCCCCCCTCTCCCCCCTCTCCGCCTCCAGGTTCTTAAAGCACGCTCAGCGGATCGACGTCGACAATCGCGCGGCGACGAACGTCCGGCAGCCCCGCCAGCGCCGCGCGCATGGCCAGGCGCATCTGATCTCGCCGGCCTCCCTTCAGGAAGATCTGCACGCGGTGTTCGCCGCGCAGCCGCGTGAGCGGCGCCGGCGCCGGACCGAGCACCGTGAAGCCACCGGCCTGGGCGCGGCTCGCGAGCGCGGTAGCCAGGTCCTGCGCCAGCCGCATCGCCTCGTCGAACGTCCGGCCGCGCACCACCGCGTTCACGAGCGCCACGAACGGCGGATACCGCAGCCCCTTGCGATACTCGACCTCGCGCTCGAAGAAGGCCGGATAGTCCTGCCGGCACGCCAGCCGCACGCTGTAGTGCGACGGATAGAGGGTCTGCACGATCGCTTCGCCGGTGCGCTCGCCGCGCCCCGCGCGTCCGGCCACCTGGGTCAGCAGCTGAAACGTGCGCTCGCCAGCGCGAAAGTCGGCCAGCCCGAGCCCCACGTCCGCCGACACCACCCCGACGAGCGTGACGCGCGGGAAGTCGTGCCCCTTGGCGATCATCTGCGTGCCCACGAGCAGGTCCAGCTCCCCGGCGGCAAAGCGTGACAGCAGCGACGTGAGCGCGCCCTTGCGACGCACCGAATCGCGGTCGACGCGCCCGATGCGCGCCGCCGGAAAGAGTCCGGCCAGCTGCTGCTCCACCTTCTCGGTGCCGAAGCCCGCGTGCTCGAGGTAGGGCGCCGCGCACTTGCGGCACGCCTTCGGCACCTGCACCGAGTAGTTGCAGTAGTGGCAGCGCGCGCGCCAGCCGTTGCGCGCGGTGTGCACCGTCAGCGAGATGCTGCAGTTGGGGCACTCGAAGGTATCGCCGCACTGGCGGCAGAACACCGCCGTCGCGTAGCCGCGCCGGTTGAGCAGCACCAGCACCTGCTCCTTGCGCGCGAGCCGCTGCTCGATCGCCTCGGCCAGGGCGCGGCTCACGACGACGTCGGGCCCTTCGGACGCGAACTCCTCGCGCATGTCGACCAGTCGGACGTTGGCCAGCGGCCGATCGAGCACGCGGCGGCTCAACGTCACCCGTGCGTACTTGCCGGACTCGGCGTGCTGGTAGGTCTCCATCGACGGCGTCGCCGACCCCAGCACGACCAGCGCCCCCTGGCGCTGGCCGCGGACGACCGCGACGTCGCGGCCGTGGTAGCGCGGCGCCTCTTCCTGTTTGTACGAGGGATCGTGCTCTTCGTCCACGATGATGAGGCCGATCCGATCGAGCGGGGTGAAGACGGCGGAGCGCGTGCCGACCACGACGTCAACGTCGCCGCGCCGGATGCGCTGCCACTGATCGTGCCGCTCGCCGTCCGAGAGCGAGCTGTGCTGAATCGCCACCCGGTCGCCGAAGGCGCCGCGCACGAGCGCCGAGATCGACGGGGTGAGCGCGATCTCCGGCACCAGGAGCAGCACCTGGCGGCCGGTGTCGCACACCGTCCGCGCCAGGCGCAGGTACACCTCGGTCTTGCCGCTGCCGGTGACGCCGTGCAGGAGCGCCACCTTGAACCCGCCCGTCCCCGCCAGCGCCGTCAGCGTCTCGCATGCCGCCGCCTGTTCGGCCGTCAAGACGCGCGCCGCATCGTAGGCCACGGTCTCCATCGACGCCCGCGCGAAGGGGTCGCGCTCGTCGGGTGCGTCGCGCGCGGCCACCAGTTGCCGCGCCGTCAGCCTGGCGAGCACCGCGGCACTGACGCCGCGCTCGCGCAGTTCCTTGAGCGACAGCCCCGTGGACCCTGCCAGCGCGCGCAGGCCCACCCGCTGCTTGTCGGTGAGGCCCGCGTCCCGCGCGGCGCCCGGGGCAGAGACGCTGTCGGCCTCGATCTCCGCCATCCCGTGGGCGGTCAGCGCCACCAGGCGTCGCGTCTTGTAACCCGAGGCGCGCCCCTTCGCGCCTGGTGGCAACGCGACGGCCACGGCGTCGCCCAAGCCGGCCATGTAATAGTCCGCCACCCAGGCGCACAGCTCGATGACCGCGGGCGGGACGAACGGCGTCTCGTCGAGGACTTCCCGCAGGTCCTTGGCGTCGACGCCGGAGGCCGGCGCCTCCGCGGGGCCGACCACGCAGCCGGTGACGACCCTCGTCCCGATCGGCACGCGCACGCGTGCGCCCACCGGCGGCATCGGCACGCCGTCGGGCACGCGATAGGTCAGCGCATCGAGCTGCGGGACGGGAACGGCAACGGCAACGAAGCGCACAGCGGCCGCGACACTGGACGTCTTGACCGATTCGAATGGTTGATCTTGAGTCACGTTGCCTTCGGTCAAGACGTCTCCGCCCGCATCCTCGCCGGCCCGAGGCGCAGCCTCGCTAGATGTCAGGCCCGGCTCGCGGCTCCGCCCAGCAGCTCGCGGACGCGCTTCATGTCCTCCCACACCTCGCGCTTGCTGGACGGGTTCCGGAGCAGGTAGGCCGGGTGGTACGTCGGCATGAGAATGGCGTCGCGATAGCGATACTCGCGGCCGCGAATCCGCGTGATGGGCTCGGTGGTCTTCAGCAGACTCTGCGCCGCGAACTTGCCGAGGGCGACGACCACCTTCGGCTTGATGACGTCGATCTGCCGAAAGAGGAACGGCTCGCACTGCTCCACTTCGTCCGGCTCGGGGTTGCGGTTCTGTGGCGGGCGGCACTTGATGACGTTGGCGATGTAGACGTCCTCGCGGCGCAGGTTGATCGCCTCGATGATCTTCGTGAGCAGCTGTCCGGCGCGGCCGACGAACGGCTCGCCCTGGATGTCTTCGTCGGCGCCCGGCGCCTCGCCCACGAACATCAGATCGGCGTTGGGGTTGCCGACGCCGAAGACCACCTGCCTGCGTCCGAGTGTGTGCAGCTTGCAGCGGCTGCAGTCGGGGCCGATGTCGGCCTTGATGATGGCGAGGGTGTCGGTGCTGGCAGATCTCACAGCGGCCACGGGGATGACGGGCGTTGGTTCGGCTTCAGGCGGACCTGACTTGTCCGCAGCAGCTTCAGCGGAGGTGGCAGGTCCGCCTCTACGTACGGAGGCGTCAGCGCGGGCGCGCCAGAGCGGCTCGGGGTGGAGACCCTCCACGCCGAGTTCCTGGAAGTAATCGAGGTGATCGCGAAGCGGATCCTGCGGCATCGGTGTGTCTGACTTTCAGCGGGCGGGAGCCGCGCTGGTGGCGCGGCGCAGCAGCCGCTCGGCGCTGTCGAGGATGACGGCGGCCACGCGGTCCTTGCTCTGCAGCGGCACCACGTCCTCGCCGTCGGCGGTGACGATGGTGACGGCGTTGGTGTCCACCTCGAACCCGCGATCGGACTGCGAGACGTCGTTGGCCACGATCGCGTCGACGCGCTTGCGCGCCCGCTTGTCCCGGGCGTTCCGCAGCACGTCATCGGTTTCGGCGGCAAACCCCACCAGCACCGGCGTCGCGGCACCGCTCGACGCGCGCTGCGCCCCCAGCTCGGCGAGGATGTCGCGGGTCCGCTCGAGCGTCAGCGTGAGCGGCGCGTCGCCCTTGGCAAGCTTGCCGGCCGCGCGCCGCGCCGGCGTGTAGTCGGCCACCGCGGCCGACATCACCACCAGATCCATGCCGGCCGCCACCCGCATCACCGCATCGTGCATCTCGGCGGCGCTGCGCACGCGCACGAGCGTGCCGACCGCCGGCGGCGTGACGGTGGTCGGGCCGGCGACGAGCGTCACCTCGGCGCCGCGGCGCACCGCGTCGGCGGCGAGCGCAAATCCCATGCGGCCGCTGGAACGGTTGCCCACGTAGCGCACCGGATCGATGTCTTCGTAGGTCGGCCCTGCCGTGATGAGTACCTTGCGGCCACGGAGTACCGAGTCCGCCGCCGGACCGGGCGTGGCGGATCGCCCTTCCAGCACGCGGATGGCGGCCTCGACGATCTCCTCGGGCTCGGCCAGGCGCCCCTTGCCGATCCATCCGCACGCCAGATATCCCTCGCCCGGCTCGACGAACAGCACGCCCCGCCGCTGCAGCACCTGCAGGTTGGCCTGCACGGCCGCGTGCCCCAGCATGTTCGAGTTCATGGCCGGCGCCACCAGCACCGGCGCCTGCGTCGCCAGGTAGAGCGAGGTCAGAAAGTCGTCGGCGATCCCGTTGGCGAACTTGCCCAGCACGTTGGCCGTACACGGCGCCACCAGCAGCAGGTCGGCGTGATCGGCGATCGCGATGTGCTCGATGTCGGCGTTCATGCCAGCCTTCCACTGCGTGGTGATGACCGGCTTCCGGGTGATGGCTTCGAACGTCAGCGGCGCGACGAACCGGCGAGCGGACCGGGTCATCACCGCCTGCACGTCGTGCCCGCGCTTCTGGAGCCCGCGGCACACCTCCACCGCCTTGTAGGCGCCGATGCCGCCGGTCACGCCGAGCGCGATGAGCGCCATCAGCTCACGGGCCTCTGCTGGAACGTGTCGATGACCGTCTCGGCCTCCCCGCGCATCGCCTTCACGCGCGCCCGCTCTGCCATGACGATGGCGCGCATGCGGTTGACGGCGCCGTCGAGGTCGTCGTTCACCACGACGTATTCGTACTGCGCGAACTCGCCCACTTCCGTGCGTGCCACCTCGAGACGGCGGCGGATCTGCTCCTCGGTGTCCTTGCTGCGCCCGCGCAGCCGGCTCTCGAGCACGCTGGCCGACGGCGGCAGCACGAAGACGCCCACGGTCTCGATGCCGCGTCCCCGCACCTGCCGGGCCCCCTGCACGTCGATGACCAGCACCACGTCCTCGCCCGCGGCCAGCAGCGCCTCGGTATCGGCGGCGCCGGTGCCGTAGTAGTTGCCGAACACGTCGGCCCACTCGAGGAACGCGGGCTCGGCGATCATCGCCTCGAACCGCTCGCGGCTGATGAAATTATAGTCAACGCCGTCGTGCTCGCCGGCGCGCGCCGCCCGCGAGGTGTACGAGCGCGACATGCGGAGCCGCGGCACCACCTGCACCAGCCGCTCCACCAGCGTCGTCTTGCCCGTCCCGGACGGAGCCGACACGATGAAGAGCAGGCCGCGCCGGCTACTCGACATTCTGCACCTGCTCCCGCATCTTCTCGAGTTCGGCCTTGGCGGTGATCACGAGCTCGGAGACGCGAAGCCCGTCGGCCTTCGAGCCGATGGTGTTGATCTCGCGGTTCATCTCCTGCAGCAGGAAATCCAGCTTGCGCCCGCACGGCTCCGCGTTGTCGGAGAGCGCGCCCCAGTGCAGCAGGTGGCCACGGAAGCGGGTCACCTCTTCGGAGATGTCGGATCTCGCGGCGGCGCGGACGATCTCCTGCGCCACCAGCGCTTCGTCCACCGGCAGCTCCGCTGCAATCTCCCGGACACGCTCGTGAAGGCGCGCCTCGACCCCCGCGCGCCCTTCGTGCGCGGCGCCCTCGAGCCCGCCCACCAGGTCGCCGAGCAGCTGCCGGCGTCCGTCGAGATCGGCGCGCAGGTGATCGCCCTCGCGGACACGCATCGCGTCCAGGTCCGCCAGCGCCTGCTCGAGCGCGGCCTCGACGCTGGCGGCGATCTGCGCTTCAATGGCGGGGTCGGCTTCGGCCGGCCGCTCCCGGATGCTCACCGCCTGTGGGACGCGCAACAGGTCGCCCGGCGTGAGCGCGCCAGCCACCAGGCCGCGCTCGCGCGCGCGCTCGATGGCGGCGGCCAGCGCGTTGACCACGTCTTCGTTCAGCTCCACGGTCGGCGCCGGCGCGGTGCGCGGCTGCACCGACACGGCCACCTCGACCCGGCCGCGAGCCAGCCGCTTCTGCAGCAGCGCCCGCACGCGCGGCTCGATCTCGGCGAGGCTCTGCGGAATTCGCAGTTGGACGTCCAGAAAGCGGTGATTCACCGTCTTCACGGTCACGCCGATCGTGGCGCGTTCGTCCTCGTGCGTCAGCGACGCAAACCCGGTCATCGATTTGATCATGTCGTCGCGGGGCCCGGCTGATCTTCCTGCAGCTGCAGCTCGTACAGTTTCGCATACGCGCCGCCGGCCGCGAGCAGCCCGTCGTGGGTGCCCGCTTCGACGATGCGCCCCTGTTCGAGCACCACGATGGCGTCGGCCCGCCGCACCGTGGACAGCCGATGGGCGATCACCAGCGACGTGCGGTTCCGCATCAGCGTGGACAGCGCCTCCTGCACCAGCATTTCCGACTCGGCGTCGAGCGACGAGGTGGCCTCGTCGAGAATCAGGATCGGCGAATCGCGCAACAGCGCCCGGGCGATGGCCAGGCGCTGCCGCTGCCCGCCCGACAGACGCTGGCCGCGCTCGCCGATGGGCGTGTCGTACCCCTCATCGAGCCCGACGATGAATTCGTGCGCGTGCGCGGTGCGCGCCGCCGCTTCGATGTCGGCCCGGCTCGCTGCCGGCCGGCCAAACGCGATGTTGGCGCCGATCGTGTCGTCGAAGAGCACGGTCTCCTGCGTGACGATACCGATCTGGGCGCGCAGCGACGCGAGCGTCACGTCGCGGATGTCGACGCCGTCGAGCAGGATGACGCCGCCGGTGACGTCGTAGAAGCGCGGCAGGAGATTGACGAGCGTGGTCTTGCCGGCGCCGCTGCGGCCGACGATGGCCACCATCTGTCCGGCGCCGACCGTGAGCGACACGCCGTCGAGCGTCGCGCCCTCGGCGCCGGCATAGGAGAACTGCACGTCGCGGAACTCGATGGCACGGTGGAACGGCGCCGCCGGCGGCGCCCCGGCGCGGTCCTCGACCTCGCTGTGCGTGTCGAGGATCTCGAAGATGCGGTCCGAGGCCGCGAGCGCCTGCTGGATGTTGGCGTTGACGCGACTGAGCTTCTTGGCCGGCGCGTACATCATGAAGAGCGCCGTGATGAACATGAAGAACGCGCCCGGCGTCAGCCGCTTCGACGTGATCTCCTGACTGCCGAACCACAGCGCGCCCACGAAGGCAAGACCGCCCATGAGCTCCATCAGCGGCGGCAGCACGCTAAGCGCGCTGGTCACCCGCATGTTGGTGCGGTAGAGGCGGTGTGACGCCCCCTCGAACTTCGCCGCCTCCCGCCCCTCGGCGCCAAACGCCTTGACGATGCGGTGGCCGCTGAACGCCTCGGCGCTCACGTGCGACATGTGCTCGAGCGCTTCCTGGCTCCGCCGGGTGGTACGCCGCACGCTCTGGCCCAGCCTCACCAGCGGATAGACGACGAGGGGAGCGCCGGTGAGACAGACAAGAGCCAGCCGGGCGTCGGCGTAGAACAGGATCGCGACATAACCGACGATCGAGAGCGACTCGCGCATCAGATCCCCGAGCGTCTCCGACACGGCAAACTGGATCTGGGCGACGTCGTTGGTCAAGCGCGACATCAGGCGGCCGGTGGTCTGACTGGAGAAGAACGCCGCCGATTGCTGCAGGATGTGGCGGAAGAGGAGATTGCGCAGGTCCTGTACGACGCGCTGCCCCACGTCGGTCATCAGGTACGCGGAAAGATACGCGCCGACGCCCTTGAAGACATAGAGGACGAGAATCGCCGACGCCACCGTCCCGAGCGACTCGCCGGTCGGCAGCACCTTGTCGGTGATCGGCTTGATCAGAAAGGCGATGCCGGCCGACGCGAAGCCGTAAAGGATCATCGCCGCGACCGCGCCGGCCAGCCGGGCCCGGTACGGCCTGGCGTACTCGAGCAGTCGCAGGAACGCTGTCACTCGCCGAACCGGTACTTCAGCAGCACCCAGACGGCGACGACGCCGTCGCGCCACCCGATTTTCTTGCCCTCGTCGTAGCCGCGGCCATCGTACGAGATCGGTACCTCGTAGACCCGCAGCCGGCGCCGGAAGATCTTGGCCGTGAGCTCGGGCTCGATGCCGAACCCGTTGGACTCCAGCGTCATCGACCGCAGCACCTCCGTCCGCATCACCTTGTAGCAGGTCTCCATGTCGGTGAGCATGGTGTTGTAGAGGACGTTGG
>Ga0070671_100003130_pt1 | contig 12887 bp, 15 predicted proteins | sample KBSS73metaG_FD_65341 | JGI IMG/M metagenome (GOLD analysis project Ga0070671, IMG submission 65341) | Switchgrass rhizosphere microbial communities from Kellogg Biological Station, Michigan, USA - KBS S7-3 metaG | ecosystem: Host-associated > Plants > Roots > Rhizosphere > Soil ...
CCCCGCCTGAAAGGACGAAGACAACCCCTCTATAGGTTCCCTGGTCGGCAACGACCCCATTCACCAGGACATCATCCTTGCCGTCGCCGTCCACGTCCCCCGCCCCCTCCACGTTCGCGCCGAATCCCCCGACCCCTTCCGGGGCGGCACGCTCCCAAATCACATCGCCGGCCGCCGCGCATGCGGGAGCTCCATGGAACGCGACCCCCGCGAGGGAGACCGCCAGAAGCAGGATGCCAAGGCGAGGTGACGATCCCATGTGTGGTCCTCCAGGATCCGGATACGTGGATTGTACGCGGGCCGAGGTCGATGACCACCGGATTTCAAGGATTCGTCCGTGGCCAACATGGACAACGCTCAACCCCTCATGGCAGTGTCACTGACCCTGCGGTGGGTGCAGATCAGCGGTAGATCCCGTGACTGTGGATTACCCGGAGAGCCAATAGCAGCGCGTCTTTCGGGGTTTTCGCGCGGGGGGCATGAAGCTGACCCATCCGAACCGACCCGGGTTCCAGATGCCCCTTTGCATCGACTGCAACCATAAGGTCACCATGACCTGCGTTTCCCGCATCATCGCGATCCTGGCGTCGGCTCTGATCCTCACCGCATGCAACCTCGGTGCGGGAGCCATCAACTACAAGAGCAACCACGACATCCCCTCTACGCTCCGGGAGGAGATGTCCCGGAAGAGTGAGGCGTATGTCGCGGCTGTCCAGCATGGGGATCACGAGGCAATCAAGGCGCTGATGACGGACGAGGCCTGGGCCGCAATCGTCGCCCAGCCGGGCATAGAACGGTTCATCCCGATCGTGCAGGCGATGACCAGGGGCCCGCTCTCCGTTGAAGAACAGCACTACATCACGGGAAAGATCGCGGGGACATTCAAGCCCACGCTCGTCCTGACCGAGCCCGAGCCTCACACGTTGATTCTTCCCGCGATCCCCGGCGAAGCGTACTTCCTTCTGCTTAAGGTCGACCAGGAGTTCCGGGAACCGGCGCTGGGCCTGTTCTTCACGAAGACCTCGGGAGACTGGAAGGTCCTGATGGTCTGGTCCGGGGGCCTCCTGTCCGTAGGAGGCCGACGTGCCCACGCATGGACCGACGAGGCGCGTCGGCTCATGGACTCCGGCCTTGCGATCCCGGCAGTCCTTCGTCTCAAGGCGGCGTCCCAGTGTTTGAGGCCCATCCCGACGTTTCAGTACGGCTTCGAGGGCGGAGCGCGGGAGTTCGACAGGCGGGTGCAGGAAAAGGTGAGGACCGATTTCAAGCTCCCCATGCGCGTCGACGAAGTGCCCGGACAACCGAGCCTCATCGACCTCGATGTTTCCTATGGCAAGGGGACCCTGGTCCCCGTCGTGGCGTTCCTCACGAGTACGCCTCTCGAGTCGACGGCGCTGCTCGAAGAACAGGCTTCTCGCATCGCCGAGACCCTTCCGCGCCGCCTTCCGGGATTCTGCCAGGATGGACGGATCTACATGCTCGTAGGCTACAACGAGCCTCCGACCGATCCCAAGAAAATGTACAGCCGCTATGGATTCGAGAAGCCCTGTCCCTGATCGCAGGTGTTCGCGACTCGCGAGAGGCGAGTCCGCCGGCTAGCGCCAAGCGCGTCCGAAGGCGAGGCAGGCCGTGAAGAGTCAGGTGGATAAGTGCCCCATCGACGCGCCAACGGCGAGGTCGCCAGGTAGGAAACGACGCGGTTTTCGGCCAGAAGGCAGAAGCATCTAACCGTCGCTCCGTGTTACACTTCGCTTCCCGCGGTGGGTGTAGATCAGCGGTAGATCCCCTGACTGTGGATCAGGTTGTCGTGGGTTCGAATCCCACCACCCACCCCAATCCATTCAAAGGACTTACGACGTTCCGCTAGAGGCTCCCGAAGTGGTCTGGGGGGATTTCTGGGGGGACTCGGCTGCAAACAGGCGGTCCAGAGCTGCGACAGCCTCAGCCTGATGACTGGGGGAGAGGTGAGCGTAACGGAGCGTCATCGCGATGGAGCGGTGTCCGAGAATTTCCCGGACAGTGTTGAGCGATTCACCAGCCTTCACCAGGAATGAGGCACAGGAGTGTCGAAGGTCGTGGAAGGTGAAGTCACCCAGGCCTGCCTTCTGGACGGCTTTCCCGAAGTCCCGTGCGATGTTGTTGGCGATCGTGCCGCCCTCAGGGCCTTCGAAGACCCGCGCGTCCAGTCCCTTGACCGCTGAGGCCTTCCTGAGCGCTTCCAGGGCACCCTTGGCGGTCGCGTTCATGGGAACCTTTCTCGCGCGTCCTCCTTTCGTCGCGGAAGCGTCCAGGTGAAGACATGTGTTCTTGAAATCGACGTCCCGCCAACGAAGGCCGAGTAGTTCTCCCCGCCGCATACCCGTGTGAAGGGCGACCGTCACGAGGGGACGGAGCCACTCCGAGCACGTCTCGATGAGGCTCTTCGCTTGCTCCTCGGAAAGGAAGTTCTCTCGCCGGTTGTCCTCGCGGTACGGCTTGATGCGCTTCGCAGGGTTATCGAACAGGTAGCCCCACTCGATCGCCTTCGAGAACATGCCCTTGAGGACGGCGAGGTCCCTATTCACCGTCGAAGGCTTCACGCCCTCAGCGAGCCGCTTGACCCGGAATTCCTCGACGTCCTTCGCAGTGATATCGAGCAGCCACTGGTCCGCGAAGTGCTTGTTGAGGAGAGCTATCCGTTCCTCGAAGAAACAACGGGACTTCTTCTGTGAGACGTGAAGCCTCATGTACTCGGTGGACAGGTCCCGCTCTTTTTCCGGATTGTCCTTGATAAAGAACCGGAGGGGCTTGCACTGCAATTTGCCGAGCCTCACCTCTTCTTGCTTGTCGGCCTCGATCCGCCGGGCAAGAGTCTTCGAGACCTGTCCCGTGCTGCCCTTGTACCGCTTCTTGCGATACCAAAAATCGTAGTGCCAGATACGTCCGTTCTTGACCAAGCTCATTTCAATTGAGTCTCCTTTCGCGCCGATCTCCTATCCCGGCGGTTACGCGGCAGGAGAGGACCTCCTGTCGCTTCGGTTATGAGTCCTCGTATCCAATCTGAAAGCGTGAGCCCTCGCCTTGACGCTTCCCGAGCCCCCGCCGCCTTTAGAGTGCTCGAAATCCGCATGATGATCTGATCGTCTTTCATTGCAATGCTTATGTAATACGCTATTCGATCTCTATTTTCAAGATTTGCTGCTTCACGCCTACCGATTCCCATAGAGGGCCGAGGGAGGGGGGGTGGCGTTCCCTTTCGTCCGAGGCCCTCTTGGCATTACCTCACGGACACAATTTCTCGAAAAGTTCGGTTTCTGGTCGGCGCCCCTGTTGCGACCGAAACTATTAGCCGAGATTGTCCGATTTCACCGTCATTTCCCCTCCATCTTGAATGAACGAACTCTCTAATGGTACGAGAACCACTTTCCCCTGGTGTAACTTTAAGGGAGTTACCGCACGCAGGAAGCGGAATCGGGCTGGCGGGGGGAGGGGGGAGCCCCGGGTGGACCTCGGTTCCACCCGCAACAAGCGCAACATGGAGGTTGCTCCAAGTCAGAAGACTCCTTCTTGTTGCGGCTGTTGCGGCTCGGCCGGGAGGTACCGAGTGAAAGCATCCTCGAAGTCAAAGCGTCGGTAGCCCTTCGGTGTACTACCTGGCCCAGTCCGGATGCTCGTTGGGTGAATCCCGAAGGGTCGAAGAAGTCTCGCAAGCTGCACCTTGGTGATCGGCTTTCCGTGGTTGTGCTCCGGCCAAGCGCGATCCTCCATGGCCGCAAGGTCTTGGACGATTTGCTCGGACGAAAGGCTATCTTGTCCCTTTTCCCGGAAGATACCCTTGATGTCGCCGAGAAGCTGGACACCGATACCGGGATCTTGTTCAACCGCTGTGAGGGCATCTGCGGCGTCACGGCCACGCTGCCGCCATGCACCACCGGCCACTTCTGCAATTTGAAGAAGAGGCGTCCAGTTGTCTGCTGCACGATCATGGAGACCTGAGGGAACTTCGACAACGACTGAAGCAATCGTGTCCTTGTTATCGGCAGCCCACCTCTTGGACATGCGCGACAGTCGTGTCAGCTCTGGAACAATCTCGTTCATCCTGAGGGGTTCCACCCTCTCTTGCGATGTCTTGCGCCGCATGGGAATGATGATCGACCGATCCTCCAAGGTTGAGGGCAACGATCCGATCAGGGCAATCGCCTTCGGGCACCACACGGAGAATGCGCGTGGCTCAAAACTGCGTCCGACGCATCGGATGACATGGGAAGCCTCACGGGTATGACCCGCGTTCAGGATTCCTCGAAACTCCTCGTGTTTGCCGACAAAGGTCTCGGCTTCGTCCACGAGGAGAGTCGGCTTGAACTTGTCGATCATTCGGAAAGCCGACGCGGGGGTGAGGTTTGAAGCCAGGAGCGGCTTGGGCACAAGAAAACGGAGAAGAATCATCGCGCTCGTCTTGCCACAGCGCTTTTCCGGAGAGGAAAACGTCAGAAAGGGAGAAACTGGGAACGCGTCGAAGGCATGGCAATGAATAATCCACAGAGCGGCAGCATCGGCCGCGCCACGTGGAAGGGACAGGTGCCTACTGAAGACGCCGGAAAGTGCTGACAGCAGGTCCGCCCCATCGACTTCATCGGGCCAGGGTTCGACCTCCTGCGAAAACGGGATACGGCCTTGGGGATTACTCATTGCATCCTTCGTGATGCGACTGTCCGTTCCGCGATGAACCTGTCCAAATCGGAAGAGCGAAACCGAATCGCCGCTCTCTTAGCTCCCGCAAGGATGCGGACGTGGGGAAGTAAACCTCGGTAGCACCAGTCGTAGACCGTGGGCCGCCGGACACCGAGCGCAGCGGCCACTTGTGCGACTGTCATCAACGACGCCGTTTTCATAGTTGTAATCTCTCCGGTTGCGTGCAGCGCGTTATTACGCTGACACCCCCGCATTCTGGCATTGGGATTCGTTTAACGTGGATTAGTCAGGCGGACACTGGGTATTCGCTCCGAGACGCGCAACCCGCATAGGGTTGAGTGAACGCAAGGATGTGGGGTAATGGCGTCGAATGTCTCTTGCGGTGACTTCTTATCGTGGAGGCCGATGGTCGCGACTGACGGGAAGGGGAAGACGGTGTCGGCTCCCAATCGAGCTCTCCCATCTGCCCGGAAGGTAGATTCCTCTGGCAAGTCGTAGCTAGATTCCCGGGACGGCCTTTGAATCGACCGCCCTTCGCGGGACCTCCGGGACTTGCCCTTCAACGGTCTCCTCGGAACCTACGACTTGAGCGAGTCCTCACCCGGACGTATGAATAAATTTCGAGAAATTACCCTTGGGGCTCAGTTGGGAGAGCAGTAACTGCGAAAATGGCTTGCGGCGGAGATGGATGCTCGGGGGTGCTGCATTGAACGCCTTCTGTGCGGACGCGTCATCAAGCTAACTTGATTGGGTGCAATAAGTTGCAAAAGCCTAAGCCACGCAAAGAAATGCGCGGCTTACGGATAGGCAAGATCTGGGTATCATGACCGGCTCAGGAGCGGTTAGACAGGGGTGATGACGGTGCATATTTCCTCGCTGGACATTCCACAATTTTACTCACGGACACAGTGGATTTCAGGCGATGCCTTAGAGTTTGCTCGCTGTGTCGAGAACATTCCCGTTGATCAAAGTAAAGCAAAGGTAATTCTGCACCAATCAGCTAGACTTCTCTGGTTGGGTGAACAAGTGTCTGTCGTTGCGACAGCGCGTCCCGCCTTTCAAGTTCTATTCGCACTCATTGTAGCCGAGCTGGTAGCCAAGATCGTTCATGGTTTCAAGGGTGAGGGGCAATCTCGTAAGCATGTCCATCTATTTTTCGAGGACATTTGCTCAACGCGGCTCCAAGAGGTTTTGGGAAACATGTTTGAGGGCGACCCCCTCCAACCCAATTTCACGGTCCCAGAAATCGTGAACTTTCTCTATGACATTAGATGCGATGTCGTTCATGAGGGGCACTATTTCGGTTTTCACATGCCTCTGGCCGATGTTGACCCTCCGGTAATGAGTTACGCGGGGGAGAAAATAGTGACCGCCGTTGCTCCAGTCTCATCTTTGCAGCAAGTTGTGTTGGAAGGTGCGTTACTCGGGGCGCGAAGAATAACTCCAACAGGTAGTCCCTGTAGGGCTCTCATCGCTGAGTAACCAGGAATCTGGTTCGAGGCACTTGTGCCAAGTACCCATTGGGCTTAGGAGCGAAGATGTCACCACTCGATCCAGCGCTCGGGTTGCAAATCGTCAACGGCCTCCTAAATGTTCTGAGAATGGCTCGGGACGGGCGAATTGAACGTACCGAACAGTTCGATAAGGCCCTGGATGCATCATTAGCAGCATCCATTGCAACTTACTCTTACTTAGGCCAGATCAGGGAGCCGGACGCGATACATCGTGATTGGGCGAAGGAAGCAGAACTTGCGAGACTCTGGGGAAACGCGGCTGTACCCCTGCGTCACCTCGACAAGGACCTAGCCGACAGATGCCAAATTAAGGCCTTCTACTGGACGGGCCCCGAGGGCTGGACGCAGGGGGAAATTGATGAAGCGCGTATCGGAATCGACAAGATCGCGTCCGATATCCAAGATCTTCGTCGGAAGCGGACCTAACTTCGGTTCCCATAACAGCACTCCTGAGTGTGTGCCGAGGTTACGAATCGCTGCGGTTCTGGGGACTTAGCGCAGGGACCATGCGAACTATGGGTCTTGAGATGTGGATGCGGGCGAACGTTTGACCTAGGTTGACACTCGAAATGAAAGGCTCAAACGAAAGGTATTCCGCCGGTCCGCAAGACTTGGGATACCTCTACCAATCTCGCCTAGCGCTGCTGCGCTTGCTGGAGTTGCCGGAATCCACCACCGTCTTCGTAGAAAAGGACGATGACCTGGAGTTCGTCGACGAGGCTGGGAAGAAGTCTCTCTCATCGCTCAAACACAAGGCTGTTGGCGATCGTTTGACGGATCTGTCGAGGGACTTCTGGAAATCCGTTCGGATCTGGTTAGCGCGGTACAAGCGCGACGGCCGCAGTGTGTCGAACCTAAGATTCTTCCTCTTCACGACCGCAACGGTTTCAGGCGGCTCGTTTCTAACCGAATTCCTGCCAGAACAGAGCCGCAGAGGTGATGAAACGAAGACGCTGCCCGAGCTGACGGAAGATGCCATCCGCAAGTCTAAGCAAGAACTCATTGGTGAAGTCACGAAGGAACTTGGTGAGTTGAGTATTATCGAAAAGCAGGACTTTTGGGACCGTATCCTCATCCTCGATGGAAGTCCTCGGATCGAGGACGTCCCTCAGGCAGTAAAGGACAGGCACATGCGAAGCATTCGGCGCGAGAGCCGGAATGCGGTGTTCGAGCGGCTTGAGGGATGGTGGAATGACGAGGTTATCAGGCTTCTGACCGGCAACAGGGAGGAAGGTATTGCTGGTTTTGAAATATCGGACAAACTCTCCGCTCTGTCTGAGGAGTACAAACTAGACAATCTACCGATCACCTTCCGCGGAGAGGAGCCGGCGGGTGAGATCGACACAGAGAACGACCCTCGAACCTTCGTTGTGCAGCTGCGACAGATCGGAATCGCCTCCACACGGATTCGCAGCGCGATCTTGGATTACTACAGAGCCTTTGAGCAAAGGTCAGAGTGGGCGCGCGAGAATCTACTGGTGTCGAGGGAAATCGATGACTACGAAGACCGCCTTGTTGACGAATGGAGCCGCTATAGGGACCTCGTATTCGAAGACCTAGACCAGGACAGCGCTGAAGAAGTGCTGCAACAGGCCGGCAAGGAGCTGTACAAGTGGGCTGACCAGCAAAGCGGAAATATCGAATCCCTGCGCATCCGGCCACGCGTGACGGAGCCCTATGTCACACGCGGTTCATTCCACATCCTGGCCGATGCCGAACCTTTACCGAGAGTGTTCTGGCATCCCCGGTTTCTGGACCGGCTAGGTAAGGTCTTGGGGGTGTCCCACTGAAACGCTGGGACCAACGTCCTTTTGAAATACGGAACCTGTTCAACCCCGCCTTCTGCGGCTTGGTCTTGTTCCGTGCATTGCAGGGTTACGAGGAAGAGAACCGCTCCGGCATGCCTTTCTCGCTTTCCTTGCTTGTCTTGCCCTTGTGTCTACACAAAGATTCGCGCGATCTGATTGCCGCGGGTTCCCGCAACCATCTCCTAAAGATCACGGAGAGAAGTCCGCAAATAGTGGCGGGTTTCGCTGGTAGGGCCTCTTCGATGCTGCCCTATGCATTCGAAGGCTTCGGCCTGCTTACGGAGAGGGGCTGCGTCACGGTCCAAAAAAGCGGAAACCTTCTGACGGTGCCTGACAAGGTCCGGAAGACTGTCTCAGGAACTAATGAAACGAGATCTTGTCAGCGTGTGGCGCGCTTTGTCGGGAAGGAGTTTGCGCGTATCGCTGACCGAGTCACTATCTATACGACGTTTGGAATCCGACCATGAAAATCAAGTCCATACATCTCTACAGCCACGACGGACAGCGCCGTGACCTACAGCTCAAAGTGGACGGCTTGAACGTCATCACAGGGCGGTCCTCGACGGGAAAGTCGGCGCTTTCTGAGATTGTCGAATATTGCATGGGACGCTCGTCGTTCAATATCCCCGAGGGCGTTATTCGCGACAAAGTGGCTTGGTTCGCCGTAGTCTTCCAGTTCCAGCACGAACAAGTGTTGGTCGCCAAACCAACGCCGCCCGGTGGTGGAGCAAGTTGCAGCCTTGCTATGTTACGTCGAGGCACAGACGTGCAGGCACCGTCGTTCAAAGAACTGACGGTTAACTCGAACGACGAGGCTGTCGTCACCTTGCTCTCACGTCTTCTCGGTATTCCTGAGAATCGCACCGATGTCCCTCTCGAACACAGCCGGGAAACTTACAGAACCACCATAGCGCACACGTGCTATTACCTTTTTCAAAAACAAGGGTTGGTTGCGAACAAAGACCAACTCCTCTACCGCCAGAACGAGCAATTCCAGCCGCAGGCGATACGCGACACTCTTCCGATTCTGCTTGGGGTTTCCTCCGACGACCGCTACGAGCTCGAATCCAAATTGCGCCTTGCCCAACGTGAACTCAGACTAAATGCGAAACTGTTGGAAGAGGCACGGGACGCCATAAGCACGTCGCACATTAGGGCGATCGGCCTCTACTCTGAGGCTATGGCCGTCGGGGTGATAGGCGCCGCCGCCGTTAAGCCCGACGCAGTGATCGACGCTTTGAGGTCCGCTCTATCATGGAGACCTGAGAACACGCCCGAAGACGATGGTGGCAGGATTTCCCGTCTGGAGGAAGACCTCGCACAGTTGCGCAAGGACCGCCGCGAAACGCACGCCAGAATTGACGCCGCCCGCCAGTTTGCCAAGCGTGCCAGTGGGTACGAGAGCGAGGCCGTCGAGCAATTGGATCGTTTGGCCTCCATCAAAGCATTGCCAAAGAACTCGGTGAGTGGCGAGTGGCAGTGGCCGTTTAGTGAGCGGAACTTGGCACTAGAAACTCCTGTCGCCACCGTCCTTCTCAATGAGCTGCAGTCGCTCGACGCTGAGTTGAGTGTCGCTATCGGACAACGGCCGAAGCTCGAGGCCTATTTGTCCAACTTGGGTAACAAGGCGCAAGAAATTGGAGACGCAATCAGAGAAAAGGAAGCGGAGCTTTCCTCAGCGATATCGGCTAACGAGGTTATCGCCCAGATGGGGACGCGCAACAACGCGGCTGCACGTGTCGTCGGCCGGATAAGTCTCTTTCTCGAAAACCTCGCGCCCGACGAGGAGGTCACGAGGCTTGAGGGTGAGCACCGCCGTCTCAAGCTAAGAGTCGAAGATCTCGAACAACGCATCGACGCAGACGACAGTAATGATCGGTTGAACTCGATACTGAACATCATATCGACGCAGGTAACGCAGTATGTGCGTAAGTTCGACGCAGAGTTTCGAGACTACCCCGCCCGGTTCGACCTGACGAACATCACAATTGTCTTCGACCGTCCTGAGCGTCCGGTCCCCATGAGCCGAACCGGTGGAGGCGAGAATCACCTTGCCTACCACCTCTCCGCACTACTTGCTCTACATCTATTCTCGGTGAATAACAACCGTCCAATCCCGCGGTTCCTGCTGATCGACCAGCCGACACAAGTCTATTTCCCATCCGAGCAGGTCTACCGGGAAGCCGATGGTTCGATTCAGAAGACGGAGGCTGACGCCGATCTAAAGGCTGTACAACGGTTGTTCGAGCTATTGCGTGATTTCACGGCGAAAGATGCGCCTGGTTTCCAGTTGATTGTTACCGAACATGCAAACCTTCGTGAGCAGTGGTTCCAAGAGGCGTTGGTCGAACAGCCGTGGAAAAAGCCGCCGGCACTGGTTCCGGAAGGGTGGAGCTAGTGATCACTGAACTGCCCGGCGTCAGCAGGAACCTTACCCTAGAGAGGGCAGGGTCATGTAACGACCAGGCAGATATCCAGATTAGGCTCGCGAGGGCTGGTGTGCGCCCCGGATTCGGAGAATCGCTCCGGTTCTAGGGTTCCTCAGGAGGATACCTCGGCCTCGACTAGATGATTCCTTGATATAGATTAAGAAGAGGGAGACTTTCACTGCCAGTGGAGGGTGGCGATGAAGCCAACGACAAGAGTCGCGAGTGTTCTACTTGGTATCCTGCTGTTGGCTTTGGCGCTATCCAAAATCGCAGAGGCCCGGGGTCGAGCTGTCGCAACACTCACAACACAACAGCGAGAGACGATGGTGGCCATTCGGCAGGCTGCCATGAGCATGGAAAAATACGCGATCATCAACAACTCGTATCCCGGCAGAACAGCTGGCCTTATTAACGTCGAAGTGTTGAGACAACTGCTCCCCCGAAAGGAATCCAAGAGGTTGCGGCTTCTAGATGGGTGGGGGAATCAGATACTGTTCTGGTCGGATGGGTCGGATTACGTACTTGTCAGTCTTGGGTCGGACGGCAAGAAGGACGCTGTGAGAACGAGCTTCGGCGCTTCCAAGAACATGTCGGAACTGTTGTGTGAAGGTGCGTCCGATGAAGGAATGAAGGACATCGTCTTTTCCGACGGGCAATTCTGCTCATATCCACGTGCCGCAGAATAGCCTGGGAGAAAGGTATGACACCCACTCTATTAGAGTCTTCGCGCCCCTACGAACCAGCCCTGAAATACCCCTCCATCTGCTGCCGTTGTGCAACGAACGGCGACGATGTGATATGGCCATTGAAGTTAAGCAAGAAGGTTGGGGTATGGCATTTCTCCCGAGAGATAACAGCCAAACTCAAAGTGCCGCTATGCAGGGCTTGTGAATCGGACATGGAGAGAATACGTAGGAACAGACGCAAGATCACTTCAATATCGGTGTTCGCATTCGCGCTCTTAATAATGCTGTTGGGTCCGCACGAGTCCGTCCTGTTATCGCTTCTCCCAAGCATTACGTTCGGGCTACTTCTCGGGTTCTGGGCTTCCGTCTTTTTGGTGCCACTTTACGAGGAACGGGCCGGCGGGGTGCTCGCGTACATCGGTGATGACCGAAGCCTTACGCTAACCTTTGAGAATCGTGAGTTTGACGAAGCCGTCCGTTCGCTGAACCCGCGAGCGCTGGCTTTGGATCCTGTTCCGGAAGAGATCTAATCTCTGATGGAGACGGGCCCCGTCCACTGCTCTGGACGCTTCTTCTAACTTGCCTGATCGGGTGTTATTCGATGCTCGGGACAGCGCTGATGGGTCGCACGCTTGGCGCCCATCCAGGGCAGGCGTGCGTCAGAAGTCTGGGGGGAGTTTTGGGGGGATTAAACGAAAAATCAACGTTGTCTGGCGTACTTGACTCGCCTTGACGTAACGGGACGGCGGGTGGGGAACATCGATAAAATGGGGATCTTCGCCACCTGTCTCGGTTTTGAAGATCCCCACCAATATGAGCGTTTCGACTGTGGATCAGGTTGTCGTGGGTTCGAATCCCACCACCCACCCCAATCCATTCCAAGGACTTACGGCGTTCTTTCTCTCCCATTCCCGATCTCTCATCTTCGGCGTAAGATCAGCCGTGGGTGGCACCGACGGACACCGCGCGACCATTACCCGGCCTTTCGGCAGCTAGGCACGATAACCAGCGCATCAACCTGACGGTCGCTTCCGTCACGCCGCTTGCTCTGGTGCCTCCAACGTCGCCTTACCTCCGGTCATCAGCAAGCGGCGCGCCGGCCCGCCGCTTTCGAGGCGGACGCGACCGCAGATTATACGCGGCGTTAGACGCACAGACTATGAACACGAGGACCCCTATGTTCAAGAAAGTGAGCTGCCCCGCGTTGACATTCCTTTTTCTGACGCTGTCGTCGTGCCTGCTCTTCTCTTGCGCCAGGGCGAGGCCAAGTTCAACACCAACCTTCGAGCCATCCGGGCGTGTCGAATATGATGCACTACTCACTTTGCTCACGAACCAAGCCGTAACGCCTGAGGTCAAGGCCTACCTCGCTCGGCTTACGAACCAGACCTCGACCCATCTCATGGATGTACTCACGTCTTGTACCAACGATGCTCCCAATGCGGAGCTGCCACAGTTGACGATTATTCTAGACATTAATGAGGGTGGCGTGGTCGAAAACGCCCGGTGTGACTCGGCCTCGCCCCTCGCAACGTGTGTCGAGCGGGGCTGGCTTGGCAAGCAATATGACCCTCCACCGTTTTCGCCTTTCTATCAATTGGTAACGTTTGATCGTTCTATCCGAGGGTAACGCTTGGTCCTCACCATCGTGGTGGCGTCTAACAACGTATCTGGACTCCTTCCGCAAGAGCACTCCCCCAGGAAGTCTGCTTTATCGATCATCGAGAGGCAGCGCCGGAACTGACTGCAGTCGTATCTTCGGCTTCTGAGTGGAGCGTC
>Ga0070671_100003131_pt1 | contig 12885 bp, 14 predicted proteins | sample KBSS73metaG_FD_65341 | JGI IMG/M metagenome (GOLD analysis project Ga0070671, IMG submission 65341) | Switchgrass rhizosphere microbial communities from Kellogg Biological Station, Michigan, USA - KBS S7-3 metaG | ecosystem: Host-associated > Plants > Roots > Rhizosphere > Soil ...
CCCGGTCGGCACCGTGAACGCCGCGGGGACAGCAATCAGGTCGGCGTCCGATTCTGCGAGCCGCGCGAACAGGCCGGGAAAGCGGAGATCGTAGCAGATGGTCAAGCCGATCTTGCCGACCGGGGACCCGTTGACCAGCACGACGCCCTTGCCCGCCGAATAGACGTTCGATTCACGCCAGCTCTCGCCCGTCGGGAGGTCGACGTCGAAAAGATGAATCTTGTCGTAAGTCGCCCTCACCTCGCCCTCGCGATCGATGACGAAGCCGCGGTTGGCGACCTTACCGTCCTCGACGAGCACTGCGAGCGAGCCGATGTGCAGCCAGATGCGATGGTGTGCAGCTGCCTTCCGGACGACCGCAAGCACCTCGTCCTCATCCGCTGGCCGGAGCGACTTCGCAGCGCGCGCGGCGTCGCGGTCGAGAAGCCCGGACATTTCCGGCGTGAACAATATCTCTGCGCCGCCCGCGGCCGCCTGCTCGATCGCGTCGAGGAGCGCCCGCGCGTTCGCCGCCGGATCGATGCCGGTGGTCGACTGGAAGAGGGCGATCCGAGTCATGGTTCAGGCCGCGATCAGCGCATCCAGCTCGCCGGCGCGCTCCAGAGCAAAGAGTTCGTCGCAGCCGCCAACGTGCGTCTCTCCGATGAAGATCTGCGGCACGGTCGTGCGACCGCTCGCTCGTTGCACCATCTTCTCCTTCTCGGCTCCGCCGAAATCGACGGAAATCTCCTGGAACGAGACGCCCTTCGACTCGAGCAAGCCCTTCGCCCGCCAGCAAAAGGGGCAGAAGGTCTTCGTGTAGATATCAACACGCGGCACCAAACATCCTTTCACGCCCAATAACTCGACATGGATAATTAGGCATGACGTTCAACGCATCAACTGAGAAGGTTTCACCACGCGGGCCCATGTGACCAGTTCGACGCGTGCGGCCCCCGCCCGCTTGAGAGTGCGCGCGCAAGCGTCAGCCGTGCTTCCGGTGGTGAGCACATCGTCGACCAGGATGATCGTCTTGCCTGCCACCGAGTTCCTGTCGCGAACGTCGAAGGCGCCTGCCACCGCCTTGCGGCGTTGCAAATGACTCATCCCCTTGAGCGCCGGCGTTGCTCGGGTGCGGCGTAGAACAAGCGGATCGGATGGAATGCCGAGCCTTCGCGATAGCTCGCGCGCGACGAGCGCCGACTGATTGAATCCGCGACTCCACAGCCGGCCTCGATGCAACGGGACCGGTACGAGCACAGGCTCTCCTTCGAAGCTGACCAGCGGTGCCATGTAGCGAGCCATCGTTCTCGCGATGGCGACCTTGCGACCATATTTCAGACGGATTGCGAGGTCGCGCGAGAGCTCGTCGTAGGACACCGCAGCTCTCGTCCGCAGGATGCGCGGCGGTTTCGCTTGGCATCGGCCGCATGCCGTCTGCTCGGTGCCCGCAAGGGGGAGCCCGCATGTCGCGCAGCCGCTTTCTCCCAGGAATTGCACCTTGATCCAGCAGTCGGGGCAGAAGCTGTGAACGTCGCCCACGATCGTGCCGCAGCCGGCGCAGCGTGGCGGAAGCGCGAAATCCAGTGCCCGGCGCGCTGCGGCGCGGAAAATCGAGATGACCATCGCTTCTTGTCGCCCGGGCGCGCCCAGCGCACAAGCGCCGCCATGCCTGACCTGTTCGACATGGAATTGCGGGCCTGGCGGCGGGACCGGGCGGCCCGGTTGGGCCCGGAGCTGTTCCTTTACGAACGCGCGCTTGAAGATTGCCTCGAGCGGCTTCGGATGATGCCCAGGAAGTTCGGCCGCGCTTTGATCATCGGATGCCCCGATCCGCGCTGGTCGGAGCGGTTGATCCCTTTTGCCGAACGCGTGGATACGGCCGACCCCGGGCCGCTCTTCGCCAAGCGAGCCAACGGGCGCATCCTGATCGAAGATGCATGGGAACCCGAAGCGGGCGGGTACGACTTGATGCTCGCGATCGGTACGCTGGATAGCGTCAACGACCTTCCCCTTGCGCTTCGCCTGATCCGGCATGGGCTGAAGGAAGATAGCCTCCTCCTCGGCGCCGCGTCGGGCGGCGATACTCTGCCCGAGCTCAGGAACGCCATGCGCGCCGCGGACTCTGCGACGGGTGTCGCAGCCCCGCACGTGCATCCCCGGATCGAGGCTTCGGCACTCGCGCCGCTGCTTGCCGATGCCGGCTTCGTGCATCCCGTAGTCGACATCGACCGTGTCGCGGTTTCCTACAAGTCGCTGGACCGACTGGTGTCGGATTTGCGGGCGATGGCCTCCACGAACATTCTTAATGGCAGGCCGCATTTCATCGGCAAGAATGCGCGGGCCGCTGCTTTCACTGCGTTCGCGGAAGCTGGTCAGGACTCCCGCACGGTGGAAACCTTTGAAATCCTTCATTTCGCGGCCTGGGCCCCAAAAGAGAGATGAAGGCGCGTTAACTCTATACCGGGGAAGAGTTGTTAACCTCAGCGGTCGTAAACCCGACGCGTGGACGTGGATCAGAGGAGGGTGGCGTGATCGCTATCCGGACAATGTTGCGCAGGCTCGGCGCCGATGAGCGAGGAGCAACTGCAATCGAATACGGGCTTATCTGCGCGCTTATCTGCGTTGCGGCCATTGGCGGCATGCAGCAGCTGGGCGGCGGTGTCGGCGGTAAGTGGGGTCAGCTCTCCAACACGATGAACACTTACATGCCGTAATGGCGGGCGGGCCGTCAGGCTCGCCGCGCCCCGTAAACGACCAATTTGACTTTCTGCCCCGGCGTCAGCGTGCTGTTCGCCGCCAAGCCGTTTAGCGACAGGAAACGCTCGAGCCTGAAGTCGCGATAGGCCATCCGATTGCTCAGCGATTGCAACGTATCTCCGGGTCTAACGGTATCGATGTGGATGATTCGCGGCCTGATCGCCGTAGCTTCCGCAGGCGAGATCCGGCGGAGCGAGTTGATCATCGTTGTGAACGGTCCAACGCCGTAACCGCCGGGAGTCAGCATCACGAAGTAATAAATCCGCTGTGCGTCCCACTGATAGGCGGCGACGCTCGCGTCGATCTGTCCCGAGGAAGTGCCGACCCGCGCAGTCGTCACCGCAGCCGGCATTCCGTTGATGGTGAGATGCTGCGGAGGAGGAACCGGGAAATTGGATTCACCACGCGTGAGCTGGCGGAAGGCGAGCAGCACGGCGTCGTCGAGCTTGCCATTGTACTGGCCTCCGCGGAACTGAGCCTTCCCGGCCGAACCAGATACCGTCACGGCATCGGTTCCATTGGACATGAGATAGCCCTGCGGCACCGTGAACTGGATGCGAAGGTCCGGATGCGTGAAGGTCGGGCCCTCGATGACACCCTGTGCAGGATCGTCGTCGACGAAGAGGCCTTCCAGATGATTGAGGAAAATGTCGCGGTTCCGAACCCCGGAACCGAGCTTGCCGGTCGCCCGAGCCTGATCAAGCTCCCTAACCATGCGGTTCTCGCTGAGCGGGTGCGTGCTGGCCCATTCGGGCGTCTGACGATTGGTGCGCCCCTGCACGCGCGCCTGCAAAGCGCTCGAGCGGCTGAGGGCCGCCAGCAAGTCGGCTCCGCCACCCGGATCGTAGCCAGCTGAGACCAGGTATTTCAGGCCAAGCGTATCCGCCTGATATTCCTGGTCTCGCGAGAAGCTGAGCAGGTTGAGCTTCGAGCGCGCCTGCAGGACATCCCCCACCGGCCCGAAGATCGCGCCAATGATCTGGCCGAAGACGCCGAGCGTGTTCCGTTGCGCATATTGCTCGCGAATGTGCGCATGATTCGCGGCGACATGCCCAACCTCATGACCGAGCGCGAAGGCGAGCTGGGATTCGTCACCCATCAGCCCCATCAGCTGTCGGGTCACGTACACATAGCCGCCAGGCACGGAGAAGGCGTTCTCGACGGCCGAATTGAGAGTCGTGAAGCGCAACGCCTGCCCGGGATTGTTGATGCCTGAGAAGGCTCCGACACGACGGCCGATCGATTGCACATAAGCGGCCCGGGGACCTGTCTCCGCGCCTCCCAGCTCACGCACCAGCTCCGCGTGATCGCGCTGCGCTTCGGCAACGTCCTGCGGGTTGAGATAGCGCAGTTGCTGCGCCGCGGCCGGGGTGACTGCCAATGCGGCGACGGCGAGCAGGAGGACCTTGTTACGCATGACAGCAGCAATTCCCTCGTTTCGTCCGCGAACTAAGCGTTGCGACCGTGAACGGGAAATGACTGCCGTAGGTTCCTGCTAGCCGATGGCCAGGAACTTGGCGCGCCGCTGGGCACGAAGCTCGTCGGGTCCAAGCTTCCCGCAGCCGTCCAGCTCCTCGAGAAGCGCGCCCTTAAGCGCCCCGATCGCTGCCTCCGGGTCGCGTTGGGCGCCGCCAAGCGGTTCGGTTACGATCCGGTCGATTACCCCTAGCGCCTGAAGGTCGGCGGCAGTGATTTTCATCGCCTCGGCAGCTTCGGCCGCCTTGTCGGCAGTCCGCCACAGGATCGAGGCGCAGCCTTCCGGAGAGATCACCGAGTAGACGGCATGTTCGAACATCAGCACGCGATTCGCGGTCGCGATCGCCACCGCGCCGCCGGATCCGCCCTCCCCAACGATCACGGCGACCATCGGGACTCCGAGAGCGAGACACTCTTCAGTTGAGCGGGCGATCGCCTCAGCCTGCCCGCGCTCCTCGGCCTGAACGCCGGGGAAAGCACCGGGTGTGTCGACGAGCGTCACGACGGGAATTCCGAACCGATCGGCAAGGCGCATCAGCCGGATCGCCTTCCGATAGCCTTCCGGCTTCGCCATCCCGAAATTGTGCCGAAGCCGCGAGGCGGTGTCGTCGCCCTTCTCATGACCGATCAACATCACGCGCCGCCCATCGATGCGGGCAAGTCCCCCGACGATGGCCGGGTCGTCAGCGAAGGAACGATCGCCGGCGAGCGGCAGGAAATCGTCCGCAATCCCCGCGATATAATCCTTGAAATGCGGGCGATCGGGATGTCGCGCGACCTGCGTCTTCTGCCACGGGGTCAGCTTTGCATAAGTGTCGCGGAGGAGCTTGTCGGCCTTAGATTCGAGCTTGGCGACCTCTGCATCGATGTCGATGTCTTCGGAACTGGCTGCGGTTTCGCGGAGCTCCGAGACGCGCGTCTCAAGCTCGGCGATCGGCTTTTCAAAATCTAGGTAAGTCTGCATTAGAGGCGGCGACTAGGCGGAACGAGCGTCTCTGGTCAACGAGAACGCGTTGCCAGCGGGTGCCGGGCGTTTACGAGCTCCACGAGCCGGGCGCTGTCGACATGGGTGTAGATCTGGGTCGTCGCGATGTCGGCATGACCGAGAAGGGATTGCAGCACGCGAAGATCGGCGCCCCCCGACAGCAGGTGCGTTGCGAAGGCGTGGCGAAGGACGTGCGGGCTGACACGCTCCGGCGGAATTCCCGCATCCGCTGCCATTCCTCGAACGATCTGGAACAGCCGGACCCGGCTGAGATGAGCCTTGCCGCTGGGAAAGAGCCAAACTGTGCCGCCAGGCGATAAGTCGAGCCATCGTTGAACCGCCGCCTGGGCGCGCGACGAGATCGGAACGAGCCGCTCCTTCGACCCCTTGCCGCGTACCATCAGGAAGGGCTGGCTCGCCCTCACGGCGCCGCGAGGCAGGCTCACGAGCTCGGTGGCACGCAACCCGGAGCCGTAGAGCAGTTCGAGAAGCGCCAGATTGCGGACCGCGACCATCTCGTCGCTCGCTGCCCGATCTTCCGCCGCCTCGAACATCCGCTGGACCTCGTCCGCGTCGAGTATTCGCGGCAAGGGCCGCTCGAAACGCGGCCGCGGCAGAGCTTCGGAAGGATCGTCTTTCCGCAGACCATCGTCGACCAGGAAGGCGTAGAAGCGTCGAAGCGCGGCTGACCGGCGCGCGACGGTCGATGGCGCCAGTTCCCCCCAATCCGCTCCGAGCCGAGACAGGTCATCGGTGGTAGCCGAGCCGAGTGCGCCGACGGTTTCGGAAGCTCGGTCGAGATCGTTGCGATAAGCGGCGAGCGTGTGGCGAGACGAGCCGGCTTCCGCGGCCATCATGTCGAGGAAACGGTCGACGAGGGCCCGGTCATCGGGCGTCACGTTCGTGAAAGCGCCTCGGCGGCAATCATCCGCGCCGTGAACTCCTGATGCGTGCGATTCAAGGCCGAGACGGCATGGTAGAGATGGGAAGCCGGGACCCTATCGAAGCGCGGCGTCTGGAAGCCCGTACCCGTCAGGACCAGGACCGTGCCGCCCTGCCCGCGCGCCGCTGCCCCGTCCATGATGCGCGTCCAACTGGTAACGTGCCCGAGACCGAGCCCGTAGCGGCGATTGAACGTATTCGCCGTGTCGGCGCTGATTCGGCCGAGTCCCGCCAGGCCTGCGACGAGCAAGGCGCTGCGGACATGGTCGCGGCTCTTGTCGCGGCGGATGAAGCCGGTGATCCGGCTCGATCCGACGTCGGCAATGTTCGGGGTCGCCAGAGCGAGCATGGCCCAGCAGCGATCGCTGTCCTCATCGTCCATGCCGTTGACGGCCGTGATCCAGCGCGCCGCCGCCTGGTCATAACCTCCCGCAAGCATCGCGGAGATGAGGTCCGGCGCGTCCTTGGAAAGCTTAGCGTTGGGTTCGATCAGCGTCGCCGCTCGCGCCACGAGAGCTCGGGCAGCTTCCTTTTGCAGCCCGTCCTTTCCAGTGCCGAGGAGCTTGCGGATTGCCGCCAGCCGGGTGTCGGCATCCTTGCCGACGAACGCCTGCCGAAGCTGCCAGGCATCCGTGTCCGGCAAGTCGCTGGGATCGGTCGAATCGTAGATGGACGAATAAAGGTCGACCATCGTCTGCGACGAGAAGACGCCGAGGCCGGCGGCAATCATCGCCGACGGGAGCCGTTGTTGGGCGCTCAACAAGGGCGCACGCGCCTGAAATGCACGCAACTGCGGCGAGGCGGCATTCATCAGCCGATCGGGCGGCGCCGCGCCGGTGCCGGTGGCGAGGCCGAAGCGCCAGGCGGTCAGCGAATCGACAGGATCCCATTCGATCGTGGCGGCGCGGCCATTCGCACCGGCGCCCACGACCTTCTCCGCCAAGGTGAGGTCGACGCCGCCGATCCGCCCGAATCGCCGGGCCTGGTCGATCATCGCCGCGGCCGATTCCGGTTCGCCCGCAAGCGACGCGCACATCGCCTGCACCAGCCGCTGAATCCCCGCGTCGCTCTGCCTGAGGCCGTCTTCGAGCGGGCAGAGAGCCGGCGGATCGGCATTCGCGAGCGCACTCTGCACGGCGACCTGCACCATTTTCGGCGTGAAGCGGTCGGCATCGACGCCGGCGACGAGCATCCGCGCCGCGTCAGCCTCGCCGAGCCGCAGAAGGAGCCAGGCGCGCTCGCCGACCCAGTCCACCGGATGGACTCCGACGGGTGCTCGGACCTTGGCGAGGAGCGCGTCGCGGAGCGCGATATGCGCCCAGCGTGACGCGAGCGGCGTGTGCATCCGCCGCATCAACGTCGAGAGGAAAACTCCGCTCGCGCCTCCCCAAGCATCGTCTGTCAGGCCCGCATCTTCGGGCCTCAGGCTGCCGACCGTCCACGCATCGCGCCGAGCCCAGCCCGGATATTCGACCGGCGGGGCCGGCGGAGCCTGGTTGAGGTTGGAAACTTCCTCGACCGCGCTTTCGTCGCCGGCAGAGGGAAGCGGCTGACTCGCGACCGGTGTCGCCGCAGCCGGCTGCGCGGCCGCCGGTGCCGTGGTCGGGGCGGCCTGCGGCGCTGCTGCCTGCTGGGCAAGCGCCGGCAGTGCGACGACGATCGCGGCCGTCGCGATCAGAAGCCGCTTATTGCGCATTGCCTCCCGCTGCCGCGCCTTGCGGAACGGCGACCTCGACAGTGTGGGTCGGCTGCTCTTTCGGCAGCGTGGAGAGAAAGAAGAGCGCGCCGATCAGGACGGCGGCGACGATGATGAGCACAAGCGGGCGCGACATGGCGGTGGCTTTTGCCCAGCCGACAAGCCGCTGTATAGTCCCTTATAGTGACGGAACTCGGTAAGCGTCTCGACCGCCCCGTGGTGTTGGTCGGACTGATGGGGGTTGGAAAATCGACGGTCGGGCGCCGCCTGGCCAGACGGCTGGGCTTGTCCTTCGTCGACAGCGATGCGGAGATCGAGGACGCCGCGGGTTATCCGGCTGCCGAAATCTTCGAACGCTATGGCGAAAGTGATTTCCGCGATGGCGAGCGACGCCTGGTAGCGCGGCTCATCGAGGGTGAAGTTCGAATCATCGCAACAGGCGGCGGCGCCTATATCGACCAGCGCACGCGGGAACTGCTGAACGAACGAGCCATCACGATCTGGCTCGACGCGCCGGTCGACATCCTCGCAGAGCGCACGTCCCGGCGCGATACCCGCGCCCAACTCCGGAACGGCGATCCGAAAGCGGTCCTCGAAAGACTGTCCGACGAACGGCGGGCCTCCTACGCCCAGGCTCATATCCATGTGAAAAGCGGCGACGGGGCGCACAAGGACGTCGTCGATGCGATCGTTCAGGCTCTCGACGACTATCTGAGGCCGCCGGCGAGCTAGGCGGTGCTGCCGACCTCTTCGTCGGGAAGCGCCCGGTCGGGACCGAAGGATCGCTCGAGCCCGGCACGCAGGTCACCAGTCTCCGCCTGCCGCTCCAAGCGCTCGCAATCTCTGAGGCGATACTCGCGGTCGACCCTTTCAATCTCGCTCGGCTCAACTCCGGCGACCTTGAGCGCGGCGCGTCCCATCTTCACCGCGCTCTCGAACAATTCGCGCTGGGTATAAGCGAGATCAAGTCCGTCGAGCTCGATCATGTGGCGGCGATCGAAGGTCCGGACCATGACCCGCGCCTGCGGAAAAGCCTCAAGCACCCGCCCGAGAGCCTCGCGCGTCAGGCCCTTGTCGGCATTGTCGTTGCAGAAGAGGATGGCTCGCGCCTGCTCCGCGCCGGCAGTCCGCAGCAGGTCGATCCGGGTGCCGTCGCCGAAATAAACTTTGGTCCCGAAGCTGCCCGCCGCCTCGATCATCTCCGCGTCCGTGTCCACGAGGGTCAGTGGTACGCCCTTGGCCATGAGCATCTGTCCGACGGTTTGGCCGAACCGGCCGTAGCCGACGACGATCACGGGTGTTTCCGGGCTCGCATCCGGCCCTTCGAGACCCCTCGCACGGCGAGCTTCGTCTGCCTCGAGGCGATCGATCAATCGCATCAGGAACGGCGTGGTCGCCATCGACAGGGTGACGACGGCGCCGAACAGCGAGGCGGCTTCCGGTGTGATCAAATGCGCCGCCGTCGCCAGCGCGAAAAGCACAAAGCCGAACTCGCCCGCCTGGCTCAGGAGCAGGCCCAGACGGATCGAACTCGCAAGTTTGGCGCCGAACTGGCGGTCGATGACCGTGATGATCAACGCCTTGGTCGCAATCACGCCGGCGGCAATGCCAAGAACGAAGAGCGGACGATCGGCGACGAGGCGCAGGTCGAGCAACATGCCTACCGACAGGAAGAACAGGCCGAGTAGAATCGAACGGAACGGTTCGACGTCCGTCTCCAGCTCATGCCGATAGGGCGATTCGGCGAGCATGACGCCCGCGACAAACGCGCCGAGCGGCACCGACAGATGCAAGCTGTGCATCACCGCCGCGGCGCCGACGACCGTGAACAGGCCGGCGACCACGAACAGCTCACGCTCCGCGAGGCGACCGACGAGGCGGAACAATGGGTTGAGGACAAAGCGGCCGATGAGGACGAGCGCGACCACGGCGAGCACCGTGTAGAGCGCGAGCATCCATCCCACCGGCGCCGACGGGTCCGGTGGCGTGCGCGCCATCGCCGCGACGATGGTGATCATCGGGACGATCGACAGGTCCTGGAAGAGCAGGATGGAAAAGGCGCGCTCGCCTTGGGGCGTGTTCAGCTCGTTGTCGGCGCGGAGCATCGGCAGCACCTGCGCGGTCGACGACAGGCCGAGCGGGAGCCCGATTGCGAACGCTGCCTCGATCGAGATGCCGAGTGTCAGGTAAAGAAGGCCGCTGATCGCAAGGCCGCAGAGCACGACCTGAAGCAGTCCAAGCCCGAAAATGTCCTTCCTGAGATGCCATAGCCGGCGCGGCTGAAGTTCGAGGCCGACGATGAAGAGAAGCAATGCGATGCCGATCTCGGTGACGCTGGTCAGCTGCTCCGGATCCTTGATCAGCCCCAGCAATTGCGGGCCGATCAATGCGCCCGCGACGATGTAGCCGAGAGTCGCACCCAGCTTGAGGCGCCGGAACAACGTAACGAAGACCAACGCGGCGCCGAGCATGACCGCACCGCTCTCGAGGATGGCGGTGGTCGTCTGCGCGGTTTCCGCTGCCGTCGTCACCGTGCGTCCTCGATGGCCGCCAACAGTGCCCGGAAGGGAAGCAGAATCGCCCCATGACGACCCTTCCTGTCGCGCGCAGGAGCGAGTGCCGAAATCCCTGGCCAAGGGTCGTCATCGTGATCGCTGGCAAGCCAGCGGCTCAGCCCCAGCATCGCTTCCGAAACCTCATCATGGGTCCGTCCGCGGCTGTGCCGCTCGAGGAGCGCTGCCGAAGCCTGCCCGAATGCACAGGCCTGGACCTGCATCGACAGCCGCTCGACACGACGACCGTCGTCCAGCTGCACGGCGAGGACAATTCGGCTTCCGCAAGTCGGCGAACGAAGATCCGCTCGCCCGTCCTCGCGCTGAAGATCGTGAGGATCGCCCAGCGACGCGGCGAGGCGAAGGATCTCGGTCGTGTAGAGGGTCGCACTCATTCCCGGCGCCAAGTGGTGCCACCGGCACCGTCTTCCAAGACGATCCCATCCGCCTTCAACTCGTCGCGGATGCGGTCAGCGGCCGCGAAGTCGCGGTTTTTCTTGGCCTCGGCACGCTCGGCGATGCGAGCTTCGACCGCGGCCGCGTCGGTGTCACCCTGGAACCAGTCAGCCGATGAACTGCCTAGCAGCCCGAGCAGATGCGCGCTGGCCTTGAGCGCGCCGCCATCCAGCGCCGAAAGGCGCGACAGTGCCAAGGGGGTGTTGAGGTCGTCGCGCAGGGCCTCGATCACGCCATCGTCCACGGCCGTCGGGTCCGCTTCGCCCGCGGCCCGATAGAGCCGATCGAGGGTGGATTTGGCCTGCGAGACCAGGTTCTCCGTCCACGGAAGCGGCTGCCGATAATGAGCCGACAGCAGCGCCAGCCGCAGCGTCTCGCCGCGATGGCCCTGCTCGAGAAGCTCGGCGGGCGTGATCACATTGCCAAGGCTCTTCGACATCTTCTCGGCGCCCATGTCGACGAAACCGTTGTGGACCCAGAAGCGAGCGAGTGGCAGTCCGCCATGCGCACAACGGCTCTGTGCGATCTCATTCTCGTGATGGGGAAAGATGAGGTCGAGGCCGCCGCCATGAATGTCGATCGTCTCGCCCAAATGGCGCGCGATCATCGCCGAGCATTCGACATGCCAGCCGGGTCGTCCCCGCCCCCACGGCGAATCCCATCCGATCACCTCTTCGGCACTCGGCTTCCACAAGACGAAATCCGCCGGATCCCTCTTGTAGGGCGCAACTTCCACGCGCGCGCCGGCGATCATCTGGTCCCGGTCGCGCTTGCTGAGAACACCATAGTCAGCATCGCTCGGCACCGAGAACAGGACGTGGCCCTCGGCTTCATATGCGTTGCCGCTCGCAACCAGCTGCTCGATCATCGCGGTCATGGCCCCGATTTCCTGGGTCGCATGCGGCGCAATGTCGGGCGGGCGGACACCCAAGGCCCCCATGTCCTCGAGATAATGGCGCTCGTACCGCTCCGTGATCACCGATGGGTCGACGCCCTCGGTCTCCGCCGAAGCGATGATCTTGTCGTCGACGTCCGTGACGTTGCGGGCATAGATGAGGCTCTGCTCACCGAACTCGTGCCGGATCAGGCGAGCGAGCGTATCGAACACCACCGCCGGGCGGGCGTTGCCGATATGGGCGCGGCCGTAGACCGTCGGTCCGCAGACATACATGGTGATCCGCTGCGGATTGAGCGGCACGAAGGGCCGCTTCTCGCGGGCCATTGTGTCGTGCAGGCGGATCATGCCCCTTCCCCGACTTTGTTCACCTTAAGCCGGCGTGCCTGGACCCAGTCCACGATCCCGCGCCCGCTGGCATTCAGCAGCGGATAGGTCCGCGACTTGGTCATCCACTGCGGCCGGTCGGCTTGGGGGCCGTAGACCATGTCCGTCGCGAGATTGGCAAGCAGGAAGAAGAGCGTAGCTCCGAGCAAGCCCTTCACGGCACCGAAGCCGCCTCCCAGAACGCGATCGAATGGGCCGAGCATCGAATGGCGGCGCGTCTTACCGCCCAGCGATCGGGCAAGCAGCTTCACGATCAGGAAGCTTGGAATGAAGAGAATGGCGAAAGCGAGCACCGCCGCCGCGGCGGACTCGGTCCCGAAGCTCCTGATCAGCCCGGTCCACAGCTGCGTGTGGAACAGTTTCAGCATTGCAATCGCGACGACCCAGGCGAACAGCGAAATCACCTCGTGCACGAAACCGCGCACGAACCCGACGGCGCCGCCGCCGATGAGCAGAAGGAATACGAAGACGTCGAGCGCGGTCATCCGTCCCCGCGCTAGCGAAGCGCTCTCCGGCGCGCCAGTCCTCAGGCCGGGCGGCGAACCACGGCGACCAGGCTGACCCCGAAAGGCATCGGAACCCGGCCCAGCATGCCGGCCTCGAGGCCGAACAGCTTGTTCAGGACCGCATTGATCGGCGCGCTCGGGAGCTTGTCGTCGGCGGAATCCTTGCGCGTGATCTTTCCCGCGAGGCGCGCAGCCGCGACCAAGGGATAGAGCAAGGTGTTGAAATAGCTGAGCAACTGCACCTCGAGCCC
>Ga0070671_100003134_pt1 | contig 12878 bp, 7 predicted proteins | sample KBSS73metaG_FD_65341 | JGI IMG/M metagenome (GOLD analysis project Ga0070671, IMG submission 65341) | Switchgrass rhizosphere microbial communities from Kellogg Biological Station, Michigan, USA - KBS S7-3 metaG | ecosystem: Host-associated > Plants > Roots > Rhizosphere > Soil ...
GTCCTGCAGAAGACGCACGATGCGTTGATCTACCTCGCGCCGGGCCCGCATCGCGACACCTTCCTCAAGCCGTTTCATCGTGAGCAGACGGCGGAGTTCTGCTCGAGCTGCCACAAGGTCCATCTCGATACGGCTGTGAACAGCTACCGGTGGTTTCGCGGCTTCAACGACTACGACAACTGGCAGGCCTCGGGCGTTTCCGGTCAGGGCGCGCGGTCGTTCTACTATCCGGCCAAGCCTCAGAAATGCGCGGATTGCCACATGCCGCTGGTCGCTTCGAACGATCCGGCGGCCAAAGACGGGAAGGTGCGGTCGCACCGGTTCCCCGGCGCGAACACCGCGCTGCCGTTCGTCAACCACGATCCGGTGCAGTTGAAGGTCGTCCAGGATTTCCTGCGCGACGGTCAAATCTCGGTCGATGTCTTCGGCATCACGCGCGTCGCCGAGTCATCGGCCGACGAGGCGGGCGGCGTCAAAGGCTCGGAGCCGCGATTGTCGAGCACGTTTGCCATCGGCGAGGAATCCGCGTCGTTCGGTGCGGCCGGTGCCCGTTCGCTTCAGCCGCCCGCCGAAGTGCTGGCACCGCTCGACAAGATTCCAGCGACGGTCCGTCGAGGAGAATCCGTCCGGGTGGAGGTCGTTGTCCGCACTCGTAAGGTCGGTCATTTCTTCCCTGGCGGCACCGTGGACGCCTTCGACGTCTGGGTCGAGCTCGAAGCGGTCGACGACAAGGGCCGTGTCCTGCTGCACAGTGGTGCTGTCGCTGACGGTGGGAAAGGACCGGTCGAGCCGGGTGCGCATTTCTATCGCAGCCTTCAGCTCGACGCCCACGGCAATCCGATCAACAAACGCAACGCCTGGTCGACGCGATCGGTCGCGTACGTCCGCCTCGTGCCGCCCGGTGCGGCCGACACGATTCATTACCGCCTGGACATCCCGGCCGATGCCGGGGACAAGATCGTCCTGCGCGCCAAGGTCAACTACCGCAAATTCGCGTGGTGGAATACCCAGTGGGCGTTTGCTGGTGTCCGCCCGCCATCAGCATCGAAGCCGGACGTCACGCGCGAGTACGACGATGGGGAGTGGAGGTTTGACGGCGACACGAGCGGCGTGTCGGGCCAGATCAAGGCGATTCCCGACATTCCCACGACGGTGATGGCGCAGTCGGAAGCGTCACTTGCCGTGATCCCGCGCGCCGCGCCGCTGCCGGACGTGAAGCCGCTGTTCAGTCAGGCCGTGCGCGAGCGGTGGAACGACTACGGCATCGGCCTGCTGCTGCAGGGCGATCTGAAAGCGGCGGAAGCTGCCTTTCTCCACGTGACGGAGATGGATCCCGGCTACGCCGACGGCCCGGTCAACGTCGCGCGCGCGCAGATACAGGAAGGTGATGTGGCGGCTGCGGAGCCGATGCTCCAGAAAGCGCTCGCGATCGATCCCAGGCTGGCCAAGGCACACTATTTCCTCGGCACCGTGTACAAGACCATCGGACGGTACGACGAAGCGCTGGTCGAATTACGGGCCGCCGCCGCGCAATATCCGCGAGATCGCGTGGTGCTCGATCAGATCGGCCGCGTGTTGTTCCTGCAGCGGAAGTTCAGCGACGCGGTCAAGGCGTTCGAGCAGGTCCTCTCCGTCGATCCGGAGGATCTGCAGGCCCATTACAACCTGATGGTGTGCTATCAGGGGCTCGGGCAACCGGAACTCGCCGCGCGGGAACAGGCGCTATACGAGCGATTCAAGGCCGACGAATCAGCGCAAGCGATCACCGGACCCTATCGTCTCAAATCGCCGCACGACAACAACGAACGGCAGTCGATCCACGAACACCGGCATCAAGCCGTCGCCCTCGGCGCGAAGGCGGCGTCCCAGTGATGCGAGCCTGATGAGCCGATTGGCCTGGATCGTGTCGTCGTGCTGCGCTCTTGGCGCGGTCGTCGGCGGCGGACAATCCGCGCCGACCGCCGTCTTCACGGATGTCACGGCGCAATCAGGGATCCGGTTCGTCCACGACAACGGTGCCTTCGGCAAGAAATACCTTCCCGAAACCCTCGGCGCCGGCGTCGTGGTGTTCGATGCGGATGGAGACGGCTGGCAGGATCTCCTTTTCGTCAACTCGATGAACTGGCCCGGACACCCGGGGGCGAAGTCGTATCCTGGGCTGTACCGCAATCGGCACGACGGCACGTTTGGCGACGTGACGCGTGGATCCGGTCTCGACGTCGAGATGTACGGCATCGGCGGCGCCGCCGCCGATTTCGACAACGACGGCAAAGTCGACGTCTACCTGACCGCACTCGGCTCGAGTCACCTCTTCCACAACGTCGGCGGCGGCAAGTTCGTCGATGTCACCGCGAGCGCCGGCGTCGCCAGCGCGGGGTTCGCGACCAGCGCGCTCTGGTTCGACTACGACAACGACGGGAAACTCGATCTCTTCGTCGCCCACTACGTCGACTGGTCGGTCGAGAAGGATCTCTTCTGCACGCTCGACGGCAAGAGCAAGTCGTACTGCACACCCGAATCGTACAAAGGCCAGAGCGGCACGCTGTACCGGAACCGCGGCGACGGCACTTTCGCGGATGTCACGAAGCAGGCCGGTTTGTTCGACGCGACGTCGAAGGCGCTCGGTGTGGCGATGCTCGACTTCGACGGCGACGGCTGGATGGACCTGTTCGTCGCGAACGACACGCAGCCGAACCGCCTGTATCGCAACAAGGGCAACGGGACGTTCGCCGATGTCGCCGTGGGGGCGGGCGTCGCCTTCAGTGAAGCCGGCGTCGCGCGAGCAGGCATGGGAGTGGACGCCGCCGACTACGACGGCTCGGGACGCCCGAGCCTTGTCATCGGCAACTTCTCGAACGAGATGATGGCGCTCTATCACAACGAGGGTACCGGCCTGTTCATCGACGAGGCGCCGACATCGGGTATCGGCCGTACGAGTCTTCTCACGCTGACCTTCGGTTGCTTCTTTTTCGACTACGATCTCGACGGCCGGCTCGATCTGTTGTCCATCAACGGCCACGTCGCCGACGACATCGAACGTGTGCAGCCGCGTGTCAAATACGCGCAACCGCCGCATTTGTTTCGAAACATGGGGCAGAAGAAGTTCGAGGACGTCGTTCCTCAGCTCGGCCCGACGCTGCGGCGTCCGATTGTCGGCCGCGGCGGCGCGTACATCGATTTCGACAACGACGGCGACCTCGACGTCGTGCTGACCGCCAATCACGGTCCCGCGCAGTTGTTTAGAAACGACGCGGCCGGCCGGAACAACATGCTGCGCGTGGCGACAGTCGGCTCCGCGTCGAACCGCGGCGGCGTGGGTGCGCGCGTGGAGCTGACGCTGGCTGGCGGCGGGAAACTTTGGCAGATGGTGAAGACCGGATCGAGTTATGCCTCACAGAGCGAACTGCCGCTCACCTTTGGCCTCGGATCCGCGGCGACGATCGATGGTCTTCGCGTTCGCTGGCCGAGCGGACGGGTGGACACCGCCGGATCGCTTCAGGCGAACCAGCTCGTCACGATCAGAGAAGGCGGCGGCGTTGTGTCGATGGCGCCGATCAAACGCACCGGCGACAGATGATCGACGGTCGGGCGCGCGCATCAGTGTGGCGCCTGCAATAAAGGAACAATCGCCGCGACACGGCGCGTGTTGTAGTGCGCGCGGTATCGCCGGTGCGCGACTGAATCCGGATATCGCTCCGGTGGACGGTACGGGTAGGCGGACATGCGGTGGAATGGCAGGGGTTCCACCCGATCGGGGCTCGCCGAGTTCACGTCCATTTCCTTGCTGAATCCGTCGCCTTTGAGAAGGAAGGTGCGCGTCCAACCGGACGGCAGCGGGCCAAGCGTCGACGCGTCGAAGCTGAGCGCGATTTCGTCGCCGGGTTTCGCGACGACGAACATGTCATCGCTGCGGGAGAGTAGTGGTCGTACATCCCCTTCGCGCGTATAGAGCCCGGGAGCGGTTTTCCAAGGAGAGTCGGTCGCGACGCTGTCGTAGTCATAGATCGGTGGTTCTGATCCCCCGGGGCGGATTTCCTGTGAGAAACCACGGCTCCTGAGAAACGCCGCCAACGGGTCGAGCCACGTCGGTCGCGGCGCCTGGCCGTCGATCGCGGACGCCAACGAGATCTGGTCCCAGTAGATGCGCATGTTCGTTGTGACTCGTAGCGTGTGCTCGCCGGCACGGAGCACCGGTGCCAGATCGACGACGATCGTCTGCGGCCGGCCCACCGGGATGCCGATGTCCGCGATCGCTGGACGCCACCGGCCTTCGGGGTCCCGCACGTCGAGCCTGGGTGGCGTCAGATCCAGACCGGCCTGATGAGCGGCGACGTTGTCGCTGGAAAACGCGTAGTCGGTCCAGCCAGTCAACAGGAGCACAGGTTTCGGCGGCACGCGTCCGAGCTCGATCGTGAGATCGTGAGGCGACGCGTAGCCGCGAATCGACTGCATCCCGAAGCCGTCCGCGTATCGCCGATCCACGACTGCGATTCTCTCGGTGATGTCACGGCCGTCGCCGTCGGTCACGGCTGCGGGCACGCGCTGATCTGTGACCGCGAACAGCCGAAAGGGCTTCGGCGGATCGGTCATGCCTTCGTTCGGAAAGACGGAAATATTCTGCGGGTGATCGACCGCGATCAGCTGCAGACGGTCGAGGAACAGCGTCTCCTCCAACTCGTTCGTGACGCGGATTTCATAGCGGCCGTTTCTCTCCTGCAGTTGCTCCTGACGGATGCGGACGAACTCAATCGGGTCTGGCCGGTTGTAGGTTCGCGGCCGTTCCCAATAACCCATTTCGCCGCCGCCGAGAAAATCGGTCACGAACTCAAACCGTTCGCCGTTCCACGTATAGAGAAACGGGCATGAAGACGGCTTTCGATTCAGTTCCTCGACCGTCACGCTGCTTGGAAGCACCGCGAGGACTGGCGTCGGGTTGCCTGGCACTGTTGCCCCGGCCGATTCGGCCTGGACGACTCCGGACGGCCACTGCACCCGGATGACGTCGGCGCCAGCGCGATTGCCAAGTCCGAAGATCAGATCGGCCGGCGCAACCATCGGGGTGGTGGCCGACGTTTCCAGGCGCTGTTCGAGGCTCCCGGCCCGAATCTGGACCTTTGAGCCCAGGCCCGAACGGTTGCTGACGCGTCCCTTCAGTCGCACGCGTATCGAGCGGTTCGCCCCTGCGCCAGCGCCGCGCCATTCGGTCGTCGCGCCGTCAGAGCCGAGGGCGAGGAAATCGTCACGTCCGTCGCCGTCCAGATCCGCCACGCCGAGCGCTCGCGACGAAGCGATCGAAAAGTCGCGCGAACCGGATCCCGCCAGTGCCGAGGCCGTTTCATCGCTCCAGGATGTGCCGAGGTTTCGCGCGACATGCGGCCCATCAACTGACCAGGTCAGGAGATCGAGCAGACCGTCGTTGTCGTAGTCGACGAAGATGCCAGCAATGGTCGATTGCGCCGACGTTGGCGCAGGCGTGATGACAAATCGCCCGCGATCGCTCAAGGCCAGCACCCCGGGACCCTGCGCGCGGCCGAAGTAGAAATCGGGATAGCCGTCCTTGTTCACATCGCCGGCCGTGACGGCCGTGAAGCCCGCGCCATCGGCCGCCGCCGATCCTAGACCGACCGCCGCCGCAACGTCGGTGAATGATCCGTCGCGGAGATTCTTCAGCAGGACCGGCGCCGCATCGTGCCTGACCACGAGCAGATCGACGTCGCGGTGATTGTCGAAATCTGTCGGGACGATCGCCACGGCGTGACCGCTGACCGCGATCTTGGCCTCGCGCGTGATGTCGGTAAACGTCCCATCGCCGTTGTTCCTGATGAGGACGACCGGCGCCGGCGCGAATTCGTCGGGGAACGCGATCGATCGACCGGCGGCTCTGGCACGCGACGCATCGATATCCGCCAGCCCCGCGACAACCAGGTCGAGATCGCCGTCGTGATCGACATCGACCAGCGCCGCTGCTCCAGGCAGGAACGGCGTCGGCCCGATACCGGAGGATGCCGTAATGTCTGTGAAGTGGCCCTTGCCGTCGTTCTTGTAGAGCGAACTCCTGCCGTAACGCAGAACGAAGAGATCCGGGATGCCATCGTTGTCGATGTCGCCTGCGATGACTCCGACCGGCACGCTGTCGGCCGGAGAACCACCAAGACCGGATCCCGGCGTGGCCTCGACGAATCGTCCGGCGTCATTGCGAAACAGCCGCTCTGAACCGACAGTCGCCACGACGATGTCGAGGTCGCCGTCGCCATCGACGTCGATCATCGTCAAGGCTCCGCCCAAGGAGGCAGCCAACCGCCGTGCGCCTTCCGGCGCCAGGTCAGACTCCTGAAACTGACGGCCAAAGGGACTCGTGGCGCCCGGCGATGTCGATGGCGGGGGAAGGGCTGCCGTGCGAGTGAACGTGACACCCGGCGGCGTCCGATCGACGAGCTCCCGTTCAGCGCCGGTCGATGCCAGCGCCTCGGCGTATTTGCCACGCTCGAGGTAAGTGTTGGAAAACGTCGTGCCGTAGCCGGTCGCGCGCAGCGACTGCGAGCGCTCGACGAGCTGCTGACCGCGCTCCTGCTGACCGGAGCGTAGCAGCGCCATGCCGAGGTTGTAGGCGGCGGTCACGCTGTATGGCTCGTCGTCGAAGGCCGGCTCGAGGAGAGCAATCGCCTGGGCGTACCGTCGGTTCTGGATGTGAATCTGCCCGAGGTTCACTGCGGCACCGGTATCGCGTGGGTCGATCTGACGCACGCGTTCCAGGAACCGAATCGCGTCCTCGTCCCGGTTCTCCTCGCGCGCGATTAATGCCAGGACGTACGGCGGGTGCGGCGCTCCAGGCATGAGCCGATCCGCCGTCTCCGCTTCGCCTCGCGCCGCGGTGAAATCTGCGTTCTGCAACAGGGCGATGCTCAGATTCAGGTGCGCGATCCCGAGGTTGGGTTCGCGTCGAAGCGCCTGTCGAAACGCCGCCGTTGCCTCGTCGAACTTGAATTGCTCGAGCAGCGCGACGCCGAGATTGTTCGCGCGGTAGGCCTCGTCATCCAATCGAACCGCGCCGGGCAGTTGCCTGCCCAATGGCGCGGCAGCGAGCAGAAGGAGAGCGGCGACGGCGCCCGCTCGGAAACCCATAGGATTCATGCGTGTTGTTGACGCAGATGTCTGGTGCTTCAGAACATTACCTTGAGTCGAGTGAACGGTATTTCGGTTCGCGCGCGGAACGCTGGTTTGTGATGTTCGCTCGAGAGCCATCGTATCCGGCCTGGAGGCTGACCGCTGCTCGTCAAGTCAGACGTACACGGACCTTTTGTCCGGATCCCCCTGTCTTTGCCACGACACCTGCGCCGCAACAGCCTCGACGACCCACGCCAGTAGAATCTGATAACTCTTTCAGATACAGATAGATACCTTGTTCGAGTGTCCTCCAAGCTAGCTCGGGTGTACTGGATGAGGATTTGCTACAGTCGCACCGGCTCTTCATGCAGCAAACCCATGGGTTCTCGGTCCCATTCAAGTTTCCCGTGCATTTCACGCAGGACGTGTGGAACACCGCTAATACCGTGTTCTTCGACGCCATCCGTCGCGAGGAGGCCGATCGCCGTCACCGCGTGCTCGCCGTCGTTGACAGCGAGGTCGCGTCGGCGCACCCGGCGCTTTTGCCGGACATCCGGAAGTATTTCGCCGCGTTTCCCGATGCGCTGGAACTGGTGGCGGCACCGGTCATCGTTCCTGGCGGCGAGGTGGTCAAGAACGATTTCTCGTATTCCCTGGACATCCTGGCGCGGATCAACGACGTCGGCCTCGATCGCCAGTCGTTTGTCGTCGTGATTGGCGGTGGCGCCGTGCTGGACATGGCGTCGTTCGCGGCGGCCATCGCCCACCGTGGCGTGCGGGTCATCCGCTTTCCCACTACCGTGCTGTCTCAGGCCGACTCAGGTATCGCGGTCAAAAACGGTATCAACCTGTTTGGGAAGAAGAATTTCGTCGGCACGTTCGTTCCGCCGTTCGCGGTCATCAACGATTCGTGGTTTCTCGAGTCCCTCAGCCAGCGCGATCGAATCAGCGGCGTCGTCGAGGCCATCAAGGTCGCGCTGCTGCGCGATCCCGGCTTTTATCGGTACCTGGAAACGAATGCCGCCAACATCGTCAGAGGAGAGCTGTCGGTTCTGACATCGCTGATTCGGCGCTCCGCGGAGCTGCACCTGGCCCATATCTGCGGCAATGGCGATCCGTTCGAGCTGGGCAGCGCGCGGCCGTTGGACTTCGGCCATTGGGCTGCGCACAAGCTCGAATCGATGACGCATCACCGGCTTCGCCATGGCGAAGCGGTCGCGATCGGCATCGCACTCGACGTCATCTACTCGATGCAGAAGGGGCACCTCGCCCCGATCGTGGCCGACCGCATCCTGTTTTTGCTCGAGGCGATCGGGTTCAAGCTGTCGGATGAAGCCCTCGGCTGGCGCACGCCCTCCGGCCAGCTCGAGATCATCCAGGGGCTGCGTGAATTCCGTGAGCATCTTGGTGGCGAATTGCACGTGACGCTGCTGCGCGGAATTGGTCAGGGCTTCGAGGTGACGGAAATGGACGACGCGGTGGTGGCTAGCGCCGTCGTCGAGCTCGAAGCGCGCGGCGCGGGCAATTCGAGCGAACGCATCCATTCGCGCACCGTCTCGGCGGCTGTGTTCGGCCGTCGATGATCGTCGGAGACCGTTTCCACCTCACCTACTGCTCCAACATCCATCCCGGCGAAACCTGGCGCGAGGTCGAGTCGGCGCTCTCGGAGTCGCTGCCGCGCGTCCGCCAGCTCCTTGCGCATCGAGGACCGCTCGCCGTTGGCCTCCGCCTGTCAGCCCAGGCCGCCCACACGCTCGAGCAGCCGGAGGAACTTGCCAGGTTTCGCGATTTCCTTCGGGCTGGCGACTACTACGTCCTGACAATCAACGGCTTTCCGTATGGAGCCTTTCACGGGCAACGCGTGAAAGAGCAGGTGTACCGGCCCGACTGGCGCGAGGATGCGCGACTCGACTACACCAACCGGCTGGCGCGGCTCCTTGCGGAGCTGCTGAAAGATCGTGCCGATATCGAGGGCAGCGTCAGCACCGCCCCCGGGGCATTCCGGTCGGAGATCGACAGCGCCGCAGACGAAGTGTCGATGGCCCTTCGGATCCTGCGGCACGCAGCCGAGCTCGTCTCGATTCGCGAGCAGACTGGAGTGACCATCACGCTCGCGATTGAACCCGAGCCCGCGTGCTACATCGAGACGGTCGACGACGCGATCCGGTTCTTTCACGAGTACTTGTTCGATGCCGCGCTCGTGCGGCAGGCGGCCGCCCAGGCCCGGGCCGCACTGACGGTCGACGACGTTCGCCGCCACATCGGGCTGTGCTTCGATGCCTGCCACATGGCGGTAGAGTTCGAAGAGGCTGACGACGCACTCGCTCGTCTCGATGGCGCGGGCATCCGGATCTGCAAAGTGCAGATCAGCTCCGCGCTCCGCATCGATCCAGCCGATCCCAACGCGATACGGGCACTCGACTCGTTCGCCGAGGGCACGTACCTCCATCAGGTGGTCGAACGCTCGCCCGCAGGCGTTACCCGGTACGTCGATTTGCCCGAGGCCCTCGCCGCGGCCCGTGCCGGCGCTGTCGAGTCTGGCGAGTGGCGCGTGCACTTTCATGTCCCGATTTTTCTGGCAGCCATGCAGCAGTTCGGCACCACCCAGCGGCAACTGGCGGCTACAATCGCTGCGCTGAAGTCCCGTGCGAGCTGCCCGTACCTCGAAGTCGAAACCTATACGTGGGAAGTACTGCCGCCGGAGTATCGCACCAGCGATGTCTGCACCGCGATCGCGCGGGAGCTCTCATGGGTGAAGGCGCAACTCGACACCTGACGGCCCGCTCGCGGCCGCGCGCCTACGTGATGCTCGCGCGTTTCTCGAACCTGCCGACCATCTGGACGAATGTGCTCGCTGGCACGATGGTGTCCGGCGCCGCGTTGATCGCCGCCGATTTCGCCAGTCTCGCCCTGGCGATCTCGGCGTTCTACACCGCCGGGATGTTTCTCAACGACGCCTTCGATCGCGAATTCGATGCGCGGCTGCGCCCCGATCGCCCGATCCCGGCCGGCGACGTGACGGCGCGCGAGACCTTCGCCATCGGATGGCTGCTGCTTGCCGCGGGCCTGGCGCTGGTTTCGGTCTTCGGGAACTTCAACGCCTCGATCTGCGCGATTCTGCTGGCCTGTGCGATCGTGCTCTACAACTACCGTCACAAGAACAACCCCTACGGTCCGATCGTCATGGGGGTATGCCGCGGGCTGGTGTACTGCGTCGCGGCTGCGGCAACCGCGGCGGTGACGCCCGCAGTTGTCGTGGCGGCGTTTGCGGTCGCCGCGTACGTCGTCGCCCTGACGTGGATCGCCAAACGCGTCGGTGCCGGGAGCGGCTGGCTGATCCCAATACTCATCGCCGGCATATCCGTGGTCGATGCGGTTGTCGTCGCGGTCAGCCGCGGTGGACCGCTGGTGTGGGTGGCGCTTGCGGGGTTCCCGGCAACCCTATTGATGCAGCGCGTTGTTCCGGGCACGTAGGTCGGACGCGAACAGATGCGCCAGGATTTCGTCGCGGACGTCTGTGGACTCCACCACGTCGCCGAGATCATGTTTCTCTGACGAGATGAACACTGGGCCGTCGTCCAGTTGGTCGGTGACGCGGCCGTGCGATCCCCGCACCATCGATGCGTCGAGGGGAATCACGTTCATCAGGTAGCGGAAGCCGAGCGCCTTCTTTGCGAGAGTCGCCGCAATTCTCAGCCGCGGCAGCGTCAGGGTCGGATCGACAAACAGTTCCGCGGGGTCGTAGCCGGGTTTCCGGTGTATATCGACCGTTCGCGCGTAGTCGGGGGCGCGCGTGTCATCCATCCAGTAGTAGTAGGTGAACCAGCGATTGGCAGCGGCAATTGCGACAAGCTCGCCCGAACGCTCGTGATCCAGGCCGATAGCAGCCTGCTCGCGGCGATCGAGCACCTGCTCGACCCCTGGAAGGCGTTCGAGGAGCGCCTTCACGGCGCCGATCCGCGCCGGTTCGCGGATGTAGACGTGCGCGACCTGATGGTCGGACACCGCGAAGGCGTCGCTGGCGCCGGGATCCAGCGCGTCCGTGTCCAGTTCGTCGCGCACCGCCAGCAGTCCGCTCTCGCGCAGCGCGCGATTTATGTGGACCGGTCCCGTCACATTCACGAGACCGTACTCCGACAGCACGATGATCCGGCGTCCGCGCCCGCGGTAGTGCGCGATGAGGTGGCCACACGTCTCGTCGATCGCGCGAAGATCCCCGCTGATTCGCGGGTCGCTGGTCCCGAATCGCTGCAGATTGTAGTCGAGATGCGGAAGGTAGACGAGCATGAGGGTCGGGGAATGCCATCGATCAACGCAGATGGACGCGTCGGCAATCCACTGGCTCGATCGGATGTCGGCCTGCGGCCCCCAGAAGTTGAAGAACGGAAAAGCGCCGAGTTCGGCGACCAGCCTGGCGCGCAGATCAGCGGGCTGCGAGTAGATGTCGACGATCTTTCGACCGTCCGCCGGATAGATCGGACGCGGTGTCACCGCCCATTCGGCGGTGCTGTACATGTTGAACCACCAGAACATCTTCGCGCACGTGCATGACGGATCGCGGCGGCGCGCCGTCTCCCACACCTTGTCTCCGCGCACCAGCTGGTTCGACTGTCGCCAGAACATCACCTGGGCAAGGTCGCGGAAGTACCAGCCGTTACCGACCACGCCGTGATCGCGCGGCAGTGTCCCAGTCAGAATGGTGGCCTGTGCCGAACATGTGACGGCCGGAGTGATGGCGCGCAGTGGTGCGCAGACGCCGTCGGCGACGAGCGCGTTCAGATGGGGCGTGTCTCGACCTAGCAAGGATCGCGTCAGACCGACAACGTTCAGGACGACAGTCGGCCGCACAGCGACTAGCGCTCTCCTCGCAGCACGGAATTGGTCGCGTACTGCTGCCCCCGGTCGATCGCCGGGCGCGCGTCGATCCCAGACACGTCGAGCTTGCCGCTCTGTGCGAAGAACGTCACCGGATTGTTCCAGACGATTCGCTGGATCGTGTCGTCATCGATACCGTGACGCCGCATCACGTCGATCGTCTTCGGTACTTTCAGGGGATCGCTAATCCCCCAGTCCGCAGCGCTGTTCACGATGATCCGATCGCTGCCGTACTTCTTGACGAGCGCAGCCATGCGGGTCTCATCCATCTTGGTGTTCGGGTAGATGGTATGTCCCGCCCAGCAGGCGCTCTCGAGCACGATCGGCAGCGTTTCCTCGTTGTTGTGATCGACGAGCACACGCTCTTCCGGAAACTTCATCGATCGCACGAGCTCGATCGACCGGATGGTCCCGCGCTTCTTGTCACGGTGTGGCGTATGGATCAGGATGGGCAGATTGTGTGCGCGTGCCAGCTCGATCTGCTTCGCGAAGCACGCTTCTTCGGCGTCGGTCTGATCGTCGAAGCCGATCTCGCCGACGGCGACGACTCCGTCCTTGTCGAGATACCGGGGAAGCAGGGCGAGCACGTCGTCAGCGAGCTTCGGGTTGTTCGATTCCTTCGGATTGAGGCCGATCGTACAGAAGTGGCGTATGCCGAACTGCGACGCGCGAAAGCGCTCCCACCCCAGCAGACTATTGAAATAGTCGACGAAGCTGCCGACAAATGTCCGCGGCTGTCCGAGCCAGAACGCCGGTTCGACGACAGCCACGATGCCGGCGGCGGCCATCGCCTCGTAGTCGTCAGTCGTCCGCGACGTCATGTGCACGTGTGGATCGAAGATCTTCATGGAGTCTCCGTCATGGCGAGCCCAATGTCGGACGGAACCATCCGGCCGGCG
>Ga0070671_100003135_pt1 | contig 12878 bp, 11 predicted proteins | sample KBSS73metaG_FD_65341 | JGI IMG/M metagenome (GOLD analysis project Ga0070671, IMG submission 65341) | Switchgrass rhizosphere microbial communities from Kellogg Biological Station, Michigan, USA - KBS S7-3 metaG | ecosystem: Host-associated > Plants > Roots > Rhizosphere > Soil ...
CCCAATATCAGCCGCTTTGCAGTCGTTGCCGACCCGCAAATGGCGAGGCTCGTTTTGATCAAATGGCTGAATCCCGCTCCGGAACAGGCAGCCGACGCGGAGACACCGGGGCGTGTCGGCTGGCACGAGCTCCTGAGCAGAGACTGGCAACAGGCGTTTGTCTTCTACGCCGAACTGTTTGGCTGGAAGAAAGCCGACACCGGGGTCAACGAGACGGGCACGTATCAGACGTTCTCCGCCGGCGGCCGCACGCTCGGCGGCATGTTCAACAAACCCTCGGCAGTTCCGATCCCGTTCTGGCTCTACTACTTCAGCGTCGGCGACATCGACGCGGCGGTGAGGCGCGTGAAGGCTGGTGGCGGCCGCGTTCTCGAAGGTCCGCTCGACCTGGCGCGCGGCAACCGCGTCGCCCGCTGCGTGGACCCGCAGGGCGCCATGTTCGCGTTGACCGCGAAGCGGAGCGGAAACGTCATCGGATATTTCGAACCGTCTACTTCGGCCAATCCTTCCGCCGCGCGGTTCTTTGTCCGCAGGTGAGCCGAGCCGCGCCACCGTCCTCATCGTGGGGTCGTCATCGTTGAGTGCGTGGACGGCCCAACGCGAATTGACCGACCGGGCCCTCGGCGTGGAGTTCGGTTCCAATCATCTTCGCGAACAGGTCGATGTTGGTGGTCCCGATCGCGCAACCGCCAAGCTCCATGTCGGTTGCCATCAGGTAGAAGGTTTGCAGCAATACGCCGACGTCCTTGAGGATCAGCGAATAGGCGATCGAGCTGTATTTCCATGAAGTCCTGCCGAAGCGCGCGGCCATCGTGATCAGGACCTGCGGCGGCGCCGGCGCCCCCATTGCGAATTCGGCTCCGTTCAACATTGCATCAAGCTCGGCCGTGCGGGCGCCGATCGGTGCGAGCGCATGGTCGCCGGCATCGTAGTGATAGAACCCGCGTTCGAGCCCTTCGCACTTGTCGACGGCGAGATAGAGCTCGAGTTCATAGCTGCTGCCCCCGGATGGATAGGGCCTGACCGTGTACATGAGCATTGGACCGTCGCCTTGGCCGTCGCCGCCGAGATCTAGCCTGCTGCTCCAGGTCGATTGGATGCGGGCGGTACGGTCGAGAAAGCGCGCCAACTCGGCGAGCGTGATCGGCCGCTCATCGTCGAAATCGCGGATTGAACGACGCGCGCGAAGAAGGTCTGCCGCGGGCGACGCGGCTTCGGTGGAGAACCTGCGCAAACTCAATTTCTCTCCCGGCCAGGGCGGCCTGACCGCGGGCGGGGGCGTGATACCGAGATGCGGATAAAGTCCGCCTATCGGATTGGCGTGTCGGCCTTCGGTGCTGCGCGTGTGGAACAGAAGATCGTGAAAGTCCCAGACGACGAGGTTCTCGTTACCCTCGGCCGCGCGCAGGGTTTTGCCGTCGGCCGTGTCGATCTTGAAAAGGATTTGCGAGTCGACGAGCAGGGCGAGAAGGTCAAGGCCCGGAAAATCCGCGCGGCGGCGGAGGCGTTTGATTGGTTGCGGTGCGCACAGGACGGCCAACGCGGCGGCAATCCGCGGATCGCAAATCTTGAACAGCGCGCCCGCGCGCGGCGATTCCAAAACCAGCCTGCCGGCGCGCTGCCGCATATAGGCGAAGCGCGAGAGGACAAGAACATCATCGCTGGCGAGGGACGGCGTTCGCGGCCAGTAGGAGGGTACCTGCGGCTCGATGACGACGTCGCCGTCGCCCTTCGACGTTCGTCCGAGGCGGTACTCCACGAGACCGCGCCTGGCTAATCGGCGGACGAGGAGATGAACCTCCTTGTCGGTATCGCTGCCGTCTCGCTCGAACGAGCCGAGCAGGAGGCCGCTACGCAAACCTTGCGCGCGCTCGACCGCGCGCGCGCTGAACTTTCCCAGGTTCTCGAGATAGCCTTCGACGCTGGCGACGATCTCTCCGCTGGCGTTCGTCTCGAGTTCAACCTGGCCTGTGAGCCGGGCTGACAAGGTCGTCGGCACTGCCCGCGTTCGCTTGGTTCCGGAAGCGCGCAAGCCGAGATGTCCTCAGGTATGAGGATGCATCGGATTGACCTCGTCCTCCGACATCGGCCGGTCGCGCCACCCAAGCTGCACCGGTACGTCGTAGAGCCTGCCGGGAGCGAAGCGACGATAGAAGTGCCGCAATCCCGGAACGATCACGCGCACGACGGGGACCTCGATGTCGGGACGGGTCTGATCCAGGACGAGAAAGTCGAGTCCTTGGCGCTTGGTGAGTTCTACGCAAGCCATCACCTGCTCGCGCTTGTCGAGGCCGCCGAACTTCGCGTCGAGGTCTGGCCGGACCGCCGAATTCCCGTTGGGTATAAGGTAGGGATGGTCGCGCAGGAGAAACGGGCCGGAACCGTCGCTGTTGGAGCTCTCCGTCTCGCGGCCGCCGACAAGGCCGATGGCCAGGAATTGGTTCACCTCGGTCAGGGAGCGCAGCACCGCGATTCGTGGATCGAAGTGGGAGCCCGAGCCATACTCGACAAAATCCCCGGTGCCGTTGGTCGAGTGCGACATCGCGACGAAGCTCGGAATCCCGAGATCGGTGGTGATGTCGATCATCCACAGCCGACGCCCGGTCTCGGCAAGCTGACTTTGCAGATCGCGGATGTAGGAATCGTCGAACCGGCCGAGGTCCACTTCCGGCCGCTGCACGCGGTTGTACCACCAGAGCGCATACGAATCGCGCTCGACCAGTTCGAGGAAGCCCTGAACGATGGCTTCCTCGAGCGTATTTCCAGCCGCGCAGCCATTGGAATCGGCATGGAAACGATCCCTCCCGGAACCATCGTTGTAGAAAAAATACAAGAGGCTGGTCGGCAGATATTTGAAGCGCTCGTCGCGCAGCGACCACACCGGCGACCAGTCGATCAGCGCTGACCGATCGAAGGTGTCGGGCGTCGGCATTTCGTCCGGGTTGGTCGGCATAGCCTGCTTGCGGTATTGCTCAGCGCTGAACAGCAGGACTTCGTTGGGGAGAATGGCATCTCCCGGCGGGAAATCGGTGAAACGCCGTTTCACCCTGATTTCGTCGCCCTGGTAGATTCCCGAATAGCGCTCGATCGCCTCCATGAGCGCGCTGGCTTCGCCCTGTTCGGCCGTGCTTCCTTTGCCGAAGCTGCTGCCGCTTAGTCCGGCCCGCAACTGGTCGACCGTTTCCGCCGGCGCGGCAAAATTGTGCGCGGCGCGATAGTTGGTGTTGAGCGGCAGATCGGCCTCGATGCGTTCAAGCCGCGAGACCACGCCGGTGAGGGGACTGACGTGCTTGCGGTAGCGCGCCACCGTGGCCCCCGACGGAATGCTCCGGTATCCACCACTGGTCATGACCAGCTTGGCGCCGGTAGCGAGTTCGATCGGCACTGGCGCGCGGCGCGGATCGTACAGCTTCTTGGCGCCGCAGGCCGGACATTGCGGTCGCCGCGGCAAGTAGTGCTTGGCGACGGTCGCGCCCATCAGGTCGAGGCTCACAATGTGATCGCGCAGTTCGGTGCGAAAATCCGTGGCGATTGCTTTCGCGATCTCGATTGCGGCGAGCTGAATGCCGTTCTGCCCGAGCGTGTCGTGCACCAGCGGTGAAGCGGCAATCGGGCGCGCGCCGGTCCAGTTGAGGAGCGTCTTGACCTCCCGGTTCCGCTGCATCCGGTGTGCGAGGCAGACCCAGCACGCGCTCTCGCCTGGGCGGAATACCGGCCCCACCAGCGGAAAAATGCCCGACGGCTGGACCAGCAGCCACGGCGTTTTTTTCACCAAGTGCTGCTGGTTCAGCTCATCCAGTTTGCCGTCGAGATAATCGTTTACCAGGGTGACGGTGAGGTCGGCTGCACCCTTCGCCACAACGCGCGCACCGAGCTTGCCTAGCGCGGCGCCAAGTTCCTTAGCGCCCTTCACGTCGATTGATTGAATGCGCACCCGACACCGCTGCAGATTTTTTTCTGCAGTCGCCGGCGGCAGCCCGAGACTCGCCCAATACGCGGCCGCCGTCTGATTTGTCGAAGAGCGTCGTTTCCGCTCGATGTAGCGCCGGTCGACCAGCCGCTTGAGGGCTTCCTGGATCTTGTCGGTCGGGAATTTCTTTTCCAGATCGCGCACGATCCGCCCGAAATTCTTCCCGGCGGCTATGGCCTCCGCGAGCGCGCAGTAAAGCTCGCCGCGAAGAAAGAACTTCCGGTCCTCGGAATAGAGGCACACGGCATCGGGCGGCAGCACGTAGACGGAGAAGTTCGGGGTAAACTGCGGGACGTCTTTGCTGTCGAATTGCGCGAGACTGTTGCCCCTGTTGCCAGTCGAGACATCGGCACGGGGACCGCCGCGTTTAGCACCACCGGTGTGGATCACCATTGCAGGGCAGGATTCTTGTGTTGCGGGAGCGCCCCTCTAACCCGTGCGCCCGCGGTTGTCGATACGAGTGGCCGCTCACTTCGTCGTTAGCGCTTGGTCGCGTGCACTGCGCCGGAAATAAAACTGGCCGGGTCAAGCAGGACCCGGCCAGAATGATTGTATTCGTCAGAGACTGGGAACGTACCGTCAGCAGGCGCGGCAACGTCCGATGGACCAGCAGCAACCGCCACAACCGCAGCCGCCACAACCGCCGCAGCCTCTCCAGCCGCAGCCGCAACGGCAGCGACCGCAGCCGCCCCACCAGGCAACCTTCTCGCCCGCCTGGGTTTTTGCGGTGTTTTCCTTGTCGAAGACGTAGAACGTCGACAAGCTCACGTCAGAGATTTCTTCCTCGCCGAGGAAGACTTCGTGACGCGGCGATGTATTCTGGGACAACGGATCCGTCACCTGTCCGGTGGTCGCTGCGGAAGCTCCGCCCGCCGCGGCCAACGAAACGCCGGCGATCCCCAAAACGGGGACGGCCTTACTCCGACGCTTTCGCTTGGAAGCCTGTTTCGCATTCGACATTTTATTGGTCTCCCATACGTTCAAGCCAGGTTTTCACGAATGGCACGGAAAACGTACCATCATTCGTATCGGTTTGCATAGTCAGTATGCAAAGCCGATTACGTTGAAAGTCGGGCGAAACTGCCTTGTTCCTTAGCGGAGCGTCAACAATCTCGTCCTTTTTGACGCGTCGATGACAAGGATGCACTGCACAAATTCGCCGCCGTGATTCGGCTGACGCCGCTTCTTCGGCTGGCCCGCCGCACAAATGTAGTGCGCTAGCTTCCGCTCGGACGCGGCTCGGCATGGCCGATCACGCGCCGGATGGTCGGAAAACGCCGGCGCAGCCCACGCTCCACCGCATCGACGAGGTCGTGCGCGGCGCTCACCGTGACTGCCGGGTCCAGCCGGCAATGGAAATTGACGATCTCGCCGTCTGCCGTCTCGCGCACGCGTACATCGTGCATCTCGCCCAGTCCGGAGACCTCCGCGGCCAGCGCCGCCAACGCTTCGCCGATCGCTCCGACGCGCGCCGGCGAGGCGTCACGGCCAGCGAGAACGATGGCCGGCAGCGGTTCGATATGCGTTTCGACCTCGACGTTCGGGCCAAGCTCCTCGCGAATCGCCTCTTCGAGCCGGCTGGCGACGTCGTGGGCGGCGGCGAGGGCCAACGTTCCATCCACCTCGAGGTCGGCAGAAACGGACAAACCTTCGGCGATCGCCTGCACCGCGACGTGATGGACGGCGAGGCCACGGTTGCGAGCGATCAGCATGACGCGCTCGCGCACGGTCTCGTCGTCAAGCGCGCGCGGCTCGGTGGTGATCGTGACTTCGGCCTCGGGGAGGGCGGCGCGGATGTCGCGTGTCGCCCGTTCCTTGATCGCCGCCACGCGGTCGAGCGGCAGCGTGCGGCTCACGCCGACGCCGAGATCGACGAACAGCACCGCACCGGCCGGCCGCGCACGCACCCGCTCCACCGTCACGATGCCGGGTACGCTTCGGGCGATCGCCGCGATGCGCTCACTTACGCCTGCTGGCGCCGTATCGGTCAGGGTGTCGATGGTACGGCGGCCAAGCCGCCAGCCGGCAATACAGATGAAGATCGCGACGACGATTGCCGCGGCCGCGTCGGCCCGGAGGTATCCGAAAGCCACGCCGACGAGTCCGACAAGCACGGCGATGGAGGAGACCATGTCGGAGCGGAAATGCAGCGCGTCGGCCTCGAGCGCCTGGCTCATCGTCCGCTTGGCGACCCGATCGAGCGCGCGGGCGCGAAGGAAATCCACTGCGATCGAGGCGACGATAATGAAGAAAGCGGCCGGGGTCGCCTCGACCGGGACAATGCGGTCGCCCAGAAGCCGCTGCGCTGCCTCGAAGACCACGACGCCTGCGAGCACGAACAGGAAGGCGGTCTCGGCGAGCGCCGAGACGCTTTCCACCTTGCCATGTCCGTATTGATGTTCGGCGTCGGCGGGCTTCCCGGAGATGCGGACGGCGAAATAGGTGAGAACGGTCGCCGCCAAGTCTATGAGCGAATGCCCGGCCTCCGACAGGATCGCGAGCGAGCCGGTGAGCAGGCCGATGGCCGCTTTGGCCACCGTAAGCCCGGCCGAAGCGGCGATCGAAACCAGTGCGGCCCTTTCCTTCTCATTCATCGGATCAGCGCCGGTCCCTGCCTCACGATCTCCCTAACTCGAACGCTAGTGGGCGAACTGAAGCGAACATACAGCGAACCAAAGTCAGCCAGGAGGCATTCCCGCGTGATTCCGGGGAGATGAACGCCGAGGATGGGTACGCTTGGTAAAACGCCCGTGTTCGTACCTTTTAAACGTTATCTCCTTTTGTAGGGGATTGTGGCCGAAACGCTACAGCATGCCGAGCCGTCTTCCGCTAGGTTCAGTCAGGACTGGTTATGGAAGGGAGGCGTGTATGAGGCGCGTCATTTTTGCTTTGGCGACTGGGCTGCTTTCAACGCAGGCTTTCGCGGCTGACCTTCCAATGCCTGCCCCGCCACCACGCGCCCCCGCGGCTTACGTGCCGATCGCTCCACCGTTCACCTGGAGCGGCATCTATGTCGGTGGCAACCTCGGCGCCGCATGGAACCGTGGCACCGTTTCGGACGCCCTTGGCACCGGGTTCACTCTTCCCTCTAACAATGCTGTTTTTACCGGTGGCGGTCAGATAGGGGCCAACTATCAGTTCGGAGCCGCCGTCGTCGGCGTCGAAGGAATGTTCGATTGGCTGGCGAACCAGAACAACGCGAGTGCGGGAATTGCGGTTACGAACCCCGTTACGGGTGTGACGAACACCATTAACGTGGTCTCCCAGAATAGATGGCTCACTACCGCGACTGGCAAAGTCGGTTTCGCGGCGGACCATTGGCTGTTTTACGGCAAAGGTGGCTGGGCTTGGGTCGGCAACAGCAATTTCACCGTCAATGATCTGACGACCGGCCAGACCTTTAGCAGTGGAAGCCATTCGAACAACGGGTGGACGGTGGGCGGAGGAATCGAGTGGGCTTTCGCGGGGCCGTGGTCGGCGAGGGTCGAATATGATTACGTCAGGCTGTCCAGCAACAGCTTCACTGTTCCTGCCACCGCGCCGGTTCTCGCAAATGATGTCTTCACCACCGCCAACCGCAACATCCAGATGGTGCTGTTCGGCGTGAACTACAGGTTTGGCGCTTGGTGAACTGATTGACCTGCAGGGACCGATAACGCCACGTTCTTCGTAGTTTTTTTGACCGCTGCCCTTGATAGGGGTGGCGGTCAAATCTTTTGCGAGCAGGCGGTAGGGCCCGCATCGCACTTCAATGTACGACGGCGCGACGCTTGGCGAGACCCAAGGCATCCCCACCGCCGAGACGATCGCGCCGCGACCGCCGTTCTTGGTGTAGGTTTGCACTGGAATGAGCTTCGGCTTTGAAAGGAAGCCAAAGTCGCAACAGCTTGCGCACGATGAGACCAGAGGACGTAGGCAAGATCAGCCCGTGGCGTTTCTGTGTTGCGCCGATGATGGAATGGACCGATCGGCATTGCCGGTTCTTCCATCGGCTGCTGTCGCGCCGGGCGCTGCTCTATACCGAAATGCTGACCACCGGGGCGGTGCTGCATGGCGATTGCGCGCGGCTCCTGCGCTACGATCCGGCCGAGCATCCGCTTGCTCTCCAGCTCGGCGGCTGCGATCCGCAAGCGCTGGGCGCCTGCGCGCGCATCGGCGCGGACCTGGGTTTCGACGAGATCAATCTCAATGTCGGCTGTCCCTCGGACCGCGTGCAGGAGGGACGCTTCGGCGCCTGCCTGATGGCAGAGCCCGCACTCGTGGCCGAATGCGTGACGCAGATGAAGGCGGCCGTGTCGATGCGCGTCACCGTAAAATGCCGGCTGGGCATCGACGATCAGGACCCCGATGAGGCGCTGGAGACCTTTGCCGGCGCGGTGGAGCAGGCCGGCGCCGACGCTCTGATTGTTCATGCCCGCAAGGCGTGGCTCAAAGGCCTGTCGCCGAAGGAGAACCGTGAGGTTCCGCCGCTCGACTATGCGCGCGTCTTCCGGCTGAAGAGCACGCATCCCAGGCTACCTGTGATTCTCAACGGCGGCATCGGCAGCGTCGAGGCTGCGCGCTCGCACCTCACGCAAGTCGACGGCGTCATGATGGGCCGTGCCGCCTATCAGGAGCCGTGGCGGCTTATGGCTGTCGATCCGCTCCTTTTCGGCGAGGATGCCCCCTTCGCATCGGCCAAGAAGGCGGCCGCAGCGCTTGTCCCCTACATCGAGCGCGAGTTGGGGCAGGGGACGCGGCTCAACGCCATGACGCGGCATCTGCACGGCCTGTTCCGTGCGGTACCAGGCGCACGCGCCTACCGCCGGCAACTGGGAAGCGCGACGGTGAGTCGGCAGGATGGCGCTGGCCTCCTGCTTACTGCGCTGGCGCTGGTCCGCGACGGCGCGAGCGAATTCACCGACCAGGCTGCCTAGCGCGGAGGCGCAAGCTGCAAGCAGGTCAGTCGTATCTGCGTTGCGGCGCGGAACCGATCAAGAACCATGCGACCGAGGCGGCGGCCATCGCGCCGCCGACCGCCGCGAGCAATTGTGCGATCCAAGCGCTCGTGCCGACGGGATCTTGCTCCTTCGCCGGCGCGGCGATCGCCGTCTCCGCCGAGGGTTCTGCCGCCCGTACCCCGTAGGCAAAGTCGCCGCGTGGCCCCTTCGTCGCCGGGACCTCCGCCGTATCGGCGGCCAAGTCGATCTCGTTGGCATCGTCCGGGGAAACGACCTGAATGGCCCGCCCGCCGACCACAAGCTCGTTCGGCGCCGCTTCAGCAACGTTCGCCGTACCCTGTTGCTCCGAATCGGCCGCTGCGACGCGCGTTGCCTCGATCGGCTCTGGACTAGGCCAGACGTCCGGCCGAGCCGTAGCGGCGGTTGCAACAGCAGCCAAGTGACGGGGCCTTTGGTGCGCGGCGACAGCGTGCGTCTTCCAGGTCGAAGCCACGAGCCTGTGACTGTGCGGTTTGATCTTTGTTTTGTCTGGAATGGTGAGGATATTCAGCAGCGTTATCGGCTTACCTGTCGCGGGACTCGTTGGCTGCGCGACCGCGCTCCCAGCTGTCAGCAGCAAGAGCGCCGCGCCTGCGGTAGCGATGCGAAGAACCGGCATTGCGTCCTCCGTTGCGCGATGATTCGCCATCCGGACAGCCCGCGGTGACGCCACGTTGACGCAATTGGGGATTTTTCGCGCAAACCGAGGACGAAACACGGCGCAATTGAGAGCAGCTCGGTGGATGGGTTCGCGGAAGCGCGCGTTTGCGGCTTATCCGCGATGATATTTGCTGCCTGCGGCGACGCCGGCTCAATGCATGAGCCCAGTTGAAGCTACTGCGATGGTCTGATCGGTTTCGCCAAACCTTTCCCGTACTCGCGCACCGCATTCCATGCTAAAATCGAAGACGACGCGGGTTCTACCATCGCACCCCGATGCGACTCGGCTATGGTACGCACGGATGGTCGTTTGACTCGCTGGCCTCTGCTTGGCTATCAGGAGCCTCTACCAGGAGCGGACAATGCCTATCGATCTATCGACTGTGAATTGGATGTTCGTTACGCTGATGGCGGTGTTCGCGTTCATCGCCGCTTTGCTCGGTAATCTCATTGCGTTCAGAAACCTCTTCGTCGGCTCGATCCTTACCGGACTTCTGTTCGCTGGGATGTTCGTGGTGTGGAACTACTATCCGCATCCCACGATCCCACTTCCGATCGTCACGTCCTACACCTCCCCGAGTTGACCTTTCCGTCTGCCCGGTTATTGCCTAGCTGAGCGCTTCCGGGGAGAAATGGAGCGGTCATGAATAAGGTCTATGCGGACGCGCGCGCCGCGTTGGCCGGCTTGCTCAAGGACGGCATGACGATCATGGCCGGCGGCTTCGGCCTGGGCGGTATTCCGGAAACGCTGATTCTTGCTATCCGCGACTCGGGGGTGAAGAACCTCACCGTCGTCTCCAACAACTGCGGTGTCGACGGCAAGGGACTCGGCGTTCTCCTCGACACGCGGCAGATCAAGAAAATGATCGCGTCGTATGTCGGCGAGAACAAAACCTTCGCGCAGCAATATCTCGCCGGCGAGCTCGAGATCGAGTTCAACCCGCAGGGCACGCTCGCCGAGCGCATCCGTGCCGGCGGCGCCGGCATCCCGGCCTTCTTCACCCGGACCGGCGCGGGCACCGAGATCGCCAAAGGCAAGGACGAGCGCGAGTTCGATGGTGCGCGCTATGTGATGGAGCGCGGGCTTGTTGCCGACCTGTCGATCGTGCACGCATTCAAGGGCGACACCGAGGGCAACCTCGTCTACCGGAAGACAGCGCGAAACTTCAATCCGGTGATGGCGACCGCCGGCAAAGTAACGATTGCCGAGGTCGAGCATCTGGTGCAGCCCGGCGAGATCGACCCCGACCACATCGTCACGCCGGGTATCTACGTACAGCGCATCATCCATGTGCCGAATGCGGCCAAGCACATCGAGCAACGTACTGTACGCAAGCGGCTGGCAGCAGGCGCGCCGGCCGCAGCGAAGGAGAAAGTCTGATGCCGTGGACCCGCGAGCAGATGGCGGCGCGCGCCGCCAAGGAGCTGCAGGACGGCTTCTACGTCAATCTCGGCATCGGCATCCCGACCCTGGTGTCGAACTTCATCCCGCCGGGGATGAGCGTCCAATTGCAGAGCGAGAACGGCATGCTCGGGACCGGGCCGTTCCCGTTCGAGGGCGAGGAAGACGCCGACCTCATCAATGCCGGCAAGCAGACCGTCACCGAGCTGCCGACCACGAGCTACTTCAACTCGGCCGATTCGTTCGCGATGATCCGCGGCGGCCACATCGACATCGCGATCCTTGGCGCCATGCAGGTGGCGGAGAACGGCGACCTTGCCAACTGGATGATCCCCGGGAAGGTCGTCAAAGGGATGGGCGGAGCCATGGACCTCGTCGGCGGCGTCAAGAAAGTCGTCGTGGTCATGGAGCACTCGGCGAAGAACGAGGCGAAGCTCTTGCACCACTGCACGCTGCCGCTCACCGGTGCCGGCGTCGTCGACATGGTGATCACTGACCTCGGCGTGTTCATCATCGACAAGAAGGGCGGCGGCATGACGCTCGTGGAGCTAGCGCCCGACGTGACGCTTGATGAAATCAAGGCCAAGACCGAGGCGAGCTTCAAGACTGCCCCTAGTCTCAAGCACTGAGTTACCGCACGAGCGGCGCCCGGCCGCCAGCGACCGCAGCTGCGACCACTTATCAATGCATCCCAAACTTGCGCGAAGGCCCCGGTTCTTCGGGCGGGTTGCTTCCTGCTGTTGGGCAGCAGGCCAGGGTGAGGATCTTCGTCGACTTCACTCGCCTTGTCGGGCCAAGCGCATTCGTTCACCAGACGTTCCCGAATGTCGCGCGCCATTCTTGGGCGAAAGTGGCGGTCTGCCCATCAGTCCGAAAGCACAATTTGCCTTGTGCTGCCATGTGTTGAAATTGAGTCTTTACCCGCGCGGGGAAGGCGTCGAGAATGCCTCTGGGGGGAAAAGTCGTGGGTGATGACGCGATCCTCGAGACGCAGGATCTGACCAAGGAGTTCGCCGGATTCGTCGCGGTGCGCGGCGTGAATCTGCGCGTCAAACGCGGCACCATACACGCGCTCATCGGACCGAACGGCGCCGGTAAGACCACCTGCTTCAATCTGCTCACCAAATTCCTCTCCCCGACACGCGGCCGGATCGTGTTCGCCGGGCGCGACATCACCGCGCTCAAGCCCGCCGATGTCGCCCGGCTCGGCCTTGGACGCTCGTTCCAGATCTCAGCCGTTTTCCCGCACCTCACGGTGCTCGAGAATGTGCGCGTGGCGCTGCAGCGCCGGCGCGGCAATTCCTTCGATTTCTGGCGCTCGAAACGGACCCTGCGCGCCCTCGATACGCGGGCGATGGCGCTGATTACCGACGTGGGGCTTGCCTCCTATGCCGAACGCCTCGCGGTCGAGTTGCCCTACGGACGCAAGCGGGCGCTCGAAATAGCAACGACGCTTGCGCTCGAACCTGAACTGCTGCTGCTCGACGAGCCGACGGCGGGCATGGGGCGCGAGGACATCGAACGCATCAGTGCGCTGATACGGTCGGCAGGCGCCGAACGCACCGTCTTGATGGTCGAGCACAATCTCAGCGTCGTCGCCGACCTGTGCGACCGCATCACCGTGCTGACCCGCGGCCAAGTTCTCGCCGAGGGCGACTACGAGGCGGTGTCGGCCGATCCGGCCGTACGCGAAGCGTATCTCGGTACCGGTCATGCCTGAACCCAGCGTGCTTCTCACGGTCGAAGGGCTCGAGGCCTGGTACGGCGAATCGCATGTGCTGCACGGCGTCAATTTCACCGTGAAGGCTGGTGAGGTAGTGACGTTGCTTGGCCGCAACGGTGTCGGCAAGACGACGACGCTCAAGGC
>Ga0070671_100003137_pt1 | contig 12876 bp, 8 predicted proteins | sample KBSS73metaG_FD_65341 | JGI IMG/M metagenome (GOLD analysis project Ga0070671, IMG submission 65341) | Switchgrass rhizosphere microbial communities from Kellogg Biological Station, Michigan, USA - KBS S7-3 metaG | ecosystem: Host-associated > Plants > Roots > Rhizosphere > Soil ...
CCAGTTCGCGCAAGACCACCTTGCCGTCGCGGCTGCTCCGGTGCCGGAGCCGGCAAGCCTGATGCTGTTGGGCCTTGGCGTGGGGGCGATGATCCGTTGGGCCGATTGGGGTCCGAGCCGAAGAGCTGGACGGAAATGACGTTGGCCTCTGCATTGAGCCCCGGGCGCAGGAGAATACCAGCGGGGGCGATAAAGGAGGGATGTATGCGGTCCATTGCACTCGGGCTGTTCGCGTGCGTGTTTCTAGTCACGGTTCTGACCAAGGCTCAAAGCGCGGTCGACGGAAAGTGGGCGGGCGAGGTACAGGGCGGCAGAGGACCTCAGATGGTCGCGTTGACGCTCAAGGCCGAGGGCGGCAAGTTGACCGGGACGTCGACGGGCGGGCGTGGCGGTGACGTGCCGATCGAAAACGGCTCCTTCGCCAACAACGCACTCAAGTTCGTGACCCACCAGATGGGCCGGGGCGGCGAGGTCACCTTCAACTGGGACGGGACGCTGAAGGGCGACGAGATCGCCATGAAGCGGTCGGTCGAGGGCCGTGAAGGAGGCCCGCAGGAGTTCACGCTCAAGCGACAGTAGGTCAGCGCGCGCCGGCCTGCCGGGCCAGGTCGTTGTAGACCGCCTCGACGAACATCGCGCCCGTGTAGGCCGGCGTTGCGTAGACCCCGTCGTATTCGAGCGTCACCTTCAGCTGCTGGACCCGATCGAGCGACAACCCGGCCTTCCGGGCGTCGCGCACGCGGTCGCGCACGATCGTAATCATGTCGCGCGACTCCACGACGTCGGACTGGTTGCCGATGCGGCCGTGCGCGGGGACGATGCGCGTCCCACCCTGCTGGTTGAGCTCCGGCACGGCGATATCCACCAGCTCGTTCAACGCATCGAGCACACCCTGGACGGAGCCGCCGCGCGCCGGGTCGAACTTCGGGTACGACATCGGGTCGAACGTGTCGCCGGCGGCAATGACGTCCGAGCCGCGGAACCAGACGATCACATTGGCGTCGCTGAGCGCCGGGGTCCAGCGGATCTCGATCGGCTCGTGGTTGAAGAAGAGTTTCTTCTTGCGGGTGAAGAACGTATCGGTCGGCCACAGCCTCTCCGGCTGCAGCATCGGGCTGCCCGGCGTGCTGATCCGGGCAAACCCCTTTTCGTGCGCGAAGATCGTCGCCGACGGTCCGTCCCGGTAGCCGGTGTTGCCCTGGAACATCGGCTGTCCGGCCGCGGCGAGGCTGGCGTTGCCACCGATGTGATCCAGATCCATGCTCGTGTCGACGATGCCGCGGACTGGGCCTTTCGTGAGCCGGCGCACTTCGGCGAGCACCTTGTCGCTCACCTCGGGCGCGCTGGCGTCCACGAGCATGGCGCCCTGATCGCCCACCTGCGCAACGATGTTGCTGCCGGTGCCGGTGACGATCAGATAGACGTTGCCCTGCACGGGCAGCACTTCGAAGCCGGCCTTCGACAGGTCCGGACGGCCCGGGCGGTACTTCGACTGATCGGCGGTCAGGCCCGAGGTCGCCGGCGCTTGCGCGGACACCACGATCCAGGATGCGGCCGCGATCAGAACGGCAGTGAGGGCCCTCATGTCTACTTCCCGCCGGCCGCGCGCAGCCGTTCGATCGTCCGTTGATATTCGGGATACGTCGTGGCCGCGCCGCCCTGCGTAGCCTCGAACGGAATCCTGTACTGCTCGGCGGGCTCCCGGTGCTTGGTGCCGAGCGGGTAGTGCGGGACCCAGCCCACCTCCTTGTCCCCGAGTTCGTCCACCGACTCCCAGGGCACCGCCGGGCCGACGTTCTGATTGGGATTGCGCACCCACGACTGGCTTCGCACCAGCGGTTCCTCCAGGTAGATGGGATCCTCGATGATCGCCACCATCGTGAGGAGGTCGCCGTGCGGAAAGAACTCCTCGGTCAGGACGGCGTACGGGCTGGCATTGATGCCGACCTTCTGGAGGACGCCCATCTTCATGTGCGTCGTGGTGACCGTCAGCCGGCCGTCGTGGAAGGTGCCGGTGGAGAACCCGTCCCAGGTGTACTCGGCGAACGGAGACGGGTGAGCGCGTCCGTCGAGCCAGATCGTGCGATCCGAGCGGCCGAAGATGCCGATGAGGCGGAGCGCGACGAGCTGTTCCGAGATCGGATCGCGCACCTCGCTGATTCGGATGTTCGGGCCCTCGCCCCGCATCGAGTACACCGCGGGCCACGCCTGCGTCATCCGTTCGGGTTGCGAGAGCACGTCGGCGTCCCAGCTCTCGGCCATCTGGCGCGCGGCGGCGTTGATCGGCAGCCCGGTGTAGTCGCCGAGCAGACCGCCGGCCCCCCTGTAGACGGCGTCCTCGTGCACTCGCGCCGACCACTGACCCGCCAGATCGATCGCCTGACCCTGGGCGAACGCCGGCGTCGCGAGAAACGTCGCGGCAAGTATGCCGATGCAGGCGACTCGTGCCATGCCGCCCATTCTACTGGTGCGCGGCTCGAACTATGATGAGCCCGCTCTCAGTCAGAAATCAGGAGGTTCGCATGCGTTCTGCTCTTCGAGCGGTCGTGGTCCTCGTGTGGTCAGGCCTGCTGTTTCCGGCCGCCGCGGGCGCGCAGGGCAATCCCGATTGGCATCGAGCCATCCCGGGCTTCAAGATTGCCGGCAATCTCTACTACGTCGGCACCGCGGACCTCGCCGTCTATCTGATCGCGACACCGCAGGGCAACATCCTGATCAACGGCAACTTCAAGCAAGACGTGCCGGCGATCCGCAAGAGCGTCGAGGGGCTCGGCTTCAAGTACGCGGACACCAGGATCCTCCTGATCAGTCATGCGCACGGCGATCACGACGAGGGGATCGGTCTCATCAAGTCCGACACCGGTGCGCGGCTGATGGTGATGGATGCCGACGTGGCCGCGGTGGAGAGCACCGCGCCGGGACGGCCAGGCGCGAAAGTCGATCGCATCCTGCACGACCGGGACACGGTGGAACTCGGCGGCTCGACGCTCACGGCGCGGCTCACGCCGGGGCACACGCCTGGGTGTACGACCTGGACGATGCCGGTGACCGAGGGTGGGCGCACGCTGAACGCCGTCATCGTCGGCAGCCCGAACGTGAACGCGGGCTACGTGCTCGTGAACAACCGGAACTATCCGCAGATCGCCGCCGACTACGTGAAGACATTCGCCGTGCTGAAGACCACGCCGGTCGATCTCTTCCTGGGGGCGCACGGCGCCTACTTCAACTTGAAGGACAAGCTGCCGAAGATGGGCGGGGCCGTCAATCACTTCATCGACCCGGCGGGCTATCGGTCATACGTTGCGGAGCGGGAGCAGGCCTTCGAGAAGGAGCTGGCGAAGCAGACCACCGAGGCGCGCACGGGCGACGCCGTCGGCTTCGACCTCGCGTGGAATCATGTGGCGTTGAGCGTGCCGAACATTGCCGAAACGATGGCCTGGTACGAGAGGATGCTCGGCTTCAAGGGCACCGTGCGTCCCGGCCAGCCGGGCGCCCGCCAGCAGGTGGCGGATCTCCGGCGCGGCAACATCACCATCGAACTGTTCCAGCTGCAGGACGCCGCCCCGCTGCCGGAGTCGAGGAAGAACCCCTCGGAAGACTTCCGGACGCACGGGGTGAAGCACTTCGGCTTCGAGGTCAAGAACCTGCCGGCCGTGCTCGCGGAATTGAAGGCGAAAGGCGTCAAGATGGCGTTCGACCTGCGCGTCACGCCGACGGAGGACTTCGCGTTCATCAGCGACAACGCTGGCAACGCGATCGAGCTGATCGAGCACAAGACGCGGTAGAGGGCGGTCCGAAGACCGCCCTCTACCACTGATCAGTGGCGAAGCTGATTCGTGATGGCTTCGGTTTCGTATATCTCGCAGTGGGCGCGTTCCGCGATGATGCCGGCGTCAACACCACCGCCAAAACCACCACCAACACCCGCAAGACGCAGGATGCGCGTCGGCATCACCCACGGCTCGACGAACGACTCGGGATCCTCGATGGTGATGTCGTAGCGCAGTTCATTGCCCACACGCGTGAACTTCTCGACGATGCGCATGTCGCCGGAGTGGAAGAGGCCGCCTCGTCCCAACCACGTCGTATCGACGAAATTGATGGAGTCGAGCACCAGCGTGTCGCCCTCCCAGTGCCCGACGGTGTATCCGTAGTAGGTCTGCTCGATCTTCTTCGGATCGTGCTTGCGGCCGTCGGTGGGAATCACGCGGAATTCCCGGTTGCCGCCGCCGTAATCGCTCGTCGTGTAGAGCATCGTGATGTCGTTCACCGTCTGGTAGATGCGGCGGGGCGTGAGCGACCGCGGCAGCCCCATCGGCTGGCACGTCATGATCGGGTCTTCCTTGTTCGTCCACTGATCGAGTGCCTGCACCTTGTCCCAGAACTCGGGTTTGTAGATGGGACGGCCATAGATCCCGAACCGTGACGGCGAGATCCATTCATAGTCCACCCAGAAGTTGTCCTGCGCGACCTTGCAGTCCTTCTGGGTCGGACCGCATCGGCGGGCGCCGCCGCCCGTAATCGGATTGAAGGCGCCGCCCCACACACCCGTCAGGTCCGGCTTCCCGTTGGCCAGCCGCGGCGTCATGGCGGCGGCGGCAGCCGGATTCGCGGGCGCTTCCGGCAGCGTCCAGTTGGGAGGCTGATGCGTCGGCTTGATTGCCGCCTTGATGCTGGCCGGCACGGGCACCACGACATACATCTGTCCCGTCTCCGTCAGCGTCGTCGTGATGTCGCGGACGACGGTGCCGTTCCTCTTTTCCGTCATCCTGCCCGCGTACAACGCCTCGGCCGGATTGAGCGGATTGTTCCAATCCTTGTAGTCGCTGTAGGTGAACTCGTAGGTGGTCGCGCCGTTCTTCACCACGACGGTCTCGGGCATCCATTTGGCGTCGAGCGTAGTGGTCGCCGTGGCGGTGGGGACGCCAGGGATCGGGTAGGTCAACACAGCCTTGTTGTTGACCCATGCGACCGACGTCTTCCCGATCGTCATCACGTCGGCGGCCAGCCGCTGCGGTCTGGGCGTCATCGGCGGTGCGTCCGGCGACGTCCCGGCAAATGCGGCCTTGAAGGCGCCCTGCGGGCCTGACCACAGGCGAATCATCCGCTCTTCGACGGTGGCCGGCATCGGCGTGGCTTTGCCTTTGCCCGGGACGAGTTCGGCGCCCTGGATGTCTTCGTTCCAGGCGTAGCCTCCACTGACGACCTCGATCGTGTTGCAGCTCTGACCATTGGGCCGGGTGCCGGTGATCCGGATCCGCTCGCCCGACGTCTGGTAGCTGATGTCGCTCCGGTACATCGACACATTGCAGGGCTGCCCGCCGATCTGCATCGTGCCCTTGCCCTGATAGTCGAGCGACATGAGCAGGTCGTATTCCTCACTGCTCCGCAGCATGCCGGTGTACCAGCCCCAGTTGAACATCACGGCCTTGAGGTCCTTGGCGCCCGGCGCCGGGGTGAACGGCGGGGCGCCGCGCCCGCGTCCACGACCCTGCCCCTCCGGAGCCTGAGCCGCTGGCCCCGGTCCGGCACCAGCAGGCGCCTGGGCACCCGCGATGGACGGCACACCGATTGTCAGTGCGGCCGCGAATGCCACGCTTGTCCAAGTAAGAATTCTTCGGAAGGTCATGACGATCCCCCTATGTCGTTTCGTCGGTGGCGGCAGGATACAGCATTGTGGGGGAAATGGCGCTAGACTGCGACTTTTGAGGCCCGACCATGCGAGTAACACACGCGTTGAACGGCGTCTCGGCTCTCCTCCTGTTGCTCTTCCTTCCACCGCCTGGGACAGGTCAATGGCTGACGCAGCCGACCGTCGGTATCCCGCGCACCGCTGACGGCAAGCCCAATCTCGCCGCACCTGTCCCGCGAACACCCGACGGCAAGCCGGATCTCTCGGGGCTCTGGCATGCGGGACCAAAATTCGACTTCGATCTGAAACCGTCGGACGTGCAGGCGTGGGCGCTGACGAAATCGCGCGAACGCGAGGCGAATCCTGCCGCTGATTCGTGGGGGATTCTGTGTCTACCACCGGGCCCCATGATCACCTTCAGTGGTCCCTTGACGATCATTCAGGGACCACGAGCGGTCACGATGCTGTACGAGGTGCCCAACAACTTCCGGCAGATCTTCACCGATGGCCGCAGCCTGCCGACGGATCCCAATCCGACGTGGCAGGGGTATTCGATCGGCCGCTGGGATGGCGACACGTTCGTCATCGAGACCAGCGGCTTGAACGACCGATCGTGGATCGGCCGGCCTGGCTATCCGCACACCGAAGCGCTGCGCGTCACCGAGCGATATCGCCGCCGGGACTTCGGGCACATCGATGTTCAGATGACGTTCGACGACCCGAAGGCGTTCTCGAGGCCCTGGACGATCGCGACCGAGCTGCTCTTCGACGCCGACACCGGCATGCTGGAGTACGTCTGCAACGAAAACGAGAAGGACCGTCAGCACTTCGTGCAGCCCTCGCCCGCGAGTTCCAGTGGGAGCCGCGTCGATCCGGCCATCCTGGCGAAATACGCCGGCGTCTATCAGGTGATGACGCCGCGCGGCCAGACCACAGCGACGATCACCGTCCAAGGCGATCGATTGATGGCTGACGTGCCCGGTCGCGGCAACGGCCCGATGGTGCCGCAGTCCGCAACCCATTTCCTGTTCGCCGGCGCCACCATCGAGTTCGTGACGAACGAGAAGGGCGAGGTCCCTTACTTCGTCGTGCACGTCGTCGAGGGTGACTTCAAGGCGCCCCGGCTCGATGGGCCCAAGCCATAGAGCTCACTTCCCCTGATCGTGCGGCACGACCACCGCGACGGCGGCTGACGACGTGCCGCCCTGACTGTTGGTCGCCGTCACCGTAATCGTGTAGACGCGGCCGGGGCCGCCAGCGTCACGCTCGGCGCGCAGCTTCACGTGATGGTCGTCGACGACGATCCAATCTTCGCCGGAGCCGCCGCCGGGTTCGCTGCTCGTGACGGTGAGCACGCTGGTCACCGTGCCGCAGTTGTCGGACACCGCGTAGTTGACGGCAACGTCGACAAGCTTGTGGTTGGCCGGCCACAGCTGCGTCGGCGTCGTTCCCAGCCCGCTGATGAGCGGCGGCGGGTTCGATACCGTCGTCGTCCAGGCAGACGTGTTGTTGCTCGGATTGGGATCCACGGTGCTCGCGGAACTGATCGTGGCGGTATTGCTGATCACAGTCCCGTCGGAAATAGAGCAAGCCACGTTGACGGCGATCGCAAAGCCGGCGGTGTCGCCCGGAGCGACAGTCGCCTTCGTACACTCGACGGTGCCGCCGCTCCCGGCCGGCGGCGACGTGCACGACCATCCGGTGGCGCCGGTCAGCGACACGAACGTGGTTCCGGCGGGCAACGTGTCGCGCACCGCCACGTTGGCAGCCGTGTTCTTCGGCGGATCCAGGCTGTTGTTGCTGGCGACGAGCGCGTAGGTCATGTCGTGGCCAGAGAGCACGCCGGCGGGACCCGTCTTGCTGATCGACAGATCCGCCTGGACGGTGATGACGCTCTGCACGACGACGTTGTCGACGAGGACGCCGCATGTATGGCCGGGCCTGACGTCGGCGCACGTCGCCAGACCGTCCTGCGCGAATTCGAAACGCAGCTGGGCACGGCTGCCCGCCATGCCGGGCAGTTTCAGGTGCACATGCTTGACTCCCGCCGAATCGCCGGCCCACGCGGACATGTCCTCGAAGTACGCGGGATCGCTGCTGCGCGGGAAGTGCTTGGGGTAATGCTGTGCGGTGCCGGTCGTGAACTCCTCGGCGTACGCTTCGGCCAGTATCGAGCGCAGCGTCCTTCCCGGTGTCTGGTCGGTCACCCGCAGGAAGAATCCGTCGTAAGCGAGGGTCCGCAGCACCGGATCGTCCTCGGTGTCGTACTTCACATCGAAGTCCACCGTCACATAGTCCGAATTGGCCGGCACGGTGAAGAGCGGACTGAGCAGCCGCTCCCATCGCGCCTGGTCCCCTCCGACCCCGTCGTTGGCGTTGGCGTGAAACGCGCCGTTGTTGCCGGCGTTGAAGGTGTTGCTCGTCCGCCACGGGACGGCGTTCCCGCCCGCGCCGTGCGCGGCAATCCACCCGGCCGGCAGCGCCGGCGACGCGACGCCGTCGAAGTTCTCGGACAGGAGCACCGTCGCCGCGGGGGTGCCGGTCGGCAGCGTGTACAGCAGGCGGGTCGAGCCGTCGGAGCTCGACACGTCGAACTGCAGTTCGATCCGCGAACCGGGCACGAACGCGGGAAGCAGCTTCACCACGAAGTCGGTGCCACCGGCGACGGCTCCACCGGGTGCGGCGACCGGAAAGGCCGCCGTGCCTTGCGTGACGGTGACGCCCGGCGTGGGCGAGGTCAACGTCGCCGAGATCGCCGACACGGGCGACGCCGACAGCGGGTTGGTCACGTAGTTCTGCAGCGACACGGCCAGCCGGATCTCCTCGCCCGCGTCGATGAAGCCGTTGCCATTCCCGGCCGCGTCCGTCGCTACGACCGATCCGAGCCGCAGCGAGGCCTTCGCCAGCGCCGTGCGCTTGAAGAGCACGTCCGGCACCGTCATCTGTGTCGAGGGCTGACCGTCGGCGAATCCGACGAGGGCCGGATTACCCGCCCAGACGACGAAGAGCTCACTGCCCTGCGCGACCGCCTGGTTGTAGTCGCCGAGATTGGGCTGGCTCGTGTCGTTGCCGTAGCCGGCGTGGAAGGGGCGATCGGTGAGCGGCATCGGCTTGTGCCAGGTGATGCCGCCATCGTCGGAATAGAGGCAGGTCGTTTCCGTGAGATCGCCGCTGGTGGCGATGCCCTGGTCGTAATACGAGACGTAGACGCGTCCGCTGGTGCTGTCCACCGTCACGTACGGAAACCATTGCGCGCGATCCGCACCGGGGCGGCTGTTGAGCGTCACCGCGGGAGAGAACGTCACTCCTCGATCGGTACTGCGGCGGAACGAGATGTCCGCGCCATCCTGACTGTTGTTGCTGGAGTAGACGACATAGACGTTCCCGCTGAACGGACCAGGGGATTTGTCCACGGCAAGGCTCGGGTTCGTGTTGACGCGATCGTTGCCGAGCACGTAGTCCATCGTCAGGAAGTTGCCTCCCAACTCCACCGGCGCGCCCCACGTCACGCCGTTGTCGGTGGATCGGGCGAACGCGATCCGATTGGTGTAACCGCCGGTGAAGCGGGTCCAGGCGATATAGGCGTTGGCGGAGCCGCCGCCCGCAAACCGCGGCACCGAGCCTTGCCCGTCGCTGACGGTGGCCGCGATGACGCGGCGCGGGGCCCATGTCGGCGGCGCACCCGTTCGCAGGTCATCGGAATAGGTGGCGGAGATCTCCACGCCGCCGGGCGCCGCCGGCGTGAAGTTCGACCAGCTGACCATCACCCTGCCGGTGTCCGGATCGACGTCCGCGAGTTCTTTGTCGGCCGCATCGACCGCGTCGCCGTTGACATCCACGCGACCGCCCGGGTTGGTGGCGGCGGGAATCACGAAGGGGCCCGCCCAAGTGTGACCGTTGTCGGTTGACCGATGCACACCGAGCGTCTGCACGATGCCGCTGGCCCCGTAGCGCGCCAGCACGATCGAGAAGTAGGCGAACGTGGAACCGCCGAGATACTTCACCTCGGGATCGCCGAACACCTGCGGAAACAGCTCTCCGCCGAGCACGCTCGTCGGCACCGTGACCGGCAACTGCCCGCCGTCGGTGAAGGTGGCGCCGCCGTCGTCCGAATACATGAATCCCGAGATACTCAACGGGCTGACGGAGAATCCGCGAAAGTCGTTCGACGCGACCACGATGTGCTGCCCCGTCGCGTCAACGGCGATCGAGAGCTCCGATTGGGTGCCGAGGGGGCCTTCCTGGTCGGGATCGACGAACCGGTGGTCATCGTCTTCCTCGCCCTGCCCGCCCGCGTCCGGCATGCCGTCGATCGGCTGTTTGCGCTCGCCGGTCTGCGTCGTAACCCACCGCTCGAAGCGCGCACGCGCCACGCGCCGGGCAACGCCGTCGTTGGCGGACTGCGCGTTCGGACGCGGATGGCTGGCGAGGCCACCCACTGTCAGGCGATGGCGTAGCAGACGCTGCTCAAACGAGTGGCTGGCTTCGCGCGGCGGTGCTGAGGACTGATGGGCGCTGCCAAGCGTCCCGGTGAGAAGGAACAGGCACAGACTCAGAAGGAGGCTCACGGGTCTCGACATGGTGTTCCTCGCAGACAGCGCCACTGGGGGCGGCGACCGGAACTCCATCACCCGGTCGAGATGTTGTCAAATGGAATTCGCGTCTCGGGAACGGCCGCCGGCTATTTCGTGCCCGCCTGTTCCAAGATCTGTGCGGCGGCGTTGACGAGCGCCGCCTCGCGATCGACGGCGGCAGCCGCTCGTGCGGCTTCACGCTCCGCCTCCGCATAGCGCTTTTCTTCGATCGCCTCGCGCACGCCCGGTATGGTTTTTACGCCATACCCGGTGTAAAAGCCGGGGGCGTAGAGCAGATGTCGGTACCACGGGCGCCGTGGCAACCCGGCTTCGTCGATGAACTGCCGCTCGCTTTGAATCAACTTGGCGTTGACCTGACGCAGCACCGCGGAGTCCGAGCTGACGCGCGCGGTGGCGGTCTTGTAGCGCTCGGCCGCGCGTGTCAACGCGGTCGCCGCGTTTTCGAGCGGCGCGAAGTTGAGCGCGGGAGGGACCTCGTCGAGCGCGGGGATGGGACGCGGCTCTTTCGGGTCGTTGATGGCCGCGAGCACGCCGTCGCTGATCTGCCGGTTGCGCTCGCGCACGTCGTCCTGCCGCTGCCGCAGGAGAGCCTGCAGTTCCCGAACGTAGGTCTGCGTCGTGTCGGCGAGGTTCCCGAACTCGAATGGCAGCAGATCCGCCTCGGCGAGCCGCACGGTCAGGCTACCCGCGAACTGCGCGAGTGCGCGGCCATAGAGGAACCCGGGATCAGAGAACTTCGAGAAGTGATAGAAGTCGTCGTAGATCGAGTGGTAGATCCCGTCGTCGTCGAAACCGCCGAACGACAGGTTGAGCGACGCCACCCCGTGGTGCTGCAGGAAGGGCGTGTAGTCGGAGCCTGAGCCCAGCGCACCAATCCGCAGGTCTGGACGCGCGCGCGCTTCCGCCCGGCGGTCGCCGCTGGCCGACGCAATCACTCGCGCCTGCCAGCGCTTCCAGACGCTGCCCTTGGTCTCGGGATCGGTGACGGCTTTCGCAACCTCGTTGACCACGTGCTCGAGGGTGTGCGAGCCGCTTGCCTGCAGGAAGCCGCGGCTGTTGCCATCGCTGTTGATATAGAGCACCGCCTTTTCACGGAGCTCGGCGTCGTGATGCTCGACCCACTCGGTCGATCCGATGAGGCCCGGCTCTTCGCCGTCCCACGCCGCATACACCAGCGTCCGTTTCGGCCTCCAGCCTCGCGTGACCAGCTGGCCGATGGCGCGAGCCTCCTCGAGCAGCGGCGCCAGACCGCTCACCGGATCCGCCGCCCCGTTCACCCACGCGTCGTGGTGGTTGCCGCGAATGATCCATTCATCGGGGAACGCCGACCCCTGGATGCGCGCGACCACGTTGTAGAGCGGCTTGATGTCCCAATTGAACGCCACCTTGAGGTGCACCTGTGTGGGACCAGGACCCAGGTGATAGGTCACCGGCAGCGCGCCGCGCCAGGCGACCGGCGCCATGCGTCCGCCCATGGCGGCGAGCAGCGGCTGCGCGTCGCCGTAGGAAATCGGCAACGTCGGAATCTTTGTCAGCGTCGGCGCGTCCCGCAGGGCCAGACGTTGTGCCCCAGGTATCGACGCGATACCCGGCGTCAGCGGATCGCCAGACGATACCGGCAGGTCGAGCACGCTCCCGCGCTGCACGCCGTCCTTGTTTCGCATCGGACCGTCGGGGAACACTCGCTCGGCGAAGAAGCCGTCGTCGCGCGGATCGGAGTAGATGAGGCATCCGACGGCACCGTGCTCGGCGGCAATTTTCGGCTTGGTTCCACGGAACGAGCCGCCGTACCTCGCCAGCACGATCGCGCCCTTCACCGACACGCCGGCGGTATCGAGCTCCTCGTAGTCCTCCGGCCGGCCGTAGTTGACGTAGACGACCGGCGCCGTGACGTCGCCGTCGATCGAGTACACGTTGTAGGTCGGGAGCTGTTCGGCCCTCTGGTTCGACGTGGGGTCGACCGCCACGACCGGCTCCTCGAGCGTGGCCTTGAACCGCGTGGGCGCTGTCATTTCGAGCAGGCGTTCCTTGGGCGTTGGGAACAGCACGTCGTACTGCTCGATGCGGGCGTCCCACCCCCACTCCTTGAAGCGTGCCAGGAGCCAGTGGGCATTGTCCCTGGCATACGGCGACCCGACGTGATGCGGCCGGGCACTCAAGCGCTGCATGTACCGGCCAATCGCCGCGGCATCGGGAATCGCACGAAACTGCTCGTCCCATGCGGTTTCCCGTTGTGCCTGTACCAGCGAGGCCGAGACGACGAGGATCAGCAGCGAAACGGCTTTGTTTCTCACGGATGAAGTGTATCGAAGCCCAAGCGGAAGCTCGACTATTCGCGAAAGCTTCCTCTTTGCCGTAACCGCATAGTCGAGATGAGCCGTACCTATCACGATCCAAGCCTGTGCTTGGCCGTGTGCGGGTACGGTCGGGGTTCGTCTCGCGTCACCTGTACGGCCCACTCGTCTCGCGAGCGATGTCTCGCGAAGGGAGCAGAGAGATGAAGATGATCCGTCTCGCAGCGGCGGTCCTGGTCTGCCTGGCGATGGTCCCCAGCGCCGAGGCACAATCGACCCGTCGAACGAAGGTCAGGTTCAACGCGCCCGTCGAAATTCCCAATCCGAATACCAAGGCCGGCGTGATGACGCTTCC
>Ga0070671_100003139_pt1 | contig 12874 bp, 10 predicted proteins | sample KBSS73metaG_FD_65341 | JGI IMG/M metagenome (GOLD analysis project Ga0070671, IMG submission 65341) | Switchgrass rhizosphere microbial communities from Kellogg Biological Station, Michigan, USA - KBS S7-3 metaG | ecosystem: Host-associated > Plants > Roots > Rhizosphere > Soil ...
CGATATTGCCTATCAGGCCGTGGCGGTCTCGCCGACTGACATCGAGCATGTCGTCGTCAACGTTCTCCGCCTTCACGAAGCGGAAACGGCGATCCTGTTCTGCGCGACCCGGGAAGCAGTCCGGCGCCTTCATGCCAGCCTGACGGAGCGCGGCTTCCAGGCAGTGGCGCTGTCGGGCGAGCATAGCCAGACGGAGCGCAACAATGCGCTTCAGGCGTTGCGCGACAAGCGAGCCCGCGTCTGTGTGGCGACGGATGTCGCCGCGCGCGGTATCGACCTCCCTTCCGTCTCCCTTGTCATCCATGTCGAACTTCCGCGTGACGCCGAGACATTGCAGCATCGTTCGGGCCGGACCGGACGCGCCGGCCGCAAGGGAATTGCCGTGCTCGTCGTCCCATTACGGCGCCGGCGGAATGTCGAAACGATGCTGCGCAACGCCCGCATCCAGGCGGAATGGATCGATCCCCCGGTTCCGGAACAGATCCGCGCGAAGGATCGCGATCGGCTGCTGGCATCGCTGTCCGCGCCGGTCGAGCCGGACGAGGAAGACCAGCAGCTCGCCGGGCAAATCATGGCCATGCTGGCGCCGGAAGCCATCGCCGCTTCGCTCGTACGGGCCTTGCGAACCGACTTGCCCGCACCTGAGGATATCCTGGGGTCTGGAGGCCGTGACGACCGCGGCCAGCCGGGACCGCGGCCAGGATTCGAAGGCTCTACCTGGTTCATGATCAACGCAGGGCGGCGCCACAACGCCGACCCTCGCTGGCTGCTCCCGCTGATCTGCCGATACGGCCATGTGAGCCGCAACGAAATCGGAGCGATCCGTATCGCGGCCAACGAAAGCTATTTCGAGGTAACCCAGCGTGCGACGCCCGGTTTCATCAAGGCCCTGCGCCGCGCAACGATCGCGCCTGAAGACCAGGGCATGATAATTGAACAGGCTCAGCCGCGAGAGGACGCGCCGGCACCGCATGCCAAGCGGCAAGCCACGATCAAGCCTCGCGGCAAGCCGAAAGACCGCCACAAGAAAGCCGGGCTGTAATCGACCCGCGGGTCACCGTGATCGAGGGCCATTTCCAGATTTAGCTCGGCAGGATCGCCTCAATCTGCCTGCCGATCTCGCGAAATGTGTGATCCGGAAAAATCGATTTCTTGCGATTGGCCTCTCGCATTTCATGAAGAAACTCGCGGGCCTGGGCGACCTTTCCTTCTCGCGCCAGCACGGCCGCCTCTGCGGCTAGCGTAAGTGCCAGTAATTCCTCGTTGCAAGGGCGCCGCCAAAGCAAGCAACGGGCCTTTGCGCCATTCCCTTCCCACACAGCCGCGAGATAGGCATCACAGCTGTTGAGCCATTCTGACGGTCCGTATTGCGCGCGATAGTCATCGACCATGGCCCGGGTCTGGGTGATATCGACCGGCATCATATCGAGCATGATCCCAATCTCTAGCGTATGATAAAATTGCCGGAAATCGCCGCTGTCCTTTGCTGCGACCCGGGAAGCCTCTTCGAGCATCCAACGTGGCAAGTCTCGCAATCTCAACTGAAACTGAAGGCCACCCGCTAGATAGGCAATGGCGCGGTCCTTTATCCATTCGGCGGAGGTCAACCGCATCGTCTGACGAATATGATCGCCATCCGATGTGAAGTTCCGCTGGATCGAAGGCAATAAGGCGCCAATTCCAAGGGACAGTGAACCGAAGGCCATGCCGAGATAGATCAGAGGATAGTTGACGCTATCCTCAGCCCTTGGCCCCGATGCCATCCATCCTGCAACGAAGAACGCCGTGGCCAGCGAGATGTTGGCGGCAGGTCCGCCAGCGCTGATGATGTTCTTTCGGGTAATTGTCCAAGTTTCGAGACGGGTTGGCATTGGCAACACGAAACCCGCAAACTCGGTGCGCTTCGACCGGCGGACAAAGGCAAAATCCCGATTGTGAAAGTGATAGCCGATCGGTCCCATCGCTATCGCGACGACCCGCCAGCCGACCAGCCACGTAGCTATGGCATGGCCGAATTCGTGGACCGCAATCAGGAACCAGAGCGCGAACGGCCAAGTAAAAAGGACGATCAAACGTGACCCGGGGTCTTCGAACGCACCCCAAGCACACATCAGTGCAACGACCCAGAGAATGGTGATGAAGGACAGTTTCGCCACGCGCCAAGAATCGCTGTGGCTAGATTCTTCTAATTTTGGTTCTTCTCCCGGGATTCCGACTTCGCCCATGGGGAATGGGTAGCCATCAATGGCAAATGATCAACGGCCAAACGCGGTCAGAAAAGCGTGAATTCCACCAAATTTATCGGCAAAAGACCGTTTAATCGCTGTGCTCGGGCGCCGGTTGCCGTTCCGTGACCAGTTCCCCCGGGAAGAGAGCTGTCATGGAATCAACGGACGGCACCGCTCGCCGTTCCGACGGAAGCCCGCCTCAGGCGGCTTGATCGATGACCACAGCCTCGGTGGCGACAATGGTGCCCCCGCCCAGCAGCCGCTCTCCGTTGTAGAATACGGCCGACTGGCCCGGCGCGACGCCATATTCGGGCGAAGCGAAGGCCAGTTTCTCGCCATCCCATGTTCCGGCTACTGGCCGCGCGAGGCTGCGCACCTTTGCCTCGACCTTTGCCTGGCCCTCGGCCAGCCAATTAAGCCCATCGACCCTGGCCGCAGCCACCGCGAGCGCGCGGCGTGGGCCGACCACCAGCCGCCTCTCTTCCGGCTCGATCCGCACGACATAGAGCGGTTCGGCTTGGCCGCCGATCTCGATGCCGCGGCGCTGACCGATGGTGAAATGGACCACGCCTTGATGTTCGCCCAACACCTCTCCGTCGAGGTTCACAATCTCGCCCGGCGCGGCAGTTTCGGGTCGCAGCCGCTTGACCAGCCCGGCATAGTCGCCGTCGGGAACGAAGCAGATGTCCTGGCTGTCGGGCTTGTCCGCCACAACCAGTCCTGCCTCCTGGGCGAGCTTGCGGGTTTCGCTCTTGGGCAGGTCGCCCAAGGGGAAGCGCAGATAGTCGAGCTGGTCGCGGGTAGTGCCGTAGAGGAAGTAGCTCTGGTCGCGCGACGGATCGCGACCCTTCCACATCTCGATGCGCCCTTCACGCTCGACACGCCGGACATAGTGGCCCGTCGCCAGGCAGTCCGCTCCGAGGTCACGCGCGAAGCCGATCAGGTCCGTGAACTTCACACCCTGGTTGCACAAAGAACAGGGCACCGGAGTTCGTCCCTGGGCATATTCGTCGGCAAACCGGTCGATCACGCCGGTACGGAACCGGCTTTCGTAATCGAGCACGTAATGAGCGATACCGAGCCGGTCGCAGACGGTCTTGGCGTCGTAAATATCCTGCCCGGCGCAGCAACTGCCGGAGCGCTTCACCGCCTCGCCATGATCGTAAAGCTGGAGCGTGACCCCTATCACTTCCGCCCCGGTCGTCGCGGCGAGCGAAGCCACGACGCTGCTGTCGACGCCACCCGACATGGCGACGACGATTCGGGCATCGCGAGGGTCGCGGCCAAGCTGAAAATCAATGGTCATGGAGTTGTTCGATCGAATGCATCTTTACTCGAAATTCACCCTGTTGGGCTAGAGCGGCCTCTCTCATTCGGGGGCGAAGGACCGTTCTTTGGCGCGATTCGACGGCAATCTTAAGGCAGTGGGGGAGGCGAAGCTCGACGTCGACGAGCTTCTTTCAGCCCTGGCTTCGGCCTCGAATCTGGGCCGCGAGGAGCGACAGGACGCAATCGCCTGTTTTCTCTCGGTCAGCGAGGGGTGGAAGGACGCCAGAGCAACGCTCAAAGGCACATTTGCGACCATGCCGAGACCGTCATGGTTAACGGGCGATAAGGATTGATGAAGCGGAAGGTTACCGTTGTATTTCAGACCTTCTCAACGGCCTTCGGTTAAAAGCAGGCTATCGACAGAAGTTTAACGTGACTGAGGTTTTAGTAGATGCTCGAGAATCAGAAAATTCGTCCCGCGCAGGTAATTGGGCCGCTTGGCGAACCGCTGACGCTCGACTCGCTTCCGCCGGCCTCGACGACCCGCTGGGTCGTACGCCGCAAAGCCGAAGTGGTCGCTGCCGTTGCAGGTGGACTGCTCACCGTGGACGAAGCCTGCCAGCGTTATACGTTGAGCCTCGAGGAATTTACCGGCTGGCAACGCGCGGTCGACCGCAGCGGCATGCCCGGCCTCCGGGTCACGCGAATCAAGCATTACCGAGATCAGTACGAGCGCCAACAGCGCTACTGATAGGTCCGTCCCCAGTAGGACCAGAACTAAGGCCCCGCCGAAACTCGGCGGGGCCTTTTTCATGTCATTTCGCTCGCGACACTAGACAGTGGTGTTGCTTTGCCGGAACAACATGCGGGCATCGTGCGTCCTGATGCCGCGAGGCGCTCTGCGTGAAGAGAGTGGCCCAACAGGAGGAACGAACATGGGTATCATCGTATGGCTAATCGTCGGTGGTGTCTGCGGCTGGCTGGCCAGCTTGATCATGCGCACCGACGCCCAACAAGGCATCCTCATGAACATTGTCGTCGGAATTGTCGGCGCCGTGATTGCCGGCCTGGTTTTAGGCAAAGGCAATATCAACCAGGGCCTGACGCTCGAGACTTTCCTATGGTCGCTGCTTGGCGCGGTGATCCTGCTGGCGGTGGTAAACCTCATCCGCCGCGGCAGCGTGCGATAGGCGCACTTTAAATCAGCAAAGGGCCGTCGGGCGTTCCCGGCGGCCCTTTCAGTTTTACCTGAGCTCAAAGCTCATCGACACGGTGACCTGCAGCTGCTGGGTGCCGGGGTCGATTTTCGTGTCTGCGGCAGCACCGCGTTCCTGGGCCATCATGACCATCGGCATTGGGGGTGGAACCGCATAACCGCCGCTCTCGCTGACCGAGAGCAAGCGAACCACCTGCATGCCCAGCGCCCGGGCGTAGAGCGCAGCCCTGGCCCTGCCATTGGCGATGGCCTTGGCCCGAGCCTCGTCAAGCGCCGATTCCGGCTTGTCGATGGTAAGGTTCGGCCCATTGATGGTGTTGGCGCCTTCGGCCACCAGCGCATCGAGGATCGCACCCGTCCGCTTGAGATCGCGGAACTTGACGTTGACCGTGTTGGACGCGCGGTAGCCTGTCAGGCGCGGCGGACGATTCTGGTCGTATTGATATTCGGGATTGAGGCTGATCGACGAGGTCTGGATATCCTTGTCCTCGATGCCGGCCCGCCGGAGCGCCGTGCGAACACGTTCCATCTTTGCGGCATTCTCTTCGATCGCGGCGGTCGCGGTCGGCTGCAGCGTCTGCACGCCCGCCGAGATGATCGCGAGATCGGGAACACGGGTCACCTCCCCAGTCGCGCTGATATCCAGCCTGGTACCGGCGAGCATGGGGATTGCGGTCACGGCTTGCTGGGCCATTAGGCTCGCCGGAATTGCCGAAGCGCCCAGCGCCAGGGCAATCAACAGGGTCTTACGCATCGATCCTCCACTACTGAAAAGGCCACCGCCGCAAGCTGAACCAGCGGCGATGGCCCCAATATGAACGGTGACGAGCTCTAGCCTCTCCGGCGCAGCACCAGGCGATAGATGAGCAGGAGTAGAAAGGCCCCGATGATCGCGGCGATGAATCCCGCGGCCTCACCTTCATCGTACCAGCCGATGGCCTTGCCGAGGAAACCGGCGACCAGCGCGCCGGCGATACCGAGGAGAATGGTAATCAGGCAGCCGCCGGGATCCTTGCCGGGCATAAGCAATTTGGCGATGCCGCCAGCGAGCAGGCCGATGACGATCCATCCAAGGATTCCGTAGTTTTCGATCATCCTTTTCTACCTCCCTGTGGTAAATGGCACATCCACCTTGCAGCACGCTCGTTTCAGCATTGCAACAACGCGCGTCCGTGTAAGGGGTGCCGCCGTTCGTAGAAAAAGCCTTTCCACGGGCGGTTTGGGCAGTGCAGTTGCATGCGGTGACTTATTTGCGTAATACAGCAGCAGCGGCATATATTGCTGCGGCTCGTTACGATTGGCGGGAAGAATGCGGCCTATGAATCGGGAGTCTAGTTTCGCGAGCTCTGACACGCTGGTGGTCATTGACCGCTCGCAGCGCCGGCGGAACATCATCATCGCCGTGGTGGCGGGGATCGCGATTCTCGTCGCCGCCTTTCTCTTCCTGTCCGGCGGCAAGGACGAGAAAACGGCCGGCGGCCCGGGCGCAGGTCAGGGCGGCAATATCCCGACGGTGACGGTGGTCGTTCCGGGCCGTAGCCAGGTCGCTCGCGTCGTCACTGCGTCCGGCCCGCTCGCCGCGCACCGCGATCAGCCGGTCGGTGTTGCCGGCGAAGGCGGCATGGTTCGCGCCGTGCTCGTCGATGCTGGCACATGGGTCAGGCAGGGCCAGGCCCTGGCTACGATCGATCGGTCGGTCCAATCGCAAAATGCCGCGCAGCTGGCCGCCCAGATCCAGGTAGCGCGCGCCGACGCCGCATTGGCCCAGAATGAATATGAGCGGAGCCAGGCCTTGGTCGGCCGCGGTTTCGTGTCCAAGGCGGATCTCGACCGCAAGAAGGCCGCCCGCGATGCAGCGTTCGCGCGGATTCGTGTCGCTGAGGCCAATCTCAACTCGATGCGCGCGCAGATCGGCCGGCTTGATATTCGGGCGCCGAAGAGCGGCCTGATTCTGGCTCGCAACGTCGAAGTCGGCCAGGTTGTCAGTGCCGGCTCGGGCGCGCTGTTCCGCCTGGCCGAAGGCGGCGAGATGGAAATGCGCGCGCAAATGTCGCAGCAGGATCTGGCGTTCGTCCATGTGGGAATGCCTGTGTCGGTCACGCCGACCGGCAATGATCGCAGCTTTGCCGGACGGGTATGGCAGGTGGCGCCTGTGATCGATCCGCAAAGCCGGCAGGGCGAAGTGCGGATTTCGGTCCCCTATGACGCGGCGATCCGGCCCGGCGGGTTCGCAGAGGCCAAGATCGAGGCAGGCTCGACCGCTGCGCCGCTGCTGCCGCAGAGCGCGGTGCTGAGCGATGAGCTGGGCAATTATGTCTACGTGATAAATTCGAAGAATCTGGTTGAGCGGCGCAACGTCAAGGTCGGCTCAGTCAGCGATCAGGGCGTCACGGTGACCGAAGGCATCTCGGGTCAAGAATCGGTGGTTCTGTCGGCCGGGCCATTCCTCAATCCCGGGCAAAAAGTTGCTCCGAAGCGCCAAGCCGCGCGCTGAGGCCGTACTAGCTTAACGAAGGCGTGTTGACATGAACTTCCGGAACATCTCGTCCTGGTGCATCCGCAACCCGGTCCCGCCGATCGTGCTGTTCGTCGGCCTGATGCTGGCCGGCATCATCGCCTTCATGGGAATGGAGGTGAACAACAATCCGGACATCGACTTCCCGGCTGCGCAGATCACCATCGCACAGCCTGGCGCGGCTCCGACCGAGATGGAAAATCAGATTACGCAAAAGGTCGAGGCGGCGGTCCGCTCGGTCAATGGCGTTGATGAGATCAACAGTTCGGTCCGCGAAGGCAACAGCAACACCTTCGTCCAGTTCAAGATCGGTACACCGACCGACCGCGCGGTCAATGACGTCCGCGATGCGATCGCCCAGATCCGCGGCGACCTGCCCGACGGCATCCTAGAGCCGCAGATCAATCGGGTCGACATCGCCGGCGACCCGATCCTGTACGTCGCCGCTGAAACCACTGACATGAGCCTGGAAGAGCTCAGCTGGTACGTCGACAATTCCGTTTCACGCCGACTGCTCGGCGTCAGTGGTGTTGCGGCCGTATCGCGCGAAGGCGGCGTCGACCGCCAGATCCGGGTGATCCTCGATCCGGCAGCCTTGCAAACCCAGGGCATCACCGCCGCCCAGGTCAACCAGCAGCTGCGCCAGACCAACCTCAACGCGGCTGGCGGCCGGGCCGAGATAGCCGGATCAGAGCAGTCGGTGCGCGTGTTGGGTAATGCACGCACGGCTTATGACTTGTCGCAGACCGAGATCGTCGTTCCCGGCGGGCGGATGGTCAAGTTGGCCGACATCGCCGAGGTGAAGGACGCCTATTCGGAGCAGCGCACCATCGCCAAGATGAACGGGCGGCAGGTGATCAGCTTCAACGTCCAGCGTTCCAAAGGCTCGTCGGAAGTCACGACCTATGACGAGGCATGGAAGGAACTCAAGAAGATCGAGAAGGAGGATCCGCGGATCCATTTCCGCGAAACGTTTAACGCGGTGGAGTATACCAAGCTGCAGTATTCTTCGGCGATGGAAGGCCTGTGGGAAGGGGCCATCCTGGCGGTGCTGGTGGTGTTCCTGTTCCTGCGCGACATCCGCGCAACGGCAATCTCCGCGCTGGCCATTCCGCTGTCGGCAATTCCCGCTTTCTGGTTCCTCGACATGCTGGGGATCACCCTAAACGGCTTGTCGCTGCTTGCGCTGAGCCTGGTGGCCGGCGTGCTGGTCGACGACGCAATCGTCGAGATTGAAAACATCGTCCGGCACATGCGAATGGGCAAATCGGCATGGCAAGCATCGGTCGACGCCGCCGACGAAATCGGCCTGGCGGTGCTGGCGACGACCATGTCGATCGTCGCCGTGTTCCTGCCGGTCGCACTAATGCCCGGCATCTCCGGTCAGTTCTTCAAGAGCTTTGGCTACACGGTTGTTGTCGCAGTGCTGATGAGCCTGTTCGTGGCACGCATGATCACGCCGCTAATCGCCGCCTATTTCCTGAAATCGCACGGCGTCCAGCCGCACGCTTCGGGCAAGGCGATGGACAAATATATGGCGACCCTCAAGTGGAGCCTGGACACATCGATAGCCGATGCCGTGCGCGCCCAGCATCCGAACGCACGCGCCCGTTGGTTCTATTACCTCGTTGCCATTTCCCTCGTACTGCTGCTGGTCATCGCCTTCGCCGGAGGGGCAGGAGCCGTGTGGAAGCTGCTTGGCACATTCGTTTCCAAGCCGCTTCTGATCCTGCCATTCGCACTGCTTGCCGGCGTCGCGGTGTGTTACGGCGCGTTCAAGCTAATCGACATTGTGGTGCGCCTGGTCGGCGGCCATCAGTATGAAGAGTGGCATGACGGCCGCCTCAAGGCCTGGCTGAAAGACCATCGCGTTACGATGATTGGCGCGGGCCTCGGGGCGTTTGTCCTGCAAGTCGTGCTGTTCATGAACCTCGGCATGCAGTTCCAGCCGCCGCTCGACCTCGATTTCTCCCAGGTAAGGGTCAACATGGCGCCCGGCTCGACCCTCGCCCAGACCGAAGCCAAGGTCGCCGATGCAGCCGCCGTGGTGCAGAAGGATCCCAATGTCGAAAGCGTGTTCCAGCGCATATTTGTCGGCTCGGGGAACCTCAACATCGTCCTCAAGAAGGATCGCAAGCTAACCAGCACCGAATTCGAACGGTCGCTGACCCCGGCGCTCAGCGAAATTCCCGATGCACAGGTCAATTTCCAAAGCCAGACGGGCGGTGGCGGCGGCCGCGACATCACGCTGTTCCTTGGCAGCGACAATCCTGAACTGCTCTTCGCGACGGCCAACAAGATCCGCGACGAAATGATGACGTTGCCGGAACTGCGCGCGCCGCGCGTCCAGGGCGACCTTGCCCGGCCGGAGATCACCATCAAGCCGCGCTTCGACCTGGCCGCCAATCTTGGCGTCACGACTGCTGCACTGAGCCAGACGATCCGCATCGCGACGCTCGGCGATATTGCCCAGAACAGCGCCAAATTCTCGCTGGCCGATCGGCAGGTGCCGATCACCGTGTCGATTTCGGAGAACGCGCGGCGCGACCTTGCAACGCTTGAGAATCTCCCGGTGCCGACGACAGGCGGGGGTTCCGTCCCGCTGAAGTCCGTCGCCGAGATCGGTTTCGGTTCGGGCCCGACCACCGTCCAGCGCACCAATCAGATTCGTCGCACGCTGGTCGGCGCGGACCTGGCGCCAGGGCTCGTCGCCAGCGACGCCTGGAAGAAGATCAACGAGCTGCCGACGGTCAAGAATCTTCCCCAAGGCGTCCAGAAGCTGAACCTGGGCGACCAGAAGTGGCAGGCCGAACTGGTCTATTATTTCGCCATCGCTCTCATGTCGGGCGTACTCCTGGTGTTCGCAGTGCTGGTGCTGCTCTACCGCCGGTTCCTGGCGCCCTTGGTCAACATGGGCTCGCTGTGGCTGGCGCCATTGGGTGCCGGGGTCGGCTTGCTTGTCGCCGGCCAACCCGTGTCGCTGCCAGTGCTGATCGGCGTGCTGATGCTGTTCGGCATCGTCGCCAAGAATTCGATCCTGCTGGTCGACTTCGCGGTCGAGATGATGAACCACGGCATGCCCAAGGACGAGGCAATCTACGAAGCCGGGCACAAGCGTGCGCAGCCAATCGTCATGACCACCGTCGCCATGGTTGCTGGCATGTTGCCGATCGCCTTGTCGTTGAGCGGCGACGCCAGCTGGCGGGCGCCGATGGGCATTACCGTGATCGGCGGCCTCATCTTCTCGACCATGCTGACCCTGCTGCTGGTCCCGGCTTATTATTCGATCGCCATCGACATCGAGGGCTGGATCGCCGGCAAGTTCCGCCGCCTGGTCGACAATGGCGAAGTTCATGGCGGGCAGGCCGGTCATGGCGGAACAGCGCCACTACCGGCGGAGTGACATCCCCGCCTAGCGGACTAGAGTGGCGAGGATGACCGCGCCGCTGACCTCCTCTGCCTCTGCGCGCTTCAATCCGGCGCAGCAGGGCGCCACGGGGATGAAGGTGGCCGCGACCGGCCTGCTGGTCGTGATGGCCGCGGTGTTCCTCGTGACCCGGCAATTCCAGTCCGCTTATCCTTGGGTCGGCTACGTCAAGGCGTTCGCAGAGGCGGCAATGGTCGGCGGCCTGGCCGACTGGTTCGCGGTCACTGCCCTGTTCCGCCACCCGCTCGGGCTCCCGATTCCGCACACCGCCATCATCCCGCGCAACAAGGACCGGATCGGCCAAGCACTGGCCAATTTCCTCAAGGAAAACTTCCTGGTTGCGCCGGTGGTTGCGCGGAGGATGCGCAACATTGACCTGGCCGGGGCAGTCGGCCGCTTCCTCCAGGCGCCGCATGGCCAGGAAACCCGTATCCGGCAGGGCGCAAGCCGGCTGATCGCCGACTTGTTTGAAAGCCTCGATGACGAGCGGCTGGGCGGGCTCGTCAAAAGCTCGATCGCCAACCGTATTCGCAAGATGGAGGTTTCGCCGCTCCTTGGCGCCGCCCTTGCCAGCGCGATCAATGAAGACCGGCACGTGCCGATGCTGGAGGCGGCGATCCGCTGGACCGCGCGCGCGCTCGACGCCAACGAAGGACTGATCCGGGAGATGGTGCACAAGCGGGCCAATTGGGTGCTGAAGCTGGCCGGACTCGACGCCAAGCTGGCCGATGCCATCGTCGATGGGCTGAGGAAGCTCACCGCCGACATGCACACCGACCCGGCCCATCCGGTGCGGATCAAGATTGAACAGGCACTCGCCGACCTGGCCAACGACCTGCAGACCAAGCCGGAGACGCGCGAACGGGTCGAGGCAATGAAGGTCGAGTTGCTCGACAACAAATCGGTGTCGCTGTGGCTCGACGCGCTGTGGCAACGCGCCCGGGAGGCGATGATCCGCTCTGCGCGCAATCCCGACGCGGCGCTGGCCGGCAAGCTTGGCGAAATCCTCCAGTCGATGGGCCATAGCCTGGAGGATGACCCGCGGATGAAGTCGGCGATCAACATGTTTGCCCGCCGAGCGGTGGCCGGGATGGCCGCCAGCTACGGCTCCTCGATCGTCAAGCTGGTCAGCGAGACGGTGCGCCGCTGGGACGCGCAGACGATCACTAACCGGCTCGAGGCGGCAGTTGGCCGCGACTTGCAATATATCCGGATCAACGGGACGCTGGTCGGCGGACTGGTCGGCCTTGGCCTCCACGCGCTGGACGCGCTTTGACAATCGAGGTCCGGGAAGCTCGTGAGGCGGATGGCGAGGCGATTGCCGCGCTTATATCCGACCTAGGCCATACAATGACCGCCGATTGCGTCCGGGACAGGATCAATTCAAATCTGACTGGCGGGCCTCAGCTTGTCGCGACCGACGAGGGCCGCGTGATCGGGCTGTGCGGCCTCCATGTCATGACCGTAATCTATCGCCCCATGCCTGTCGGGCGGATCACAATCCTGGAGGTGGCCGAGGAGCGTCGCGGCCAGGGAGTTGGCCGTGCGCTAGTTGCTGAGGCCGAGCGTCGTCTTGGCGAGGCCGGCTGCGGAATGATCGAACTGACCAGCAACGAAAGGCTGGTCGACGCGCATGAATTTTACCGGCGGCTGGGCTTCGTTCACACCAGCAAGCGCTTCGCCAAGCAGCTCTAGCCCGCGGAAACTCGTTCAATCGTTGCTCCGACCGCGCTCAACTTCTCTTCCAGCCGCTCATAGCCACGGTCGAGATGGTAGACGCGCAGGACCTCCGTCTCGCCTTCGGACGCCAGGCCGGCGAGAACCAGGCTCATCGATGCGCGAAGATCGGTCGCCATGACCTGGGCGCCGGTCAGCGGGCTGCCGCCCTTGACGATAGCCGACCTTCCATGAACTTCGATGTCCGCACCCATCCGGCGAAGCTCGGGTACGTGCATGTAGCGATTCTCGAAGATCGTTTCCTCGAGGAAGCTTTGACCTTCCGCCACGGCGAGCATGGCCATGAATTGGGCCTGCATGTCGGTCGGAAAGCCGGGATAGGGTGCTGTCGAAATCGCCAAGGGCCGCAGCGGCTGGTGAGCAGAGACCTTCATTCCAGCCCCGGTGAATTCGATCACCAATCCGGCAGCAGCAAGGCCGTTGGTGATTGCCAGCATGTCCTCCGGCCGGGCGCCAACCAATTCGATCGAACCGCCCGTAAT
>Ga0070671_100003142_pt1 | contig 12872 bp, 10 predicted proteins | sample KBSS73metaG_FD_65341 | JGI IMG/M metagenome (GOLD analysis project Ga0070671, IMG submission 65341) | Switchgrass rhizosphere microbial communities from Kellogg Biological Station, Michigan, USA - KBS S7-3 metaG | ecosystem: Host-associated > Plants > Roots > Rhizosphere > Soil ...
CCCGTTCGGCCCCGATGCACGGAAGCGACGAGCGCTCGTCATAATCCATGGTCGCGATCATCTCGCTCATCTTCTGCATCGCCCCGATTGGCACGTGCAGCCCATCGACGGCGCGCCGGTCGTAGGACGGCAACGCAAGGTGCACGCTGGCGAGGGTGGTCACCGTTCCGCTCGTGCCAAGCAACCGGATGCCCTCCTTGGTCTCGGGCAGCATCGTTGCGAAGTTCGCGAAGGCGCGGCGCGCTCGCTCGCGCATGCGGTTATAGGCCTTCAGGCGGTCCGGACCCTCAAGCGCTTCCTTGCCTTCGCTTTCCGTCAGCGAGACGACGCCCCACGGCGCGCTCCACCAAGCGCGGATTCTTGGTGTGCCCTGCTCCTGGTCGATCAGCACCAGTTCGGTCGAACCCCCGCCGATGTCGAAGATCAGCGCCGGCCCATCGCCTGGCTCCAGCAACTTGTGGCAGCCCAGGACCGCGAGCCGTGCTTCCTCCGCGGGCTCGATAATGTCGAGCACGATGCCCGTCTCGTCCCGCACACGGTCGGCGAACAGTTGGCCATTGCTTGCACGGCGACAAGCTTCGGTGGCCACCGAGCGGGAGAGCGAGACGTTGCGGCGCCTCAACTTCTCCGCGCAGACCGCGAGCGCACCAACCGCGCGATCCATCGCCTCGTCCGACAGTTTACCGGTGCGCGAAAGGCCCTCGCCCAGACGAACGATCCGCGAGAAAGCATCGATGACCGTGAAACTCGATTCAGTCGGCCGGGCGATCAGCAAGCGACAGTTGTTCGTGCCGAGATCGATTGCACCATAGGTGTGGCGATGCTGGTCCCGCTTCCAGAGCGGTTTTGGATCTGACGGCCCGCCCTGCTCACGGAACCCATTCTGCAGAGCCGGCTCACTGGCGACACCCTGCGCCATGACACACGCCCGTTTCTGTCCTGCACCATGCTCGCGCACGGCTGACTTGATCAGGGTTTAATCACATTTGATGGGTTGAGGGCAAGGGAGGCGGCGTTGACACCCCGCGGCGGCATTCGTATCTCGCGCCCTCCCGCCGCAACCGGCGCTGCCCCGTCGTCTAATGGTAAGACTACGGACTCTGACTCCGTCAATCGTGGTTCGAATCCACGCGGGGCATCCAATACCGCTAACGTGTCTAACAAAGTTGAATGATGAGAGGCCGATCCATGGACTCCCTCATTCACTCCCCCAGCGACCCGGAGGAGTCTGCTTTCGACCCAAAGCTGACTAGCCCGTAGTCCTCGCGAAAGTTTCATTCTGCCGAGATCTGCACCAGCGGTCTAAGGATAAGACCTGATTGCGCAAGGATGCTGGCCTGTCGTTATCGGAGTGGCGCCCGCTGAAACCAGCGTGTTTACTGACTGGCCGATGTCGGCTCTGCCTCTGCAGCATCGTCTGCCGTTGGGAGGTGGTTGATGCTCATCAAGCGGTGGCTGCCTGGTCTTTGGTCCATCGCGCATTTGCCTCGGGACGCCATTGTCAGGGAGATTGGCGCAGGTGTCAGCGTCGCGGCGGTGGCGATCCCCATTGGCTTGGCCTATTCGAAGCTGGTTGGGGTACCACCTGAGTTCGGGCTGTACGCGAGCATCTTTCCCACCCTGGCTTATGCCTTGTTTGGCCCGTCCTCCCGCTACCTTATCGTCGCTCCGGACACTGCCACCTGCATATTGCTAGGCAGCACGGTAACGCAGCTTGGCGTCATCGCGCTCGAGGCCAGAGCACCCGTCGTTGCTGGTCTGACATTGCTCGTCGGCCTCGCATGCCTAGGCGCTTCGCTGCTGCGCCTCGGCTTCATCGCGAACCTGATCTCAAAGCCGGTGCTGATCGGCTATCTGGCCGGGATTTCGCTCACCCTGTTCGTGAGCCAACTGCCCAGCGTCACGCGCGTCACGTTGCATTCGAGAGGCCTCGTCCGTCCGTTCATCGAGCTGGTCAGGAAAGAGGGGGAGATCCACTGGCCCAGCGTCGTCCTTGCGGTCGGCCTTTTCGTCTTGCTTAGGGTAACCAGGCGCATCACTCCGCGCATCCCCGGTCCGGCCGTGGCGGTAATTCTTGCGTTGTTGCTGTCCGTCGGACTTGATCTTGGCGACCGGGGATTCGCCACCATCGGCGTTTTGCCTGCCGGACTTCCGGCGTTCCGATTGCCTGTGTTCGCCGGGGGCATCGATCGGTTGATCCTCTCGGTCATGGGGCTTCTGGTCGTCAGCTTCGCAAGCGGCATCCTCACGGCTCGAGCGTTCGGTCAGCACCTGGGTGTGACCAACGACCCAAATCGAGAATTGGCGGGTTTTGGCGCCGCAGACATTGCCGCCGGCCTGCTCCAGGGATTTGCCGTCACGGGCGCCGATAGCCGGACGGCGGTGGCCTTATCTTCAGGCGGCAGGTCGGCAGTCGTTGGGATTACCTCGGCCGGAGTGATCGCCCTTGTCGTAACCTGGCTTACTGGGCCGCTGGCCATTCTTCCCGACGCAGCGTTGGGTGCTATCCTGCTCTCGTCGGCTGTCGACCTGTTTGACGCCAAGGCATTTCGTCGACTTGCGAGAATCGATTGGCACGAGTTCGCCTTTGCGGCCGTTGCAGCCGCCGGCGTGATCTGGGTCGGCGTCTTGGAAGGTGTGTTTATTGCTGTTTTGCTGACGCTCGCGCATCTTATCCGGCTCGTGTCCCGGCCTCAGGATCGAATAATGGGCCGACTGCCGAAGACCGGCGAGCTGGTTTCGCTCAATCGTCATCCGGACGCGGTCCTATCGGAGCGAATTGTGGTTTACCTGTTCGAATCCTCGATCTTGTTCCTGAACGCCGAATATTTTCGCGAGCGTGTCAACACATTGCTAGCTGCACATCCAGACCTGAAGTGGTTGGTGATCGACGCGTCGGTTATGCCTTACGCCGACACGGGCGCCGTTGATGCGCTCGAAGCGCTGAAGACGGAGCTTGATCGCAAGGGTGTAACTCTATTGGTGGGCGGAGGGCACGGTATCTTCCATGATATTCTGGAGAGGTCGGGGACGATCGATTTGATCGGACGCGACCGCGTATTTGGTACGCCCGAATCGGCGCTCGATGCAGCCGAAGCAATGCGCGATCGCGAGAGCTAGCTGAACGACGTTGCGGCGTTCCGCCAAATGGCGGCCGAGTATGAAGCGATGGCGAATAGGATCGAGCATCCGATCATGCCGAACCCACAACCCTCGAGCAGATTGTAGGACGCCTCCAGGCGGGTGTCTTGGGTTGAACGCAGACATTTGCCCAATGGCGGAAACGGGTGGAAGGCTGACGTTAGCTAGTCAGCGTTGTGTCATGCGGCGAAGCATTTCTTCAAATCGGCTCTGATTGTCGGTCCGGCCAAGTGTGCATCGACATTGGAATAGCCTTCGCGCCTAAGGCCACTCCTGATTTCGTCGATCGTCCGGGAGGAGCGGGCCAGTTCAAAAGCTCGTACTATTGTGTCCGTCGAACGCATCTTATTTCCTTAGAAGTTTCGCTCCCGTCACAAACGTTCGGACGAGACAATGCGTTCCGTGGGCGCTCCGCCGCGGGTCTAACTCCGAATCTCAAGCTCGCTGGGTGTGCACATTAACATTACCTCGAGCCACATCTAAGTTAGGACGCGCTGCCAAGCCTTCCTCTAGCGTGCCACTGCTCGGTTTCAGAAGGAGCAGCTGGTTGGACTATCGGCGCGGCATGGAGCAGAATTGGGGCAAGTCGAAGTGGCAGCAGCTTTGGCACTTTAGTGAATCGTGTGCGAGCTACCCCACGCGCAACTTCATCACCCGCAAAGACGTGCCGCCGAGCAGCGAACTTTGCATGCACTGCGAAGGCCTGCACGCTAGGACAGCTTAGGCACCAATCTTGCGGACAAGCGAACGGCCCAGGAGCCCAGGAGATCGGGAGAGAACCTTTGACCCGGGCCGTTGCTTTGCCGCGAGAGGGAATGAAAACGCGACCGAGCTCGAATGCGCTTTTTTGCGCAGAGCAAATATCGGGTTTTGTCCCTAGCGTGTCCGACGCCTTGGCCTGAGGCTCAGCGGGCAATGGGTCGAAAGCAGGCGCCCCGCTAGAGTCAGCTTTAGGTCGCAAGCAGACACTCAGATAGAGTCAGGGATCGTTGGGACGCTGACATTAGTCCACCGACAGGCGCTAGCGGGGATGAGAACGCATGAGTGGGGCTGGCGTCCGTGGTCAGCTATTTCGCGATCTTGCCGCCGATAGTGCCGGCCCCTTGCGATCTTGAGAGGCAGCCTCGGTAATAACCGCAATTGCCTGCTCTCTCGCAAGCGTCCGATGCATGCAGTCAGACTTCAGACTCTCCGAGGTGATCCACTTCGGTCTGCGGGGACGCCAAGATGACCAGTTTGTTTTACAGCTTGCCAGGCTGGATTGCCGCAGTCTTCGTGCTTGGTTTGGCTCTTGCGGTCGGACTGGGATGCAGCGTTGGGGTTCAGCGTTCATTTCGGCTCAAGCCTACGGACGAGGAGAAGGAGATTGCGATCAATCTTATGCAGGTTGTCGCAGCGTACATCGGTATCATGCTTGCGTTCGCAGGTGTCGCGGTGTGGCAAAACTTTGCCGATGCCGACACTGCAGTACACCAGGAAGCGGCCACCGCGGCAGAGCTTTACCGCGATCTGACAACCTACGGTCCGGAGACTCAAGCCGTGCGCGGAGACTTGCGAGCTTACATTGGGAGCATTCTTCACGATGAATGGCCATCACTTCGTGACGGACACGGAAGCTTAGCTACGGAGGCTGCCTTGGGTCGAATCTTCGTGGAGCTCGGTAACTTCAATCCCCAAAGCAACCGCGACAGCGCCATATTCACCGAGTCATTCTCCAAATTGAACGACCTGGTGGTTCTCAGGCGAAACCGAATTATCGCCAGTCAGGCCGGCATACCGCTGATTCTGTGGATCGTCGGCCTGGTCGGATCGACTTTGACCATTTCATACGCGTCCGCATTCTCTCGCACCCGCTACAACTTAGTCATGATATCGGGCACGTCGGTTGCCATCGGCCTTGTCTTCCTGTTCATTCTGATGGTGGACCGCCCATTCAAGGGCGAATTCAGCGTCCAAAACACCGACTTGGTGCAACTCACTGCGACATTCGACAGGCTCGATCGACTGGTCTCGGCCAATCAAAGAGTTCCGCCAAAGTTAAGCCCCGTTGGCTCGCCCTAGAACAGGACTGATTGTCGCAAGGCCATTTTTCTGGCCATGCCGTTCACAATCTCCAAATCGCCCTCGATCAGGTTCCGACGGAACGCCTAGCACGGGTTAACCCTGATGGCCGCTCAATCGCAATTGGCAGACGATCAGTGCTCCTAAGCCCGAGTGAACTATGAGCGCAGCTGCCTTCAACATTCGCAATTCCTCCACCGGACGAGTTCTGGAACTCTCGGGCGACTGGAGCTCGCTTAACCTTGGTGATGAAGCTCTCGATCTCGGACGCGAACTGGAGGGCGCCGAGGGGGAAACTCAGCTCGATCTATCGGCTGTGGGGCGGCTCGACACTGCGGGAGCCTATGTCGTCCTCAAAGCCGTACGCCGGACGCTTTCGGCGTTGCCAACCGGTGAAGCGGGGAAATTGTTCGCACTCGTCCAAGAGGCTGTTGACGAGAAGGTTCCGTCGGTGTCCGGCCGTTCGCTGATCCTGCAGTTCTTCGCCAATATCGGACAAGGCCTGGCTCGGACCGGAGAGGCCGCATTGAACTCGGCCAATTTCGCTGGCCGGCTCTACGTCGAGCTCGTGCGCGCGGAGCTCTCGCCGGAGAAGCTCCGCAAGATTGCGCTCGTCCACATCATGGAGACGGCGGGAGTCGACGCGCTTCCGATCGTTATCGTGATGAACTTCTTCATTGGCGCCGTGGTTGCGCTGGTCGGGACGAACCTGCTGGCATCCCTGGGCGTCGCAGTGTTCACTGTCCAGCTCGTCGGCGTCGCGGTGTTTCGAGAATTTGCCGTCCTAATCACCGGGATTCTCCTGGCTGGACGATCGGCATCGAGCTTCGCCGCTCAGATCGGTTCGATGAAGATGAACCAGGAAATCGACGCCATGCAGGTTATCGGCGTCGATCCTTTCAGAGCTCTCGTAATTCCCAGGGTGCTCGCACTCCTCATCATGATGCCGATCCTAACGTTCGCGGGCATGGCCGCTGGAATCATCGGCGGCTTCCTCGTCAGCTGGGCGGCGCTTGGACTTGGCCCGATGTTCTTCTTCGCACGGCTGCAAGAGACAGTCTCGATCAATCATTTCTGGGTCGGAATGAGCAAGGTGCCCGTGCTGGCGATGCTCATCGCCATGGCGGGATGCCAGCATGGCCTCGCGGTCGAGGGCGACGTCGAGAGCCTCGGGGCCGAAGTGACCTCGGCCGTCGTTCAGTCGATCTTCCTGATCATCCTCGTCGATGCCCTGTTCGCAATCATTTACATGGAGTTGCACATATGACGGGCGCGGACGTCCATGCCGTCCCGATCCGCGTGACCGGGCTGCGCAGCGCCTTTGGCGACCATGTCATCCATGAAGACCTCAACCTCGAGGTGCGCAAAGGGGAGATCCTCGGACTTGTCGGCGGTTCGGGCACCGGAAAATCGGTCCTCCTTAACACGATCCTCGGACTCAAGCGGCCGGACGGTGGTCGAGTCGAATTCTTCGGCCGCGACGTGGACGATCCCGAAGCGAATGCCCAGATCGATCGGCGCGCCGGCGTCATGTTCCAGGGCGGCGCGCTGTTTTCGGCGCTGACCGTGGGTCAGAATGTCGAGGCTCCGATTCATGAGCACGCAAAGCTTCCGAATTCGCTTATCCGGGAGCTCGCGCGGCTAAAGATCCGGCTCGTCGGATTGGACGACCGCGTGGTCGACCAGATGCCAGCATCGCTTTCCGGGGGTATGCGCAAACGTGCCGGCATCGCGCGAGCCTTGGCACTCGATCCCGAAGTGTTGTTTCTCGACGAGCCCACGGCCGGCCTCGATCCCATGAGCGCGGCTGAGTTCGATCAGTTGACCCGGAGTTTGTGCGACTCTCTTGGGCTCACCGTCCTTATTGTCACGCATGACTTGGACACATTGCATGCGATTACCGACCGGGTCGCAGTGCTCGCCGAAAAAAGGGTGATCGCGATCGCGCCGATCGCCCAGCTTCAACGTTCCGAACAACCCTGGATCAAAGGCTATTTCAACGGCCCTCGCGGTCGAGCAGCGGAGGCCTCTTATTCCGACAAGAGAAGGACTCACTGATGGAGAGGCAGGCAAATTACGTGCTCGTCGGAGTGATCGGAGTCGTGCTGCTCATCTCCGCGTTCGTCTTCGTCGTCTGGTTCGCTCACTTTCAGTTCAACCAGAAGTACGACATGTACCAGGTCCATTTCCGTGGCCCCGTGAGCGGGCTCGGAAAGGGCGCCGAGGTGCAGCTCAATGGCATCAAGGTCGGCGAGATCACGCGCATCGATTTGGACAAGAAAGACGCGAACCTCGTCATTACCGATCTGCAGCTGGAATCAGGAACGCCGGTGCGCGTTGACTCGACGGCGACCCCTGTGACCCAAGGGATCACGGGCGTGAAATTCGTGCAGATCAGCCCGGGTTCGCCGTCCCAACCTTTCTTGCGCAAAGTGAGCAAGCTGCATCCGCCGATCATCGCATCGCGCAGGAGCGGGATGGAAGATCTGATGAACGACGCCACCAGGCTGACGGCAAACGGCGCCGAGGCGCTAGGGCGAGTCAACAAGCTCCTTTCCGACGGAAATATCGGCACTCTCTCGGGGACCCTTTCGGACGTCGAGGCGACGACGGCCGAGCTCAAGGCGCGCAAGTCCATGTTCGCCAGTATGCAGCATGCGATGGCGAACCTCGACAGGGCGTCAGCCGCGCTTCAGCTCACCTTGGTGGCCGCGCGCGGTACGCTGGGCAGCAAGGACAAGGGCGTGCTCGCGGACCTCGCGGTGACTACCCAGGAGCTGCGCAGCTCAGCGATTGGAGTGCACGCCCTGGTGGACAAGACGGGCGACCCACTGGCGGAGCTGTCGAACACGACGATCCCGCAGATGACCGCCACTCTGAATTCCGTGCAGAAGACGGCGGATCGATTGAACGCGCTGACCTTCGAGATTCAACAAAACCCGAAGGCGCTCCTCACCAGCAACGGAGGAAGGGAAGTGGAGATTCCGCAATGAGATATGACCATTCTTCCCTGGTAAGGCTTGGCAGCTGCATTGCAGCTGCTCTGGCGGTGTCGGCCTGCGCATTGATGGGCGGCGGGGGCAAGCCCGCAACCTTGTACCAGCTGACTACGTCATCGGTTGACCCGCCATTGGCGGCGAGCACCTCGACTCCGGTGGTTATCATGTACGCAGGCTCGTCGTTCGGACGGCAAAGCCAGGGCGACCGGATTTTGACGACCAGCGGAAATCAGGTTGCTTACATCGCCGCGGCGCGTTGGGCGGCGCCAGCGCAAGAGATGTTTGACAGTGAGGCCATCCGCCAGCTCCAGTCTGGGCCGGCACGAGTGACGATCATTCGCGACGGCGCCCCTCCTCTGTCGGCCTATGTCCTGGCAATCGACGTGCGGCGCTTTGATGCGGAATACACCAGCGCAAGCCCCGCGCCCGACGTCGTCGTTGAGGGCAGGGCCAAGCTGATGCGTGTCGCGGACCGTCAGATGGTTGGCGACTGGCCAATAAGCGCTCGCGAGCATGCACAGGCTAACCGGGTGAGCGAAATTGTCGCGGCTTTCGACCGTGCCACCCAGAACGTGACGAGCCAGGTAGCCGTACGGATGACGGCAGCCATAGCGGCGCGCTGAACGGCGAGCGCCTTCGCGTTGGTCTGCAATTGGTTGCGAACCACGCGGGGCATCCATCCTGAAATCATGAGCTTAGCGGGTAAGCGCCTTCGCGACGGCCGCGTGCCAGCCTTCAATCAGCCGGCCGCGCCTCTCGCCATCCATCCTCGGCTCGAAGCAATCGCGGCGCTTCCAGGTCGCGGAGAGCGCGTCGAGCCCATCCCAAACACCGGTCGCAAGCCCCGCAAGGAAAGCGGCGCCGAGCGCCGTGGTCTCCAGATTCTCCGGCCTTTCGACCGGCACCTGAAGGATGTCGGCGAGGAACTGGCAAAGCCACGCATTTGCAGCCATCCCGCCATCGATCCGCACTGCCGAGGATCGCGTCGCGCCATCCTTGGCCATCGCATCGGCCAGGTCGAAGCTCTGGTAGGCGACGGCTTCCAATGCGGCGCGGGCGAGATGCGCGCCAGTCGCATCCAGCGTCAATCCGAAGATCGCGCCCCGTACGTCCGGATCCCAATAGGGCGCACCAAGCCCGACGAAAGCCGGCACCATATACACCCCGTGACTGTCCGGCACTCGCGTCGCCAGGCTGTCGGTCTCAGACGCATGGGCGATTACTCCGAGGCCGTCGCGTAGCCATTTGATCGCCGCTCCGGCAACGAAGATCGATCCTTCGAGCGCGAAAGTGGTGCGGCCTTCCAACCGGTAAGCCGGGGTGGTCAATAGACGATGCTCGGACGTTACCGCGCGTTCGCCGGTGTTCACCAGCATGAAGCAGCCGGTGCCGTAGGTCGACTTCACCATTCCCGGCCCGAAGCATGCCTGGCCGAACAGTGCCGCCTGCTGGTCTCCCGCCATGCCGGCGATCGGCAGCTGAGTTTCGAGCAGCCCTGCGGCGGTCGTGCCGAACAGCCCGCTGTTGTCGCGGACTTCGGGCAGCATGGCTTCGGGCACGCGGAAGAGGCGGCAGAGCTCGGAGTCCCAGCGCTGCGCATGGATGTCGAACAGCGACGTCCGGCTTGCGTTGGTTGCGTCGGTCGCGTGGACCGCGCCGCCGGTGAGGCGCCACAGCAGGAAGCAGTCGATCGTACCGCAAGCGAGCTCGCCCCGCTCGGCTTGCTCCCGCGCACCGGCGACATTGTCGAGCATCCACACAATCTTCGCCGCCGAGAAATAAGGGTCGAGCAGCAGGCCAGTGCGGTCGCGGACCAGAGCCTCCGCGCCCTCGCCCTTCAACTTCGAGCACACCTCCGCCGTTCGCCGGTCCTGCCATACGATGGCCCTACGGATCGGCTCCCCAGTCGTGCGATCCCAGACCACGACGGTCTCACGCTGGTTGGTGATCCCGATTGAGGCGACGCGGCTAGGGTCGACCTGCGAAAGCGCCTCCCGCATGACGGCCAGAGTGTCCTGCCAGATCTGCTCCGGGTCATGCTCGACCCAGCCGCGCGCCGGATAGTGTTGAGTGAGCTCCCGCTGAGCGACTGCAACGGAGCGCGCGTCAGCGTCGAACAAGATGGCGCGCGTCGAGGTCGTGCCCTGATCGATCGCCAAGACGTGAACGGCTTGCCCCACAGGCCAACCATAAGGTGCCACGCGTCAGCCCGGAAGGGGTTCTCCTCTTCTCCACACCGGCTTATCGGCGCGCCGCATGAGTGTGATTGCGGTACCGAGTTTCCAAGTTGACGCCAACGAAGAAGGCGACGGCTTCCGTGTCCATGTCCGAGACGATTCCGGGGAGGACCGAAGCTATTTCGTTCCGACCGGTACACAGCAGGATTTTTCGAAATTTTTCGAGGAGCTCTCCCGGGACTTCGGCACGCGCATGCCCGACATCTTCGCGCCCGCCGTGGAACGGCCCGCTCCGACGATGCGATGGCGGCCGCTGCTGACGGAGAACGTCGATCCTAAGATCCTCGTTGGATACGGCGACCCGGCCGTCTTCAAGGATGGCAAGGATTATTGGCTTGTCGCCACGTCGAACGACGCGCCCGACGCCTTCCCGATCCTCCATTCGCCCGACCTCCAGCATTGGGAGCCGAAGGGCTTTGTCTTTCCCGAGGGCCATCTCCCCCGATGGTGCGCCGCCGGCCGCAACGTGGCCGATTTCTGGGCGCCTGAGATGCACAAGGTCGGAAGCGAATATTGGGTCGTCTTCACCGCCCGCCAGCCGTCGAACGCACTGGCGATCGGGCTGGCACGCAGTGCCGGCCCGACCGGTCCCTGGATCGACAACGGGCGGCCGCTGATCACCGGCCAACCACTCAACACGACAGGGCTCGGCTACGAAGGCGCCCAGCCGATGCTGAGCGGCGGAGTCATCGACCCTCACCTGTTCGTAGACCAGGACGGCACGACCTTCCTCTTCTGGAAAGACGACACGAACAGCATCTGGCCGCGCCCTTTGGCGATGCTGCTGCGCAAGCACCCGGAGTTGATCGGTCGTCTGTTCGAGACCGAAGAGGATCGCCGCAGCGCCGCATTCGCCTCCGCCATCGTTCCGTGGGCCAATCTCCAGCGGCCGATGATTCGCTTCTTCGTAATGCAGCCTTTGATCGAAGCGGCACTGGCCAACTGGTCTCGTGTGAAATCGGCACTGGTCGAGTTCGGCCTCGCGTCCGCGATCCTCGACGCCATGTCGACGCCGATCCGCGCCCAACGTATCGCCGAGGACGGCCGCTCGCTCGTCGGCGATGACAAGATCGTGCTCTGCAACGACCTCGACTGGGAGGGCCACCTGATCGAGGGACCTTTCGTCACCTGTCAGGAAGGTCGCTACTGGCTCTTCTACGCGGGCAATGATTTCTCGACGCCCCATTACGGCATCGGCGTTGCCGTCGCCGACCATCCGCTGGGTCCTTACGCCAAGCAGGGCGAACCGCTGCTCCGCTCAACTACCGAGTGGGCAGCCCCGGGCCACGCGTCGGTCGCGCCCGGTCTCGACGGAAAGCCACAGTTGTTTTTCCACGCCTTCCATCCGGGCACGGGCGGTTACAACGCGTTCCGCGCTCTCTTGACCGTAGGGCTGAAGTTCAGCCGCAACCGGGGCGAAGTCGTGGAGCTTCCTTAGCCACCCTTGCGCACGGCGCCGCCGCCCGCGATCGAAGTCGCAACCGTCGGGTTCCCCCAATAGACGATCTCGCCGCCGCCGTGGACGGCCGCTCCAAGCGTACCGCTCGAGCGCACGAGGACCTGGCCTCCGCCATTCACGGCAGCTCCGACGGTGGCCGCGTCGATCGATCGCGCGTCGATCTTGCCCCCGCCATTCACGGCGACGCCGATCTCGTTCTGGCGCGGGAAGCCGTTCGCCGTGGTCATCAGCCCGCCCCCGTTCACGCCGAGACCCATGATCCTCGGCGTCTCGATCTGGACGCGCAGGTGATAGTTGCGCGGGCACTGCTGGTTGCAGGCGTCGATCTGGAGCTTGCCCTCACGGTCCACCCGGACACGCGTGAACTGGGTGCTACCTTCGAGCAGCGTCACCCGTTGTGCCGCCGCTGGCAGGATGGTGACGATGCCGCCGCCGTGAAGCTGGACGGCGCGGAAGTTTGTAACCGGAACGGGCTCGACGGCAACGGCCGGGGCCGAAACCGCAACTGCAAGCGCGAAAAGCGGGACGAGCAAACGCATGGTCGGATTCCTCTGTTACGGTATACGCTACACCTGTAGCGCTACAATTGCAGCGTGTCCAGCTCACTCTTGCAGTCCGGCGCGCACCGTTCCATTCCGCCGCGCATGGATCGCCCGCTGACCATCATCGGCAGCTTCGTGAGCCCCTACGTGCGCAAGGTGCTCGCCGCGATGAACCTCAAGGGTCTGGCCTATGAGGTTGACCCGATTACGCCTTTCTTCGGTAACGACGAATTCGAGCGGCTGAGTCCCCTTCGCCGTATTCCCGTGCTCATTGACGGTGATTTTTCGATCAGCGATTCGACCGTCATCTGCGACTATCTCCACGACGCTTATTCCGGCCATCCGCTCTATCCGGACGATCCCAGGCAACGCGCCCGCGCACGCTGGTTCGAAGAGTTCGCGGACACTCGGCTGGGAGACCTCTTCATCTGGT
>Ga0070671_100003143_pt1 | contig 12867 bp, 11 predicted proteins | sample KBSS73metaG_FD_65341 | JGI IMG/M metagenome (GOLD analysis project Ga0070671, IMG submission 65341) | Switchgrass rhizosphere microbial communities from Kellogg Biological Station, Michigan, USA - KBS S7-3 metaG | ecosystem: Host-associated > Plants > Roots > Rhizosphere > Soil ...
GCTCGGTGCGTACCGATCGCAAACCTGTGAGCTTCGTCCCGCAAGCGCTGGAGATAGAACAGTAAAGCGGAATTCGGGGACAGCGTGATCTCTCGGCCGCCGGGGAGATGGAATACCTCCCGTCCCTCACGGCCATGGTGTGGGCCCTTGGCAACGCCCACCACCGGCACGTCGTGGACGCCGGCGTCTTCCATGACCTCGCACACCGCGGACAGCTGGCCCTTGCCGCCGTCGATCAGCAACAAGTCGGGCCATTCGCCGCTGGCTCGGTCCGGGTCCTCCTTCTCCAACCTGGCGAAGCGCCGCTCCAACACCTCACGCATCATTGCGAAGTCGTCGCCGGGCTGGGTTTCCTTCCGCTTGATATTGAACTTGCGATAGCTGTTCTTGCGGAAGCCCTCGGGCCCGGCGACGATCATCGCACCCGTAGCGTTCGTGCCCATGATGTGGCTGTTGTCGTAAACCTCGATCCTCTTGGGCACATCGGCCAGCTCGAACGTATCCGCGAGCTCGCGCAGGATCTTTCCCTGGGTGGTCGTCTCGGCCAGGCGCCGGTCGAGCGCTTCCTCGGCGTTCCGCTGAGCCTGTTCGAGGAGCTTGCGCCGCGCACCGCGTTGCGGCCGCTCGATCACGACCTTGCGGTCGGCCCGCGCGGATAGCGCTTCCTCGAGGAGTGCCGCATCGGGCAGATCACGATCGACGAGAATCCGCCTGGGGGGAGGCATGTCTTCGTAGAACTGGACAAGAAAGCTCGAGAATACCTCGGCTTCCGGTACTTCGTTTACATGCGCAGGGAAGAAAGCGCGATGGCCCCAATTCTGCCCCCCGCGAATGAAGAAGGCCTGGATTGAGATCGTGCCAGCCTTGCAGGCGAGCGCGAAGACATCTGCGTCGCCCAGGCCCTCGGCGTGGACGGTCTGACTGCCTTGAATATAGGTCAGTGCACGTAGCCGATCGCGATAAACCGCGGCGAGCTCATAATCCTGCTTCTCGGCCGCGGCGGCCATCTGCTTGCTTAGGCGAGCCTGGACTCCGGTCGACTTCCCCGCAAGGAACTCCTTCGCCTCGCCGACCAGCTCGCCATAGTCGTCCTTACCGATGCGCCCGACGCACGGCGCCGAGCAGCGCTTGATCTGATAGAGCAGGCACGGCCGGCTTCGATTTTCGAAAAAGCTGTCCGAACAACTTCTTAGAAGAAAGAGCTTCTGCAGTGCGTTGAGAGTTCGAGTGACCGATCCGGCGCTTGCGAAAGGGCCGTAGTATTGACCTTTGATCCTCCTCGCGCCCCGATGCTTCTGGACGCGCGGGAACTCATGATCCTCCCGAAGCAAGATAAACGGGAAGCTCTTATCGTCACGGAGAAGCACATTGTATGGCGGTCGAAAGCGCTTGATGAGTTGGGCTTCGAGCAAAAGCGCTTCCGCTTCCGTTCGCGTAGTCACGACGGTCATCGATCGCGTCTGCGCCACCATGCGCTGAAGCCGCTTCGGAAGCTTGGCAACCTGGGTGTAGTTCGTGACTCGGTTCTTCAGCGCACGCGCCTTGCCGACGTAGAGGACGTCGCCGCGCGCATCCTGCATGCGATAGACACCGGGGCGAACCGGAAGTGTCTTCAGCACCTCGCGGATCGCCGCGACGCCCTTGTCCAGGTCCGGCTGGTCGGACCCACGCACGGCATAAGTCGCCTGCTCTTCGTTGAAGCGCTGGGCGGATCCAGGATGATCGGGACGGTCGGCTTTACTCACCGAACCGAGATAGTCGCTCCCCAGAGCCTACGCGAGAGGTCAGGCCGCGGCTCGCGCCTCTTCTTCCTCGGCCAGCATCCAGTCGACGGCAGCGCGCGCATGGATGACGGTGGAATCGTATACGGGCAGGACGTTGGCGCGGACCTCCACGGCGAGCACCAGCTCGGTGCAGCCGAGGACGATCGCCTGGACCTTCTGCTTGGCGAGCTCGGTGATCAGGGTCTTCAGCTTTCGCTGACTGTCCCGACTGACGCGCCCGGCAGCGAGCTCCTCGAAGATGATGCGGTCGACCTCCTGCATCCACGCCGGATCGATGGGCGCGAGCTGGATGCCCCGCCGCTCGAGACGATCGCGGACGTGACCTTCGGTCATCGTGAACCGGGTGCCGAGCAACGCTACGCGGGCCTGCCTATCCGACACCAGACGGTCTCCAACGGCATCTCCGATGTGGAGCATCGGCACGTCGATGTTGGCAGCAACCGCGTCGAAAACCTTGTGCCCGGTGTTGGACGTGATGACGACGCCCTCGGCCCCGCTCGCCTCGAGGCGCTTGGCGGCATCGAGCGTGACCTTGGCTACGCCGTCCCAGTCGCCCGCAAGCTCCATGGCGGCATAAGGGGCGAATTCGAGGCTCTCGATGCAGAGCGCGGCGCTATGCAGACCGCCCAGCCGCTGTGCCACGCCGCGATTGAGATGGTCGTAATAAAGCGCGGTCGAGTGCCAGCTGGTCCCACCGATGATGCCGAGCTTGCGCAACCTTAGCCCCCTTCCCGCTCTCGCGTTCAATTTGCCCGAGTGCATGTTCCCGCATCCTCGGGAGCCGAACAAGTCGTAAATTGCTGATTTACTGGATAATTAACCGCCGTTGCGCCGAACCGTTCGTCGAACGCGGATAGGATCGCTAGCCCAGCGCCTTCACGATCTCTTCGGTCATCTTCTTGGCGTCGCCGAGAAGCATCATCGTGTTGTCGCGATAGAAGAGATCGTTGTCGATACCGGCATAACCCACGCCGCCCATCGATCGTTTCACGAACAATACGGTGCGGGCCTTTTCCACGTCGAGGACAGGCATGCCGTAAATGGGTGAAGTCTTGTCGCTCTTGGCGGCCGGATTGGTGACGTCGTTCGCACCGATCACGTAAGCGACGTCGGTCTGAGCGAACTCGCTGTTGATATCTTCGAGCTCGAAGACTTCGTCATAAGGCACGTTCGCCTCAGCGAGCAGCACGTTCATGTGACCGGGCATGCGACCCGCGACCGGGTGGATCGCAAATTTGACCTTCACCCCTTCGTTCTTGAGAAGGTCGGCCATTTCACGGACCGCGTGCTGTGCCTGAGCGACGGCCATGCCGTAGCCGGGAACGATGATGACCTGCTCGGCCTGCTTCATGAGGAAGGCGGCGTCCTCCGCGGAGCCCCGCTTGTATGGGCGATCGATTGCGGAAGCCGCGCCTGTACCGGCCACTTCCCCGCCGAAGCCTCCCGAGATGACCGACAGGAAGCTGCGGTTCATTGCGCGGCACATGATGTAGCTGAGGATGGCACCCGAGCTGCCGACGAGCGCGCCCGTGATGATCATGGCGCTGTTGTGCAGCGTGAAGCCCATCGCTGCCGCTGCCCAGCCGGAGTAGCTGTTGAGCATCGAAATCACGACCGGCATGTCGGCGCCGCCGATCGGGATGATCAGAAGGAAGCCGATCGCGAAGCTCAGGCCCATGACGGTGAAAAAGACCCACGGCGACTGATCCTGCGTGAAATAGGCGATCAGCGCGAGGATCGCGAAGAGCGTGCCGAAATTGATGACGTGCCGCAGCGGCAGCAGGATCGGCTTGCCCGACATGTTGCCGTTGAGCTTCAGGAAGGCGATCACGGACCCCGAGAAGGTGATCGCGCCGATTGCGACGCCGAGCCCCATTTCGATCCGGCTCACGGGATAGATGCTGATGATCGATGGGCTCGCGATCGGCGTGATGCGGGCGGCAATGCCGAAGGCTTCCGGATTCAAATAAGCAGCGGCGCCGACCAAGACCGCCGCCATCCCGACCAGGCTGTGGAAGGCTGCAACCAGTTGCGGCATGGCCGTCATCTGGATCTTGCGCGCGGTGATCAGACCGACGCCTCCGCCGATCAGAATTGCGGCACCGATCTCCGGCAGCGTGGCGAGCTGGTGTGTCCCCAGCGTCGTTGCGACCGCAATGGCCATTCCGACCATCCCGGTAAAATTGCCGCGCCGGCTGCTTTCAGGACTTGATAGCCCCCGCAGCGCCAGGATGAAGCAGACCCCCGAGGCGAGGTAAGCAAGGAGCACCCAGGCGGGAACCGACGCCGCCTCATGCATCGCGGCGTTCCTTCTTCTTGTACATCGAGAGCATTCGCTGGGTGACCGCGAAACCGCCGAAGATGTTCACGCTCGCTAAAGCCACCGCCACGAGGCCGAGCCATTTCGAAGTGGCGCTCCCGGCCGCCGCCGATGCGATCAAAGCGCCGACCACGATGACGGACGAGATGGCGTTCGTCACGCTCATCAACGGCGTGTGAAGCGCCGGCGTCACCGACCAGACGACGAAGTAGCCGACGAAACATGCGAGCACGAAAATCGACAGGATCGAGATGAAGTCCATGACCACTCCGGCGAAGTGCCGGGCATTACTGGCGGGTCGAGCGGATACTGTCGAGTGCCGGAGTGGACAGACGCGCGTTAATCATGATGAGGTTATCGAATTCCTAACCTTTTCGCGCGCATGCGTGTGCAGCCTGTTGGAAGGAAGCACGGCTCGGTGGCGACGCGCGGCATACCAGTTCTTGAGGAGAAGCAGCGGAAGCTCCTGCTCTGGACGGCGATTGTCGGATTGATTTTCGGCCTGATCGGCTTCGGCCATATTGCCGAGGATGTGCTGCGCACGGGCCGGAACGCGCTCCATTGGCATAAAGCCACCGGGCAAATCGTTCTGGTCAAGATCGACGACGAAGCCCTGCGGACGGTGGGCAGTTGGCCATGGAAAAGACGCGACCACGCCCAGCTCGCCGATCGCTTGACCGAAGCCGGTGCGAAGCGGATTCTGTTCGACATCAGCTTCATTGGCAAAACGACCCGCGAGGACGACCAGGCCCTCGCCGCGTCCCTGAGGCGCTCCGGCAGGGTTTATCTCGCCACGCGCGCACGGTTCGGATCGTCCAATGGCGCGGGACAGGAAGTTCTGCCGCTGCCCGTTCTTTCGAGCAGCGCCGCCGGCGATGCGTCGATCAGCTGGCGTTACAACTTCCTCCAGACCGTTACTGGCATTCCCTATTCGGCGCGCGTCCAGGGCAGGATCATCCCTTCCTTCGCGGCGCTCCTTTCGGGGCGCCGAGGCGCGCCTGACCAAACGTTCGTGCCCGACTATTCGCTGGATCCTGCATCCATCCCGACCATCTCGGCCGCGCAAATTCTTGAAGGAAAGTTCGACAAGCGCTTGATCCAAGGCCACGATATCGTTGTCGGTACGTCGTCCGAAGCCATTGGCGACCAATTCTTCGTTCCCGGTGCGTGGAGGATGGGCGGCGCGTACGTACATATCATCGGTGCGGAAACACTGATCCGGGGCCGCCCTCTAAGTCTGGGGTGGGTTCCGTTGTTTCTGGTCGGCCTGCTCGTTGGCGTATTCACACTAACTCGACGCACGGGCACTCAGCAGGCGGCGATCCTCGGCCTGTCGACCACCGCGTTCGTTTTCGGCCCGACAATTCCCGAAATCTATTTAATCAACATGGAGATCATGCCGGGACTGTTCGTCCTCCTCGTGATCGCGGTGGTGCTTGCATGGCGCAATTACCGAGCGCGGGGTCTGGTGAACCCGATCTCCAACCTGCCCAATCTTAATGCGCTCCGCTCGAACCGGCAGGGCCGAGATCGGGCGCTGATCGCCGCCCGCATCCTGAATTATGAGGAAATCGTCGCCACGTTGCCGCCGCAGAGCGAAGCGCACCTCATCGATCAGATCGTGTCCCGCCTCACGGTCGGCGCGGCCGGCCGCACGCTCTACCAAGGTGACGCCGGTATCTTCGCCTGGTTCGAAGAACCGCAGCAGCCGGTCGGGAACCACCTTGAGGCTCTCTATGTGCTATTCAGAAATCCCGCACGCGTCGCCGGAATGTCGATCGACCTTTCGATCGCCTTTGGGGTCGAGATCGGCAGCGGCCGATCAAATGCCAATCGGCTAGCGAGCGCGCTCGTGGCTGCAGACGAAGCGGCGCATGACGGCCTGAAATGGAAATATCACGAACCTGAAAGTCTTGAGAGTGCGTCGTGGAAGCTCTCGATGCTCAGCCAGCTCGACGAAGCCATCGACCGCGGCGAGGTGTGGGTCGCCTACCAACCGAAGCTCGAACTCGCGACCCGCAGGATCGTGGGTGCCGAGGCGCTGGCCCGTTGGACTCACCCCGAGAAGGGACCGATCGCTGCCTCGGAATTCGTCGCGGCGGCCGAGCAGAATAACCGCATCGGCAAGCTTACGGATTTCGTACTCGAGCAGGCGGTCGCTGCGGCGGCACAGATCAACCGGCGCGGAATCGACTTCGAGATCGCGGTCAATCTTTCTGCCCGGCTTCTCACCGACAAGGGCTTTACCCTGCGCCTGTCCGCGCTGCTTGCAAGGCATAAGTTGCCCGCCGAACGCCTCACGCTCGAGCTGACGGAAACGGCCGCGCTGACCGGCGGCGAGGGCCTCGACATGATGGCCCGCCTCCGCGACCTGGGCGTCAATATCGCCATCGACGATTATGGCACGGGACTTTCGACGCTCGATTATCTGAAGAAGATCCCGGCCAACGAGATCAAGATCGACCAGAGTTTCGTCAAAGGTGTCGGCGACAATCGGAGCGACCGCCTGATGGTGCAGTCGACGATCGGCCTGGCCCATTCGCTCGACCGCAAGGTCGTCGCGGAAGGCGTCGAGCATCAGGAGATCCTGGAGATCCTTCTCGAGATGAAATGCGACATTGCCCAGGGCTTTGCGATTGGCCGTCCGATGAGCCTCGATAGCCTGAGCAAGCGCCTCACCGCCGACCGGAAACGCGGCGCCGCCTAACCGCCGGCGTCGGCGACCCAACAAATGCCTCGCAGCACCGTCCTAAAACGGGACCAAATATATGCGCGACCGCAACATGGTTACTGGTTTACTAACCTTAAAAATTAGGGTTGATATGGCCTCGTCGAATCGCTCTTGCGAAAAGAAGGGGTCATCACATGAAAAAGACCGACCCGCGTCGGGGGTTCTGGGAATGGCTGTTGGGCGGCGGCTGGGGCGCCGGCGGATCCGGCGGCTGACCAAGCTGCAAGTAGTAATGAGTCGAAACGCCCGTCGATTTGGCGGGCGTTTTTGTATTTGCCGCTCCCAATTGGAAGCAGATAGCACGTTGGCCGTTAATAAAGGTTAACTGTTTGCTAACCAAAACGATTAAGGTTAATATCGCCCCGCCTGCTAGATCGCAGTGGAATGAACAAGGGGCACGAGAATGAAAAAGAATGACCCTCGCCGCGGCTTCTGGGAGTGGCTGCTTGGTGGTGGTTGGTGCGGTGGCGGCTCAGGCGGTTAAGCCTGAGTTTCGACCGGTCGACCGGTAAGAAAAACAACGAGTTAAGCGCGCCCGCGGATGTCCGCGGGCGTAAGTTTTTTGAGGCTCGACAGTGCATCTGGCACCGGCCCGTCTGTCCAGCTAAGCCATCCCGCGATGCTTCGTCAGGCCAATCATAGGATCGCGATTCGCGCGAGTCGGCCCGGACTCCACGATTTCACGTCTGCGGTGACCTCCTGGCTGAAAACTACCGACGTCAGCGACGGACTCCTTACTCTCTTCTGCCGCCACACGTCCGCCTCTTTGGTCATCCAGGAGAACGCTGCCCCGGCAGCTCGACGCGACCTCGAAGCCTATTTTGAGCGGATCGCGCCGGAAGACGGGCCCTACGAACATGACGAGGAAGGACCCGACGACATGCCGGCCCATCTGCGGACCGCGCTCACCCAGACGCAACTCGCTATCCCGGTGCAAGGGGGCACGCTCGCCCTCGGGACATGGCAGGGCATCTTTCTGTTCGAACATCGCCGCAACACGCCGGAGCGGGAAATAGCGCTCCATCTCATCGGCGAATGAGCCTCCAATCTGTTCGCGAGTGGCTTGCCGCCAACGCGCCCGATCTGCGACTGATCGAAGTCGAAGACAGCACCGCGACGGTCGACACGGCCGCCCAGGCGCTCGGCGTGGAGCCCGGAATGATTGCCAAGACGCTCGCTATCAGGACCGGCGATCACCTTTTCCTGCTCGTCACACGAGGAAATGCGCGGCTCGACAATCGGAAGTCCAAGGACGAGTTCGGGGCCAGGCCACGCATGCTCGGCGCCGAGGAGACTCTGGATCTCACCGGGCATCCGGTCGGCGGCGTTTGCCCGTTCGGCCTAAAAGCGACGCTGCCAATCTATCTCGACGTGTCGTTGCAGGCGTTCGAGAAGGTCTATCCTGCGGGCGGATCGCTCAACACATCAGTCGAGGTACCGACAATGCGGCTGTTCGATCTCGTCGGCGATCGATGGGTCGATCTATGCCGGCTGCCGGACGAACCGAGCGGGACTTAGCGTCGCCCGGTCGACTTCCGGGATCGGCCAAGGCGTCCCGAGGATCAGCGAAGCGGCGATACGTGCCATGGCCGGCGACGTCTGAAGCCCGAAGCCCCCCTGCCCCGCCAGCCAGAAGAACCCCTGCGCTTGGGGGGCGAATCCGGCGACCGGATGGCGATCCGCAGCGAAGGTCCTGAGCCCCGCCCAGCGGCTGTGGATGCGCTCGATCTTGACGATCGTACGCTCTTCGACGCGATGAGCGGCGAGCGCGACATCATATTCCTCCGGTTGGGCGTCGCACGGTTCGCTCGGTACTTCGTCCATCGGCGAGGCGAAAAGGCGTCCGCTCTCGGGCGCAAAGTAAAGGTCGTCGCCAACGGTCTTGGCGAATGGAAGATGCTCGAGAGCGGTTCCCGCGGGTGCATCGAATGTGATGATCGTGCGGCGTTTCGGCTCGAGACCGATCGTTTGGACGCCGGCGAGCCTAGCGACCTGATCTGCCCACGAACCGGCGGCGTTGACCAGCACCGGGACCGAATATGTGTCGCCGCCGCTTGCGGTGGCCACGCGCCAGCCGGTGCCCTCTCGTTCAATGGATGCGACGCGGCTGCCATTCCGGAGGTCGCCGCCATTTCTCCGTAGCGTTCGAACATTCCCCTGAAGCAAAGCATGAGGATCCAGACGGGTGCCGTCTGCGTCCGCGATCCCGTGCCGAGCATCCGGCTTCAGGAGCGGGCACAGCTCGTGAACTCCGCGCTCGTCGAGACGCTCGAGTTTGGCGAAAGGCGAAATCGCCGCATGAAGCCCGTTCAGCTCGTCCAACTCGTCCTCTCGGGCGTGCACCAGCACGCTCATGCGATGGCCAAGGGGCACGTCAGTGAATCCGTCCGGAGGGGAGTCAAAGAACTTCCGGCTAGCGAGCGTCAGGATACGCACCAGCCCGTCACCCAGCGCGTAATGGACCATCGTCGCGCTTCTCCCGGACGAGTGGAAGCCGATCTGCTCTTCGGCTTCGAGGACGGTAACCTTGGCTCTCCCCGAAAGCTCGGCCGCCGCCGAAAGGCCGGCGATGCCGCCGCCGATCACGAGAATGTCGGGCGTGTCGGACAAAGTCAGGATGCGGCGGTCAGGCGCTCGTTCACCACCTTGCCGTCCTGGGTCAGGCGAACGCCCTTCACGATCTCGTCATCGTCCGGCAGCACGACCCGTCCCTGCTCCTTGTCCCAGAACGCGCTCAGGAAATTGTACAGGTTGCGCGCAAAGAGCGCCGAGGCATCCGCGGGCAGCGTGCGTGCGAGGTTCGCAGCTCCGATGATCGTGACGCCATGCTTGGTGATGCGGTCGCCGGGGACCGTCCCTTCGACGTTGCCGCCGGCGTCCGCAGCCATGTCAACGATGACGCTCCCTGGGCGCATCGTCGCGACCTGCGCATCGCTGATCAGCTTCGGCGCGGGTCTTCCGGGGATGAGAGCGGTCGTGATCACGATGTCCTGCTTGGCGATGTGGCCTGAAACCAAATCGGCTTGCGCCTTTTGATATTCTTCGGACATTTCCGTTGCATAGCCGCCCGCACCCTCACCTTCGATTCCGGCGACATTCTCGACGAAAATCGGCTTCGCACCTAGCGACTGGATCTGCTCCTTGGTCGCCGAACGCACGTCCGTAGCGCTGACCTGCGCCCCCAGCCGCCGTGCGGTGGCGATAGCCTGCAGTCCGGCAACACCGACTCCCATCACGAAGACCTTCGCCGGGCTTACCGTCCCGGCCGCAGTCATCATCATCGGAAATGCGCGCCCGTAAGCGGCAGCCGCGTCGACGACGGCCTTGTAACCGCCGAGGTTCGATTGGGACGAAAGCACGTCCATCGATTGCGCGCGCGTAATACGCGGCATCCATTCCATCGCCAGCGCCTCGAGACCCGCGGCCGCATATGCGTCGATGGTGTCGCGGCGGCGCAGGGGATCGAGCGCGCCGACAAGGAGAGCGCCTTTTTCCGCGCCCGACAACGACTTCGGATCGGGTCCGTCGACTACGAGTATGATGCCGCTGCCCTTGAGCGCGTCCACACGGCTTGCGACTTTCGCGCCGGCAGCTTCGAAATCGGCATCCGGGACGGAAGCCTGCGCGCCCGCTCCCGCTTCGACAGCCACCTCCGCACCGAGCGCGATGAATTTCTTCACCGTCTCGGGAATCGCGGCGCAGCGCGTTTCATCCGCTGCTTCTTTGACGACGGCGATCTTCATCGACGACGATGGATTATTTCAGGATCAGAAGAACGATGAAGCCAATGATGAGGCAGAAGATCGCTCCCCACTTCATCATGTGGGTGAATCTCTCATAGTCATGGACGTGAGTGGCCACCTCCTGGGTCGAGGGGCTGGCCAGCAACGGCTCTTCGTCATGCGCCATGAGGAATCCTTTTCGCGTTATCGTTGGAGTGGTCCATATCAACGCCGGGGTCGCTTCCCAAGTCCTGAACCTTCGACATCAACCCCTTAAGGCGACATTTACCCCTTCGACCTTAGGTTGGGGGTCGAAGGGTAGAGATGCGCGAAGAACCAACCCGCTCACTATTGCTGCTCGACACGGACGTCGACGAGCGCCGCCTGATCTCGGCGATCGCGGCGCGTGCCGGCTGGAGCGTCGTTGGCGCGCCAGACCAGCAGGGGGCTTTGGCCGTCCTGCACGGTCCTCACGGCCGCGACATCCGGGCAGCGTTGATGGGCAGTTGGGACGTCGAGCGCGGACCGGAGCTGATCGCCTCGCTTCGCGAAAAGCGCGAAAAGCTTCCGATCATCGTGCTGTCGCATAGCGACAACGTTTCGGTTGCAGTCGAAGCCATGCGGGCAGGCGCATCGGATTTCCTCGTACGGCCCGTCGCGCCCGAACGCCTGCTTGAAGCGCTCGCCGCCAACGCGGACCGCCGCAAGGCCGTGGGCGAGCTCGCGCCGGTTTCCGAAAAGCTTGCCCCGGAACTGGCGCTCGAACAGCTGGTCGGCGCCTCGCCGCAATTCCGCGCTGCGCTGGCCGTCGCGGCCAAGGGCGCTCGCAATCGGCTCCCGATCCTCATCATCGGTGAGCCGGGGACCGGCAAGGAAACCGTTGCCCGCGCAATCCACGCGGCGAGCCTGCGGTCCAAGGGGCCCCTCCTATCGCTCGACTGCAAGGCGATCGCCGCCAACATCATCGACAGCGAATTGTTCGGTCACGAAAAAGGCGCGTTCCCGGGCGCGTTCGCGCCGAAGACGGGAAAGCTCGTTCACGCCGACACGGGAACCCTGCTCCTCGACGAGATCGGAGCCCTGCCCGCGGCGACGCAAGAGACGCTAGATCGCGTGCTCGCCACCGGAGAGGTGCGGCCGGTCGGGCTCAACGGCAGCCAATCGGTCGACGTTCGAATCATCGCCACGAGCAGCCATCCGCTGCCCGACGATTTCCATGCCGGACTTGGCGAGAGAATCGGCGGGACCACGGTAATGCTTCCGCCTCTGCGCGAGCGGAGCAGCGACATCCCGGCCTTGGCCCGCCATTTCCTCAATCGCCTGTCCGATCAGACCGGACTAAGGCCTCTGTCGATCGGCAACGATGCCCTTGCCATCCTCATTCGCTACGGCTGGCCGGGCAACGTTCGTCAGCTCGCCAGCGTGCTATTCCGGGCTGCGCTCCAGTGCGACGGCCAATCGCTCACCGCCGAGCATTTCCCGCATATTGCGATCCAGTCGCGCTATTCGGGACGCCGTACCGATTTCGCGCCGACCCTCAGCGCAGCTCGCAGCGAGGAGGCCATCGCGGGCGCTCCCGCAGTGACGCTCTACACGAGCGAAGGTCATCTTCGGCCGCTCGAAGAGATCGAGGCCGACATCATCCGCCTGGCGATCGGCCATTATCGCGGACGCATGACCGAAGTGGCGCGCCGGCTCGGCATTGGACGCTCCACGCTTTACCGTAAGCTCGGCGATCTCGGAATCGATACGGCGGCTTAGGCCGCGATCCACCTTCATTCGTAGCCAGACCTCGGCGTCAGCGCCTGGTCCCTGAGACCTCGCCAGACCTTCAGTGCCTGAACGGTTTCGAAGACGTCGTGAACCCGCAGGATCTGTGCCCCCTGCTCCACCGCCTTGAGCGCGAAGGCGATGCTACCGCCCAGGCGCTTGTCCGCCGGCGCCTCGCCTGAAAGTGCGCCGATCGTTCGCTTCCGGCTGGCACCGACGACGAGAGGGCAGCCAAGCGAATGAAACAGTGCGAGCCCGTTCATCAGTTCAAGATTGTGCCCGACGTTCTTGCCGAAGCCAAAGCCGGGATCGATCAGAATTCGGTCGCGAGAAATACCTTGGCCTTCGGCCGCCTCGATCCGGTCCTCGAACCATTGATAGACCTCGATCAATACGTCGTCGTAGCGCGGATTGTCCTGCATCGTCTCGGGCGCGCCCTGGTGGTGCATCAGGATCACGGGGACCGAAGAGGCGGCGATTATGCCGGCGGATCGCCCGTCGTAGGTCAGCGCGGACACGTCGTTGATCATTCGTGCACCC
>Ga0070671_100003149_pt1 | contig 12861 bp, 10 predicted proteins | sample KBSS73metaG_FD_65341 | JGI IMG/M metagenome (GOLD analysis project Ga0070671, IMG submission 65341) | Switchgrass rhizosphere microbial communities from Kellogg Biological Station, Michigan, USA - KBS S7-3 metaG | ecosystem: Host-associated > Plants > Roots > Rhizosphere > Soil ...
CCCACCGGGCAGGTGTCGAGGTGGCAGACCCGCATCATCACGCAGCCGCTGACGACGAGCGGCGCGGTCGCGAAGCCGAACTCCTCGGCCCCGAGCAGCGCGGCGACGACGACGTCGCGGCCGGTCTTCAGCTGGCCGTCGACCTGCACGACGATCCGGTCGCGCAGGCCGTTGAGCAGCAGCGTCTGCTGCGTCTCGGCGAGCCCGAGCTCCCACGGGGCGCCGGCGTGCTTGAGCGACGTGAGCGGGGAGGCGCCGGTGCCGCCGTCGTGGCCCGAGATGAGCACCACGTCGGCATGCGCCTTCGACACGCCGGCGGCCACCGTGCCCACGCCGACCTCGGCCACCAGCTTCACGTGCACGCGAGCGCGGGGGTTCGAGTTCTTGAGGTCGTGGATGAGCTGCGCCAGGTCCTCGATGGAGTAGATGTCGTGGTGCGGCGGCGGGCTGATGAGCCCCACCCCCGGCGTCGAGTGCCGCGTCTTGGCGATCCACGGATAGACCTTGTGGCCGGGCAGCTGACCGCCCTCGCCGGGCTTGGCGCCCTGGGCCATCTTGATCTGGAGGTCGTCGGCGTTGACGAGGTACTCGCTCGTCACCCCGAACCGCCCGGACGCCACCTGCTTGACAGCGGATCGACGCAGGTCGCCGTTGGCGTCCGGGGTGAAGCGGTCGGCGTCCTCGCCGCCTTCGCCGGTGTTCGATCGGGCGCCGAGGCGGTTCATGGCGATGGCGAGCGTCTCGTGTGCCTCCTTCGAGATCGAGCCGTACGACATGGCGCCCGTCGAGAAGCGCTTCACGATCTCCGACACGGGCTCGACCTCGTCGATCGAGATCGGCTCGCGGTCGGTCTCGAGCTCGAACAGCCCGCGCAGCGTCGCCAGCTTCTTCGCCTGGGAGTCGACCAGGCTCGTGTACTCCTTGAAGATCTCGTAGCGCTTGGTGCGGGTGGCGTGCTGCAGCCGGTAGACGGTCTCGGGGTTGAAGAGGTGGTACTCGCCCTCGCGCCGCCACTGGTACTCGCCGCCACCGTCGAGCTCGCGGTGGGCCAGCTCGGTCGGGTTCTCCGGGTGGGCCTTGCGGTGGCGGGCGGCGACCTCGGCGGCGAGCACGTCGAGGCCCACGCCCCCGAGCCGTGAGACGACTCCGGTGAAGTACTCGTCGACGAGCTCCTGGCCGAGACCGATGGCCTCGAACACCTGAGCGCCGGTGTAGGACGCGACCGTGGAGATGCCCATCTTCGACATCACCTTGAGGACGCCCTTGCCGGCGGCCTTGATGTAGTTGCGCACGGCCTTGCGCGACGGGACGCCCTCGATGAGGCCGTGGCGGATCATGTCCTCGATCGTCTCGAACGCGAGGTACGGGTTGACGGCCGCCGCGCCGAAGCCGATCAGCAGCGCCATGTGGTGCACCTCGCGGGCGTCGCCGGTTTCGACGACGAGGCCGACGCGCGTGCGCGTCTTGTCGCGCACGAGGTGGTGGTGCACCGCCGACGTGAGCAGCAGCGACGGGATCGGCGCCAGCTCCTCGTTCGAGTGGCGGTCCGACAGCACGATGATGTTGGCGCCCTCTTCGATGGCGGCGGAGACCTTGCGGCGCACCTCGTCGAGGGCGCGGCGCAGGCCCTCGCCGCCCTCGGCCACGGGGTACAGGCCGTCGACGGCGTAGGCGCGGAAGCCGTCGACCCCGCCTTCGTGGATGTAGAGCAGCTTCGCCAGCTCGTCGTTGCCGAGGATCGGGAACGGCAACGAGATCTGGTGGCACGACTCGGGCGTGGGGTGGAGCAGGTTGCGCTCCGGGCCGAGCGTGGCGCCGAGCGACGTGACGAGCTCCTCGCGGATGGCGTCGAGCGGCGGGTTGGTGACCTGGGCGAAGAGCTGGCTGAAGTAGTCGAACAGCAGGCGCGGCCGGTCGGACAGCACGGCGATCGGCGTGTCGGTGCCCATGGAGCCGATCGGCTCGGCGCCGGTGCGGGCCATCGGCGCGAGGAGGATCTTCAGCTCCTCGGTGGTGTAGCCGAACAGGCGCTGCTGGGTGACGAGCGACCCGTGCTGGGGCACGAGGTAGTCGCGCGGCGGCAGGTCGTCGAGGTGGACGCGGTGCTCGTGCAGCCACTCCCCATACGGGTGCTCGTCGGCGAGGGTCTGCTTGATCTCCTCGTCGTCGATGATGCGGCCCTGGGCGGTGTCGACCAGGAACATGCGGCCGGGTTGGAGGCGACCCTTCTGCACGACGTCGGCCGGGTCGATGTCCTGGACGCCGACCTCCGACGCCATGATCACGAGGCCGTCCTTGGTGACCCAGTAGCGCGAGGGCCGGAGGCCGTTGCGGTCGAGGACGGCGCCGATCACGGTGCCGTCGGTGAACGCGATCGAGGCCGGCCCGTCCCACGGCTCCATGAGCGTGGAGTGGTACTCGTAGAACGCCCGCTTGTTGTCGGGCATCGACTCGTGGCGCTCCCACGGCTCGGGGATCATCATCAGCACGGCGTGGTGCAGCGGCCGGCCGCCGAGGTGGAGCAGCTCGAGCACCTCGTCGAACGTCGCCGAGTCGCTGTGACCGGGCGTGCAGATGGGGAACATCCGCGTGAGGTCGCCGGGGAAGAGATCGCTCCGGAGCAGCGCCTCGCGCGCGCGCATCCAGTTGCGGTTGCCCTGCACCGTGTTGATCTCGCCGTTGTGGGCGATGTAGCGGTAGGGGTGGGCGAGCGGCCACGACGGGAACGTGTTGGTCGAGAACCGCGAGTGCACGAGGGCGAGGGCCGACTCCATGCGCTCGTCGGTGAGCTCCGGGAAGAACGCCGACAGCTGCGGCGTCGTGAGCATCCCCTTGTAGACGAACGTGCGGCCCGAGAGGCTCGGGAAGTACACATCCGCCTCGAGCTCGGCCCGCTTGCGCAGGATGAACGCCCGGCGCTCGAGGTCCAAGCCGGAGTAGCCACCGACGAACAGCTGCTTGAAGACCGGCTCGACGTCCTTGGCGCCCTTGCCGATCATCGAGTCGTCGACGGGCACGTCGCGCCAGCCGAGCAGGGTCAGGCCCTCGTCGGCGACCAGCTTCTCGATGGCGTCGATGGCGCCCTGGGCGTTGTTCGGCGCCAGGAACGCCATGCCTGCCGCGTAGCTGCCGGCCTCCGGCAGGTCGAAGTCGACGACCGCCCGGAAGAACCGGTCGGGGAGCTGGAGCAGGACGCCGGCGCCGTCGCCGGTGTTCTTCTCGGCCCCGGAGGCGCCCCGGTGCTCGAGGTTGCACAGGGCGCCGATGCCCCGGGCGACGATCTCGTGGCTCTTGCGGCCGTGCATGTCGACGACGAACGAGACGCCACAGGCGTCGTGCTCGAACTCAGGGCGATAGAGGCCCTGCGCGACAGGGAGAGAACGCTGCATGCGTCGTCCTTCCGGGAGTGCTTTCGGAAACGGGGAGCGGTGGCCCCGGGACGACGCTGTCCCGATACCGCAGCGCTCACGTTACCACCGTGTGAACGGGCGCCCCGATGTTTGGCCGGGTGACCGCCGGGGAAGGATGGGCCGGATGGACCTGACGTGGAAGGTGAACGGCGCCTGTCGATGGGTGGAACCCGAGCTGTTCTTCCCGATCTCCGATGCCGACGCCGAGCCGGCGCGAGCGGTCTGCGCCGATTGCGGCGTCCGGGAGCGCTGCCTCGACTACGCCATCGACGTGAAGGACTTCGAAGGGGTCTGGGGCGGCCTCACCGGCTCGGAGCGCCGGGCGCTGCACCGGCGCCGTCGCGCCGTGCCCGCCTGAGCAGCACCAGGGCGGAGGCCCCCACGCCGGCGAGGGCGGCCCCTTCCAGCTGGCCCCAGGCCGTGCGGAAGCAGTCGCCTTCGCCGGTGGCCGCCGAGATGATCGGCGGCTCGACCGTCTTGCCGGCCTGATCGGTGGCGCACGTGCGCGCCACCGCAAGGTTGATGGTGGCGGCGCCCGTGACAACCAGGCCGGCCAAGCCGACGAGGCCCCCGGTGCGGACCAGCCAACGCGACCACTGGGAGACGCCCGCGGCGGCGCCGATCACCGCGACCGGGGCGGCGACGATGATGAAGAGGGCGAGGGGGTAGGCGAGCGTCTCCACGGCGACCGCATGCTAGAGACAGGGCCCGTGGACATGACCGCGACGCTCGATGCGCCGTGCGCCCCGGAGGTCCTGTTCGCCTGGGTGGCCGACCTCGACCGGTACCCGGCGTGGCTCGAGATCGTCCCGCGGGCGACCCCCGACGGGGATGGCGCCTGGCAGGTCGACCTGCGGGGCCGGCTCGGCCCCCTGGCGCGGTCGAAGCGGCTGCGGATGGAACGGGTCGCCCTCGACCCGCCACGCCACGTCCGGTTCGAGCGGGCCGAGCGCGACGGGCGCCACCATGCCGCGTGGACCCTTGAAGCCGACGTCACGGCCATCGCTGCGGGCTCGCGCCTGACGATGCGGCTCCACTACGGCGGCGGCCTGTTCGGCCCCGTCATCGAACGCCTCCTCGCCGACGAGATCGAACGGTCCCGTCAGCGGCTCGTCACGCTCCTTGCTGCGTAGAAAAGCGACCGCAGCGGTCGTTCTTCTACGCCGCGAACGCGGTCCAGCGGCCGGCGCGGCGGTCGAGCACCAGGGGAAGGGCGAAGGTGGCCGAGAGGGACTCGGCGGTGAGGGTGACGTCGATGGGGCCGGCGGCCAGGATGGCCCCGTCGCGGAGGAGCAGGGCGTGGGTGAACGACGGCGGGATCTCCTCCACGTGATGGGTCACCAGCACCATCGCCGGGGTGTCGCCGTCGGTGGCCAGCTGCTCGAGTCCGGCGAGCAGTGACTCGCGGCCGCCGACGTCGAGCCCGGCGTTCGGCTCGTCGAGCAGCACGAGCCCGATGTCGCCCATGAGCGTGCGGGCCACGAGCACCCGCTGGCGCTCGCCGCTCGACAGCGTCCCGAACTCGCGGTCGGCGAGGTGGGCGATGCCGAGCCGGCCGAGGCAGGCCGACGCAGCGGCGCGGTCGGCGTCCTCGTAGGAGTGCCACCACGGCTCCAACGCCGCGAACTTCGCCGTCATGACGACGTCGCGGGCGACGATGTTGGGGCGCAGCATGTCGGAGAGAGCAGCCGCCGCGTAGCCGATCCGCCGGCGCAACGTCCGCACGTCGGTGTGACCGAGCCGCTCGCCGAGGACGTCGACCTCGCCGACGCTCGGGTGCAGCTGCAGTGCGGCGATGCGAACCATCGTGCTCTTGCCCGAGCCGTTCGGCCCGAGCACGACCCAGCGCTCATGGGCGTCGACGCACCAGTCGACCGGACCGAGGATCGTCCGGTCGTCGCGCGTCACGCTGACGCCCGAGAGTCGAAGGGGGGGAGGTGTCAAGGCCGTACAGTCTGCCCGCATCGACATCGCACTCGGATTCGGCGTCATCGCGTTGCTGATCCTGGCGAACGGCTTCTTCGTGGCGGCCGAGCTGGCGCTCGTCGCCGTCGACCGGGATCGCGTCGACGCGCTGGTCGAGCAAGGCTCGCGGCCCGCTCGCCTGGCGTCGCGGGCGATGGGTCGTCTGTCGCTCACGCTGTCGGGCACCCAGCTCGGCGTCACGGTGATCTCCCTCGTCCTCGGCCTGGTCGCCGAGCCGACGGTGGCCAAGCTGCTCCCGCACGGGGTGAGCGACGCGGTGTCGGCCGTCATCGCGTTGCTGCTCGCCACCGTCGTGCAGATGGTGATCGGCGAGCTGCTCCCCAAGGGCATCGCCGTCTCCGAGCCCCTGCGGGTCACCCTCTGGCTCGCCGTGCCGCTGCGGATCTACAGCATCGTGCTGAGCCCGCTCATCCGCGTGCTAAACCGCGCCGCCGACGCCGCCGTGCGCCGTCTCGGGGTCGAGCCGCGCGAGGAGCTGCGCTCGGTGCGCACGATCGACGAGCTCGAGCTGCTGATCGCGTCGTCGGGCGCAGAGGGGACGCTCGATCCGCAGGCGTTCATGTTGCTCACTCGCACCATTCGCTTCGGCCACAAGACGGCGGCCGATGCGCTGGTGTCGCGCGTCGACGTCGCCACGATCGGGCGCGACGCGACGGTGGCCGACGTCGCCGCGCTGTCGATGGAGACCGGCTACTCGCGGTTCCCGATCGTCGGCGACGACGTCGACGACGTGGTCGGTGTCGTGCACGCCAAGGACGTGTTGCGCGTCGCTCCCGATGTGCGGGCCCGCACGTCGGTCGTCGACATCGCCACACCGGCGACGTTCATCCCCGAGGGAAGAGACCTCGAGTCGTTGCTCACCGAGATGCGCGCCGGCGGTGTGCAGATGGCCGTGGTGGTCGACGAGCACGGCGGCATCGCCGGCATCGTCACGCTCGAGGACCTCCTCGAGGAGATCGTCGGGGAGATCGAGGACGAGCACGACGCGCTGTCGATCACGGAGCCCCTGCCGGCCGGCGAGCTGGTCGTCGAAGGCACGTTGCACCTCGACGAGGTACAGGAGGCGACCGGCTTCGAGGTGCCCGAAGGCCCGTACGAGACGCTCGCCGGGTTCTTGCTCGACCGCCTCGGCCGCATCGCCGTCGTCGGCGACCGCGTGCACCACGAAGGCTGGTCGTTCGAGGTGGTCGAGATGGAACGGCGTCGCATCGCCGCCGTGCGGGTGACGCCGCCGTGATCCTCGTCCTCGTCGTCTCGGTGCTGCTGCTCCTGGCCAACGGCTTCTTCGTCGCGGCCGAGTTCTCGTTGATCGCAGCGCGCAAGTCGCAGCTCGAGGCGCGCGCGGCCGAGGGCGACGCGCGCGCCGCATCGGCGGCCAAGTCGGTCGGCGAGCTGTCGTTCATGCTGTCGGCGTCGCAGCTGGGGGTGACGCTGTGCTCGCTCGTGCTCGGCTACCTGGCCGAGCCGACGATGGCGCGCCTCTTGAAGGTGCCGTTCCACGCGGCGGGCCTGTCGGACGCCGCCGCCCACACGGTCGGCTTCGCCGTCGGCTTGGCGATCGTCGTGTTCCTGCACCTGGTGTTCGGCGAGATGGTGCCCAAGTACCTCGCCATGAGCGCACCCGACCGGGCGGCGCTGCTGCTGGCGGTTCCGATGCGCGGGTTCGCCGCGGTCTTCCGTCCCGCGGTGCGCGTGTTGACCGTGACGGCACGGACGTTGCTGCGGATGCTCGGCGTGCAGCCGCGCGACGAGCTGTCCGAAGCACGGACCGGTGACGAGATCGCCAACATGCTCGCCCACTCACGGCGGGAAGGCCTGCTGGAGGAGGTGGAGCACCGGCTCATGACCGGCGCGCTGCGCTTCCCGGTCCGCGAGACCGGCTCGGTGATGGTGCCGTGGTCCGAGGTGGTGCGGGTGCCGAGCAAGGCGACGGCGGAGGAGGTCCGCCAGGTCGCGATCGCGTCCGGTCACTCCCGGATCGTGGTCCATGCGGCGGACTCCGATGCCGCCCTCGGGTTCGTCCACGCCAAGGACCTGCTCGCCATCGTGGCCGGCGCCGAGGATCGGCCGGTGCCGCCGTCGATGATCCGGCGGATGCTGGTCGTGCCGGCCGACCGGACCCTGCAACAGCTGCTCCTCGCCATGCGCCGGGAGCGGATCCACGTGGCGCTCGTGGTCGACGGCGCCGGCCGCACCGCTGGGGTGGTGACCCTCGAGGACGTCCTCGAAGCGCTGGTCGGCGACATCCGGGACGAGCACGACTCCCGTTTGGCCTAGTTTCCTGCGCTGTGCGCGCCGTGACCGCGGTCGTGGTCGTGACCGCCGTGCTCGGCCTCGGTTCGCCCGCCGCGCAGGCCGCCCCGTCCGACGTCGACCGGGCGCGGGCCCGGGCCAACGCGGCAGCGGCCGGATTGGCGAAGGCGGAGACGCAGCTCTCGATCGTGGAGCGCGACCTGGCGGCGCTGGAGGCCAAGCGGAAGGACAACCTGGCGCGGCTGGTGTCGCTGCAGTCGGGCCTGCGCGACGTCGCCATCGCCGAGTTCATGCGCGGTGCCCACGCCGTGGCGCCGTTCGGCGTCGACCCTGCGGACGCGTCGGCCACGGCGCGGGCCCGCGTCCTGCGCGGGATCGTGGCGTCGGGGTCCGCGGACGCGGTCGACGCCTACCGGGCCGCGGCCGAGGATCTGGCGGTCCAGGAGGCCCGGCTGGCGTCGTTGCGGAAGTCGGCCGGGGCGGCCTTGGCGACCTACCGCAAGCAGGAAGCAGTGGTCGAAGCCGAGCTGCGCCACCTCGTCGCGCTCGACAAGGCGCGGCGGGCCACGGCGTCGGTCTCAACCAAGCGGACGACGGCGCGGGTGCTCGGCAGCGGGAGCTGGATCTGCCCGGTGCAGGGGCCGCGCGCCTTCAGCGACGACTTCGGCCAGCCTCGTTCCGGAGGTCGCAAGCACCAGGGCAACGACATCCTGGCGCCGCGAGGGACGCCGGTCGTGGCGCCCGTCGCCGGCTCGGCCCAGCAGCACGACAACGGGCTCGGCGGCCACGCCTTCTACCTGCACGGCGTCGACGGCGTCACCTACTACGGCGCCCACCTCGATTCCTACACGAGCAACTACGGCAACGTGCCGGCGGGCACCGTGCTCGGCTACGTCGGCAACACCGGCGACGCGCGCAACGGCCCCACCCACCTCCACTTCGAGGTCCACCCGGGCGGCGGCGCCGCCATCGACCCCTACCCCACCCTCAAGCAGTACTGCTGAACCGAGGTGGGTCAGGCGCCCGTCGCGTGGTAGCCGCCGTCGACGTGGATGACCTCGCCGGTGGTGGCGGGCATCCAGTCCGACAGGAGGGCGACGGTGGTGCGGGCCACCGGCTCGGCGTCGGAGACGTCCCACCCGAGCGGGGCACGGTCGCTCCACACGTCCTCGAACTTCGCGAAGCCGGGGATCGACTTGGCGGCGATGGAACGGATCGGACCGGCGGCGATCTGGTTGACGCGGATCCCCTGGGCACCGAGGTCGCGGGCGAGGTAGCGCGACGCCGACTCGAGCGCCGCCTTCATCACGCCCATCCAGTCGTACGCCGGCCACGCGACGGTCGCGTCGAACGTGAAGCCGACGATGGAGCCGCCGTCGGTCATCAGCGGCAGGACCGCTTCGGCGAGCGACTTGAGCGAATAGGCCGAGATGCGCATCGCCACCGCGACGTCGTCCCACCCTGCCGCGAACATGCCCTGGCCGAGGCAGGCCTCGGGCGCGAAGCCGATCGAGTGCACCGCCCCGTCGACCCGGTCCCACCCGAGCTCGCGGAGCGCGCTGGCGAGGCCGTCGATGTGGGCCTGGTCGGTGACGTCGAGCTCGAGCACCGGCGGCTCGGTGGTCAGCTTGCGCGCCGTGCGCTTGGTGAGGCTCAAGCCTCTCCCGGCGCCGGTGAGCACGATCTCGGCCCCTTGCTCCTGCGCGGCACGCGCCACTGAGTAGGCGATGGAGGCGTCGTTCAGTACGCCCGTGACCACGATCCGCTTGCCGTCGAGCAGTCCCATTGGCCCGGACGTTAGCGACCACCCGGTACCGTGCATGCGTGCGCATCGGGATTCTCGGGGGTACCGGTCCGGCCGGGCGTTCGCTCGCCGCCCGGCTGGCCGACGTGGGTTACGACGTGGTGATGGGCTCTCGGTCCCGGTACCGGGCCATGGAGGTCCGTGACGAGCTCGTGGGCAAGTGGCCGACGCGTGGCCTCGAGATCGGCGCCGGTGACAACCAGGACGCCGCCGACGCCGACGTCGTGGTGGTCGCCACCCCGTGGGACGGCGCCACCGAGACGGCCCTGTCGGTCGCCGGCAAGCTCCGGGGCAAGGTCCTCATCTCGATGGCGAACGCGCTCGCCCGGGTGGCCGGCGAGTTCCAGCCCCTCGTGCCACCCCGCGGCTCGGTGGCGGCGAGCCTGCAGGCGGCGCTGCCCGACTCGATGGTCGCGGCGGCCATGCACCACCTGCCCGCCAAGGAGCTGGGCATGCTCGACCACGAGATCATCTCCGACGTCCTCATCTGCTCCGACCACCTGCAGGCCACCGAGTGCACCGCCGAGATCGTCGGTCGCATCCCCGGGCTCCGGCCGCTCGATGCGGGTGGCCTCTCGAACGCCACGCCGATCGAGGCGTTCACGGCCGTCATGCTGCAGCTGAACGTGCGCTACAAGACGCGCGTGGCGATCAAGTTCACCGGCATCGACGAGTAGGAACGCATGCGGCTCTACGACACTGCGAAGCAGGACGTCGTCCCGTTCGAGGTCGGTCCGCTCGTCACCATGTACACGTGCGGCATCACGCCGTACGACTCGACCCACATGGGCCATGCCGCCACCTACGTCGTGTACGACGTGCTGCAGCGACGCCTGGTCGACGAGGGTCACGAGGTGCGGTGCGTCCGCAACATCACCGACGTCGACGACCCGCTGCTCGAGAAGGCGAAGGAGCTCGGGGTCCACTACCTCGATCTGGCGGCGGCGGAGACGGCACGCTTCAACGGCGACATGAAGGCGCTCAACGTGCTGCCGTGCTTCAGCGAGCCGCGCGCCACGTCCGCCATCGCCGACATCCGGGGCTTCATCGGGATGGTCCTCGACCGCGGCCACGCGTACACCGCCGGCGGCGCCGTGTACTTCGACGTGTCGACGTTCCCGCGCTTCGGACAGGTCAGCCACTACGACGAGTCGACGATGCTGGCCTACGCGGCCGAGCGGGGTGGCAACGTCGACGATCCGAACAAGCGCAACGCCCTCGACTTCGTGCTGTGGCAGCCGTCGGCCGACGGTGAGCCCACGTGGGAGTCGCTGTGGGGAGCGGGCCGTCCCGGTTGGCACATCGAGTGCTCGGCGCTCGCGCTGCGCGAGCTCGGCACCACGATCGACCTGCACGGCGGCGGCAGCGACCTGATCTTCCCGCACCACGAGTGCGAGGCGGCGCAGTCCGAGTCGGCCACCGGCGAGCGGTTCGTGCGCCACTGGGTGCACACCCCGATGGTCCGCCTCGGCGGCATCAAGATGTCGAAGTCGCTCGGCAACCTCGTGTTCATCAGCGACCTGCTGAAGGACTGGGAGGCACCGGCGATCCGGCTCGCCATCCTCGACCACAGCTACCGCGTCGACTGGGACTGGACCGACGACCTCATGGTCGCGGCGAGCGCCAAGGTCGACGCGTGGCGAGCCGCCGGCCCGGGCGACGGCGCCCTCGCGGAGGTGCGTCGGGCGATCGACGACGATCTCGACACCCGCACGGCGATCGCCGCGATCGACGACGCCGCGGGGGCCGGCAAGGGCGTGAGCAGGGCGGCAATGCTGCTGGGCATCGCACTCTGACGCCCTACGATCGATCCTCTATGTCGCAGATCACGGTCCGGCTTCCCGACGGCTCCGAGCGCTCGGTGCCCGAGGGCTCGACGGCCGCCGACCTGGCCGCGTCGATCGGCTCCCGCCTCGCCAAGGCCGCCGTCATCGCCGAGATCGACGGTGTCGAGCGCGACCTGGCGGCGCCCCTCGCCGACGGTTCGACGGTGGCGATCATCACCGACACGTCCGACCGCGGCCTCTACACGATCCGGCACTCGACGGCCCACGTGCTGGCCCAAGCGGTGCTCGACCTGTTCCCCGGCGCCACGTTCGCCATCGGCCCACCCATCCAGGACGGCTTCTACTACGACTTCCAGCTGCCCGACGGCGGCACGTTCACGCCCGACGATCTCGAGCAGATCGACGCGCGGATGCGCGAGATCATCGCCGAGAAGCAGCCGTTCATCCGCGACGACATCCCGAACGATCGGGCGCGGGAGATCTTCAAGGACCACCCCTTCAAGCTCGAGATCATCGAGGGCGAGGCCGAGGACCCGATGTCGGTCACCGAGCCGGGCTACTCGCGGACCTACGAGAACCCGCCGCGCTTCATCGACCTGTGTCGCGGCCCGCACGTGCCGAGCACCGGCACGCACCTCGGGCACTTCAAGCTCATGCGCATCGCCGGCGCCTATTGGCGCGGCGACGAGAAGCGCCCGATGCTCCAGCGCATCTACGGCACCGCGTGGGCGTCGAAGAAGGACCTCGAGGACTACCTGCACCGGCTCGAGGAGGCCGAGAAGCGCGATCACCGTCGCCTCGGCATCGAGCTCGACCTGTTCTCGTTCCCGGACGAGATCGGCTCCGGCCTCGCGGTGTTCCATCCCAAGGGTGGCCTCGTACGCCGCCTGATGGAGGACTACTCGCGCCAGCGGCACGAGCAAGCGGGCTACGAGTTCGTGTACTCGCCCCACATCACCAAGGAGCACCTCTTCCAGATCTCCGGACACCTGGACTGGTTCGCCGAGGGGATGTACCCGCCGATGGAGCTCGACGGCGGCACGAACTACTACCTCAAGCCGATGAACTGCCCGTTCCACATCCTGATCTACAAGAGCCGGCAGCGCTCGTACCGCGAGCTGCCGCTGCCGCTCTTCGAGTTCGGGATGGTGTACCGGTACGAGAAGTCGGGCGTGGTGCACGGCCTCACGCGCGTGCGCGGCCTCACGCAGGACGACGCCCACATCTTCTGCACCAAGGAGCAGATGTCGGAGCAGCTGCACACGCTGCTCACGTTCGTGCTCGACCTGCTGCGCGACTTCGGTCTCAACGACTTCTACCTCGAGCTGTCGACCAAGCCGGAGGGCAAGGCCGTCGGCACCGACGAGGAGTGGGAGGAGGCGACCGAGGCGCTCCGCCAGGTCGCCCAGCAGTTCGGCCTCGACCTCGTGATGGACGAAGGCGGCGGCGCGTTCTACGGGCCGAAGATCTCCGTGCAGGCGCGTGATGCCATCGGTCGCACGTGGCAGCTGTCGACGATCCAGGTCGACTTCCAGCTGCCGCAACGGTTCGAGATGGAGTACGTGGGGGCCGACAACGCACGCCACCGGCCGATCATGATCCACCGCGCGCTGTTCGGGTC
>Ga0070671_100003150_pt1 | contig 12860 bp, 7 predicted proteins | sample KBSS73metaG_FD_65341 | JGI IMG/M metagenome (GOLD analysis project Ga0070671, IMG submission 65341) | Switchgrass rhizosphere microbial communities from Kellogg Biological Station, Michigan, USA - KBS S7-3 metaG | ecosystem: Host-associated > Plants > Roots > Rhizosphere > Soil ...
TCCGTCGGCGTCCGCGCTGGTTGTATCCAGGCCGAACAGCTCGCGGACCGCGTCGAGGCGGAGGAGCCCGTCGGGAGAGTCGGCGTCGATCATGCGGATCTGCGTCGTGGGGCGGTGGAGGAGCTTGTTCACGATCGAGCGGGTGAGCGCCTCCACGGCGCTCCGGTCGGCGGGATTCATCTGGCGCAGTCGCGCCTCGACCTCGCGCGCGCGGATGGATTCGAACCGCTCGCGCAGCTCCTTGACGACGGGCGTCACCTGGAGGCCCCGCATCCACAGGTAGAAATGCTCGATCTCCTCTTCGACGATCGCTTCCACGCGGGGCACCTCGCGGCGGCGGCGCGCGAGGTTCTGGTCGACGATCGTCTGGAGCGATTCCAGGGAATAGAGGAAGACGTTGTCCAGACGCGACACCGTCGGAGCCACGTTGCGCGGGACGCCGAGGTCGGCGAAAACGAGGGAGCTCCCGTTGCGCTCGCGCACGACGCGCCGGACCATCTCCTCGTCGAAGACCGGATGTCCCGAGGCGACGGCGGTCACGACGACGTCCGCGCGGCGCAGCAGGGACTCCAGGTCCCGAAGGTCCGCCGCCAGGGCGCCGCCGCCGATCTCGACCGCGACCGCCTCGGCGCGCGCGCGCGTCCTGTTGGCGATGACGATCTCCGCGGGCCTCTCGCCGGCGAAGTGCTGCGCGGCGAGCCGTCCGAACTCCCCGGCGCCCACCACCAGCACGTGCTTGTCGGCGAGATCGCTGAAGATCTTCTTCGTGAGCGTGACGGCGGCCGACGTGAAGGACACGGCGCCCGCCCCGATCTCCGTCTCCGCGCGCGCCCTCTTGCCGGCGCGCAGCGCCGTCTCGAGCAGTCGGCTCAAAAAGACGCCCGCGGATCCCCCCTGGCAGGCGAGGCTGTAGGCGTCCTTCACCTGGCCCAGGATCTGGACCTCGCCGACCACGACCGAATCGAGCCCCGTCGCGACCCGCAGCAGGTGACGCGCTGTGTCCCGGTCGCGGTATGCGTAGGCGTACGGCCCGGATCCGAGCAGGTCGCTCCCCTTCAGGCGGGAGACCATCTCGTGCACGTACAGCTCGGCCCTCGGGACGTCGGCGGTGAGGGAGTAGAACTCGGTGCGGTGGCAGGTCGAAAGGATCATCGTCTCGGCCAGGACCTTCTCGTGCCGCGCGAGCCGCAGCGCCTCGAGCACCTGGTCCGGCGCGAAGGCGAGGCTCTCCCGCAGCTCGAGGGGAGCCGTCCTGTGACTGCATCCGACGACGAGGAGCTCCGTGCCCATCCTCAGGCGAACCCGTGGAAGGACGGAAGCCAGAACCTCGCGGCCATCACCGAGAGCACGATCAGCGCGAAGCCGACGAGGGAGAGCCAGATCGTGCGCCGTCCGGTCCAGCCCAGGCCGTAATGCAGGGCGATCCCGGTCCCGTACACGATCCAGATGAACCCCGTCATGATGAACTTCGGGTCCTGCCAGAACCCGGGGAAACGCTGGGACGCCCACAGCGCCCCGCAGGCGATCGTGACCGTCAGGAAGACCTGCCCCGCGACCGCGGCCCGCAGGCTCATCATCGCGAGAACGTCCAGCGAGGGGAGCCTCTGGTAGACGAGCCCGAAGCGGCTGTTCTTGAGATCGCGGTAGAGCAGCAGGTAGAGCAGCCCATAGATCGCCGAGACCGCGAAGGCCGTGTACCCCAGAACCGCCGAGAGCGTGTGGACCGAGAACAAGGGGCTTCGCAGGATGGGGGGGAAGCTCGCCGTATTGGAGATGAAGGCGGAGGAAAGAGTCTGGAAGACGAAGCTGAACGCCAGGAGGAACATCCCCGTCTTGTGGGAACGGGTGTGCAGCTCGACGTAGAGGTAGACCACCGCGACGGCGAACGCGACCGTGGTCATCACCTCGTAGAGGGAGGCGAGCGGGATGTGCTCGTAGCGGCTCGTCCGCAGGGCCAGATAGAGCGCGTGCAGGGCCACCGTGCCCGCGAGGATCGGGCGGGCGGCGCGCATCACCATCGGGTCTTCCCGGAAGAAGTCCACCGCGTAGGCGAGCGCCGCGATGCCGTAGAGCATCGGCAGCAGGGTGTTGATGAGGCTCAGCATCGCGTGCAAGGAAGACCCTCGTACCTTATGGAGTCCCCGCCGCCGTGGCGCGGACCAGGGGGGAATATCCGAACAGCCATCTTAGCGTCCTCCCGCCGGGCGCCTCAAACAACCGGCGGGAGCGCCGTCCCCCGCAATGGGCGCTGTGCAGCATCGATGCCCACGGGCACGGCGCGCCGTCTGCGGGCCCTCCCCTCAGAAAAGCCTTTGAAGACGCCCCGAAGTCCAGACATACGCCGCACGGGAGCCGTCCGCCAGGGGCGCGACGCGCGCAAGAATAGCGCCGTCCGCTTCGAAGGTGAGACTTCCTGGGCCGGAGGCCACGGTCGTCGCTCCGGCGGCTCCGGTCGTCCCCCCGGAGGGCCCGAGGCCGGCGGGCCGGACACCGTTGAAGTGCCAGAAGAGTCCCTTGGGGATGCGCAGCCGGACCTCGGCCGCGGGCGGCGGCGGGCGGATCGCGCCCGCGGGGGGGCCGTCGAGCCCGTCGTCCGCCGCCGTCGGATAGGAGACGTACGTGACCGCCTTCACGGTGACGGGACGGCCGTGCGAGAGCGCGAGCGCGGGGAGGAAATCGTCGTACACGTAGACGGCCCCGCCGCGGACCCGGAAGGGCATGTTGACGACGTCGATCTCGCGGATCCCCGGCTGTCCGCTGGCCTCGACCAGCCCCGCGACGAGGTGATCGCTCGCGATCGCCGCCTGGCGCCAGTACGACCACTGCAGTCCGAGCGCGACGAGCCAGCCCGCGGCGAGAATCGCCGCGATCGCCCGCGCCGCCCTTCCGCGGATCGCCAGGAGCAGCGATACCAAGGCGGTCCCGGAGGCGGCCGCCGCCAGATAGAGGTAGCGCTCCTGGAACCCGACGACCGCGGGGGCGATCGCGACGCAGAAGACCACCGCCGCGACGCCCGCCACGCCGGGCACGCGGCCCGCGCGGCGCCGCGCGAGGAGCGCCAGCCCGCCGATCGCGCACGCCGCGAGGACGGCCCACAGGATCGCGTGCGCGCCGAGGATCTCCACGTCCGCGGGAAGGACGGCTCCGGTGACGTAGCCGGGGATGCGCTTCATCCAGTCGATCGCGCGCCCCTGATCGAGCGCGCGCGGATGTCCCGACAGGGCCCAGGGGCGCAGCGCCGCGAAGTGCAGGACGGCGACGCCGACCATGGGGAGGAACCCGGAGAGCGCCTCGCGCGGGAACGGACGGTGGCGCCGGTCGAGCCCCCCGATCGCCACGAGGATGAAGGGGAGGACGACGGCCGACTCCTTGGAAAGGAGCGCCGCCTCGAAGAGCGCGAGCGCGACGAGCGGAAGCCCACGGCCATCCTCGCGCCATCGGTCGTAGGCCAGGATCGCGAGGAGCGTGAGGCACGCATAGAGCGGATCCCCGCGCACCGCGACCCAGGCGGCGTTCTCGACGTGCCAGGGATGGATCGCGAAGAGCAGTCCCGCCGCCCCCGCGAGGAGGGGATCGCGCGTGTAGCGGCGCACGACCAGGACGACGAGCGCCGCCGACGCGGCGATGAGCGCGAGGCTCGTCAGGTGGAAGAGGGCGGGGGAGAGCCCCCAGAGGCGGCGGTCGAGCCAGAACGTCGCGACGTAGAGGGGACGGAAATAGCCGAGCGCCGAGGCCTGCGGCACCGGGGCCGCGACCTGCGCCGCGAGGATCCAATCGTCCGCGAGGAACGGGAACCACAGCCCGGGGAGCCCCGCCGCCGCGGCGGCGAGGGCGGCGATCGCCGGGCCCCGGCGCGCGAGCAGTCTGCCGGCCTTCCCGATGGGATCTCTCTCGATGCGTGCGCCTCCGGCGGCATCGTGTCGTTGCCGCCTCGTGTCATTCTATGTCGCGCGATGTCGCGGCGACGTGGCGGAGAGAGGATCATGAAGGATGCCGGGACGGGGCCGTCCCCGGGAAAGTCGCGCCGCCGCCGGATCTTCCGGCGGCTGATTCTCTTGGCTCTCCTCGTCCTCGCGCTGATCACGCTCCCCATGGCCATCCCCGGAGTCGCCGATCGTCTCGTCCTCTTCCCCTCGACGGATCCCGCCGACGCGATGGGCGCCTCGCGCTCCACGATCCCCTTCGAGGGAGGATCGCTCGAGGTCTGGATCGCGCGCTCGCCGGGGGCGGCGCGCACGGGGGACGCCGCGCTCTTTGTCCTGAGCTTCGAGGGAAACGCGAGCCGCGCGGAGTGGTCCGCCGCGCCCGACGCGGACTTCTGGGGCGATCGCCCGGTCGAGGTGTGGTCGGTGAACTATCCCGGCTACGGCGGGAGCACCGGGCCCGCGCGCCTGAAGCGCCTTCCCGGGGCCGCCCTCGCCGCGTACGAGGCGCTCGCGCGCCGGGCGGCGGGACGCCCCATCGTGGTCAACGGGTCGAGCATCGGCAGCACGCTCGCGCTCTACGTCGCGACGCAGCGCCCGGTGGCGGGGGCGCTCCTGCGCAATCCGCCGCCGCTGCAGGACCTCATCCTCATGCCGCGCTTCGGATGGTGGAACCTCTGGATCGGCGCCTGGATCGTCTCGGGAAGGGTCCCCCGCGAGATGAACAGCCTGATCAACGCGCCGCGCGCCACGGTCCCCGCCGCCTTCGTGCTCTCGACCGCGGACGAGGTCGTGCCGCCTTCCTACCAGGCGCGCGTCGTCGACGCGTACGCGGGCGAGAAGGCGCGCTTCCCGCTGAACGGCGCGCGACACGACGCGGCCTTCGACGGATCGCATCGCGCCGAGCTCCAGGCCGCGTGCGCCTGGCTCTGGGAAAGGTGCGCAAGGTAGCCGACGGGCTTCTCCCGTGAGGGTCTTGGAATCTACGGCACCGCGCCGCAGCTGTTGACGGCGTCGATCGAGTACCAGTACGAAGAGCCGTTGCCCAGGACGGGGTCCAGGTACGTGTGCGCGAAGGGCGTCGCGATCGTCTGCGGGGTGCACGAGGAGGTCGCCGTGCAACGGCGCACGTTGTAGCTGGACGCGCCCTGCGCCTGGTTCCAGGCGAGCGCGGCATTCGCTCCACTCTTGGTGATCCGCAGCGAGTCGCCGGTGCTCTCGGCGGGCGGCTCGATCCCGAGCGGCTGCGCGCTGGTGAGAACGCCCCCGGGGGGAGCGCCTAGATAGTCGATGAGAGCGATCCCCGGCGAGGCGATGTCGGAGGCGGGAACAGCCATCTGCACCTGCGTGGGGGAAAGGAAGGTGGTCGGCCGCTGCGCGCCGCCGAAGCGTCCGTTCCCCGAGGGCAGGAATCCGGTCCCTGTGATGGTCACGTTGAATCCGGGCCCGCCGGCGCAGGCGGCATGCGTGGAGAGCGCCGTGAGCGTGGGATCGGCACACGCCGCGAAGGCCGGCGCCCGCATGAACCAGGGGTCGATGCTGTTGACGCTGTTCGGTCCCGTACCGCGCGCGGCATACGCCCCGTAGAACGTGCAGCCGGCGGCACGGACCTGCAGGTAGTCCCCGAAGATGCGCTGGTTCGAGGCGCCGTTGTTGGTGAAAGGCGAGGTGAACGTCGTGAGCGTGGTCGTCTTCGCGATCGTCACCCCGCCGTCGTTGGTCTGGATGAAGCGGTACGTGAAGTTCGTCCCGTCGTAGCTCAGGAAGAGGACCCCGATCTCGCCGTTCGAGAGGACCGCGACGCCAGGGAGGTAGGAGCTGGTCGCGGGGGAGATCTGGTGCGGGGTGCCGATGGTCAGGTTGCCGCTGCTGTACGTCGCCGAGACGAGGAAGAGCCGGTCCGCGGTCGTGGCCGTCGCGCGGGTTCCATACACGAGCCACGCGACGCCGGTGGCCGGGTCCACGGTGATGGCGGTGATGCCGCCGAGGAGCGCGTTCACACCGCCGACCTTCGAGCCGTTCCCCTGGAACGACAGACCCGACGCGACGATCTTCGCCCCCGAGAGGTGATTGCTGTTGCCGACGTGCCAGGTCGCCCCGCCGTCCGTGGAGACGGAGAGCAGATAGGTGATCGATCGGACTGTGGCCGTCTGGTTGAACCCCCACCTCTGGAAGAGGTCGAAGACGATGCCGTTCGGCCCGACCGCGATCCGGTGGCCGGGATTCATGCCGTCGCCCGCGGCCTGGCCGTCGGCGTTGACGGCGGCGTCGGTGTCGAAGTCGAGCGGGCTCGAGGCATGCGAGGAGGCGCTGCGCATCTCCTCGAACGAGAAGCTGCCGTCGAAGTTGTCGTAGGCGACGCTGACGCTCGTCTTCGTCGGATCGCTAATGAGCGGCCCACCCGCGATCCAGGGCTGGTCGACGAAGGCGAGACCCGGCTGCGAGGTCGGCTGGGCGGAGCCGAAGCCGTCCACGTTGTAGCTCCACGATGCGGGATTGACCGGGTCGGTCGCCTGCCCGGAATAGACCGTCTGGGGGCTGCCGTTGACTCCGTAATGGAGGAACGTGGCCGAGAGGATTCCGTCGCGGCCCCAGTCGAGCGTTTGATCGCAGGGGCAGTTGATGTTCGTGAAGGCTCCCGGGGGGAGGGGAACGGAGGCGGTGTAGGTCCACGTGTTGCCGGCGTCGCTCGAGTAGAAGAGCGTGCTGTTCCCGCCGCCCCCCCAGTTGCTCCCCGAGAACGAGGTCAGCACGATACGGCTCTGGTCGAGCGGGTTGTAAGTGATCGACGGCTCGTTGCCGAGGTCCGCGAAGCCGATGTCCAGGCCCGCGGACAGGAGGACGTCGTTGATGAAGATCCCGTTGACGGTGCTCGACGAGGTCGCGGCCAGGTGGAGCGCGTTGGGCGCTCCGAGGGCGGGCGGCTGGACGTGCAGCGTCGGGCGGCTCGCGTCCGGATCCCCGTTGAAAGCCGGCTGCTGCGCGCGCGCCGGACGCGTCGCGGCGGCGAAGGCGCCGATCAGCCACGCCGTCAGCCCCAGGACTCGACCCCATCCTCCGATCTTCCTCATCTCGCCCTCCAGTGCGGCGGCTGTCCGCCGAATGTCTTCGCGGAGCGCCTCGGCCCGCTACTGGCAGGCAGAGGTGGCGCGATCGCGCAGATCCGACGTCGTTTCGTAGCGTCCCTTCCCGCACGCATTGTCGCCGCGTACGAGGAAGAAGAGGCCGTGTCCGGGCTGGGGCGCCGCGGTGGTGTCGGCCGCGCTCGTCGCGGCTCCGTCGTTGACGAGGCACGCATCGCTCGGACCGCCGGACCCCAGCAGGGCCACCTCGTCGAGACGGCCGGCGACGACGTCGTAGCGGATCCCCGCGCCCGTCGCGGGCGCGAGCGGCGACCACGCGAGCCCCGTCGGCGAGGTCCAGTGCAGTCCCGAGACCTCCGGGGGCGGCGCGTAGGTCGCGGGGTCGGCCGGTTCGCAGTCGCACAGGTCCGAGCGGCCGTCCCCGTCCCCGTCGGGCGCGTTTGCGCAGGGGACCACGGCGACGAGCCGCGGCGGCTGCGCGTCCTCCCTGCTGTGGTAGCTGAGCTGGCCGTTGACCGTCGTCGTGAGCGCGAAGCTCAAGAGTCCGTCGGCGTCGGCGTTCACCGCGTTCGTGACGCGGGCGGAGATCGTGCCGTCGCGGCTGGACTGCGGCATCTCCTGGAGCGCCGCGCCGATCGCGGGAGCGGCGGCGTACGTGACGGAGGTCTCGCTCCAGGCCGTGTCCGCGACGATCGAGACGCGGCCGCCGCCGCCGTCCAGGACGCGCGCGCTGAGCTTGGTGAGCAGGTAGGGCCGCGGGACGGCGTGGACGTCGAAGCCGAGGTAGTCGTTGACGACCGACGCGCCTCCCTGCTCGAGCAGCGTCGTCGCCGATCCGAAGTTCGTCCCCGGGCTCGCCTGCGCGACGTGCGCGTCCTTCGTCGCGTCGAGAGCCACGAGGGCGGCGTCCGTGCGCTGCGCGGGCCACCAGGAAGCGGCGGTCGGCTCGGCGGCGAAGAAGCGGGCGAGCAGGCCGGCGACCTTCTGCTCGCCGGACGGGCTCGGATGCGTGTGGTCCGATTCCAGGTCGGAGACGGCCCAGGTGAGGCCGTCCGAGCGCGGGGTCGGCCCGTTCGCCCACAGATACGGCCCCCAGAGAAGCAGCGGCGCGCGCACCGGCCCGGCGAGCTGGCCGTAGTTGAGCCCGGTATCGCCGCCGATCTGGTCCTCGATGAGCCATTTCACGGAGAAGCCGCCCTCGTAGGCCTGCGGCTCGGGGTTGAGCGATCCGGGGGCGGCGTAGCCTCCGTAGATGCGGCTCGACAGGTAGCAGATCCGCAGGTTGGGGAACTTGTCGTGGAGGTTGTTCACGACCACCTCCAGCTCGTCGCGCAGCGTCTGCGCGTGGATAGGGAAGTTGTCGGGCGGCACCGCGTCCGCTTCCTTGAGCCAGGCGACCTGGACTTGCGCCGCGGAAACGCCCATCGCGGTGAGGCGCTGGTTCATGGTGGTCCAGTAGGGGGCGGCGGGGTTCGCGATCGTCGCGGCGGTCTGCCCGCCGAAGGCCGTGTCCACGATGACGAGCCGCGCGTTGCGGTTCCTGTCCGCGTCGGCGTTGCGCTCGAAGGCGCCGAACTCGTGGGTCGTGTTGGACATCCCCACGGCGATCATCCCGATCAAGCCCTGCGGGTCGGGCGCGCCGGAGGCGCCTCGCGGGACGATCTGGGCGGCCTGCGCGAGCGCCGCGGCCTCGTGGACGGGGGGCGGTGCGCTCCCGCCCCCGGGATAGAGCCCGCCCGGGAACCCCTGGTAGCGCCCGGCGCCGAGGTCGTTGAGCGGGACCAGACCGGCCGTCTGGGCGGATGCGATGGGCGAAAAGGCGAGCAGCCCGAGCGCGGATACCGTCCCGAGAACGAGCAGAAGGCGCTTGCCGGCGGCCCCGGCGCGCGCCGAAGCCCGGCGTGGCGCCTTTCGGGAGAGCCGGGCCCGCCCTTCTGGATGTCGATGACGAAGGTCCCAGTTCATCGGGAAACCCCCTTCCGAAACTCGAAAGATACCCCCAACCTCCCGAAAAGGGGTCCGGAAGTTCTGGCCCCCCGGCGTACCGTGTCCTACAATCCAGGGGCCCATCGAGGAGTGACATCCATGAAGACCGGAACCGCTCTCGTCCTCTCGCTCTTCCTGATCGTGTCGGTCGCCGCGGCGGACACCGCGCCCGCGCCTGCCGCGACCGCCCCGGCGGACCCGGGCTGGCTGGGAGTCAGCCTCGGCTCCTCCGCCGCGGAGCCCGGAATCGGACTGGAGGGGACGCCGGAAGGGGTGAAGGTGGTCGGCATCGCGCACGGGAGCCCCGCGCAGCGGGCGGGCCTGCGCGTCCGCGACATCATCCTCTCCGTGGACGGAAAACCCGTCTCGACGCCGAAGGACGTGATCGCGATCGTCACCTCGCTGTCCCCGGGCGCGTCGCTCGCGCTCAGCGTGTCGCGCAAAGGAGAAGAGCGTCTCGTGACGCCCAGCCTCGCGACGCGCCCCACGGACGCCGCCCTCATGAAGATGTTCGACGGATGGATCGGGGTGGACGCGATCGAGCTGCCGGCGTCCCTGCGCGAGCATTTCGGCGCGCCGGCCGAGGCCGGCGTGATGATCTCGATGGTGAAGGCCGGCAGTCCGGCGGAAGCGGCCGGACTCGACGTCGGCGACGTCGTGTTCGAAGTGGACGGTGAGCCGGTCCGCTCGCTCAACACGCTGCGCAACCTGATCGCATCGAGCGGGATCGACAACCGCGTGGAGATGCGCGTGATGCGCAACGGCGCCGAAGTGGTCCTCGAGCCCCTGGTGGCGTCACGCCCCGAGCGCGTCGACACGGAGTAGCTCCGGGCGTAGATCCGGGGCGTCCCGCCGCCCGCGGCCGCACCCGCGCCTGCGCGCCCGCGCCCGAGCCCGCGTCTCAGGATCCTCGCCGCCCGAGCTCAGGGCTTGCGCGAGGTCTGCTTGTCGATCCACTCCTCGAGACTCGATTCGAGCTGCGCGAGGCGCTTTCGCGCCGCCGCGAGATCGTTCTGCGTCTGGACCTTGCGGTCCTCGAGCCTGACGAGCTGCTCTTCCAGGTCCTTGACCTGGCTCTGGAACAGCTTCCGCATCGCCCGGGACTGGGGCGCGTTCGATTCGCCGGCAGTCTCCTCGGGCTCGTCGATCGTCTCGAGCTGCGTCTTCAGCTGGAGGAGGCTGCTGCGGACGCTCTCCTCCTGCGTGTCGATGTCGTGGATCTCCGACTCGAGCGTCTCGGTCTTCCTGTACCGGATGTTGAGAACGGCCACCAGCACCTGGAGGCGCTCCGTCTCCCGGCCTTCGGCGCGGTCCTTCACGTCCTGCTCGAGGACCTGAACGAGCCGCTCCACGGCGGAGACGAGCTTCGAAAGGTCCGCCGGCGGCTCGGCCGCCGCGGCCTGAGCGCGCGCCGGAAGGATCGCCGCCGCGATCAGAAAGGCCGAAAAAAGGACGAGACGGTTCGCTCGGAAGGACGGCACGCCGTCAATCTACAACAACCGCGGGCGACGGAAGCCACCGGAGGCCCGGAAAGGACACGAGCATCGGCGTCGATTCCGGCTGATAATAAGGCCCCGGTCCTGCATGCGCCGATCCCGTAGGCATCTCTTACTCCTTGCCCTTCTCGTCCCGCTCGCCGCGGCGTCGCCCTCGCGCGCCTGGGGAGCGCACGGCGAAGAGCCCGTGGACGACCCCGAAGAACGCGCCGCGTGGGAGCTCGCCGTCCGCGCGTATCCGTACGAGACGCCCCCCGCGGGCGCGCCGGCCGCGGCCGCGGCAGAGTACGTGCGCCGGCGCGCGGCCCTGCGCGCCGCCCGCGCGCGGCGCGAGGCGGCGCTCGGCGAGGGCCCGTCCACCACGACGACCATCCTCGCGTCGGGCGCACCCCTCGCTCCGGAAGCGCTCGCGGCGGGGCCCTGGAGCGAGATCGGCCCCGCTCCGATCCACGATGACAATCCGCAGCCGCTGGTCGGCTACGGCCGCACGGCGGGACGGATCAGCACGGTCGCCATCGACCCCGGCAACGCCGACGTCATCCTGATCGGCGCCTCGCGCGGCGGGATCTGGCGCAGCGAGGACGCGGGCGCGAGCTGGACGCCCGTCTCGGACGACCAGTCCACGCTCGTGATGGCCGACGTGCGCTTCGCGCCGTCGGATCCTTCGATCGTCTACGCGGCGACGGGGGACAACGACGCCAGCTACTGGGGCGCGGGGGTCCTCAAGTCGACGGACGGGGGCCGGAGCTGGCATCGCGCCGACGACGGGAGCGCGGCCTCAGGAATCCCCGACGGCACGGTCCTGTCCAAGATCGTCGTCGATCCGCAAAACGCCGCGCACGTCGTCACGGCCGGCTACCGCTACCTGGACCCGAGCGGGCAGACGCTGGCGTCCTCGGTCTTCACGAGCTTCGACGGCGGCGCGACCTGGTCGCGCGCCGCGCTTCCGGGACCGGGAGGCGTCGGGCAGTTCCACAGCCTCGTCATCGAGGAGGGATGTCCGGACCGGCTCTGGAGCGTCGACTTCCTGAACCACACGCTGATCCGCTCGACCGACGGCGGCGCCTCGTGGATGACCGTGGCGGCGAGCGGGCTCCCGCCGTTCCTGTCCAACACGAAGGTCGCCGTGCGCCACGCCTCGTGCGAGGGACCGGCGACGCTCTATGCGTCGGTGAACTCGGGGAACGGGCTCGCGGGATCGGCGGCCTATCCCGGCGTCTACCGCTCGACCGACGACGGCGCGAGCTGGGCGCTCCCCGGCTCCGTGGCCGGACCCTCGGGCGGCTGTCTCTCCCAGTGCCGCTACGACCACGAGCTGTTCCTCGACCCCGTCGATCCGGCCTACGTGTACATGCTCGGACGCGACATCTGGCTCTCCGCCGACGGGGGCGCCACGTGGTCCAACAAGAGCGGCGCCTACGACGACGCCAACGCGTCCCTGCGCGGGCGCATGCACGCCGACCTGCACGACGCCGTCATTCTCGGAGGGGGCGCCGCCGCGTCCCTGTACATCGCGAGCGACGGGGGGCTCTGGCGCTACGAGCCCGCCCTGGACACCTTCACGAACCTGAACGGCAACCTCGCGATCTCGGAGATCGTGGACATCGCCGTCGATCCCGAGAAGCCGAACCGCGCGATCGCGGGCCTTCAGGACAACGGCACGGTCCAGTACCTCGCGTCCAAGCCGTGGAGCGCGCGCGTGTTCGGGGACGGCGCCCGCAGCGGCTTCATGCGGATCGCCGGGGGGGCCGCGGGGCCCGGCCATCCGTTCGACGCCGCCTACTCGGGCGGCGCCGGAAACCTTCTGAGCGCGTCGCTGGACGGCGGCTACACGTGGACGCCCTGGGCGGACAACGCGTCCTTCCCGCGCACGAACGCTCCGATCAACGAGGCGGCCGAGATCTACGCGCCCTGGTTCCCGACCCACGCCGACAACCGGATCTGGCACGGCGCGCGCAGCCTCTGGTACTGCGATTTCCCCGCCGGGTGCGCCGCCGGGACGTGGGTCCGCCATACGGCCAACCTCGCGGATCTCACCGGCAGCACCGACGTCTCGAGGGTCGCGATCGCCAACCCCGCGCCGGGATCGCTCGGTCCCTTCTACGTGGCGAACGCCTTCCCGCGCGCGTTCCTGCAGAGCGACGACGGCACGGTGTGGAACGCCCGCTCGGCGGGACTGCCCGACCGCTACATCTCGGGGATCGTCTTCGACCCGCAGGCCCCGGCGCACGTCTGGGCGACCCTGCAGGGGTTCGGCTCGGGGCACGTGTTCGAGTCCCCCGACGGCGGCCTCACGTGGACCGATCGGAGCGGCAACCTCCCGAACGTGGCCGTGAACGCGATCGTCCTCGATCCGCTCGATGTCGCCTCGA
>Ga0070671_100003156_pt1 | contig 12849 bp, 14 predicted proteins | sample KBSS73metaG_FD_65341 | JGI IMG/M metagenome (GOLD analysis project Ga0070671, IMG submission 65341) | Switchgrass rhizosphere microbial communities from Kellogg Biological Station, Michigan, USA - KBS S7-3 metaG | ecosystem: Host-associated > Plants > Roots > Rhizosphere > Soil ...
CAATGGACTGTTACACGCGCAAGTGCGCCCTGTGTTAGAAGAGCCTTGTATTAGGACGCTAGAGACCGACCTGCCCGGCATAATCATCGGCGTCGAAGTTGCCCAGGGAGCGCTTGATCAAGCCGGCATCGTCCAGGTCCCACTCTTCCCAGCCGCTCACTCTCAGCTGGCGCCGGGTGGTCGCGTGCGTTCCTGTGAACGTCCAGAGATAGATCGCATGATTGCCTGACGCCCGTACCCCGGTCGCAGACGAGGTGCAGGTTCGGGACGTCGGCGTAGAAGCCGGCAGCCATGTCGGCCACTCCGGTCCTGCCCCGCCACGGCTCTCCGCCATTGATGGAGATCGTTCCGTCAGGGCTGAAGAATGCAGCCACCGATCCTGGCTGCCCGCTGTTCCAGGCCTCGGTGTAGCGTGCCGCGATCGAATTGAGGTCTGAAGTCACGGACATCGCGGAACTCCTGCCGGCGAGTGGCAGCATAGCGCAAATGTTCGCAGTGGCGCGAAAGCTGCGGATTAGCGTCTTTGGGTTCCCACGCATTATGCTCGGTACGAAACACGGAGAAATCAGATGGCAAGTCCGCACGAACGAGCATGGTCCGAGGGGCACAAGGCCGCAAAGAACTCAAAGCCGGAGAAATCCTGCCCCTATGGGAGCGGCATGATGCAACAGCATTGGAAGGCGGGATGGGCTGCGGGGCAGGCAGCCAACGATTCGGACAGCGCCCCCTAACTCGGCTAACCAGTCTGGGCGCTGGCCATGTCGGCTTCCGCGATGATCTGCCGAATTGCTTGCTCGAAGACCTCTGCCGGTTGGCCTCCTGAAACGAGATATCGATCGTTGATGACGATTGCCGGCACGCCTGAAATGCCGTTGGCACGCCACGCGCTTTCGGCCCGACGCACCTCGCTTGAGTATCGCTCGGAAGTCAGGACTTCGATTGCGCCAGCTCGGTCGAGCCCGGCCTCGTCCGCTGCGTCCGCGAGCACGCGATGATCGCTAACGTCGAGGCAGTTCGTGAAATAGGCCGTAAACAGCGCGAGCTTGAGCGCCCGCTGGCGCCCCTTCAGGCCGGCCCAGTGCAATAGCCGATGAGCATCGAACGTATTGTAAACCCGGCCGTCGTCCGCCGGCAGCGCGATCGTGAAGCCGAGCTCTGCGGCGCGGTCTCGGATCATGGCCCGGCGTTCCAGCAGCTCAGAGCTGGTCGAACCATATTTTTGCCTGGCGTAGTCAACCAGACGCTGCCCCTCGGCAGGCATCTGCGGATTGAGCTCGAACGGCTGAAAGTGCAGTTCCGCTTCGACGACGCCTCCGAGCCTGCCAAGTGCTCCCTCGAGCGCCTTGAGGCCGATGATGCACCAAGGGCAAACGACATCAGACACGAAGTCGATTTTTATTGGGCTAGCCATTGTTCCGCGCCGTCACCCGATCGTCGTCGCCGAGGGTGGTCGGATCCAGCTTCGCGCGAACTTCTGAAATCTTGTGCACCGGCAGGATCGAGTGCCGCGCATATTCCCGGATGACCTCCTCGTTCGGCGCGCGATAGACGCAGTAAAGGTTGTCATCGGTCGCGTAGCTTTGCAGCCAGTGAATGGACGGAAAGTCTTTGAGCAGCATCGCATAGCCAAGGCGGGAAGTTTGCTTGAGATCGTCGATGCTGAGCTTCGCAACTCCGGGCATGACGCGCTCGACAAGAAACTCCGGCATTTCACCGCTCCTCGGATGCATCGTCCGAGCGGTGCTATATCATAGCTCACGGTCGATCGGCGAAACGCTCAAGACGTCACGGGAATAAATCCCGTGACGCCAGTCCTGTCCGCTACGCGGCAGGCTGGCCGGCTCTCGCGCTCTCTTCGACATAAGCTCACGTCTGCTTCGCAGCGCGCTCCCTTATGCTCGGGCGCTCGATCAGTCGTCCCGCGAAACGCGCTCGATCCGCTCGTGGCGCTCTTGCGCTTCGAGCGTCATCGTCGCGATGGGCCTGGCTTCGAGGCGGCCGAGCGAGATGGGCTCACCGGTCACTTCGCAATAGCCATATTCGCCTTCGTAGAGGCGACGGATGGCGCAATCGATCTTGGCGATCAGCTTGCGCTGACGGTCGCGGGTGCGGAGCTCGATCGACCAGTCGGTCTCGCTAGACGCACGGTCGGCAATGTCGGGCTCACGGAAGCTGTCTACCTGGAGCTGCGCCATGGTTGCGCGCGATTCCTCGACGATGTCTTCCTTCCAGTCCTTCAGCTTGCGGAGGAAGTAGGCGCGGTGGCGCCCACACATGAACTCTTCGTCTTCCGCCGGCAGATAGCCTTGCGGAAGGATGATGCGATCAAAAGGTTCGAAGTCTTCGCCGCCATAAAGGTCGACTAAAGCGGTAGCCATTAACGTCCCTCCCCGCACATGCCCGCGAGTAACCCTCGCGAACGCCCCATACGCCGCCACTGGCTGCGATCCGGGCCACCGGTGCAGCCGGAGGCAAATAAAGGCTGACTTTCCCGGGACTTAATCCAGCAAAGCCCGCCATCCCCAACTGCGCGCTATAAATATGCGCCCAAGCGTTAACAAGCACTGACAGCCAAGCAGTGAAGAAATCGCCAAGCTGTTGCGAAATTGGCGCAATTCTTCCCCGACCCGTTCGCGGTTGCAGCATCGGCGGCGCTCGCTCATAGGCTCCGCACATGCGGATCCTGCTCACCAACGACGACGGCGTGAACGCGCGCGGCCTCAACGTACTCGAGAGAGTCGCGCGCAAGTTCAGCGACGACATCTGGATCGTGGCGCCGGCGGAGGAGCAATCGGGCGCCGGCCACTCGCTGACCCTGACCACGCCGGTGCGACTCCGTAGACATGACGAGCGGCGATTCTCGGTCACCGGCACGCCGACCGACGCCGTGATGCTCGCGCTTGCGCATATCATGAAGGATTCGCCGCCCGACGTGATCCTCTCGGGCATCAACCGGGGCGCGAACCTCGCGGAGGACGTTACCTATTCGGGCACCGTCTCGGCGGCGATGGAAGGAGCGCTCGCGGGCGTGCGCTCGATCGCGCTGAGCCAGGCCTATTCGCGCGAAGGCATGGGCGACACCGTCCCCTTCGCTGCCGCCGAAGCCTGGGCGGAGCGAGTTCTCGGTCCCCTGCTCGATTTCGACACGCCGGCCGGATCGTTGATCAACGTCAACTTCCCGGCGCTGGCACCCGATGCGGTGAAGGGCGTTCGCGTCTGCCGCCAGGGCATTCGCGATTACGGCCGGCTCCGCATCGTCCAGCGCACCGACCCCAGGGGCTATGATTATTACTGGTTCGGGCTTGGACCGATGGTCGAAACGCCCGGCCATTCGACCGACCTCGAAGCGGTGGCGGACGGCTATGTCGCGGTCAGCCCCCTGCACCTCGACCTGACGCACGACGCGTCGCTGGCGGCCCTCGGCGAGCGGTTCGGCGATCCGGCCTAAAGCGCGCTGACCGCGGGCATGGTCGCTCGCGGTGCCCCAGCGCCGGGGGCCGAGCGTATGGCGTCGAGCCAGCTCTGGAACATCAGGACGGTCCACAGCTTGGACGAATTCGCCTGTCCCTTGAGCTGGCCTTTCCAGGCTTCGGAGATGGAGCCGGCATTGAAGAAGCCTTCCGATGCCAGACGGCGAGGATCGAGCAAATTTGCCGCCCAGTCGCGCAAGGGGCCGCGCAGCCAGTCGTCCAGCGGCACTCCAAATCCGGTCTTAGGCCGCTCGATCAGCTCTTTGGGGACGTGCCGGTGAAGGACCTGCCTCAAGATCCATTTGCTCGTTCCGCCGCGGAGCTTGAAGTCGAGCGGCAGGCGCCAGGCAAAGGCGACCACCTCCGGATCGAGCAACGGCACGCGCGTTTCGAGCGAAACGGCCATGGCGGCGCGGTCGACCTTCGCAAGCACGTCGTCGGGCAAATAGCCGAGCATGTCACGCGCCATCATTCGCTGCACGTCGTCGAGGCCGCGCAGATCGTGAGACAATGTTCGTGACGAGGCGGGGCGGTCGACGATGAGCCGGGCGTCGCTCGGCCAGCTCGCGATGACGCCCTCATAGAAGCTGTCGAGCGATGGCGCGGACAGCAAGGGAGCGACCTTGCGCACCTTTTCGCCGAGGCGTCTGACGCGCAACGTATCCGGGAGGAGGCTGCCGCCTTTTTCCCCGAGCGCTGTCCACGCGTCTTGCGGGACGCCGGCCATGAGGCGCCCGGCCGCAGAGCGGATCGGCGCCGGAATCGCTGCCACTTTCTTCCATAACCGCGCTGCGAACAGATAGCGGTCATAGCCGCCGAAGATCTCGTCGCCGCCGTCACCGGACAAGGCGACCGTCACCTGTGTCCGAGCCAGAGCGGAAATGAGATGGGTCGGGATTTGCGAGGAGTCGGCGAAGGGCTCGTCGTACATCTCGGGTAAGCGCGGGATGACGTCCATCGCCTGCTGCGCGGAGACATAGAATTCGTTGTGGTCGGTCCCGAGGTGGTGCGCCACCGCCTTGGCGTGCGGAGCCTCGTTGAACGCTTCGTCGTGAAACCCGACCGTGAAGGTCTTCACCGGCCGGGGCGACAGTTTCTGCATGATCGCGACGACGGTCGAGGAGTCGATCCCGCCGGAGAGGAATGCGCCAAGCGGCACGTCCGAAACCATTTGCCGGCCGACCACGTGCTCGAGCAGCGCCTCCAACTCATCGGTCGCAGCTTCTGGAGAAAGTGAGAGAGGGTCGGCTACCCCTGCGCGCGCGACGTCGGCGCCCGACCAATATGCCTCGATCCGCGGCTCTGATCCGGCGGAGACCCTGAGCATTGTCCCCGGAAGCAGTTTCGAAATGCCCCGATAGATGCTGAGCGGCGCCGGAACGGCGAGATAGCGGACGTAGAGATCGAGCGCCTCGCGGTCGATTTCTGGATTGAAGTCCGGATGTTGCGCGAGGGCCTTGAGCTCCGATCCGAACAGGAATGGGCTCGAGAGGCCGCCCTGGCGACCGTAATAAAGCGGCTTTTCGCCGAGCCGGTCGCGGGCAAGGATCAGAGTTCGATCCTGCTTGTCCCAAAGGGCGAGCGCGAACATTCCCATCGCGCGCTCAAGCGTGGCCTTCACTCCCCAGAGATCGAAGCCTGCCAGCAGGATCTCCGTGTCGGAATGTCCGCGCCAGTCGACCCGATGCCCCTGCGCCTCCAGGTCGGCGCGAAGATCCGGATAATTATAGATCTCGCCGTTGAAGGTGATGACGAAGCGGCCGCTTACGCTCTGCATCGGCTGATGGCCCGCCGCCGAAACGTCGATGATGGCAAGCCGACGGTGCCCAAGGCCGATACCGGCCTCGGTATCGAGCCATACGCCTTCGTCGTCGGGACCGCGGTGCGCCACCGCCTTCGTCATGCGCAAAATGATTTGCGGCGTGATCTCGCCGCCAAGCACGCCGGCTATTCCGCACATTCGACCGGCTGCCTCTCCTCGATCGCAGCGCTTGCCACGACGGACAATCCTCATGACAAGGACAACACGTCCACTTATGGGCGAAAAGAGATGAAGTAGAAAGCACGCCCGCCATCATGACATCGCTGATGCCAGTGGCGATGCCGCTGTTCGAAGACGACCGCGGCAAGTTGAGCTTCGGCGAAGTCGACAGCCAGCTCCCCTTTACCCCCCAGCGTTACTTCATGGTCTACGACGTCGATGCGGGCGTGGTTCGGGGCGGCCATGCTCACCGCAGTTGCAGCCAGTTTCTCATTGCGGTGTCCGGCCAGGTGATCGTCATCACGAACGATGGCCTCGAACGGCAGGAGCATGTCCTGGATCGGCCCAGTATCGGACTTCACATTCCGCCAGGCGTGTGGGGGGAACAGAAATATGTGGGGCGCGACGCGCGGCTGCTGGTGCTCGCTTCAGAACCTTACGATCGCGCCGAATATATCTCCGACTATGACGAGTTCCTTCGCTTCAAGGCTTCCGACCAGTGATTCCGCTGCTCGAGCTTTTGCCGACTTATCAGGAGCTTGACGGCGAGATCGACGAGGCGATCAAAGGCATACTGGCCTCCGGCTGGTATATTGGCGGACCGCCTGTCGAACAGTTCGAGACAGAATTCGCAGCCTTTTGCGATGCGCCCCACTGCGTGGGTGTCGCCAACGGACTGGAGGCGCTCGCGCTTTCGCTCCGCGCGCTCGGCGTTGGCCCGGGGGACGAAGTCATCGTTCCCTCCAACACCTACATCGCGACATGGCTTGCCGTGTCCATGGCGGGCGCAACGCCGGTCCCTGTGGAACCGGACGCCATGACGCATTGCATCGACCCGCAGCGCATTCCGGCGTCGATCACTGCCAGGACGCGCTGCATCATGCCCGTCCATCTCTATGGCCACCCCTGCGACATGGGTGCGATCACCGCCATCGCGGGCGAGCACGGGTTGCTGATCGTGGAGGATGCCGCGCAAGCGCACGGCGCGAGCGTTGAAGGTTGCCCGATCGGCACCCATGGCGATGCGGTCGCGTGGAGCTTCTATCCGACGAAGAACCTAGGCGCTTTCGGCGATGCCGGTGCCGTCACGACCAGGGATCCCGAGTTGGCCGAGAAGATCCGGTTGCTCCGCAACTACGGATCCACCGTCAAGAATGTGAACGACGTCAAAGGCTACAACAGTCGGCTGGACCCGATCCAGGCGGCCATCCTCAGCGTCAAGCTGCGACACCTTGATGCCTGGCAGGAGCGCCGGCATCAGATTGCGCGGCTTTACGCAGAAGCCTTCGAGGGGCTGAATAGCGCAGTTGCGCCGATTGCCGCGCCTGGAGCCGTCCATGCGTGGCACCTGTACGTCATGCAGTTCGACGACCGCGACAGAGTGCAGGCAGCGCTTGCCGAGCGCGGTGTCGGCACGTTCGTCCACTATCCGATCCCGCCATTTCTGCAGGACGCCTATCGTGAGTTTCGCGACCGGGCCGAAGAATGGCCAATCGCGGCGTCGCTCGCGGACCGGGTGCTCTCCATCCCCATGGGACCCCATCTCAGCCTCGACGATGCTGCGAGGGTGGCAGAAGCGGTTCGGGCCGCGGCCCGCGGCTGAGCGAGCGAATGGCCGGGTCGATGTTTCGGAACCTCCGACTTGCGGAAATCGGCGACACGATCGAGACGCTGCGCCGCTACCGGCGTTCGGGCGATCTGCTCGAGATTGGGGCTGGAGCAGGATGGCAAGCCAAAGCGCTCGCGGACGCGGGATACGAGGTTAAAGCAATCGATCTTCCCGCTTCATCCGACATCAGCAACCACGCGCGAAAACGCGACTGGCCGATCATCGATTATGATGGGTCCCAAATCCCCTTTGGCGACGGGAGTTTCGACATTATCTACAGCTCCAACGTTCTTGAACATGTCGTCGAACTTGATCGACTGACGGCCGACATGAAACGCGTGCTGCGGCCCGGCGGACTGGCATTGCACCTTGTGCCGAACGGCAATTGGCGAGTCCTGTCCCTCATCTCTTATTATCCTGCACAGGCGATCGACGCGGTTCGCTGGCTGCGCCGCCGCAAGCCGTCCGCCCCAATGAATAGGCCGGTGGAAGGAAGCCCGTTGAGCTTGATGGCAAAAGCTGCTCGTCGGCTACTTCCGCATGCCCACGGCTCCTCCGGAAACGCGCTCAGCGAGATCAAGCGCTTTTCGAAGGCGCGATGGGACGAACATTTCGCTCGAACCGGCTGGGAAGTCCTCGAATATGGCAACAACGGCGTGCTGGCGTCCGGCGACTATCTGCTTGGCTCGGGCCTTCCGATCCCAGCCCGCCGGTTCCTTGGGCGCCTGACCGGCGGCATTGCACACGTCTATGTCGTGAGGCCAAAGCAATGAACGGCAATCGCGACTATTATGATGACAATTATCTCGCGCACCTGCCCGCCGATCGCGGCGCTGCCATCCTCGATCTCGGTTGCGGCCAGGGAGATCTAACGCGCTATCTGAGTGACCGCGGTTACGGCCGGGTCACCGCAGTCGATCGCAACCGAGACGCCATTGCGGAACTGGCCCACCTTCCTGGCGTCACCGCGAAGGCGTCCGATGTCACCGCGTCTTCGGTCGAGCGCCGGAGGGGCGGTTGGGCGCTCATCGTCGCCAAGCAGATGATCTATTATTTCGACCGGAGAGAGGCGTCAGCACTGATCGCAGCGCTTCGTGACGCGCTCAGCCCGGATGGCCGCCTTATCGTCGAGGTCTTCAACGGAGCCCTTCTTTCGGGCCGCTACACCGAGACGAAGGACCCGGGGATTCTGACTGCCTATTCCGAGAAAGGTCTTAGCCGCCTGCTCGAGCAGAACGACCTCGTGGTTGAACAACTTTTCGGTGCCACGTTGCGACGCCAGGGCATTCGGGGCCTGCTGTATGCGATGGCGCAGGCGTTCTGGTTCAAGCTCTATCGTCTGGTCTTGATCCTCGAGCGAGGCCGCGATGACGAACTCCCAAGCATCGGGTCGAAGATCATCATTGCGGTAGCGCGGCGTCGCTGACGATGCGCGTTCTGCACTTGTGGGACAATTATGCGCCTGGGCTCTTCGATCGATCCTTCGAGATTTGCCAGGCCGAGGGATACGATACACGCCTGCTCTGCATGAATTACATCGGTCGCGGGAAACCTCGGCCGGCTGAACTCCGCTCGGTCCGTGACCTGACCTCAGAATCCGACTCTGCGTCCTTTCGGAGCCGCATCGTCCGTCGGCTTCGCACCACGTTCGATGAGCGGCGATTCCGAGAGCTCGCCCTCCGCGAGACTGCCGCGTTCGACCCCGATGTGCTGCATGTTCACTACGGTACGACGGCGGCGATCCTCATTTCCGAGCTTGCGAGGCGAAGCACCCCATTCGTCGTCTCTTTCTACGGTTTCGACATTTCGCAGGGGCTGAATACGCCCTCCATTCGGTCCGCCTATGAGCGAATCTTTCGGGCGAACCCGCTCACCCACGTCCTATGTGACGAAGCGCGTAATCGCGTGATCTCGCTGGGACTGGACCCGTCGCGCATAGTCGACGCAAACCTTGCCCTGCCCGTCGAACTCTATCCGAACATCGGAATTGAAACCGACGGACCATTTCGTTGGCTGATCCCAGCTCGTTTCGTGGAAAAGAAGGGTCATGAGATCGCGCTTCGCGCTTTCAAGGCGCACCTTTACCACCATCCCGACGATCAACTCACCTGTTGGGGCTACGGCGATCCGACTTGGCTTCAGGAACTGGTCAGCGCGCTCGACCTCAACGAACGAGTAGCTGTCATTCACAACGGGACCGAGGGTGAGTTCAACCAAGCGTTCGTCAGTCGCCTTCGCGAACATGATGCCGTGCTCGCGCCCTCGATCCGGTCGGCTCGCGGTGACGACGAGGGAGGGCCCGCCCTGACGGCGGTGCTCGCACAGGTGGCCGGAAAGCCAGTCATCGTCTCGGATTTCCCGGGCCACGAGCGCTCGGTCAGCGACGGGGTCGAAGGTTTCGTCGTGCGCCAGGGCGACTCGCAGGCCCTGGCCGACGCCATGTCCCGCCTCGCCAGTGACCGGACACGAGCCGCCGTCATGGGGCAAGCCGGGCGCGAGCGAACTCTGGGCGACTTCGACGAGCGAGCGTATCGCGACGCCCTGCTGGATTGGTACCTGAGGCTGACCGCATGAGCCGCTCGGCAAACCTCAGTATGTCGCGCGGTGCCGCCTTGAGCCTGGCTCGGCTGGTGTCCGGGATAGTGCGCGTGAAAATCGTCGCACTGGCGCTCGGGGTCGGCGGGGTTGGCATTTTCGCCTTGGCACTGCAGGTGAACGTCACTGCTGTCAGCCTCGTCAGCATGAGTCTCGCCGTCCCGATCATCAATCTCGGTCGGCCGCGCGTCGTGGCCGGCGATTTCGGACGGACCGGAGAGATCGCTGGGACGGCATTGGCGATCCTCGCCATCAATGTCGGCGTCTTGTTGCTGGCGAGCGCGTTGCTGGGAGGTCCGCTCATCCTCTGGATCGGGCAGGGCCAGCTCGATCCCACGCTGCTCTGGCCCCTGGTAGCGGCTGTCATTCTTGGCGCCCTGGCCAGCTCATTCTGGGAAGGCATTACGTATCTTTCCGATCGCTTCGATGTTTATGCGAAGGCCGGGATCGCGAGTGCCATCGCCGACATGCTGTTTGTAGCGGTCGGCGCCTGGACGCACGGCCTGCGTGGGGCGATCATCGCGCTGCCCGCTGGCCCGCTGGTGCTGCTCTCGTCCTATGCGCTGCTACTTCGGCGCGATCGCCTTGCGCGGCCAGTCCTCACAAGACTCGCGATTTCGGCCGATCAGTTCCCGCCCCTGTTGACCTATTCGGCGATGATGTTCGGTGCGGTGGCGCTGACCAACCTCGGTCTCACGACAGCCCGCGCCGCAGTCCTGTTTTACGGGGGACCGAGCGCAAACGGCGGACTGCAAACCGCTACTTCTCTGTCAGCCTACATCCTGGCCTTCGTGACAACGGGATTCTGGGGGCACCTGCACGCTCGCGCGGCGGCGAGCGGAGACACGGAGGAAGTGCGTAACGAGCTGCACCATGCGCTCGACCGCGGGCTCCTGATGGCCTTCACCGGGTGCGGCCTTGCGATGGTTCTGGCAGACTATCTGTTGCCGCTATTCTTCTCGCGCCAGTTCAGCAGCGCTGCTCCGCTCCTAATCGCCTATATGCCCGGCGAGTTCTGCTTTCAGTTTTTGACCTTGCTCATCTCCTATCAGCTCACCGTAAGCCTGCGCCGCCGCTACCTGGGATGGAGCATCACCTACATTGCGCTGCTTGTAGCGATCGCCCTGCTTGCTGTGCCCAGATTCGGGGCTCCCGGATTTGTGGCTGGCCATGTCGCTGGGTCTGCGTTGACGCTTGGTCTCGCTGTTTCTCTCTGTTGGAAGAAAGGCCAGCTGAACATGCCGCTCATCCTGCGCGGCCTGATCTATCTCTCGATCCTAGTGGGGACCGCTGCGTTCATGCTGACCCTACGGGACAAGGTCGGTGCGTGGAGCTTGCTCGCTCTTATTCCATTCGTGGCGAGTGGCGCACTCGTCTCCTGGCAATTGGCGCTGGGTCTCGGGATCATCCGTCACGGCAGAACCGCGTGAGCAAGGTCCTCTACCTCTCCTACGACGGCATGTGCGATCCGCTGGGCGGATCGCAGGTCCTGCCGTATCTGTTCGGACTGGTTGAGCGCGGTCATCAGATCAGCCTCGTCAGCTTCGAGAAGGCCGGTCGCACCGACGCGGAGCGCGAACGGGTCGCGCGCGCCTGCGCCGAAGCGGGGATCGACTGGCACCCCCTGCCCTATCACAAGCGGCCGCCGGTGCTTTCGACGATGCTCGACGTCTATCGGATGCGGCGGCTCGCGGAGCGACTGCACCGGCAGAAGGATTTCGACCTCCTCCATTGCCGGAGTTACCTCGCCGCGCTTGTCGGTCTCAGGCTCAAGCGGCGGCGTGACATCCCCTTCATCTTCGACATGCGCGGTTTCTGGGCCGATGAGCGCGTTGAGGGCGGCCTGTGGAACCTTCGAAATCCGCTGTTTCGAGCGGTCTACCATTACTTCAAACGCCGGGAATCGGAACTCCTGGCGGAGGCGGATCGGGTCGTCAGCCTCACCGAAGCGGGCAAGTCCGTTATCCTCGGTTGGCGCAAGGATCCTCAAGTCGGACCGCCAATCACAGTCATTCCCTGCTGTGTCGATTTCGATGCCTTTCCGGCCGTCACCGCCAGATCGCGCACGAGCGCGCGCAAGGAACTTGGCATCGACCAGTCCGCGATTGTCGCAGCCTACCTCGGCTCTCTCGGGACGTGGTACCTGTCCGATGAAATGCTCGATTTTCTTCGCGTCCAGATCGAGCAGAAACCGGATGCCTATCTGCTTGTCATCACGCGGGATTCGCCCGAGGGCGTAGCAGCATCGGCCCGCGCCAGGGGTGTCCCCGAAGACCGGCTGATCGTTCGTCCGGCCTCGCGAGATGAGGTGCCGAAGCTAACCGCCGCCGCCGACTACGGCCTCTTCTTCATCAAGCCGGTATTCTCGAAGCTCTCAAGCTCGCCGACCAAGATGGGCGAATTCCTTGCGCTTGAACTCCCGATCGTCACCAACGGAGGTGTGGGTGACGTCGAACGCATCATTGCCGAGACTGGCGGCGGAGTGGTTGTGCGAGCCTTTGATGATGGGGCTTACCGCGATGCACTGAGTGCCCTCGATCGGCTTAAGCCCGATATGGAACGCTGGCGGGCGGCGACGCGCCGTTGGCTTGATCTGGCTGCGGGCGTCGATCGCTACGACCTGCTTTATCGAACGAGCACTGAATCCTTGAGATAGGTCGCGTATCGCGCCTGCAGATATTCGTCGACGCAAGTTCGCCAGTCGCGCATTCGGTTGAGACCGCGGAGATCGAGCTTGGTCGTCAGCAAGCGCTCCGATGGCGGTCTCGGCGCGAAATATTCGTCCGCGAAATGGTTTGAAGAGACAGGCGTGATCTTGATTTCGTGATCCAGATTGACCGCCCGAAGCGCATGACGCGCCACTTCCAGCCGGCTCGTCACCCCCGGGCAGACCATATTGTAGAGGCCCCAAAGCTCGGTGGAGATGAGCAGCTCCGTGTTCCTCGCAAAATCGACCGTGTAGGTCGGGGTGCCCAGCTTGTCGTCGACGATAAACAGCTCCCGGGCGCCGTTGCGCACCTGAGCCATGAGCTTCTGGATGAATTTCTTGTCCTTGTCAGGGCCGCCGCCCATCATCCATCCCGCCCGGCAGATCAGGTAGCGGCGCGAATTTTCGACGACGAACCGTTCCCCGAGATACTTGCTTCGAGAATAATGCCCCAGGGGATTGGGAACGTCCCAATCGTCATATTCTT
>Ga0070671_100003160_pt1 | contig 12839 bp, 10 predicted proteins | sample KBSS73metaG_FD_65341 | JGI IMG/M metagenome (GOLD analysis project Ga0070671, IMG submission 65341) | Switchgrass rhizosphere microbial communities from Kellogg Biological Station, Michigan, USA - KBS S7-3 metaG | ecosystem: Host-associated > Plants > Roots > Rhizosphere > Soil ...
ATGGATCGGGGGATTGAGAACGCCTTTTGCGTTGAGCAAGTCAAAGGCAGCTAGTAGTACACACATGAAAGCAGTTTGCCCCGCGCTTGTACCCATCGTTTGAACGATATTGTTCTCGCGCGCATTTGTTCCTCTTGCTCTAAGAATGAGCACAAGTGCGATGAAGCCAAAGAAAGCTGACACCACCGATAGGTTTGGGCCAAATCCTAGTTTTAAGACGCAGTAAGGGTAGGCGCTACCGATGATGACAGCGACGAATAATCCAACAATTATTGAGCGTAGAGTTAGTTCGGGAGCGCTTCGGGGTGGCGCAGTATCGGTTGTCATAGTGAGCGTCATTATCGCACGCTGGCTTGCCCCGCAGTGGTTTTGTCCTAAAACTCTTGAAGCGTGTAGTTCGGCTTCGCCGCATGTTGTGAGATGGACTCGCCCTTCCCTAGGTTTTCGTGGGGTTGACTATCCGAAGCTAACGCCCCGCTAGATGCTCCGCCTTGCTTCGCAATAAAGAGCGGACTTGATTATTGGCGTTTCCTCAGCCAAGATCAGTTCAGCGATGTCTCAACAATCCCCCGAACAAACCGCACAAACTCGAATGGAAACAGACTCGATGGGTGAGATTGAGGTGCCCTCCAACAAATACTGGGGCGCTCAAACTCAACGCTCGCTTCATCACTTCAACATCGGCGATGACCGCATGCCTCGCGAGATGATTCGCGCCCTTGGCATTCTAAAAAAGGCCGCGGCGATCGTTAACGAAGAACTCAAAAAACTTTCATCCGATAAAGCCCGGCTCATCGAGCGAGCATGCGATGAAGTTATTGAGGGCAAGCTAGACGAACATTTCCCCCTTCGCGTTTGGCAAACTGGCAGTGGCACTCAAACAAACATGAATGCCAACGAAGTCATCTCCAATCGCGCAATCGAACTTGGCGGCGGTGTCATGGGAAGTAAGAAACCGATTCACCCAAACGACGACGTCAATATGTCGCAGTCGTCGAACGATACTTTTCCCACAGCCATGTACATCGCCGCCGCAGAGCAATTGAACAAGCTGATTCCAACGATCCAGGAATTGCGCGATGCTATCGATTCGAAGGCGCGGGAATTCGCAGATGTTGTAAAGATTGGAAGGACGCATTTGCAGGACGCTACTCCACTGACCGTAGGCCAGGAGATGGGCGGCTGGGCCAGTTTGGTGGAACGCGATATTGAACGCCTGAAGGCGGCTATGCCAGGTTTGCTGGACTTAGCAATTGGCGGAACAGCGGTCGGAACGGGACTCAACTCGCATCCGGAATTTGGAGAACGTGCCGCCAGGAAGATTGCCGACCTTACTGGATTACCGTTCAAGTCGCATGACAACAAGTTTGCCGCTCTTTCAGCTCACGATGAGTTAGTGTTTGCGAGCGGGGCTATCAAAACACTGGCGGCTTCGTTGATGAAAATTGCTAACGATGTGCGCTGGCTTGCATCGGGTCCTCGTTGCGGGTTGGGAGAATTAGTTTTGCCAGAAAACGAGCCTGGTTCATCGATCATGCCAGGTAAGGTTAATCCAACTCAGAGTGAAGCGCTTACAATGGTGGCAGTTCAGGTCTTTGCTAATGATCTCGCAACTAGCTTTGGTGGATCGCAGGGCAATTTTGAGTTGAACGTTTATAAGCCTGTGATGATTCACAACTTTTTGCATTCGGTTCGCCTTCTTCGTGATGCGACCCACAGCTTTGTTGAGTTTTGCATCTCTGGAATTGAACTGAATCGACAGCAGATTGATGAACACCTCAAAGATTCACTAATGCTGGTCACAGCATTGAATCCTCACATCGGTTACGACAAGGCCGCTCAGGTCGCGAAAAACGCTCACAAAAAGAAGACCAGTCTTCGTGAATCAGCAATCGAACTCGGATATCTCACCGGTGAAGAGTTTGACAGGCTAGTGAAGCCTGAAGAAATGACACATCCCTAAGGCTAATAGCAAGCAACAAGCGGGGCGTCGTACACCTGGGTTGGTACTTGCCTTTTTCATGCGCGCGCGAGCGTCCGAATGTTTAGGAGTAATTAAGATTTGCCCGACAAAAACGAAAAAGTAAAAGAGAACGTTTGCGGTAGCTATTACGTTGATATTTCCTGCATAGATTGTGATGTTTGCCGTGACACGGCGCCTGAAAACTTTATGCGATCAGATGAAAACAACTATTCCTTTGTTTACAAACAACCTGAGACTGAAGAAGAGAAGACTCTTTGCGAAGAAGCGTTAGCATGTTGTCCGGTTGAGGCTATTGGAAACGATGGAAGTTGACGGTTGCTGTTTCGCGATTGTTCTGCCTACCTGCTTTATTCTTCTTCGACAACTACAAAAAGCGTTTCGTCCTTAACTTTCACCCTGAAAGTTTTGAGCTTTTCCGGAACTGTAAGGCATTGGCCGGTTCTGACATCGAAGCTCCATCCGTGCAAACCGCACTCAACAATATGATCATTGAATGTACCCTCAGATAAGGCCGCTCCACGATGAGGACAGAAGTTGTCGGTGGCATAGTATTCGCCATTTACATTGAAGATTGCCAACTCGTTGCCGTCGGGCAAGGAAAACCTCCGGCAGTATCCGGCTGGCAACGCTGTGGTTTCGCATACTGGAAGCGCGAGTTCGTTCCCAGTCAGTTTAGGTGCGTCGTCAAATTCAGTATCGAATGATTGCATTGGATGGATGGTAACAAAACAGGTTCACGATGTCTGATAAACAATGTTCTGAAAAGTTGGTACTCAGACGATCTCTGCCGAAGGTTCAGTGCGAGCGAAAAGAAAATCTATCCAAGCTTCACAGCAAGAAATCGTATGGTCTTACGTTCTCATTCTCTAACGGCTCGATTACTCTCTCCGTTGTACCTGAGGGCCGACACTGAAGAAGTAAAGAGGAGAGAAGATGAGACAACTCAAAATAACACCCACTGTTTTTATCCTGGTATTAACCATAGCGAGCACAAGTTTCGCTCAACAATCGACCACAAAATCTCCAGACGCTGCAGGCCGCGTTACTAGAATTCTGGTATCGGGAGATTCGCTGGTTCAAGCTCAACCGGACACTGCAATTCTGACAATTTCAGTAGTCACTCAAGCGAAACAAGCCCTTCAAGCTCAACAGCAGAACGCCACCAAAACCGATGCGATGCTACGAGCACTGAAAGAAAGTTTAGTCTCCGCTGAGATAAAAACTGGTGGCTATAGTTTGCAACCACAAAGAATTTACAAAGAAGGACAACCGCCAACGATCTCCGGTTATGAAGCTCGCAATACGCTCACTGTCACACTTGGCGATCTAACTAAAGTCGGTTCGGCAATTGACGCTGCGTCGCAAGCTGGAGCAAACGAGGTTGGCGGAATATCGTTTGTTCTGCGTCAGGACCGTCCAGCAAGAGATAAGGCCTTGAGCGAAGCGACGCGTGAAGCAATGAGTAAGGCGCAGGTAATCGCTCAGGCGCTAGGCGGACGAATCTCCCGTATCGTTGAGGTTCAGGAAGACGGTTTTCAAAGACCGCAACCGATTTCCCAGATACAGGAGTTTTCGGTGCAAAGAGCGCAGGCAGTAGCGACTCCAATCGAAGTCGGTTCGCTGGATATTCGGTCTCGTGTTCAGTTAATCGCTGAAATCGAAACCAATCTGTGATGTAGTTCCCCTTAATTATCCCCGTGGCACTTATCCAGCGAGGGATGTGAATCCCTCGCTCAGCCCCCAAACAAATTCCTGAGTACTGTCGTGCTGATTGATCACGGCAGATTTGTTCCTTGCAAGGAGGCAGGTAATGGCTAGATACAGAAGCGAGTTGGATGACGAAAGGGAACGGGAACTTTATTCACGTGAGGCTCGACTAAGACGCGAGGGTCTCGGCAGCTATGACGAACCTTTCGCAGCGCGGCGCCCGTCCATGGAGGAGCGACGACCACCGTCGAACCGGTTTGGTGAACGCGCGGAATATGATTACGACGAGCCACGCTACAGCGAAAACCGCGAGCGCCTTCGGGACGATTACGGACGCCAATCATCTTATGAAGGACGAGGAGGAGGCGCGACACGCTATTCGCGCGGTTCGATGGCAACTCGATCTCGGTTGCGTTGTCGCGACATCATGACTCGTGAATTGGCGGTCGCTACCCGCGACACAACTTTGCGCGAAGTCGCAATAATGATGAAACAGGAAGATACCGGCGTCATCCCGGTTGTTGATTACGACAACAACGGCAATGGAAAAGCGATGAGTAGTGATCGTGCTTACGAGTCGCGAAACCCTTCTCGTGGCAAACTTGGCGGCCTGATTACTGACCGCGACATCGTGATTCGAGCCGTATCCGAAGGCAAAGACTGCGCGCTAACGCGAGCAGAAGAAGTGATGACAACTGATGTTCACACTGTACGCGCGAATGATCGCGTGGTTGATGTCATTCGCAAGATGGGTGACAAACAGGTACGTCGTTTACCGGTCACCAACGAGAGTGGCTATCTGGTTGGTATGATCTCAATGGCTGACGTTGCCGTAGAGACGCACGAAGACTACGAACTTTCGGAAGCAATTGAGGAGATCTCAAAAAGCTCCTCGTTCTGGAATCGAATCTTTGGCTAGAAGAAGTCTGTGTCGCCGATTGTCAGTTGCCGTCGAGAAGTATGAGAACTGGCAATCGGCGATTCTCAAATGAGGAGCCCTTTCCACGACTACATGTTTTCACTTATCCTTTTGCCATGCGAAATCCTGAACGTGATTTCTCGCTGATCTCGACAGATCGGCGAGTTAGACCATCTGGTCGACTGTGGAATCCATCCGCGGACGTGTACCGGTCTGCAGAGGGTTGGATTGTAAAGGTAGACCTTGCCGGAATCAGTTGTGACGATTTGGAGATCCAATTGCGAGGCAGACTGTTAACCATCCGGGGATGTCGACGCGACCAGCACTATCGGGAAGGCTTCGTTTATCACCAGATGGAGATTACTTACAGCCGATTTGAAAAACAGATTGAGTTTCCAGCTGCAATCGACGGCGCATCGATAGCTCGTGATTACAGCGACGGGTTTCTGATTATCAAACTAAAAAGGGAATAGACGTCCTACACACTTGAGTCTGTCGTATCTCACAAGTCAGTATCGGGGAGAGCGACGACTAGAATTATTGAGCCTGGACCAATCCGATGTCGCAATCTTCCGAAACATTACCACCGCCACCACTACAAACTGAGGCATTGCCTGTCAGTGATCCGGGCGCCTCTGCGGGCCAGCCTTTTGAGATCGCAGTGCTGGCGCTTCAGAACTTAACGCTTTTTCCTGAAACTGTGATCCCGCTCGCCGTCGGAAGACCGCGTTCCATGGCTGCGGTTGAGGCGGCGCTTTCTCATCAAGAAAAATTGCTGGCCTGTATCACGGTCCGTCCGGATCGCGCTGACGACACCGATGCAAAAACAGAAGATCTATTTGATGTCGGAACGCTCGTGATGATCAAACGAATGGAGCGCGTTGGCGACGCGATGCGCATCATTGTGCAGGGAACTGAGCGCATCAAAGTCGTTGAATGGAAACAGCAAGATCCGTCGATGCGTGCCATCGTTCAGATTCTCCCCGAACCACACGTGGTAGAGCCCGATCAAGTTGAAGCTGCCCGCCGAAATCTTCAACAGATGATCCAGGAGGCGTTGGCACTGCTGCCAAACGTTCCTCCAGAAGTTCGCGTTGCAGTACTTGGTTCAGTGGAGCCTGTTAGGCTCGCGTATTTTCTCGGTTCAATTCTCACATTGGGCACCGAAGAAGAGCAGAAAATGCTCGAGGCACCGACCGCTGATGAGCTGTTGCGACTTGCTCATATGAATGTGGCTCGCGAGCTCGAGATACTTCAACTGCGTTCGAAGATTGCGTCAGAAGCGCAGTCAGAGATGGACAAAGCTCAGCGCGATTATGTGTTGCGCCAGCAAATGCGAGCTATCCAAAAGGAATTGGGCGAGGATGAGAGTGGCGAAGCCGCTGAAGCGCAACTCCTGCGCGAGCGCTTAGAGAAAGCAGAGTTACCTGATGATGTTCGTGAAGAGGCCGAACGAGAACTGAAACGACTCGAGCGTCTGCCTTCAGCTGCCCCGGATTATCACGTCATTCGAACTTACCTGGAATACGTTATTGAGCTGCCGTGGTTGAAGTCGTCAGCCGACAAGCTGGATCTTGCCGAGGCCAGAAAAATCCTTGACGAAGATCATTACGGGCTTGAAGACGTAAAAGAGCGCATCCTCGAATTTCTTGCTGTTATCAAACTTCGCCCAGACACGAAGAGTCCGATTCTCCTTTTCGTTGGACCTCCTGGAGTCGGCAAGACATCGCTGGGACGATCGATTGCCCGTGCTCTCGGTCGACAGTTTGAACGTATGTCGCTTGGTGGTGTGAGAGACGAGGCAGAGTTGCGTGGTCATCGCCGCACTTACATCGGCGCAATGCCTGGAAGAATTATTCAATCGATTCGACGAGCAGGCGTTAACAATCCGGTGTTGATGCTGGATGAAATCGATAAGCTCGGTAACGACTATCGAGGCGATCCATCTGCCGCGCTTCTCGAGATACTTGATCCGCAGCAGAATAATTCGTTTCGCGATCACTATCTCGATTTGCCATTTGATCTCTCGAAAATATTTTTCATCGCAACTGCAAATCAGTTGGGCCCGATTCCGGCGCCGCTACGCGATCGCATGGAGACAGTCCGGCTGGCAGGTTACAGCGACCGTGAAAAGCTAGAGATCGCTCGCCGGTACCTCGTTCCACGGCAGACACAGGAAAACGGCTTGAATGCTGCTCAATTTAAGATCGACGAGGGCGCGCTCGAGCTGATCGCTACTCGTTACACACGTGAAGCAGGCGTTCGCCAACTCGAAAGAAATATAGGTAGCGTTGCTAGAAAAGTGGCGCTAACGATTGCCCAGGCTCAAGCCGAAACAGTAGTAGTGACTGAACCGGATATTCGCGAACTCCTCGGCCCACCTCGTTTTTATCCCGAACTTGCCAGGAAGGAATTGCCTGCAGGGGTTGCCACCGGGATGGCTTGGACCGAAATGGGTGGCGAAGTACTTTTTATTGAAGCGACGTTGTTGCCAGGCGGTCGCGGACTAACGATCACAGGTCAACTTGGCGAAGTGATGCAGGAGTCTGCGCGTGCTGCGCAGTCGTACCTGTGGTCACATGGATCAGAGTTTGGAATCGACCCTGAGATGTTTAAAAGTTATGGCGTTCACCTGCACGTACCGGCGGGCGCGATTCCTAAAGATGGACCAAGCGCCGGCGTAACGATCACATCAGCCCTGGCATCGCTTTACACCGGTAGACGTGTTAGGCCAGATACAGCAATGACTGGTGAGATCACGTTATCGGGCCTGGTCTTTCCTATCGGCGGAGTAAAGGAAAAAGTGCTGGCCGCCTATCGCGCGGGAGTTAAACGAATTCTCTTGCCCAGTAGAAATGAAGCCGACGTCGATGATATTCCAGCAGATGTTCGAAATGATCTGCAGATAATTTTTGTCTCGCGGATTAGTGAGGTAATCGATGCTGCACTCGAAGTACTCGTAGCCAATCCGCCACCTCCACCGATAATCAGTGAAAGTCGGAGTGGCTTACGCAATGAACCCGAGCCAATCTCGGTGAAGCAAAGCTAACAAAACAGAAGAACGTTCATAAGCAAAGGGCGCCAGTGTCGAAACGCTGGCGCCCTCTACATTTCAAGCCATGTTGTCGTTACGGCAAGGCTTCGACATTTATGTAGAACCGGAAGGTGCCGGTGGCCTGCACTCCAAGCAAGAATTGGAGATTGATCGTTGCTCCATTTGCGAGCGGAGTACCTAGTGTGACTGTGCCAGCACCGAGACTGGAATTGACGGCCCCACCATTTGGTTGTGCTGGCGGCGGTTCAAGCGTCGTTCCTTGTACGGTGGCCGTGCCTCCACCTGTGAGCGAAACAACTACTTGACTCGATGTCCTCGCTCGCAGATCCGCAATGCCGGCAGGTATTGGGAACGAAGTGATATCGATAATTCGAAAACGCAATCTCGTCACTGCAGCTCCAGTGTTGTTAGTAAATGCTCTCCTGATCGACATTGTGCCGAATGTTGAGTTGTTTGGTGGATCCGGAGTGAGATCACGTACGCGGTTCGGCGCCGCTGCCGCAGCTGCACCTGGATCGATGAGACTGATTCCAAATGTGGCATTGCGAAGTATTGGTGATGTTGAGTTCTCCGGCCCCGGCGCTCCTAATCGTTGCGTCAGACCCGGGATAAACGTCCCTTGGGTGTCTGCAAACAGGAAATCGACACTGTTGTTGTTGGTATCGACAGGTGTCGCTGTTTGGCAGGCTCCAAAGTTCGCGATGTTACCACCTTTGCCGCACGTGTCTCGGGAGAAACTATATTCAGCATTGCTGCCTAGAGTGCCATGCTGGTTAGTACCTTCCCTTAACAAGTCACAGACGGCCCCGCCCATGTTCGCGCCGAAGCCGATAGCATCCAGTCTTGCTATTGACGATATGTTAGTGACGTCAGACGTACTGAAAACACCGACATTGGCATCGCTATCAATGTTGCTGGTTAACGTTTGATTACCCGTGGCGTAGGAACCAAGACTATAGCTCGAACCTACCAACAGGTAATGACCACGAGCAGGAAGTACGGTTCCGTTTGGTATGGTCGCGATGAGCACCGGAGTTACATCGCAATCTACACCCTTCTTGTAAACACCGTAACCGGTTGATGCGTCGACTGCAGCAATGGTGAGCGGCGCATCGCTGTTGTTGTAGAGCTCGACGAAGTCGTCGTCAGGACCAGCGGGACCTGAGGTTCTGATTTCGGAAATCAGAAATGTACCGGGTGTATTTGAAACCGTGATCGTCCCAACTGCCTGACCATCGACGAGTGTACCGTTCACTGGATTTGAAAGATTCAGCAATAGGGTCTCGTCTGTTTCTGAGTTGTCACTATCGTGCAACACCTGTACTGCGACAGTCTTTATTTGTTGGCCCGGCGCAAAGTTCAAAGTAGTTGGAGTGACTGCCGTGTAGTCGGAACCCGGAGTCGCTGGGTTCGCACCACCGACAGCAGTTGCGTAATCAACGGATATACCGCCCGGCGGAGCGAGCGAAGATAGCGTGACCGTGAACAACATGTTGGCTGATCCGGAAGCTCTTCATCGGTTGGAACAAAGAAGTGGCGATCGATCAGGGACAGCAGAAGAGTCGGCGTGGACTGCGCGCGCAGACCACTTAGATCGAGACGAATAATCTTTTGAACTCGCAACACGCCAAGTAGCTGCTGGAGCTCTGCTGAAATCTTAACGATCTCACCTGACAAACGATGGAACAGTGCTGATTGGACCGTACCTCGAGTCAGACGATTTTCGATAGTAGCGACATATGGACTGAGTTGGTAAGGAACCATTTACGAGAAAGGCGAAACTTATTTCGTCTTTGTTTTTTCTTTTAATTCGAGATTGCGGATGAGCCTGTGAAGATAGTTTGGATGGACTTTAAGAATCTTAGCGGCCTCCGTGTAATTTCCGCTTGCCTGGTCCATTGCATCAAGAATGATTCGCTTCTTCGTTTCAACAACTGCTTCATGGTATCCCTCAGGGACAACGCTGACTTCTCTTTCCAGAATCACTTCGGGCAGGTCTTCTGGCAGAATTAATTCGGTAGTGCCCAGCACGACCGCTCTCTCAATCGCATTTTCTAACTCACGCACGTTGCCAGGCCATTCGTAAGCGACCAAGTATTTCCTGGCTTCCTCAGAAATTCCGGTCACTCGCCGGTTGCACTTCGCGCTGTACTTTTGAGCAAAATAATTTGCGAGGAGTGGAATGTCTTCTTTGCGATCACGCAATCGAGGCATTTCGAAGGACACAACGTTCAGTCGATAAAAAAGATCCTGTCGAAATTCAGACGCGGCAATCGCCTCTTCAAGATTCTTGTTAGTCGCTGCGATCACTCGGATGTCGACCTTTATGGTTAGTGAACCACCGACCCGTTCAAACTCTCGCTCCTGCAATACTCGTAACAATTTTATCTGCAGCGCCGGAGTGAGTTCACCGATTTCATCTAAAAACAGAGTACCGCCGTCTGCGATTTCTAACCGCCCCTTCTTCTGGTTGAAAGCACCGGTGAAAGCTCCCTTTTCATGACCAAACAATTCACTCTCGAGCAGCGTTTCCGTTAATGCAGCACAATTCACAGCCATGAAAGATTTCTGTTCACGCTTGCTGTTCCGATGAATAGCGCGCGCCGCCATTTCCTTTCCAGTTCCACTTTCACCAACGATCAGCACAGTTGAATCAGTCGGCGCCACTTTCGAGATAAAGTGATAAACGCGCTGCATGGCCGCGCCTTCACCAATCATGTTGTGCTCGATATCGACATCTTCTAATAGCCTGCGATTTTCATCTTCGAGCCATGCAAAGTGGCGAGCGTTTTCGATCGCGACAGCTGCAATGCAAGAGATTGCAGAAACTAGTTGCAAGTGGTCACGATTAAATTCATCACCCTTTGCTGCGGTATCGAGGTATAAGACGCCAAGCTTTTGATCCAGCATCATCAAAGGCACGCACATCACTGACACAGCACGCGAGGCCATCAAACTCTCTGTAGGAGACCCACCATCTGTTGCAACATCATTAGTAAGTAGCGCTACTCCGTCGCGCAAAACCTGCAGGGCAATCGTCTTGCTAACTGATACTGATTTTTCTTTGCCTTCCACTCGATCCAGGGCGAAAAGCGACTCGTTATTAAATGTGTTGTCCCCTGTTAGAAGAATCGCTCCGTGTTGGGCTGGTACCACTTCAAACAGCAGTTCAAGCAATCGTTGCTGTAACTCTTCCACTCCTCGAATTGCGTTGATCGTCGTGCTAATTTTCATTAGCGCGCTCAGATCACGGGCCATCAGATAAAGCGCATCGTCGAATTGAATCTGCACAGTTGATCCACTCAAAACCTGGCCTTCCTCCAACTTCACGTGGCTCGACTTCGAATGAATGTCTCCGTCCTGGACGAGGAATAGAAATTGCGATTCACCTATTCGGACACGATCACCATGTTCGAGCTGGCGCGTCTTAACAGGTACATCGTTCACAAACGTGCCGTTCAGACTGTCCAGGTCGCTAATCACAAAAGCATTGCCGCCTTTGTTTTCGATGATGGAATGACGGCGCGACACAGAAACGTCAGCAATGCAGAGATTCGCGGCCGTCTCCCGACCTATGACAAGAGACTCTCCATCGATGATGAAGATCCCACCTTTTAATTTGCCCGAAATTGCTGCGAGTCGCGGTTGCATGGCTGATATGAGTGATCAGGAATTGTTAGTCAAAGTCTACGCGCACACATCTCTTCGATCAATAGATCATTGGAACGACGACTTAGTCATCGCCAACTTACTCTATCCGACTGGATAGGATGCTCTATCCGATCGGATAGGCAATTAACCATTTGTGCATCCAGCGTCGCTGAAAATGGGCGCTTTTTTCATACTTCCTTTCGGCACGACTTTAGCAATAGCAATATCGGGACAAGAAAAAGCAGCATTCCTAAACAAGCAAACAAAAGAAAGAATACGAGAGAAGGAGGAACCCGTGGCTAAGCAAATGATGAAAGGACTGACGATGGCGGCTCTCGCAGGAGTCGTGTTGCTCGTCACTGCAGTTGTTTCCGCAAATGGACAAACGGTGAGGCATCAGGTGGCTAATATTCCGTTTGATTTCGTAGTTGGTAATTCCGAGTTGCCCGCTGGAAGTTACATGGTACAACGTGTGGGCGATAACGGTGGAGGCCTAAGAATCGACTCAACCGATAAGACCAAAGCGGTGTTCCGACTCTCTAGCCCGATAGTTGAAATCGATCCAAGCGAAACGTCTAAGTTGGTGTTTCATCGCTACGGAAATAAATACTTTCTAGCCGAGATTTGGACCGCGGGTGAGAATAACGGTCGCAAACTGATGAAGTCGCCAAATGAAAAATCTCTTGAGCGAGAGCTGTCAACGAAGCGAACCCAGAGAAATTACGACAGCGTTGCGATCACGTTCATAGAACAGTGAAGGTAGTCGACAGTGTCCCGCGCGGAAAACGAGCCTCTTAGACTGGTTGGCTCGTTTCTCCCCGAAAACCAAAACGGCAACCCAACGCCCCCGGGTTGCCGTTTTGGATTTTGTGAATCCCGAATTCCAAATTCGCAATTCTCTAAGGTACTAACCGCCAATTATTTGTCGGCTCAGTTGGCACCGTCTTGTGTTTCTCCAGCCAATCGATAATCAACTCTCTGATTTCTTCGCTCGACCGATAAACGACAGGCGCCGACTTATACATCGTGTACCCACCACCTCCATTAACACGGTAGTTATTCGTAGCCAAACGGAACTTCTGATCCGGTTTGACAGCCTGTCCGTGGAACGTCAGGTTTTGAATACGCTGTCCAACGGGCTTCGATATATCCAATTCGTAATTTACGCCTTCGGCGATATCGAAATTGTAGGCAGGAATTTTTTCGTCCACCTGGTCCTCAGGTCGTTTACCAGGCACGTAAGTCTTGAAATATTTCGCGGAGTGTTCCAACGCTTCCTTCAACTGCTGGCCAGTCACCTCTAAAACTGCAAGGGTGTTTTCGTAAACATACAAACCAGCGATGTCGCGCACGCTGACAGATCCTTTCGCAATACGTGCATCGGAATTGAAACTAGCAACCATCGACACATCTGCGTTACCGGCTTCCAGTTGAACTTTTTGAATTAGATCCAAAATTGCTGTGTCACGAAAACGCGCCTCTTTTGCAGTCAATTCAGTTGACGATTCGCCGATCTTCCGAGC
>Ga0070671_100003163_pt1 | contig 12838 bp, 8 predicted proteins | sample KBSS73metaG_FD_65341 | JGI IMG/M metagenome (GOLD analysis project Ga0070671, IMG submission 65341) | Switchgrass rhizosphere microbial communities from Kellogg Biological Station, Michigan, USA - KBS S7-3 metaG | ecosystem: Host-associated > Plants > Roots > Rhizosphere > Soil ...
GAGCCCTGCACGTTCACGAAACCGTTCTTTTCCTCGCCGATCACGACGATCTCGTCGGTGCGCGCCAGCGTGCCCGCCACTTTGCCGGCGTCGTCCGGCGTGGCCATCAGCTTCACGCCCGCGATCTTCGGGCCGAGCACGTCGCCCTGGGCAAACGTCCCGTTGGTCGCCTTGGCACCGCCTTTCGCGGCTTCCTGCGCCAGCGTGCCCACGCCGCGCTGCAGGTTCGGATCGCCCTTGATGACGCCGACGATGTTGTTGTAGTTGTCCATCAGCGCCGCGGCGATGATCTTGCCCTCGTTGGTGTTGCCGTAACCGCCGGCCGCCACGCCGCCACCGCCGCCGAACAGCCCCGCGCCCAGGCGCAGGTCGGCCTTCTTCGTGCTGCCTTCGGCCGCCGCCACCTGCACCGTGCTCCGGGCGTCCGCCACCAGCATGCTGGTCTGCGCTTCCTTGAACTTGAGGCCGCCGGCCAGCGCGCCGAACTTGCCGCCGAAGACACCGGCTGCCGCGCCGCCGACGCCGCCCGCGTTGTTCTCGGAGAAGATGACCGACGGCGTGAGGATGAAGTCCGCCGTCACCATCTGTCCCTTGCCCATGTTGGAGTTGTCGCGGAGCTCACCCGAGTTCTGCAACGCGCGTTCCTGCATCGCGTTCTGCATGCCGACGCCGCGCTCCACCACGATGAAGCAGTTCGACTGCTGCACCATGAGACGGATCAGGCTGACGGGCGACTGCAGTTTGTACTGACGGAGCGACTGCAGGACGAAGTCCTGCGGCTCGACCACGGCCAGCGCGCCCATCGGCTTGTCACAATGCTGCAACCCCGTGTCGCCTTGCGAGCCCTGGGTGCCGGCGGCACCCTGCACCACGCTGCCGCCCTTCCCCTGCTTTTCCTTGGTGATGCCGCCTAGTTGCGCGAACGCGTTGCTCGCAAGCATCACGCATCCGGCGAGAATGGCGGGAATCCGCCACGCATCAATGGCTCTCATGGACATGGTGCCTCTCTCCTGGCTGTAGCTGATCTCCTGGGCCGAGCGAGACGGCCTTTCCTGTTCCATTGCGCGGAAACCTGGAAAGAACTGTCAGCGGCTGAGATTCTCCACAAAACTCGTCCGTAACGCCACTGGAAACGCGCTACGAAGGATGTCGTATTGACAACTACGACAAACTTCGTAGATACTCCGGCGCATGAAGGATCGGAAGAAGCCCACCGAAGCGGAACTCGGCATTCTGCGCGTGTTGTGGACGCGCGGACCAAGCACGGTGCGGGCCGTGGCCGAATCGATGGGGCGCGAGGGCGCCTACACCACGGTCCTCAAGCTGCTTCAGATCATGACCGACAAAGGGCTCGTCGTTCGCGACGAGCGTGCGCGCACGCACGTCTACGAGGCGGCGTCCTCCGAGGCGCAGACGCAGAAGCAGCTCGTCACCGATCTGCTGGACCGCGTCTTCGACGGCTCGGCCGCCAAGCTGGTGCTCCAGGCGCTCTCGGCCGGCAAGGCCACGCCGGACGAACTCGCCGAAATCCGCAAGCTGCTCGACAAACACCGGGGAGGCCGCAAATGAACGCCGCCATTCACGTCGCCGGCTGGACGCTCGTCCACTTCGCCTGGCAGGGCGCCCTCGTGGGGCTGGCCGCGGCGTTCGCCCTGCGCCTGCTTCGACACGCCGCGCCGCAGTCGCGGTACGTGGTCGGCTGCCTGGCGCTCGCGGCGATGTTCGTGCTGCCGGGCGCCACCGCGTGGCGACTGCTGCCGGGCGCGGACGATGCGGCTGCCTCCGCGACGGAGGTGCGGCGCCAGGTGTTCCTCCGCATCGCGCCGGCGCCAGCGCCTGGGCACAGCCGAACCATCATCGGCATCCGTCGGCACGCGCCGGCCCCCGGCTTGGCCGGCGACACGACGAAACCGTCGATGGGACCGCTGCTGCTGCCGATCCTCGTCGCGTTCTGGTTCACCGGCGTGTGCGTGCTGCTCGCCCGACTCGCCGGCGGCTGGTGGCGTGTGCACCGGATGGTTCGAGCCGCTCGCGCGCTTCCCGTGTCGGCATGGCACGCGGTGAGCCAGCGGCTCGCAGGGCAGCTGGGGCTCCACCGGATGGTGAAGGTCGTGGACGCGACGTTCGTGGACAGCCCCGTCGTCGTGGGCTGGCTGCAGCCGGTGATCCTGCTGCCCGTTGCGGCGCTGGCCGGGCTGACGCCCGAGCAGGTCCGCGCGATCCTCGCCCACGAGCTTGCGCACGTGCGCCGGCACGACGCGGTCGTCAACGTCGCGCAGACCGTTGCCGAGACGCTGCTCTTCTATCACCCGGCGGTGTGGTGGCTGTCGTCGCGCATCCGGACCGAGCGCGAGCATTGTTGCGACGATGTTGCGCTGTCGGTCTCGGGCGACGCCTACGCCTACGCCTCGGCGCTCGCCGAGCTCGAAAGCTGGCGCGCCGACCGGCCCACGTTCGCGCTTGCCGCCACCGGTGGGCCGCTGCTGCGGCGGGTGGCGCGGGTGCTCGCGCCGCCGGCGGCACGGTCGCCGCGCGGAGGCGCGCTGCTCACGCTGGCACTCGCGCTCGTGCTCGTGGTTGGCGCCGGCGCGCTGCAGCTGCTCGTCGCGCGACAACCCCCGACCGCGGACGCGTCACGCGAGTCCACGCCTGCGTGGCGGATGGTGTTCGACCACCCCTCGGGGCAGATGGCGATTCGCGGCTTCACCGCGCGTGATCTCGTGCGCTACGCGTATCAGCTGCCCACGTCGCGGGTGATCGGCGGGCCCGCGTGGCTCGACGCGGAATCGTTCGATGTGGTGACCACTGTCGATCACGTGCCCGCCGCGGACGAGACGCCGGCCATCGTGCGGCAGTTGCTCGAGGATCGTTTCGCGCTCCGCGTGCACGAGGCCACCACCGAGGTGCCGGTGTTCGCATTGGAGATGGCGCGGCCGGACGGCTCGCTGGGTCCCAATCTGCAGCCGGCGACAGCCGAATGTTTCGATCAGAAGGGCTGGGTCGCGGCAGGTGCGCCGGTTCGCGGACCGTTGCCACAGGGGCAGCGCACGGTGATCTGCGGCGAATGGAACGGCGGCGTGTCGCATGACCGCGTGCTCGGGATCACGATGGACGAATTCGCGGCCAGGCTGCTGCACAACCTGGCGCCTGGCGCGCCGGACGTGATCAATCGCACCGGTCTCGAGGGGCCGTACGACGTCTCCCTCGAGTACTTCAAGCCGGCGGCGATGGTGATGGGGCTCAAGCCATCGGTGGCTCCCGCGTTGCGCGTTGCCGGATTCCAGTCGGTGGGCGACGCGCTCGAGTCGCAGCTCGGACTGAAGCTCGTCCCGACGACGACCCAGGTGCCCGCGATCGCGATCGACGAGATCCAGCGTCCGTTGCCAGGGCCACCGCGGCCCTGAAACGCCAACCATTTCACCGCCGCCGGTGTCTAATGCTGCGACCGGCGGCTCGGTGAACCTTCGCCCGCAGCGTTCGTAACCATAACGAGGTTTCGCATGAGAAGGTCTCTCCTGGCCGTAGCCGTGTGTGGTCTATCCGCCGGTGCCGCCTTTGTTCCCAGCCTCGGTGCGCAGGCGCCGCCGCCAGACCCGAACCCGTTGCCCACGTTCGAAGTGGCGGCGGTCAAGCCGAACAAGTCTGGAGCGGGCTTCATCCGCTTCGGAGTCCAGCCTGGCGGGCGCTTTACCGCCGAGAACGTCCCGTTGCGTCAGCTTCTGGTGTTCGCCTTCCAGATTCAGCCCTACCAGTTGGAGGGTGTCCCGGGCTGGGGCGGCACCGATCGGTTCGATATCACGGCCAAAGCGGAGGGCGATCCGGCTCCCACGCAACCCGGGCAGCCGGGGCCGATCCAGTTCATGATGCGGTCGCTCTTGAAGGAGCGATTCGGTCTTGCCTACCACGTGGAAACCAAAGAAGCGCCGGTCTACCACCTCGTGCTGGCGCGCCCCGATGGCAAGCTTGGTCCCAAGCTCGAAAAGGCCACCACCGATTGCCAGGCCTTGTTCGCGGCTCGCCGCGGCGGCGGGCCCGGCGGCCCTGGTGGGCCAGGCGGGCCTGGTGGGCCTGGTGGGCCGGGGGGCCCTGGTGGGCCGGGGGGCCCTGGTGGGCCCGGTCGTGGGGGACCGCCGGCGTTCGACGACTTCAGCCAGAAGCTTCCGTGCGGCTTCCGAATCATCCCGGGCAACATCTCGGGCGGCTCGCTGCCGCTCTCGCAACTCGTGCAGTTCCTGTCCCAGAACCTCGGTCGTACGGTCATCGACAAGACCGGGCTCGAAGGGCTCTACGACTACAACGTCACCTACACGCCGGATCAGCTCCCGCCCGCGGGCGGGCCGCCCGGAGCCCCGGCCGGGGCGCCGCCGCTGCCGCCGATCGATCCCAACGGGCCGTCGCTGACGACGGCGCTCCAGGAGCAGTTGGGGCTGAAGCTCGACGCCGCGCGCGGTCCGATCACGGTGTTCGTGATAGACAAAGTGTCGCAGCCGACGACGGACTGAAAAGGATGAAGCATCGCATGCGCGTCTTGTGCGCCGTCGCCGTCGGAGCCTGGCTGCTTGCCGCGGCCCCGGCGTGGGCCGCCGAGCTGATCGGTCAGGTCACCTTCAGCGGTCAGCCGGTTCCCGGAGCGACAGTCACCGCCACCAAACCGTCAGATGGGCAGGACAGCGACGTGATCAAGAAGGTCACGGCGTCGGACCCGCAAGGCGTGTATCGGTTCCCCGATCTCGGCGAGGGCGTCTGGACGATCACGGTGCAGATGTTCGGCTTCACGCCGGTGACGCGCGAGATCAAGATCCCGCCCGACGCGCCGCCGCCCCCCATGGAGCTCGTGCTGCTGCCGCTGGCCGAGATCACGCGCGGTCTGGCGACGCAGGCGGCCGAGCCGCCTCCCGTGACGGCGGCACCGGCCGCGCAGCGCAACGGCAGTGCGCCGGCGAGCAACGGCGCCAATGCACCCGCGGCAGCCGGCGGCCGTGGCGCGGGGCCCGGTCCTCGTGGCGGCTTCCAGCGCGCCGCGGCCAACCCCAATGCCGCGCCGCCTCCAGCCGCGGCGAGCGCGTTTCCCGACAACGACGACAACCGGGGCGGCGACAACAACGCCGCCGCCGACGGACTGCTGATCAACGGCAGCGTCAACAACGGCGCCGCTTCGCCGTTTGCGCAGGCGCGCGCGTTCGGCAACAACCGCCCCGGCGGCCGCGGTCTCTACAACGGCGGCATCGGCCTGCTGACCAGCAACTCGGCGCTCGACTCGCGGCCGTTCTCGTTCAACGGCCAGCCGGCCGTCAAGCCGGACTACAACGACGTGCACTTCATCGCGAACTTCGGCGGGCCGATCCGCATTCCGCGTCTCATGCGTCGCGGCCCGAACTTCTTCGGCAACTACCAGCACGTGCAGAACCACGACGCCACGCCGCAGTCGGCGGTGATGCCGACGGCGCTCGAGCGCTCCGGCGACTTTTCCCAGTCGCGCAACGCCTTCGGCCAGCCGGTGCAGCTGATCGATCCGTCCACCGGGCGGCCGTTTGCCGGCAACGTGATCCCGGCCGATCGCATCAGCCCCCAGGCAGCGGCGCTGCTTGCCTACTACCCGCAGCCCAATTCGGCCGGTAGCAGCTACAACTTCCAGACGCCGCTCTTGGTGAAGACACGGTCCGACACCGGGTTGACGCGGCTCACGCACCAGTTCCGCGGCGGGCGCGAGCAGTTCCAGGGCGTGCTCTCGTACAACCGCACCACCGTCCAGGCGGCCAGTCTCTTTTCGTTCATCGACACGACGCAGGCGACGAACCTGAACCTCGACGTCAACCACTCGCACCGTCTCAATCAGTTCATGTTCCTGCGCTCGCGGTTCACGTTCAACCGCAGCACCAACGACGTGACGCCGGCGTTTGCCTTCGTGTCCAACGTGTCGGGGCTGGCGGGGATCCAGGGCAACAATCAGAACCCCGCCAACTGGGGCCCGCCCTCGCTCGCGTTCACGGGCATCGCCGGGCTGAGCACCGGGCAGTTCGCGGCCAACACCAACCTCGCCAACGGGGGCGGCAGCGAGCTGTTCTGGTTCCGCGGCCGCCACAGCCTCACCATGGGCGGCACCGTGCGGCGGCAGGCCTTCGACATCTTCAGCCAGCAGAACCCGCGCGGCAATTTCGGCTTCACCGGCGCGGCGACGGGATCGGACCTCGCCGACTTCATGCTCGGCCTGCCGCAGACGAGCTCGATCGCGTTCGGCAACGCGGACAAGGCCTTCCGGCAGAACGTGATCGAGGGCTACGTCAACGACGACTACCGCGTGTCGCCGGTGCTGACGCTCAACCTCGGCCTGCGCTGGGAGTACGAATCGCCGATCACCGAGGCGCAGGGGCGGCTGGTGAATCTGAGCCTCGCCTCGGGATTCACGAGCAGCACCCCGGTCGTGGCGGACGACGGGCTGCTGAAACCGGACCGCAGCGGCCTTCAGCCGCGCGTCAGCATGGCGTGGCGCCCCATTCCCGGCTCGTCGCTGGTCGTGCGCGCCAGCTACGGGATGTACCGGAACCAGTCGGTGTACCAGTCGATTGCGACGCTTCTCGCGCAGCAGCCGCCGCTGTCGAACACCGCCACCGCGCAGACGTCCGCGGCGCTGCCGCTCACGATGGCCACCGGCTTCCTGCAGCTGTCGGCGAACCCGCTCAACACCTTTGCGGTGGATCCGGCCTTCCGCGTCGGCACCGCCCACAACTATCAAGCGTCTCTGCAGCGCGACCTGCCGTCGTCGCTCACGGTCATCGCCACGTATCTCGGTTCGCGCGGCACACACCTGATGCAGGAATCGCTGCCGAACAGCTTCCCGATCGGCGCGGTCAACCCGTGCCCGTCGTGTCCGTCCGGCTTCGCGTACTTGACCTCGAACGGCACGTCGATGCGGAATGCCGCGCAGATCCAGTTGCGGCGCCGGCTGCGGAACGGGTTCACGGCGTCGGGGCAGTACATCCTGGCCAAGGCCACGGACGACGCCACCGCGTTCGGCGGCGCCAGCCTCGCCGGCTTCGCCATCGCCCAGAACTGGCTGGATCTCGACGCCGAGCGCGGACCGTCCAGCTTCGACCAGCGCCACCAGTTCACCGCGCAGGCGCAGTACACGACCGGCGCCGGCATCACCGGCGGCACGCTCGTGGACGGGATCAAGGGGCGGCTGCTGAAGGACTGGACCTTCGTGGGGCAGCTCACGGTGGGAAGCGGTCTGCCGCTGACGCCGGTGTACCTGGTGCCGGTGCCCGGGACCGGCTACGTCGGCAGCATCCGCGCGCGGCTCACCGGTGCGGATACCGACGCTCCGGAAGGCTACTATCTGAATCCGCTGGCCTATGCGGCTCCGGCGGCGGGGCAGTGGGGCGACGCCGGACGAAACTCTGGCCGGGGGCCCAGCCAGTTCGTGCTCAACGCGGCGATCGGCCGCACGTTCCGCTGGGGCGAGCGCTTCAACATCGACTGGCGCATCGACGCCAACAACGTGCTGAATCGGATGGTCTACACCGGCGTGAACGGGATCGTCGGCAGCCCGCAGTTCGGACAGCCGAACGCGATCAACCAGGCCCGTAAGATTCTCAGCAGCCTGAGGGTCAGATTCTGATGATGCGCCTGCCTCGTCTTGTCGTTGTGACCGCCCTTGCCGCGAGCCTGGGCGTCATCACCAGTGCCCAGCAGAACCAGCAGCCGGCGTCGCCGCCCGCGGATCAGCCGATCTTCCGCTCGAGCACGCGCCTGATCGTCACGACCGTCGCGGTGAAGGACAAGGACGGCAAGCCGATCGAAGGGCTCACGGCGCAGGACTTCGTCGTCACCGAGGACGGGCAGCCGCAGGACATCGCGTTCGTGGAGTTCCAGCGTCTGGCCACCGAGGCAGCGCCGGCGCTGCAGGCGAACGCCGCCCCGGCCACGCCCGCCCCGGCCGCGCCTGCCCAGCCCGAAGTGGCGGCGGTCACGCAGGCGGTGTTCACCCCGCCCGCGACCGGGGACACGAAGTATCGCGACAAGCGCCTGCTCATCATCTATTTCGATCTGTCGGCGATGCAGATTGCCGATCAGCTGCGCGCCTACCAGGCCGCCATCAAATACGTCACCTCGCAGATGACGACATCGGATCTGATGGCCGTCATGACCTACGAGGGGGGCGCGGTCCGCATCAAGCAGGACTTCACCGCCGATCGGACCGTGGTCCGCAACGTCATCGACGTGCTCATGTACGGCGAGGACAAGGACGGCGACGGCGTCCGCGACGAGCCCGACCAGTCGTCGGCGTTCGGGCAGGGCGACGCCGAGTTCAACATCTTCAACACCGATCGCCAGCTGGCGGCGCTGCAGACGGCGGTGACCATGCTGCGGCCGTTCCCCGAGCAGAAGGCGCTCATCTACTTCGGCAGCGGCCTGCGCCTGAACGGCACCGACAACACGGCGCAGCTGCGCGCCACCACCAACGCCGCGGTGCGCGCCAACGTGACGATCAACCCCGTGGACGCGCGCGGCCTGGTGGCGCTTTCGCCGTTCGGCGACGCGACGCAGCGCTCGCCCGGCGGCCAGGCGATGTTCACCGGGCAGCTGGCGATGAACACCATGAACGGGTTCCAGCGCTCGCAGGACACGCTGTTCGCGCTCGCCAAGGACACCGGCGGCACGGCGATGTTCGACAACAACGACCTGTCGGCCGGCATCGTCCAGGCCGCGCAGGCGATGACCAGCTACTACATCATCGGCTTCTACAGCACCCACCCGGCCTCGGACGGCAAGTTCCGCCGCGTCAAGGTGTCGCTCGCCAACGGCAAGGAGGGAGAGCTGGCCTACCGGCAGGGCTACTTCGCCGACAAGGAGTGGGCGCGGCAGAACGGCGTCGAGCGCGAGCGGCAGCTCGAAGAGGCGCTGATGCTCGACAACCCGATCACCGACATCACGATTGCGATGGAGCTGAACTTCTTCCAGCTCAATCGCGCCGAGTACTTCGTGCCGGTGCACGTGAAGATCCCGGGCAGCGAGCTGGCGCTGGCGCGCCGCCGCGGCGCCCAGCGGACGCTCCTGGACTTCATCGGCGAAGTGAAAGACAACTACGGCATCACCATCCAGAACGTCCGCGACAAGCTCGATATCCCGATCTCGGACAAGACCGCCACCGAGCTCTCGGCGCGCCCGATTCAGTACGAGACCGGGTTCACGCTGCTGCCCGGTCAATACGTGATCAAGTTCCTGGCCCGGGACGCGGAGGCCGGACGCCTGGGCACGTACCAGACGTCGTTCACGATTCCCAACCTCAATCGCGAGGAGGTGCGCCTGCCGATCAGCTCCGTGGTGCTCAGCAGCCAGCGGGTGCCGTTTGGCGAAGAGCTGCACACGGTGAAGAACTCGCTCAGCGCCCAGGCGCAGGCGAACAACCCGCTGGTGTTCCAGGGCGAGAAGCTGGTGCCGAGCGTGACGCGCGTCTTCAGCACCACCAAGGACCTGTATGTGCTGCTCCAGGCCTACGAGCGTGGTGCCACCGAGACGGCGCCCCTCGTCGCCTTCGTCACCCTCTACAAGGGGGACGCGAAGGCGTTCGAGACCCAGCCCATTCAGGTGACCGACGGGCTCGACGCGAAATCGAAGGCCGTGCCATTGCGTTTCAGCATTCCGCTCCAGGGCATTGCCCCGGGGCGCTACGAGTGCCAGGTGACCGTGCTCGAGCCGGGTGGGCGAAAGGCGGCTTTCTGGCGCGCCCCCGTGGTACTGATTCCCTGAGCGTTGGCTGACAGGAGTCTGAACGCCTCGTCAGTAGACATTAGTGTCATTCGGCACTAGAATCGCCGACGCCTTGACCGGGTCGGCGAGTCAGTCCTCACTCCGTTCCACACGCATTTCCTCCGCAGTCCGACCCTGGGACTGAATCCTATGGATACCACTCATCTTCACCTGCTGCTCAACCACGTTCCGACGATCGGCTTCGTCGTGGCGCTCGGCTTCTTCATCGTGTCGTTCATCGCCAAGAGCGACCACCTGAAGCAGGCCAGCCTCGTACTCATGGTCGGCATCGCGTTCATCACGATTCCGACCTACGTGACCGGCAATGCCGCCTGGAATCACATCCAGAACCTGGACGAGATGCACCAGACCGCCGCCGAGACGCACGAAGGGGCCGCGTTCCTGGCGATGATCGCCATTCAGATCACCGGCGCGCTGGCGTTTCTGGGCCTCTGGTCGCTGCGCCGCACCGGCGAGCTTTCCAGCGCCGCCACCGCGGTGATTTTCATCTTCGCTGCCGTGGCTTTCGTGCTGGTCGCGGGCGCCGCCAATCTGGGCGGTGAGATCCGGCACACGGAGATACGTCCTGAATCCGAAAGCGTCACGGCGATCGGCCCGTTGGCGCGCACGGTCGGCAACTACGTGCGCGACACGCCGTGGACCTGGGTGACCGCCGAAACGCTGCACTTCGTCGGCCTGACGCTGCTGCTCGGCGTGCTGGCGCTCGTGAACCTGCGGCTGCTCGGCTTCATGCCGAACCTGCCGTCGAGCGTGCTGATGCGGCTGCTGCCGTGGGGGATGTTCGGCTACGCCGTCAACGCGATGACCGGCATGCTGTTCTTCGCGGCCGCGCCGCAGCAGTACTACGACAACCCGGCGTTCTTCTGGAAGCTGGTGTTCCTCTGCCTGGGCGGAGCGAACGTCGTCTACTTCACCTTCGACACCGGCTGGCAGGTGGAAACCGGGCGCGCGGCACCGAATCTCTCGAAGTTCCTCGCAGTGTCGGCGCTCTTCCTGTGGGCAGGCGTCATGTACTGGGGCAGCATGCTGCCGTTCATCGGCAACGCTTTCTAAGGGGACGAGGGCAAGGATGTCGTTGGCCGCTACCGTCGTATCAATCGTGCTGGGCGTCACGCTCGTGGCCGTGCTGTTGGGGTATCTGGTGCACCGGAACGCCGAACGTCACGATTCCAAGGGGACCCGCTAATGATGGCGTTCTTTACGTGGCTGGAGACCCTGTCTTTCAGCGCATGGGTCCGCGAGTCGGGGTCGCTGTGGGCGTTCCCGATGTTCCTGTTCTCCCACACCCTCGGCATGGCGATGGTGGCGGGTGGCGCCACGCTCATCAGCATGGCGCTGCTGGGGATGTGGCCGAAGGCGCCCATCAAGCCAATGGAGAAGTTCTACCCGGTGATGTGGGGAGGCTTCTACGTCAACCTGTTCACCGGCGTGTCGCTCTTCTGCGCCGACGCCACGACGCGCGCCGTGAACCTCGATTTCTGGGTGAAGCTCGTGTTCGTGGCCGTCGGCGTGTGGGCGATGGCGCGGATGCGCAAGGTCGTATTCGCTGACCCGATGCTCGACAAGGGCCCCGTCTCTTCGCAGGCGAAGATGCTGGCCTGGGTGTCGCTCATCAGCTGGTTTGGCGCCATCTGCGCCGGCCGCCTCATCGCCTACGTCGGCCCAGTCGCGGGCGTCTGATGTAGCCTCGTTCTCGCCGCAGCGGGTCGTTCGCAGAGCACAATAGCGAATGCCTGCTTCCCGCGGCTCGACTCCGAAGGACGGTTTCCCCGCGCTCGGGCTGGCCGAACCGCTCGTCGCGGCGATCACCGCGCTCGGCTACGAAGAGCCGACACCGGTGCAGCGCGAAACCATTCCGCTGATGCTCACCGGCCGCGATCTGCTGGCGCAGGCCGCGACCGGCACCGGCAAGACGGCGGCGTTCGCGTTGCCGATGATCCAGCGCCTGACGTCACCTGAGCCCGCGGCCGCCGGCCGCAAGGCCGCGTCCGGGCACGCCTCCGGGCTGGTGCTCGTTCCGACCCGTGAGCTGGCGATGCAGGTCTGCGAGGCGATTCACAAGTACGCCCGCGGCACCGGCCTCACCGTGGTCCCGCTCTACGGCGGGGCCTCGATGCAGCAGCAGATCCGATCGCTCGAGCGCGGCGCCGACGTCGTGGTGGCCACCCCCGGCCGCGCGCTGGACCATATCCGCCGCAAGACGCTGGCGCTACAGACGATTCGCATCCTCGTGCTCGACGAGGCGGACGAAATGCTCGACATGGGATTCGCCGAGGATCTCGAAGCGATCCTCCAGGAGACGCCGGCGACGCGCCAGACCACGCTCTTCTCGGCCACCCTGCCGTCGCGCATCCTGAAGATTGCCGAGCGGCATCTCAAGACACCGGCGCGGGTGACGGTTGCCCGGGAGAAGACGGCCGCGGGGAAGCTCCCTCGCGTCCGGCAGGTAGCCTACGTCGTCCGGCACGGCGAGAAGGCCGCGGCGCTCGACCGCATCCTCGACATGGAGAGTCCGGCCTCGGCGATCGTGTTCTGCCGCACGCGGCTCGAAGTCGACACGCTAGTCGAGGCCCTCAACGCGCACGGCTACCGCGCCGAGGCGCTGCACGGGGGCATGCAGCAGCGGCAGCGCGACGCGGTGATGAACCGCGTCCGCTCGGCCAAGACCGACCTGCTGATCGCCACCGACGTGGCGGCGCGCGGCCTCGACATCCAGCATGTCTCGCACGTAATCAACTACGACCTGCCGGCCGACGCCGAGTCCTACGTCCATCGCATCGGGCGCACCGGCCGGGCGGGGCGCGAGGGCACGGCGATCACGCTGGCGGAACCGCGCGAGCACCGCCTGCTGCGGTCGATCGAGCAGGTCACCAAGCAGAAGATCGAGGTGGCGCCGGTTCCGACGGTCTCGGACCTGCGGGCACGCCGCCTCGAGCTCACGTCGGCGGCGCTGCGGCAGCGGTTGACCGGCGGCGACTTCGACGACGTGCGCGTCGTGGTCGAATCGCTGTCGGACGAGTTCGACGTGATGGATATCGCGGCGGCGGCGGTGAAACTTGCGCACCTG
>Ga0070671_100003164_pt1 | contig 12837 bp, 21 predicted proteins | sample KBSS73metaG_FD_65341 | JGI IMG/M metagenome (GOLD analysis project Ga0070671, IMG submission 65341) | Switchgrass rhizosphere microbial communities from Kellogg Biological Station, Michigan, USA - KBS S7-3 metaG | ecosystem: Host-associated > Plants > Roots > Rhizosphere > Soil ...
CGCGAGGATGTTGCGCGCTTTGATGCTGTAATCGAGGAGCTGAAGAATGGGACTAATGGAAGGTAAATTCACCGATGAGTTCAAGAATTTTCTACTGAACCGCATACCTTTGCGAATCATCGACGGTGAGCCGCGTATCTTTTACGATCGAATGACGCTCAAGATAGAGGATGGTAAGGCAACGCTACGTTTACATTCTGGCGATATGCCCATCAAGGTTTATCAGTACCTGTATTCAGCAGAAGATTATGCCAAAGGCGCTACGCTCGAAATATCGATCGCAGGATTCGAGATGTCGCAAGCAGTGAGGTTTGTCGAATGAAACGTTTAATTGGTACCATTACATTCGCATTCGCCGCTCCATTTATTGTAATTGGGGCAATCGGAGCATTCACAATCTGGGCCATCTGCGTTGGTTATACGTTGATGATTGCAAATCTAGAGGAGCTGATGTCATGAGCTTTCTACTGTACATCGAGGAAAAGGATACGCTGGGCGAGGCGCAGCGACATTACTACAAGCGCACCATCCCACATCCGAAACATGGTGGGCCGAACGGCATCGAGTTCACTGACAATCCCGACGAGGCGTATCAATTCGAGTTCTATCATAATGCGACCAACTTCCAAGGAGGCATATCCGAACTCAAAGAGTCGAAGGTTGAACAGAGATGATCAAGGATGACGAAAGACAACTATTCAGTGCGCTAAAGCTCGCTGCGGCTTATCAACCTTTCAACCCTATTCGTATTCCAGAACTCGCGGACGGTATTGGCATGAACGAAAAACGCGCTTGGCGAATTGTCGAGAAATGGAGCAGTAAAGGCATCATTGATTATGGCGTTAGTCCAAATGCAGTTTGGTTAACGCCCGAAGGGGCGGCGCGTGAAAATCTATAAGACTCCTCCGTTCAAACATCAGATGGAGGCGCTGCGGCGCTCGAAGGATGCGCCATTCTTCGCGTTGCTGATGGAGCAAGGAACGGGAAAATCGAAGGTCACGATCGATACCGCAGCCCACTTGTGGCGCAAGGGCAAGATCGATACCTTGATGATTGTCGCGCCGAACGGCGTAGCGCCGGGCTGGATCAATGAGCAGTTCCCGATGCACATGCCGGAGGATGTCGAGTATGTTGCAGGACGCTGGCGCGCGCCGTCCGCGCTATCGAAGACCAGCGAGCGGCAATTGCGCGAGATACTGACCATTACCGACAAGCTCCGCATTATCGTCATGAACATTGAGGCGTTCGGCTCGACTGCGGCAGCGATCGACTTTGCCATTGATGTACTCGACGCGGCGCAAAGTGCGCTACTGGTGATCGATGAGTCGCACCGCATCAAGACGCCAAATGCGCATACAACGAAGCGTATCATGAACCTACGCGCGCGAGCGGCATTTCGGCGCATCCTAACTGGAACGCCTATCACCCAAGGCCCATTCGATGCCTTCACGCAGTTCAACTTCCTCAGTCCGACAATCCTTGATACTGACTCATTTGTCGCATTCAAATCCGAGTACGCGGAGCTAATGACCGAAGACCATGGGCTGATGCGTCACATCACCCGGCGCGTACCGAAAACTTGGAAGGGGCGCTATCTCGACGAGGATGGGAAGCCTATTGATGTGCGGTTCGATCCCGATGGCGTGCCGCGGCAGAAGTATCTGGAGCCGAAGTACATCCCAGCGCTGGTCATGAAGAATGACGATGGGACGCCGAAGTATCGTAACCTCGACAAGCTGCAAAAGCTCATAGCGCCCCACTCCTTCCGCGTTCTCAAGAAAGACTGCCTAGACCTACCGGAGCAGCTGTACAATCGCTACTACACACAATTAACACCCAAGCAAGCGCAGTTGTATGTGCAGGTACGGGATAAGATGCGGATCGAATGGGCAGAGGGCCGCATCAGCGCGCTGAACAAGCTGACCCAGTTGCTACGGCTCCAGCAAATCGTTTGCGGCTATGTCGGCGACGACGATGGAACGATTGTCAACCTATTCGCGGATTGGTCCTCCAACCCACGGGTGCTATCGCTACTGGAGCTGATCGCTGATCGACCAGAGGAGGAGCGCGCAATCATCTGGTGTCGCTTTACGGAGGACATTCGCCAAGTAGCAGCGGCGCTCGGGACGCGCTATGGCAAAGGATTGGTGGTACAGTATCACGGTAAGATGAAGGACAAGGACCGCGAGGAGGCGAAATGCCGCTTTCGCGGGGAGCGCCCAGTGCTCGATCGCAAGGGCAATGTTGTGGATATTGAAGTGGTTCCTGAAGCGGAACGCGCTCGCTTCATTATTGGTCAGCAACACGCTGGCGGTATTGGGCAGAACTGGGTGGCAGGTTCGCTCGTGGTCTACTACAGCAACAACTTCTCACTCGACGATCGCTTGCAATCCGAAGACCGGGCGCATCGCATCGGGCAAGAGCGCGTAGTGCAATACATCGACATTGAAGCGGAGGATACCATTGACGGAAAGATCATAACAGCGTTACGTGCGAAAAAGGACATAGCCGACGCCATAACCGGTGACCCTAGCCGTCACTGGCTCGATTAGATAGACTCGAACGAAACAGGAGAAAGGTATGGCGCGTCGTCCCATTGTATTTGCAGCACAAGAGCCAATGTACAAGGATGCTGATGGGCGCTGGATCAGTCGAGGCTTCAACCTCGCTGCCGCAGCGGACTTCGGCGACCTCGTCATTGTTTGGGGGCCAGATGCCCCTATCATGTCGCCTGGTTTGATAGCAGGACAGGCGCTATCCGCAGCCAGCCGTTATGATCCCGCAATGGACTATATCGTGGCGCTTGGCTCACCTACGCTCATCGCGGTACTCGCTTGGGCGATCGGTCGGAAACGCAAGCCGATCCGCATGCTTGAGTGGGATAAGCGATTTGGGCGCTATTATGTAACCATGCAACCAAGTACAGAAAGGCAAAGCGTGTGAGCCATAACATTGCAGAGATAGTCGCGCTTGCGCGGCAGCAAATCGAGTTGGAGAAGCTGATCGAAGTTCATGAGAACTCCCTCAAGGCGCTCAAGGAGGAACTGCGCTCACTGTCTGAGGAGGCGATACCACTGGCGATGATTGAGGCAGGAGGATTGAGCAAGATTGTTCTAGATACCGGGGAGACAGTAGAGGTCAAGCCGGACTTCGTTTGTGGCATACCGAAAGGAGAGGAGGAGCAGGCATTTGACTGGTTGGAGAAACACGGCTACGGTGGATTGATTCGCACCACCGTTGTTACGGCATTCGGCAAGGGCGAGCTACCCAAGGCGCAGAAGCTCATTCGCGACCTCGCGAAACAGGACTTGTCGCCGGCATTGAACCGCACCGTCCCTTGGCAAACGCTGAAGGCATTTATCGTCGAGTCAACGCGCGCCACTCGACCAATACCGTTGGAGCTATTCGGCGCGCACCCGCTGAACCGCACCGTTATCAAATCACCGAAAGAAGGAAAGGAATAGAAATGGCCGCAAAGAAAGCAGCAGCAAAGACCGCAGTTGTACCGGCAAAGAAGCTTGGCGTTGGCCCGGCCGCACCGATGGGTCGTGGGTTCGAGGAGGCGGATGTAGACTCATATGCCATTCCGTTTCTGACCGTACTGCAAAAGAACTCGCCGCCTGCTGATCCTGATGATCCGGCGTATGTCAAGGGTGCGAAGCCGGGGATGTTCATCAATACCGTTACGCTCGATTTGTTCGATGAAGTTGAGATCATTCCCTGCGCCTATCAGCGACGCTTCAACCGCTGGGCTCCGCGCGATCTGGGAGGTGGATTCAAGGGGATGTTGCAAGCGTCGGCGATCGCCGGGATGGAGGCGGCAGGAGCAATTAAGCAAGCTGAAGACGGGCGCTGGTATTACCCGTTGCCAGACGGCTCGATCAATGAAAAGAAATGCGACATCCTCACCGATACGCGGATGCACTACTGTCTGCAAGTCATGGAGGATGGTTCACTGACCAATGTCCTCGTCTCACTATCGCGTACTCAAGTCAAAAAGTCTCGTGGCTGGATGACCTTGATGCAAAATCGTGGCGGGGATATGTTCGCGACCGTCTATGCCGCGCGTACCAAGTTGGAGGAGAATGACAAGGGTAAGTGGTACGGTTGGGTCATCTCTGTAGCACGCGAAGCAGAACCGGAGGAGCTGGTTGCGGCAGAGAACTTCTACACATCAGTACAAGCAGGCGCAGTGAAGGTGAAGATGGATCAGGATCACGATGCCGTCGAGTAACCAATAACATACTACCTAATAAGCAAGGGAGTGGTCAAATGAGAGGTGGCTGCTCCCTTGTGTTTTTCGGAGTTCGTAATGAGCGGCAAAACAAACGTCGCTCACCTAACTGCTGCCCTGGAACTGGCAAAACGTGGTCTAAATGTATTCCCAATTCGAGCTATCAACAATGGCAAATGCGAATGCGGCGACATTGACTGCGATCGTCCCGGTAAGCATCCCGCAGTTAAGTGGGCTGAGAAGGCAACGACCGATGTAGAGCAAATCCGACAATGGTGGACTGAGAAGCCGAATCGAGGAATCGGCATCGCTTGTGGTGAACGCAGTGGCATTACCGTACTTGACATTGATGGAGATATTGGACTTGAAACGCTCGCAAAATTGCAAAACGGCGCTCCAATGCCGGCAACACCGACCGTCGAATCGCGACCTGGTCACTTTCATTACTACTTTGCCCATAAGCCGGGCATCTCCTCTGAGGCAGGTAAGCTCGGCAAGGGTATCGATGTACGCAATGACGGCTTCTATGTCGTCGCGCCACCGTCGCCGCATATCACTGGCGGACGGTATAAGTGGGTTGGAGATACGGCGAAGTTGGCCTATGCTCCATGGCCTACGTTCCTTGAGACTTCCGAAGGCAAGGCCAAGAAAAAGGTTGGCCGTCCGCCGAAGGAACAGTTCAATCCCGCAAATCCAAAGGATGTTAGTTCATTAGGTGACGCACTCGGTTTCATCGATCCTGATGATATCGAGAAGTGGTGGAGCGTCGGCTGGATTCTTGGCCGCGCCTATAAGCAATCTGACGCAGGCTTCGCGCTGTATAGCGCATGGGCAGGCCGGTCGCGCAAGTACGATGCGAAGCGCACCCGGCAGCATTACTATGAGGAATCGCGCAAGAGGAAGGATGACGGCGAGGTACTCACTACCGCATCGATCTACAAATGGGCCACCGAAGGTGGTTGGACCGGCGTAGCTGATCCTGCTGCTGTCGAGGAACGTCAGTTCAACATCTTTGAGAATCCGTTTCAAGAAAGCAAGATGGTGGCAGAGTTCGCTGCTGCTTGCGCCGGTGCGCCAGATGTATTCACCAAGGATGGTCGCCTCATACGGATCGTGCGGTATGGGCTTTCTGGTGATCGAGAAGGCGGAGGCGACGTACAACGCGACGCAACAGCCTTCATTGTAGCTGACTATGATCCTGATACGCTATCCGTCGCGCTCGGCGACATCGCAGCGTTTTGGTCAGCTAAGGGTAGTGGCTATGTACGCTCTGCCTTCAACCGGCGCTGTGTGGGGACGTTTCTGTCCTGTCGCGAGTTCGATGGAGTGCGACCGCTGGATGCCTTTGTAGCGCATCCTACTTTGCGAGCGGATGGGACGTTGATAACGGACATAGGCTATGATCCGCTATCGCGGTTGTACCTGACTTCGGAAGTTCCTGGCTTGCAGGTGGACGCGGACTTTACCCGGAAGCAGGCAACGCAGGCCCTTAAACACATGTTAGAGCCGTTTTCCCAGTACCCTTGGGCCTCGGCTAGGGATCGCGCAGTCTTCGTGGCCTCAGCCTTTACCGTGGGCTTACGGCACTTGTTTGACGTTGTACCGCTGTTCGCGTTTTCCTCGCCGAAGCATGGGACTGGTAAGACACTGTTGACGGAGTGTCTGAGTCGGTTGTGGTACGGGATCACTCTATCAAAGGCAACCTGGACTGGGAACCCAGAGGAGATGGAGAAGCGCATCGCCGCATTCCTGCTGGCTGGCGATCGGATTGTCTGCTTGGATAATGTGACCGAAGGGCAACGGCTTGAGGACTCGACACTCAACAAGGTGCTTACCTCCCGGCGTAATACGTTCCGGCTCTTGGGACGTACCGAACGCTTGGAGCTGACCAACGAGGCAACGTGGTTCGCGACTGGGAACCAGCTGCGGCTTAGTGGGGATATATCTCGCAGGTCTTTGTTGTGTTACATCGACTCGCACACCGCCAATCCGAACCTCCGCCAATTCTCAATTGAGAACCTGCCAGGATATATCATGCAGCACCGGGCGCAGTTGATGTCATGTGCGCTCTCGATCGCCGCATCTTGGATGAAGGCAGGACGGCCTGTTGTCTCGAAGCCTGCGCGTGGGTTTGGCTCCTTCATTGATTGGTTCGATGTAATTCGTCCGCTGCTGTTGTGGGCTGGAGAGGAGGATATTGCAGGGGCTGTTGAGGCGAGCGTCGAGGAGGATGCGGATGAGGTAGCTTTGAACTCCTTCGCCAATTCCCTGCGACGCGCGCTACCGCCTGAGGATGCTGTTGGGCTGACGACGCCTGAGATTTGGCAGCTGCTGACGAAGAATGCTGAGGCGCGCTCGGCATTTATGGGGGTTGTCGGTAGCGAGCCGAATTTGCGGACTGTTGGCGACTTGTTATGGCGTTGCGCGAATAAGGTCTTCATCAGTGATAATCCAGGTCATGAGTTCTCCATTGTACGCGATGTATCGGGGAAGGTCTTGCACTGGAGGATCAAATGGTTTCAATAGGCGAATTCCTACAGTTGTTATCCCCTTATGTACCGCGAGCAATGAAGCCTGTTGAGATTTGGGAACAAATTAAACGTAAGCCGAAGCTGATGGCTGTATTTCAGGATATGGTACCAAGAGCTGCGAACCGTGGGTTTGATCGTGGGTATCGCTGTTTCCTTTCTGTCTTACGAACATATATGGGACAACAGATTGGCGATTATCGATTGGTGCCTGTGGGAGAACTAGTTGGGATCGAGCGTGGCGGCGAACTGGTTACTCCGCAAATAGAGTTTTTGATGGAGCTGTATCCGCGTTTCGCTGGAAGGGCATTGAGCACATCGGAGGTCTACGATTTGTTCACGAGTTCAGCGGAGCGCGATGCATTCTGTTCGCTAATTCGCGCTGGGCTGAGCGACGTTTCGCTCATGCGCTTTGCATGGGTTCTCAGGAGTTGTATCGGAACTCGGATCGGTGAAGAGACGTTTTCATACTCCAGATTCGCTGGTGAAACCAATAGACGTTGGTTATTTGTAATTATCGATCGATAAACGCGGCCTATCGTTTTTAGGAACTCTAAGTCCTTGAATAATTGAAAGGTCGTACCGTTGCGTGGATCTTTAACTCGCTTCTAAAAGTAAGAAAAAATGTAGAAAAGGTACATTAAATTAAGAAAAAAAGAAAGGGCGGGTAAAACCCACGCAGTGGCACGAGGTTTCAATTATTCAAGGACTTACGATTCTGAATGAAACACGAAAAGCAGTTTCAAGGCAATTGAACACCTGACAGTTTCAAGGGATCAAGGACTTACGTCAGCAGTTTACTTTTTTCTGGAGTTCGCGTAGAAAATCGCGGGAATGCTGACTTTTTGAAAACAAAATGAGCGAAATAGTTCATGTGTATATGGATTCACCAAAGCGTAAGCGGTCACCGAATGGCTCACCAAAGCCCAAGCGTTCCAAAATCATGCATGCCGCTCCAGATGAGGTGCGTGAGGAGGTTCGGGAATGCGCCATCGAGATAGCTCGGAACGTCGAACGGCAAAAGCACGGGCTGCAGCCCAAGTACCACCCAACATTCGATCGCTACGTGGAGAAGATGACGATTGTGGGTGGCGGTATGATGCAAATAGCAGACGCGCTCGGCTGCTCACATTCAGCACTTGAAGATTGGGTCAAAAAATATCCTTCACTCGGAGCGGCCATAAAGCGTGGACGAGAGCGAGCGGACGCTGAAATCGAGGATGCGCTCAACCGTCGCGCCAAGGGTTATGATCGGGTTGATAACGTTATCATCAATGGGAAGGAAGTCACGCTCGTCAAACATTATCCGCCAGACCCAACGTCCATGATCTTTTGGCTCAAGAACAGACAACCGGGACGCTGGCGTGAGAAGACCGATGTGAACATGGAACTCGACTATGGTGAGAAGCTCCGCGCAACGTTGGCCGCAGCTCATGGCGCGACGCGCGGCGAAGCTCCACCAGCAATCGAGCACACTGATGGCAGCACCGATGAGTGATGGATGCTGAGGTTCTCCCGCGACGCTGGAGCACTTTGCGACCGCATCCGGTTCAGCAAGCATATTTCAATTCAACGCATCGCTTCATAACGCTGCCCGCAGGACGGCGTTCAGGCAAAACCGAACTTGCCAAGCGTCGGCTTGTGCTTCGGGCGCTTGGAGCGACGACCAAATGGCCACCGCGCTTTTTCGCAGGTGCGCCAACGCGTGACCAGGCCAAGCGCATCTTCTGGGATGATCTGAAGGCGCTCGTTCCGCGCTATGCGCTCGCAGCAAAGCCGTCTGAGAGCGATCTCATGCTTGCGCTGATCAATGGCGCGCAACTTTGGGTCATTGGGATGGATGAGCCAAGGCGGATCGAGGGTCAGCCTTGGGATGGCGGAGTGCTTGACGAGTACGCGGACATGAAAGAGACAGCTTGGCCGCAGAATGTGCGACCAGCACTCTCTGACCGCAATGGTTGGTGCGATCTCATCGGCGTTCCAGAAGGTCGCAACCATTACTACAGATTGGTGCGCGATGCGATCGCGATGCAAGCGAAGTATGGCGCTGCATCGGAATGGGCCAACTATACATGGCCCTCTGCCGACATCCTCCCGGCGAAGGAAATTGAAGCGGCGAAGCGTGACCTCGATCCGCTCACATTCGATCAGGAATACAATGCCAGCTTCGTCAACTTCACCGGTCGCGCATACTATGCGTTCACAGAGGCGCTGCATGCAGCAACCTCCATCCGTAGTTTGTATGACGATCGCGCCACGCTGGTCTTTTGCTTCGACTTCAACGTGGAGCCAGGAACTGCGGTCATTGCGCAGGAATATCAGTTCAGCAATGGGGAGCCATTCACAGGCATCATTGGCGAGGTCTGGATTCCACGCAACTCAAACACGCCAGCCGTCTGCCGTAGATTGGTGCAAGACTGGGGCGATCACAAAGGCTACATCGCCTGCTATGGCGACGCGACGGGCGGCGCTCGTGGGACGGCAAAGCTGTCCGGCAATGACTGGGACATCATTCGCGGCGAACTTGGGGCGGCGTTCGGCGATCGTGTTTATTTCAACGTCAAGTCTAGCAATCCATCAGAACGTTCGCGCATCAATGCGATGAACTCGCGCCTCCTCAGTACCACAGGCGCAGTACATATGCTTATTGATCCAGAGGGCGCACCGCACGTGATTGATGACTTGCTTGGAGTATCGCTGTTGGAAGGCGGAAGTGGGGAGATTGATAAAAAGAAAACACCAAAGCTGACACACTTGTCTGATGCGCTCGGGTACTATGTGGAAGCAGAGTTCCCAGTGCGTGAGAGGGGTGTCGTCGAAACGCCGATTGGAGGAATCTGATGCCCGCATTGCTGAGCAAGCTGCTCTTGCGGATGACTCGACCTTGGGACATCCTCATTGCAGAGTCAACTGATGGTCAATTTTATTTCAAAGTGGTCGCAGGTCAAGGGGAGCCGACCGCTGTAAGCGAAATGTACACGCGTTTGTACGACGCACAGCGAGCGGCGCAACAGTTCAAGCGTAAGCTGGCGAATGCGAGGGTACGATGCGAGACGCAGCTACAGAAACAATGATGCTACTCACGACTACTCTTTTGCTGTTGGGTCTTTGGGTCATTGATCTGCGCGTCCAATGCATTGAGCGCGGAGGCACGTTCACTGTTCGTGACCATCGTCCGCATTGCGCCATCCCGACCATCCAACGATCACGAATCATTACCGCATAACCATGTCCGACATCCAACCGCATCGTGGCTTCGGCTACAAGCCGGATGTTCCTGATCATCGGGACTTCCTGTTCTCAACTCCGCGCATCAAGCCTCCCAAGTCAGTGCAACCGATTGGCCTCGCCAATCCGATTGAGGACCAAGGCTTTTTCAATTCCTGCACTGGCAACTCATCCACGAGCGCAATCGAGATCATTCGCCCAGAGTTACCTCCGCTCAGCCGCATGATGGCGTACTATGAGGGGCGTGAGCGCGAGCGATTGACGCAGGTTGACGAAGGCTCGATGCTGCGCGACGTTCTCAAGGGCATCGCTAAGCAAGGTGTGTGCAGCGAGACTACTTGGCCATACGTCGATCGCAATATCACGACCCCACCCGATGCCGCAGCAAAGGCCGAAGCATTGACCTTGGTTCCGCCGAATTCGCTCGTGTACCTCCGGGTGCGTTCGCTACTTGGCGTTAAAGGCGCTTTGGCCGCTGGTTATCCGGTCGTCTTTGGCTTCGCGGTTCCAGAGTATTTTGTCGAGGATGAAGTCGCAACAACAGGCTGGTTACGTTTGCCGAAGGCCGATGACTCCATCATCGGCGGACACGCAGTTGTAGCTGTTGGTTATGATGCTACGGTCAAGGGGCAAGAGTTTGTTTGGGTACGGAACTCATGGGGCAAGGATTGGGGCGTCAATGGCTACTTCAAGATGGCAGAAGCCTGGTTCGTCGAGAAGCGTCGGCTAGTCGCTGATCAATGGGTAATTCGCAAAGGAGGTTGAGATGGACGATGATCTCAATGCAGCGCGCGGCATTGTGCATGGCCTCATCGGCGGCGCGGCAATCTGGGTTGTAGTTCTCATTCTTTTGTGAGGTGATCTTATGTGGACTGCTGCCGCTCGACGTGCCGCGCTCCTTGCGCGTCGGGCACGCTCGATCGCTGCTCCATCTGCCGAACTACCGGCATTCAGCGGTAGGATCAATTCATTCAAACGTCCAAAGAAAGGCGTAAAGCCGGAGGTAAAGCCGCAATCAACCACTAGCGCATACATTGCTAGAATCCGCGCTGCAAGGCTGGAAGCAAGACGCGCCAAGGCTCCAGTACAGCAACGCCGTGCGAAGTCCGTAAATCGAAAGGTGAGGTGAACTATGGCATGGACTGATGCAGCAAGAGCCGCGAGTGCCGCAGCGCGACGCGCTCACAAGAAGTTCGCAACAAATGCAAAGAAGTTGATCGCAGCCGGGAAGCTCGAACAAGTGTATCAGCAATCCGGGCTGAAGCATAATACGCGCTATCAGCTTGCGAGTTCATTTCGCAGATATCGGCACTCAACAACAGGTGGATACTCGGACGCGAAGACTGCGCAGAAGTATTTCAAACAAAGCGCGAAGCAACTTGCATTTGCGAACGCCTATCTGAAGCACACGCGCAATCGTAGCATTGGTCGCAGCTCGACAACATACGCATATGGATCCATCGGCCGCAAAGCGATGATCAGCAAATACGGTTGAAATGAATGCCCGCTCTCAGCGACGATGTATTCGCAGCGATTCGCGCGCAGCTGTGTCTACCCGGCGATGCGCGTATAGCGGAGGCCATAGTGCGTATGCGCCCTGGTCGTCCTGCGGTCGTCGAGCTAAGAATCGCATCGAATGCTCGCGCCGAGCATGCAGTGACGCAAGTGCTGAAGCGATACACGCTTCAGGAGAAGTGAACCATGCTATATCTGTCCGGGTTTGGGTTGATTTTTGCCGCTTTGTATTACATGCACAACGGCTCGCGTACTGCTGGTTTGCTGTTGGGTGCATTGTCGGGTATCGTCTTGGCGCTGGCAATAAATGGAACACATGAGAATGTCGGTGTTGGCTCTGCGAGCGGCAGTGGACCTGCACGCGGAGGAGGAACTGCGATTGCGCCTCAAGCTGTACCGCTACCGCATGTGGATTGAGATGCTATCCATGATCATCTTTCTGTCCCTGCTACGGAGGTTCATTTGAATCCGGTTATCCTTGTTCTGATTGTAATTCTTGCGATATTTGCCATTGGGGCACTCCCGCCGTTCGGCTTTCACAATTACGGATTTGGGCCATCTGGCGTACTCGGCGCGATCCTCGTCGTCATCCTGATAATGCTGTTGGTTGGGCGGTCATGAAGATCAAGCCTGCGGATGGTGGCTTGAAGCATTGTGCTGTGGCGTCGGCACCACGGACGTTGCGGCGATCCGCTGACAGCCGGAAAGACGGCTCCAAACACAAGCGCAGCATTTACCGTCCGCTGGACACATCGACGCGCGATAGCGATTGGCAGCGACGCTGGGTCAAGCAAGCCGAGTACGCGCGTGATGCGCGAAGGGATGTGAGAGGAGGTTAGCTGTGACGTAGATACGCGCTCCGCCTGCCCGTTCCGCAAGGCCAATCATCTCAAACTTACGGAACGGAGCTACCATGTACGACGAAACACGAACACTCAAGGATCGACGGGAAATGCTGAAGGTGAAGGTCAAGTCTCTAGCGGAGGAGGCGCGCATTATTCGGCGCGAGGAGCGCAAGACGCGCCACGGTCTGCGCTGGGAGCTACATGACCATCGCGCCGGTACTCTCCGGGCTGAGGCTCGCGCGACGCACATCGCCTATGCCATGATACGTGGGCGTACACTGTATCAAATCGAATGCTGCGCGAGGTTGCCGCGCCCCGCAACCCTTTGGGAACGGGTGCGCGCCATGATCAAGAAGTATGGCCCGACGAATCCGTTACTCAACGCTACGCTATTGGAGGCTTGTTGCGATGCCAACGATCGATGACGCAATTCAGCTAGCAGGTCAGTTGCAGGCGATGCTCAATGCGCTGAAGGGTCAGCCACAAC
>Ga0070671_100003165_pt1 | contig 12836 bp, 13 predicted proteins | sample KBSS73metaG_FD_65341 | JGI IMG/M metagenome (GOLD analysis project Ga0070671, IMG submission 65341) | Switchgrass rhizosphere microbial communities from Kellogg Biological Station, Michigan, USA - KBS S7-3 metaG | ecosystem: Host-associated > Plants > Roots > Rhizosphere > Soil ...
CTGCGTACTTTCAAATTCTGCTACTAACCCGACCAACAACTCCTCGAAGCAATTGCGTAAACGTGGTTCTCACTCGATCGCCAGTAGCCATCACTTCTTCATGATTGATCGGTTCGTCGCTGATTCCCGCTGCCATATTGGTGATACACGAAATGCCAAGCACTTCAATATCCATTTGACGAGCAACGATAGCTTCAGGAACGGTGCTCATCCCCACAGCATCTGCGCCAAGGTTGCGCATGAGGTGGATTTCAGCGGGTGTCTCATAACTTGGCCCAGATAGTGCAGCATAGATTCCTCGCCGAATTTCGATGCCCAACGCGCGAGCTTCTTCGATCACGATCTCCTGGAGTTCAGGTGAGTAAACTGCGGTCATATCCGGAAACCTTGGACCAAACCTCGGGTCATTCGGTCCACGCAAAGGATTGTCACCCATCAGATTTAAGTGATCACTAAGGACCATTAACGCACCCTGGGTCAGCTGAACATTCACTCCGCCTGAGGCGTTGGTCAGTATCAACGTTTTGATCCCGAGTAACTTAAAAGTTCGAATGGGAAATGTCACCTGTTCGAGACTGTAACCCTCGTAATAATGAACGCGGCCCTGCATCGCCAACAGTGGCACATGATCAACTTTTCCGACTACCAACTGTCCCGCGTGACCTTGTGCAGTGGATTGCGCAAACCCTGGAATATCTTCGTAAGGGATTCGAACCGCATCCTCGAAGTCGTCGGCAAATCCCCCGAGACCGCTACCGAGGACGATTGCTACGCGTGGAGTTTCAGTAGTGCGGGATCGAATGACGCGTGCCGCATGTTCTGCTCGCTCGTAAAGGCCGGTGCTCGCCAACTTTTCTCCCATTTGCTCCATACCTCTGGTCTACTTCTCCTTCTGGTAAGGAATACCCAATGCTTTAGGGGGTCGTGAAGATCCGATAAATCCGGCCAACACAATAATGGTTAATACATAGGGAACCATTTGAATAAATTGAACCGGAATGTCTTCACCCGATGGTAACTTTACCGCGCCTTGCATTTGAATTGAAATCGCCTCGGTGAATCCGAACAACAAACATGCCAACATAGTTTGGATTGGTCGCCATTTTCCGAAGATTAACGCAGCAAGTGCGATGAACCCTCGACCGGCAGTCATGTTGCGCGTGAATAGCGAAGATTGGCCAATCGAGAGATAGGCGCCGCCAATTCCCGCCAACACTCCGGCGATTAAAACTCCAGCGTACCTAATTTGGTTTACGCTAACACCCGCCGCGTCGGCCGCCTCAGGTTTTTCGCCGACTGAACGAAGGCGCAATCCGAAAGGAGTGCGATAAAGGACGTACCAACTGACGAACACCATGGCAAACGCGATGACGATCGGCGTCAATGGAATCAGGTGTTCTTTCGGAAGTTGCGGAGTAGAACCTGAAGAAAGAAAAAACGCCCCGCTTAAAAAACCTGGTATGCCAAGCATCAAAATGTTAATGGCGGCTCCACTCACAACCTGATCTGCTTTGTAATGAATGCAAGTCACAGCGTAGATAGCTGCGATAAAGAGACCCGCGAGTATAGCCGCCAGCAGTCCAACCCATGGACTTGCGTTGCCGAGATGGAGTTTCTCGTCGGCGGCGTAAGTTACAGCAGCTGCTGTGAACGCACCGGCCAACATCTTTCCTTCAAGCGCAATATTGATCACGCCTGATCGTTCAGAGAACATTCCACCAAGAGCGGCAAGGATCAACGGCGTCGCCAATCGAATAGTAGACATTACGAGAGCAAAGGTAAGAATGTCCTTCATCGTTACACCTTCGCAGACTGCTTAAGACCTAAGCGGTTCGAGACGTGTCTGAAAAATGCCTCGGCCGCCACAAAGAGGATGATGATTCCCTGAAGCACCTGGACAATGTCTTTCGTTACGTGTTCAGAAAAACCGTCGACGTAAATCCCCCCGTGTTGGAGAACAGCGAACAGTAGAGCCGCCAGAATGACGCCGACCGGATGGTTCCGACCTAACAATGCGACGGCGATGCCGGTGAAGCCGTATTGATCAGAAAAGCCATCGTAGTAACGATAGTGATATCCCATGACGTCGTTAATACCAACCATTCCGGCAAGCGCACCAGAGACAGCCATCGCCAAAACAATTTGTTTGCGAATTGAGATCCCGCCGTACTCGGCGGCCGAAGGATTACTTCCAGTGGCCCGAATTTCATAGCCCCACTTTGTGCGCCACAAGAACAGATAGACCAGTAAGCACGACAAAAGTGCTAGCAGAAACGCGAGATTCAATGGAATGCGTTGCGGAAGACCAGGAATAAACTTGCCGAGTCGAGCGATGTGCGCGCCGTAACCTATTGGCGCAGTCTGAAGGATCGGATCTCCGGGAACTTTATAGTGATACTGCGTGAAGTAACTGACCAGGGCGATGGCGATAAAGTTCAACATGATCGTGTTGATGACTTCATGTGAACCAAACCGCGCTTTCAATACGCCAGGGATTGCTGCCCAAAATGCGCCGACAAAGATTGCCGCGAGACAACACATTGGAACCAGGAGCCACGGAGATAAATTCGCAAAGGTGATACCAACCCATGCTGTTGCAAATGCAGCGACATACAATTGGCCCTCGGCGCCAATGTTAAATAGACCACAACGAAAACCGACAAGGACCGCCAAGCCTGTGAAGATCAAAGGCGTCGCATGGAAGAGCGTGTAACCGATTCCGTCGGGCCATGACAAGGCACTCCCGAGCAAGAGTCGATATGCGACGATAGGATTATCGCCAACTAGCAAGATCAGAATCCCACCTACAATAAAAGCAGCGATGACGGCGATGAGAGGGAAAAGAAGCTCGCGGAGAAGTTTCATTCGGCTGTGGCTTGTTTCTGGACCTTTCTGGCGTTGTGCTTAGAGCTTCGTACTTTGTTCGTCTGAGCGACGTAAATTATTCAACTAGATGTTGGTCTAATGAACAAAGAATAAAGCTCAAAGTACAAACTTCAATTCTTAATGTCCCCTTGTCATCAACAACCCAATCTCTTCCAGCGTCGCCGATTTTGGATCAACTTCGCCGACGACCTTGCCTTCGTGAATTATGAGCAATCGATCTGCTAGGCTCGTTACTTCTTCGAGTTCAGCGGAAACTAACAACACAGCGCATCCCGCATCGCGCAAAGCGACTAACTTTCGGTGGATGAACTCGATTGCCCCAATATCCACACCGCGAGTAGGTTGCGACACGAGAAGAAGCTTCGGTTCAACGTGAAACTCACGACCAATGATCAACTTCTGTTGGTTTCCGCCTGACAAAGATTTCGCAGGTAATAATGCATTTGGCGGACGCACGTCGAACTGCTCGATGATTTCACTTACTCGTTGTTGAATTGCATGCTCGTCGAGAAACACTCCGCCGAGCGATCCTGCGATCGGCCTGCGATAATGCACACCTAAGATCGCGTTTTCAGCAAGACTGAAATCCAGGAGTAGACCTCTACGGTGCCGATCTTCAGGAATGTGTGCGATGCCCAACTCACGCCGTGATCGCGCTCCCAGGTTCGTAATATTTCTTCCCGAAAAATTGATCTCGCCGGAGAGTTGTGAGGGATCTACCAGACCCGCCAAAGCCTCAATTAATTCTGTTTGCCCGTTTCCCTCAACGCCTGCGATTCCCACGATCTCACCGCGACGCACTTCAAACGAAACATCCTTGACCGGTTTCGCGCCATCACGAGCAGTCACTGTCAAATTTTTCAAAATAAGCTGCGGTTCCCCAACCTTTGGATCTGGCTTCTCAACTCGCAGTAACACTTCACGGCCAACCATCATACGCGCGAGTTCGGCTGCGTTTGTATCCTTGGTTTGGACGCGTCCAACAACTTTGCCGTCGCGCATAACAGTTACTTCGTCGGAGATAGCAAGCACTTCAGAAAGTTTGTGCGTGATGATGATTACTGTCTTACCTTGCTCACGCATCCGGCGGAGAATGGTGAAGAATTCCTCTACTTCGAGTGGCGTTAGGACGGCAGTGGGCTCATCGAGAATTAATAAACGTGCGTGACGATACAGCGCTTTGAGAAGTTCAACTCTCTGCTGCTGGCCAACCGAGAGATGCTCGACTATCGCGTTAGGATTGACGGCAAGTTTGAATTCTTCGGATAACTTTCTAATCTCATTGCCAGCCGCTTTCAAATCCAACGCAGCGCTCGAACCCGGTTCCGCACCTAGCACAATATTTTCAGCAACGGTCATCGGTTCGACGAGCATGAAGTGTTGGTGCACCATGCCGATACCGAGAGCTATTGCATCGTGAGGCGACTTAATCTCACGAACCTTACCGTCGACAAGAATCTCGCCGCTGTCGGGCGTATAAAAGCCGTAAGCGATCCGCATCGCCGTCGACTTCCCTGCTCCATTCTCACCAACGATGGCATGAATCGTCCCCGGCTTAACAACGATATTCACTTTGTCGTTAGCGAGTACGTTACCGAAGCGTTTTGAGATTGATTTGAGCTCTAACATTTACTCATCGGGAATCGCCTTTTTGATCTTAGTACCTGGAGCTCTGTATTTGTAACTCTATTGCTCAAACGGATTCACTACATGAGAAAGGAGGACCAAAGAACTACCTACAGACCAAAGAAGAACGCTTTACTGAAACATCGCATCCGTCACCTTAATCTGCCCATCAATAATCTTCTTCTTCGCTTCTTCGGCCAGTTGAATTGATTCAGGCGATACGAGATTTTGGTTATTGTTATCCATCGCATAGCCCACTCCGTCCTTATCCAAACCAAAGACGTGTAGACCAGGTGAGAAACTATGGTTAACAACTTCCTGCACGATGTTGTAGACCGCGTTGTCAACTCGCTTCACCATGCTCGTGAGAACAAAGCCTGGCTTCACCATGTTTTGATTCGAGTCCACTCCGATCACAAAATGCGTCGCGCGGCCATTCTTCGTTCCTTGCTGCTCGACCGCGTCAAAAGCGCCGAGTCCGGAATTGCCTGCTGCCGTAAAAATCACATCAGCACCTTTGCCTATCTGGGCCAGGGAAAGCTCTTTTCCTTTACCCGGATTATTCCAAGCACCATCCGTCACACCGACGTAATTTTGAATCACGCGAATGTTTGGATTAACTGACTTCGCACCTTCTTCATAACCTTTTTCAAAGCGGTGTATCAGACCGATGTCCATACCGCCCAGAAATCCGATTGTGCCGGTCTGCGATGCCTTCGCGGCAAGAATGCCAACCAGGTAGGAACCTTCCTGTTCTTTGAAGACCAGTGAGGCCACGTTTGGCAACTCGCTGACTCCATCAATGATCGCGAAATGAATGTTCGGATAATCCTTCGCGACCTGCTCCATGATCGGTGCCTGCGCAAATCCCACGCCGATGATCAAGTCGTAATTGCGTTCTGCGAAAGCGCGCATCGCAGGTTCAATTGCATTAGGAGTCCCTGGTTCGATATCACGTAGTACGATTGGTAAATCCTTGGCGGCGCGCTGCACGCCCTGCCACGCAGCCGCATTGAAAGAACGATCGTCCTTCCCACCGATATCGAAAACGATTCCCACATGAATCTTCGAATGATCATCGGCGGCATAGCCTCGATTACATGCCGACAAGCTGAGCGCCAACAACGACAACATTGCTGGGATAATCAGGAGTTTGTACTTCATTCGTTTACTATTTCCTTAACTAACTGCGGCAACTCACTAACCGGAGCCTCACTGATCTCATAGGACGACTGAATTCTTTGACGGGCCTCTTCCGCTTTCGCTGCATCAGCGCAGTAAACCACGCCGATGGTCTCGCCCGGAGCAATCCGGTCTCCAATTTTTCGTTCAGCAACGAAACCAACAGTGGGATCTATAACATCTTCGATGCGTACGCGACCGCCGCCGATAGCCGCAATAGCATGTCCAATTTCTGTGGTGTCGACGTTTTTAATGTAGCCGGAGCGCGGGGATTCTACCTTAACGGATTCCCTTACCAAAGGCAGAAACTTTGCAGGCGAATCGCAGACTCGGGCATCGCCGCCTTGCGCGATGATGTTCTTTCGCAAGCACTCTAACGCTGCTCCTGAGAGGATCACTGCTTGTAGTCGCTTGCGTGCAGAATCAACTGTCTTTTCAACGTCTGCCAATACGAGCATCTGAGCGGACAACTCGATCGAGAGATCCAAAACCGGCCTCGCTCCCTCGTCAAACTCGCCACGTAACAGGTTGATGCACTCTTCAACTTCGATCGAGTTTCCGACTGCACGGCCAAGTGGTTGATTCATGTCAGTCAACAAAGCTCGGGTCTTGATCCCACACGAATTACCGGTACGCACAAGTGCATGCGCAAGCGCTTGCGCTCCCGACTCATCGCGCATGAAAGCGCCATTTCCGATCTTCACGTCAATAACCATCGCACCGAGACCGGCTGCTCCCTTTTTTGAAATGATCGATGCGACTATCAATGGAATGGCTTCTACAGTGGAGGTAGCATCGCGAAGTGCATACATCTTTTTATCCGCGGGAGCTATTTCTGCAGTTTGGCCGGCCATTGCATAGCCAACCTGTTCCAGAGTTTTTCGAAATTCTGAAGTGCTCAGATCGACGCGATAACCGGGGATGGATTCGAGCTTATCAAGCGTACCGCCAGTGTGGCCCAACCCGCGTCCGGAGATCATCGGAACGCACACGCCACACGCTGCAACCATCGGCGCGATAATCAATGAAGTCTTATCACCAACGCCGCCGGTTGAATGTTTGTCAGCTTTAGGTTTGGGAATATCGGAAAAGTCGAGAATATTGCCGGAGTTGAGCATCGATTCGGTCAGCGCCTGCTGTTCCTCATCGTTCATGCCATTCAGGTAAATGGCCATCAGGAGTGCGCTAATTTGATAGTCAGCAACTTTACCGGACGTTACCCCATCGATAAAAAAGCCGATCTCTTCTCGAGATAAGCTTTTGCCGTCTCTTTTCTTTCTTATAACGTCTTGAGGTCTCAAGCTGCTTTCCTTATTTTCTCTCCATCAGAACCGTGGCCTGAGCACTTACCGCAAGACCTTGGCCCACAGCATCAAGGCCCTCACCTGTCTTTGCTTTTATACTCACGCAACCAGAATCAACTCCGAGGACGTCCGCTACGTTGGCACGCATCGCGTCGATATACGGTCGCAACTTGGGTGATTCCAAAAGAATCGTGGAATCGACATTAACAACATGCATGTTTCGCTCACGAGCTAACCACGCGACGCGTGCTAATAAGTCGATACTGTTAGCACCACTCCATTGCGGATCGTTGTCAGGAAAGTGAACACCGAGATCTCCCTCGCAAAGGGCACCGAGTATCGCGTCGGCTATTGAGTGAAGGAGTGCATCAGCATCCGAATGGCCGTCACCGCCTCTTTCGCAAGCGATGTTGACTCCACCCAGCACAAGCGGACGTCCCGCGACGAGTCGATGTGTGTCGGTACCGGAGCCAATGCGAAACATAGTTCGTGGTTAGATTGGAACTTGAGCTTTGTACGTGGTGCTTGTCGCCCGTTTGTACCTTGCGCTTTGTACTCAGCACTGCCTTAACTTCTGGGCGCAACCGCGTTGCCGTTTAACTTCACGCAACAATTCTCAAACATCGACGACCTTCAACAATGCCTCCGCTAATACTAAATCGCGTTGCGTCGTGATCTTCATATTTCGTCCACTACCCTCGACGAACATCACTTCTTCGCCAAGTCTCTCAATCAGTGAACTCTCATCCGTCAATGACACGTCGTTAACGTCGACCATTTCATATGCTTTGCGCAGAAGGTCATAGCGAAAACATTGAGGCGTTAGCGCATGTCTTAGATTTTCCCGATCGAGCGTTCGCACAATCATGCTGTCGCTCACTTCTTTGATCGTATCGATCACCGGGGCAACCAGGATCGCTGCGCCACTTTGTTGTGCAGCAGCAACCGTCTGATCGATTTCGTCCACCGTCACAAATGGTCGAACACCATCGTGAACCGCCACAATCTCTGCGGTAACGGAACGAATCGCAAGCAAACCACGTTTGACTGAATCGGCTCGCGTCGCACCACCGGGAACGACTTTCACGAGCTTCCTCAGTCCAAATTTTCCTGCCATTGACAGGAAACCCGCAGACTCTTCTGCGGGTAACACAACGATTACTTCGTGGATGCTGTCGCACTCCTCAAAACGTTTGAGGGTGTGAAAGATAATTGGCCGTCCTGCTAACTCCAGAAATTGCTTGGGCCGATTGCTCGCCATCCGGGTACCACTTCCGGCAGCGGCAATGATAGCGGTATTCATGAAGAGAAATCGAAAGCTGCGGAAACAGCTTAGGTCTCGGTGATTGCTTCGGCATCCGGTATACGAACCGGACCCGAGCCGCCTCGAGGGTCGCGAGTCGGACGGCGCGAGGTACCGTTCGTGCGATGAATCTCGTTATGGCCACCGTTTTCCGCCTCTTCCCAAAGGCGCCCAAAGATCATTTTGCCAGCAGTCGTCTGCAACACACTCGTCACGGCGATGTCTGCGTTTTTGCCAATCAGCCGGCGCGCGTTATCAACAACAACCATGGTCCCGTCGTCCAAATAGGCGACACCCTGGTTGTATTCCTTACCCTCTTTCAAAATGAATACCCGCATTGCTTCGCCTGGCAGTACAACCGGCTTGAGTGCGTTGGCTAGTTCATTGATGTTAAGGACGCTGACGCCGCGAAGTTGCGAGACTTTATTCAAATTGAAATCATTAGTGACGATTACAGCGTCAAGGTGTTGTCCCAATTCGATCAACTTGAGATCGACTTCGCGAACCGATGGGAAATCGGTTTCAACAATTTGAATATCGAGTGAGCTGTTGTTCTGCAAACGATTCAGCATGTCGAGTCCGCGTCGGCCTCGCTGTCGTTTGGACGAATCAGGAGAATCAGCAACTTGCTGGAGTTCGCGAAGAATGAATTGCGGGATAATCAGGGAGCCGGTTAGAAATCCCGTTTCTGCGACGTCGGCGATCCGACCGTCAATGATCACGGAAGTGTCCAGGATCTTCAGATCTCTCCTGGCTACTTTGTCGCTAAAAATTCCGCCAAGCGCAGATAGTTCTAGATAGTCGCCCTTGGCGGCGCCCACCATCAGCCCTACATAGGCCATGAAAAACGTCAACGACAGTGTAAGGAACGTCCGCGCGTGCGGAGTCATCGATTCCTGCCGGCTGATTAGCGATCCTATGAGATAAGCTCCGACGATACCCAGTATCGATCCAACCGCTGCTCCGATCAGAGTCTTGAGAGTGGCTCGTCGAATTCTCAGTTCAAATAGGATGATACAAATCGCAACGATCAGTCCGACGCCCGCGGAGATCCAGGAGTCACTTGCTACCGGTCGGAGTATGTATCCCGCTCCTATTAAGACCGCTGTAAATATAAGACGAATAAGAACGACATCCGCATGCATAATACGGGCATACTACCACGCCAATAGCACAGCGTCACGGATATACGAGGCTATCAACGCGGTTCAATGGACTGAAGCTGAAGCCGGAAACAGACCGCGTGAGAACTTGCGGTCTGGGGTTCGAATCTACCTGCGGCCGCGCGACTCCTCAACAGAAAAATCAAGGTGTTGATGTGACTTCACGAAAATGCTTTAGAACACTTACAGCCAATAACTTGATAGCTAATAAGTGTTCGGGTTAAATGACGGGCATGCTGAAAAACATATTGTGTTCAATCGTTTTGCTGACCGCGGGTTCGTCACTTTCGATTGCCCAGGAAGCATCCACCGCTACTCTGAAGTTCAAAGCTCCGAGCGGCTGGGTTGAAGAAAAGGCGAGCTCAACTATGCGTGTCGCTCAATACAAGTTGCCCAAAGCACCGGACGACACTGCGGACGCCTCGCTTGTTATCTATTTTTTTGGCCAGGGACAAGGTGGAAGCACTGCTGCCAACATCGAACGGTGGGTAAATCAAATTAAACAGCCCGACGGCAGCGCTTCGAAGGACAAAGCAAAAGAAGAAACGGGGACAGTAAACGGGCTGAAGATCAGTTCTGTTGATGTCGCCGGAACTTACACCGCCGAGATGGCTCCAGGAAGCGGGACATTTTACAACAATCCAAATTACCGTTTGCGGGCGGCAGTTATCGAAACGCCGAAGGGTTCGTATTATCTAAAACTGGTGGGACCTGAAAAGACGGTCGCAAAATGGAGTCAGTCGGTAAGCGATTTCGTGAGGTCGTTCGAGTTCAAGTGAGGATGTACTTTGCTTTTGGACAGACGAAGACGAACAAAGGCCAAGACCTAAATCCAAAAGACCAGGACTCACAACCGTTTAATATTTATTTATATCGGTAGGTGATGCGACCGCGGGTAAGGTCGTAAGGCGACATCTCAACGCTGACGCGATCTCCAACAAGAATGCGAATGCGATTCTTCCGCATCTTTCCGGACACTGCCGCCAACACTACGTGTTCACTGTTATCGAGCTGCACTTTGAAAAAAGCGTTGGGCTGCTTGTCGATGATTACACCCTCTGCTGGAATTAGATCTTCTGCTGCCAAGTAATTTCTCCTTTATTCCTAACCAGTTTTGTTGTTTAAGTTTCCGTCGACTTTAGTCGACCGAGGTAGCATGTCGTTTGAGACGAGCTTAACAATACCACAATTGGGCTCTAAAAGTGCAGAGCACAGGTGGTTAAGCCGAAGCCACGTTGGAAGACTCAACCAAAAAATCGTTTACCACAACGCGCGGTTGCTAAAGGCACTGCCAGCGCGTTGTAGTAACAGTTCCCGGAGCTCTCTATCTACTTGCCCGACGCGGTCGGAAGGAACGTGTAAATACCGCACTCGGTGTTCGCGTTGCAGGCTTACTCGTTTTCACTGCAGGCTTGCTGCCGCCGAATCCTTCTGGAACGATTCGCTTTACTGATTGGCCCATCAATTTCTCGATAGCGCGCAACGAAAGCTCGTCTACCGGTGTCACGATGGTGATCGCCTGCCCTTTGTTGCCGGCGCGACCCGTACGACCAATTCGATGCACGTAATCTTCCGGTGCAGCTGGTACGTCGTAATTGATGACATGCGACACCGAATCTACGTCCAAACCGCGCGCTGCAATGTCAGTAGCAACAAGCACACGAGTCTTGCCGTCACGAAAGCCGCGCAGCGCCGCTTCGCGTTGTGGCTGACTACGATCCGAGTGAATTCGATTAACCTGGTGATCACGCGCCGCAAGAATATGCGACAACCTTTCAGCTGAACGTCTCGTGCGTGCAAAGACCAACACTCGTTCGAAATTCTCACGCTCTAACAAATCAATCAGGAGCGCTGTCTTCGATTCAGCGGCGACCTGGTAAGCAGTTTGGGCCACCAAACTTGCTGCACGACCTCGGCTAACTTCAACTAGTTTTGGATCTTTCATGGTTGAACGCGCGAGTCGTTCAATCTCTGGTGAGAACGTTGCTGAGAACAATAGGGTCTGACGCTTCGCCGGAACGAGGGAAAGCACTCTCCGAATCGCGGGTAGAAATCCCATATCGAGCATTCTGTCCGCTTCATCGAGTACCAGCACGTCAACGTTTGCGAGATTAAGCGCTCCACGTTCAGTCAAGTCCAACAAACGACCGGGAGTAGCAATCACCATGCTCGCACCACGTCGGAGATCAGCCATCTGCGTTTTAATATTCGCGCCGCCGATCAAAATAGCGCTACGATTGTTCTTCACCGTATTTAATTCGGTGTAGTTTTTCTGAATTTGCAAGGCCAATTCTCTGGTTGGTGCGAGGACAAGCGCACGCACACCTGGTCGGCGACTGTCACTCAGTCTCTGAAGAATTGGGAGCAAGAACGCGGCCGTCTTACCGGTGCCTGTTTCAGCGCAGCCGATTAGATCATGACCTTCAAGGATGACAGGAATTGCCTGTCGCTGTATCGGGGTTGGGTTTGCATAACCCATGGACTCACAAACGCGCAGTTGTGCAGCGCCGAGTCCTAGTTCTGAAAAATTCATACTTTTCTTCTATCTCATTCCTGTGGCTTCGGGCCTTCGTGATCAGTTTGTTCTGACCACGAAGGCACTCCGCTCACAAAGTAGCATTCATTACTGAACGCCATCTCGCTTACCACCTGGGTTCGCGATTTCCTCCGCCGTATCCGCCGTTGTTGCCACCGCGTCCACCGCCGTAGCCACCACGACCGCCGCCGCCACCGAAGCCACCGCGGCCACCACCGCCACCTGAGCGTGGTTCGCGAGGTTTAGCTTCGTTAACTTTCAAAGAACGGCCACTGATCTCTTTGCCATTGAACTGACTGATTGCAGCTTCGCCTTCTTCTTTCGTCGCCATTTCAACGAATCCAAATCCACGTGAGCGGCCGGTTTCGCGATCTTCGACGATGCTCGCTGATTCGACTGTGCCGGCTTGACCAAACAAATCCTGCAGGTCCTGGCTTGAAGTCGCGAACGCGAGATTTCCAACATAAAGTTTCATAGACATATTTGTACCTTTCCCTCTGTAGGGAATAAAAGAAGCTGCGAATCGGATTGGCTTCGGAGAAACGGTAGTCAGTCGAAGGACCGGTGTTCGAATGCTCTAACGAGCGGCTTCTGAATTGAAAACAGCCTGCTCTCGAACTATCCAAACGACCTGCGCGGGGACTGTTTTTTTGCGCGGGGCGCATCACCGTCGATGCGCGAGAGAAGGATTAACCGTACGTCACTATGCATTAATGAGGGATTATTAGCAAGGTGACGAGCGTGAGTGTGGGCGAAACGCCCTCATCTGCTACATGAAATTGCTAAGGGAATGAAGATGTCACAGCCTTAAGCAATCGGGTCTCACGGTTCTTCCT
>Ga0070671_100003168_pt1 | contig 12834 bp, 10 predicted proteins | sample KBSS73metaG_FD_65341 | JGI IMG/M metagenome (GOLD analysis project Ga0070671, IMG submission 65341) | Switchgrass rhizosphere microbial communities from Kellogg Biological Station, Michigan, USA - KBS S7-3 metaG | ecosystem: Host-associated > Plants > Roots > Rhizosphere > Soil ...
GTAAGCTGAGGCGCAAAATGAACGGCAAGTCTTAGCGAATCGGCTGCGTCTTCTACCTGTCCCTCGCCGAGATAAGCCATTGCCAAGTCCAGATGAGCCGGCGCCAGATCATGTTTCAGCTGGAGTGAACGTGCCAGGCTGTCGACGGCCGCCGCATAATGCTTCCCCTTAAGCAGCAACGCACCGCGTTGGTGAAGTTCTTCCGCAGTTCGCGTCTCATCACCACTGACCGCGTCGTGAGTGGATGCTGCATAAAGCGGTTTCCGCTCGCGCCATCGCCTCAAGATGTCCCGGACGCCCATCGCGAGTTGCTATCGGCGCGCGGGCAGCAACTTCGCTGCAGTTGGGAACGCGATCATACCGTGACGATTGCTATCAACATTGAAGCAAGAAGCACTACAGCAATTCTTCATGGCGTATGGAGCGGTTCGGCCAGCAATGTCGTCATAAGGTCGTTACGAAATGTGCGTACGACAGCGTAATTATTTCTCACGAACCATTCACAATACGCTGGCTGTTCTGAAATCGCCGTTTCGATGATGATCTTGCACCGCGAACGAGCGATGAGCTGCGTGGCACCGGCTAATACTTCGTGCCCCATATCCCCTACGTCGATTCGAAGCACGTCGACTTGCTCCGAAATGATAGCGTCGAGCGGTAGCCCGCGTATGTCACCACACGCCGTCTTCTGCAGTCGCGCATCCGTGCGGTTGCCCAAAGCGTCGCACACCAGTTTATAGGACCCCTCGGTTGCAGACGCGGCGAGCTGCACAACACAGGCGCTTGAGACTCCGTTGACGACCAGATTACGTTGTAACTCAACAACCACATCGGGATTAGCTTCAACCAGCGTCATGCGTCGAGGATTCAGGAAACGCGAGTAATAGACCGCATGATTTCCAACGTATGAACCGACATCGATGATGTTGGCGCCCTGCGCCACCCACTGCTGCACATAATCGAGCTGCGCCTGGTGGGCGAACCGCCCTTTGAGATGATGGCGCTGGATGGGATTGAATGGATTGCAGACGTAGAAGCGAAACTTCTCAGCACGATGCTCGAAATCAGCATGGAACTCCGTCGCAGCACATTTCTTACAGATGATGCGTTGAACAGCAATGCGCCAATCACGATCAGTCGCGCCTCGCGGACCGCCTGCATGGTTATGCCGCCGGTTGTAAAAAAAAGGAGCTGCAACCTTCCTGCAAGTGAAGCCCGACCATGTGCGCAGGTAATAATCGAAGTCTTCGCCGGCATCGAGCGCGGTATCGAAAGGCGTCGCAGCGGCAACGTGGGTTTTTACAAAATGTCCCATCTGCAGCGTAAGCCACGGATCGTTGCCGAGCAGTTGAGCAATGTCGTCCACCTCGGTAAGCTGGCCATTGCGCGGAATGCCGGTTTCCTCATCATCGGCGAGCTCGCAAATGGTGCCCCAGATCGCATCATACTTTCCGATATAAGGCGCAACATTGCGGAAGGCTGCTGGCGCGAGGATGTCGTCAGCGTCCAGAAAAAAACTCCATTCGGCGCCTGTACGTGTGGCTGAACGAATACCCGAATTACGTGCAGCGGATCGTCCAACTTCACCGCGCGTATCGTCCACTTTGATTACGGCGATCTCTGAAAACATACCCGGCGAGACCGCGCTAGCCGCATGTACCGAGGCAACGGCGTCCTCGGCAAGTAACTCATGTCCCGGCCCGACCGGCACTATGACTGCGCACTTCATTGCACAACGCCGCTTTGATCAATCACTGAAGGATCGAGTGCATAACATGCATTGACAGGCTAATGCAGCATACTGGCAACCGCGTCCAGCACGGTTTTCCAATCGCCGGGCTTATCCTGACGACAGAGTGTAAGTGACGGATACCAGGGACTGGTCGAGCGGTCGGTTAGCCACCGCCAGTCAGCATGATGTTCAAGCATGAGCATGCCGCGCTTGCCAAGCGCCCCGACAAGATGCGCGATTGTGTTATCGACTGTCACGACGCAATCCAGCGCTTGTATCAAGGCTGCAGTCTCTTCAATATCGTCCCCTATCTTGTCGTAGGCGAGGACCTGCATACCTGGTGCCCGCTGGACAGAGTCAAGCTCGTGCTTCGCCCCGCGCTGCAGATTGATGCATTTCGCGCCGGGAAGAGCGATGAGGGGCTCAAGCATCTTTAACTCGATTGAACGCAGGCCCGAACGCGTCTTGGTAGTGCCGCCTCGCCATGACAGGCCATTCGTATGCGATTGACCGGCATCCAAGGACAGCCTGTCACGCCATTTCTTAATCCGCAGCGGGTCTGCATGCAGATAGCCGGTGTGCGCCGGGAAGTTCTGTTCGCTGGTTCGCAGCAATGCGGGCAAGCTGCCCATCGCAACCTGCGCATCGATATCTCGGAATGCGGTGAGCCACTCGCGGTTACCGTCGCGTGCGGCACCATGTACGTGTGCACTGGGGAACGATCTGGCAAACAATGATGCAAGTCGCTGGTTGCACTCGATCACGCACCTGACGCCCTGATTTAATAAATCAGAGATACAGGATGCGAACATGATCTCGTCACCGATGCCCTGCTCGGCGTAGATCAGCAACGCGCCCTTGATCGATCGGTCGCCGTCCCAAACCGGAAATGGGAATGCTCGCCGCCGAACATTGCGACCACGCTGGTTACGCAGCTCATAGTCAGGCCAGCCATGCCTGAAATCGCCCTTCGTTAGCAAAGCGATCGCGCGATTCCAGCGATATTCGATGATGTCGGGATACCTTGCGATCAGCGCTTCGTAGTGCGCGAGCGCTTCGCCCGAGCGGCCGCATGCCTCAAGGGCGAGCCCCAGATTCGCCTGCGCTGCAACGAGGCCGGGTTCGGATGCGACTGCACATTCGAAATGTCGTCGGGCGCTTTCAGCGTCGCCCAACTGAGTAAGGTAGATAAGCCCGAGGTTCACGTTTGCCGCGGCATATCCAGGATCAAGGTCCAGGGCACGCTTGTACGCCGCATGCGCACCGGCTGTGTCACCGATCGCGTTGAGTGTCAGCGCCAGTTCAAGGTGCATCACTGGATCGCTGGGTACAATGCTTAGCGCTCGATTGAGATCGTTCAACGCAGACTCTAGCTCGCCGCCGATGCGCTGTAGCCTTGCTAAGCCCAGCAATGCCGGGATGTACGCGGCGTCATGCGCGAGTGCCGTTTGGTAAAAATCGCGGGCGTCGTCAAGTTGGTCTAGCGCCAGATGTGCCGCCGCTTGTTCGGCCAAAGCTGTCGGGTCATCGCAGCGCAGCTCGACTAACCGGCGGTAACTTTCCAGCGCTGCGGCATGTTGGCCGAGAGCACTCAAGCTTCGTCCACACATCTGGTGCGCCGCAGCGAAGTTTTCATGTGATGCAACGGCGATCCGTGCATGCTCAAGGGCGGACGTCGGGTCGGCGCGCGCAAGGCTCTGCGCCGCCAGCAGACATGCAACCTCGCCACTGTCGGCGTCGCGCCCGCTTGAGATGTCAGTTGCGAACGCTGCGGCCTTGCCAGCGATAGCTTCCGGCCAGGCTCCCTCGAACCAGTCCGACGGATGATATTCGGACGCCCGGTCGTCTCGGCGCCGGCGAGCCTCGACTGCCTCGTGCGATTGAGCGTTAAGCCACAAGCGCAGGTTTTGCGTGAACTGTTTGAACATTCAGCGCCGAACGCACGCATGACCCGCGGTGGGCAGCGGGACTTCAAGCCGGTCTGAATTAACGGCGCTCGCGCACACTCAACATCTCTTCCCGTTCACGCCGCCACTCCGTTGCATATTCACATTCGCTATAGCCCTCAAAGTAGGGACCTCCGAGGGTGAAATGGACGAGCGAGGCGTCCTGCCGCGGCGGGTTGTAGCCCACGAGATGATTCCAGCGGGTTGGGAGGCTGCCGATGAGATCATCGCGGTCAAGCCACTTGAACTGATGCAACTCAAGGCCTGACGCGCCGTTCACGTATTCGGCACTAAGTGCGCGGCACTTGGCGTTGTTGAACATCATTACGCTTGACCAGTTCTTCTTCTGATACGGCGTCTGAGGCTGATCAAGAAACTTGCGGTCTTCTCTCGGAACATGATCATGCTTGACCACCATCACCGCATAGCGATCATCGCGCAGCGAATACAGGCGGGCAATGTCGTCCAGCGCCAGCATGTCGCAGTCCATGAAGATCGACCAACCCGTGTAGTCAGATAGATAGGGCGTCAAGAATCGGGTGAAGGAAAAATCAGTGGACTGAAGCGGATGCCGTTCTCGAGTCATGATCTGTTTCAGCTGCGTCAACATCAATGGCGTTATCGCAACCGGCATTGACGCTCGTGCATGTATGCTGTGGCTGAGGACGCTGAAGGCTACGGACTCGCGCGGGTCATAGCCGATGAAGACTTTAATCACCAGGTATTTGCCCTCGGTTTAGATCGAAAATTCCTCCACGCAGATCGGATTGGCGAAGTGGAGTCGCCGATTCGGGACTGAGCAGCCGGGTCAAGCGATCTCTTTCAACGATCGCGCTACGTTGCAGATGACGGCGTCCCAGTCGCTATAAACCGGCTGACGAAAGACGCGCACGGACGGATACCAGGGCATTGCGTCGCCCGCAATTCCATAGCGCCATTCAGGACTGAACGGTGCCATTACCCATACCGGTCTTCCGAGTGCTCCGCCCAAATGGATGACTGCGGTGCAAACACTGATGACAAGGTCGAGAGCGGCGATCATTGCGGCATTCTCGTCGTAATTGTCTTTTGTGTCCTGCCAACTATGCACGTGCACGCCGAGTGAGGCTTCCAGCGCAGCGAGTTCCGCTTGACTGTCCGTGTACTGTAAATCGACGTAGTGCACATTCGGCACGCGCAGGATAGGCGCCCACTTCGTCAGCGGCAGGGAACGTACCGCTCGACGGGTCTTCGCCGTTCCGCCCTGCCACGAAATTCCGACCTTCAACCCGGGACCGAGTTTTGCAAGACGCGTCCGCCATGCTGCTACTGAAGTGGCGTCCGCTTGGAGATACCCGTGATGTGTCGGAAAATCGGTGACGGTGCGCCGAAAATGCATGGGCAAGCTGCCTATCGGCACCTGCGCGTCTATACCTTGATCGAGGACATCCCGAGGGAGTGCTTTGTCCTGACTCAAGGAATAAACGCTTGCATCTGGAAACGAGCGGCGAAACAGAGATTCAAGCTTGGGTGAACACTCGATGACACAGTGCTCGCTTGCCGCCACGGCATGCGGCAGGCAGGACGCAAACATGATTTCGTCTCCCAAGCCCTGTTCTCCATACACAAGCAGCCTTTTGCCGCTCAGATCACCGCCGTTCCACCGCGGAAAGTCCACCGTGCGCTTCGGCAGGTCAAGGCTGACCAGACGCAATTCGTAGTCAGGCCAGCCGCGCACGAAGTCCTGGCGCAACAGGTAGGCAAGCGAACGATGCCAGATGGCAAGCGGAAAATCAGGCTTGAGCGAAATGGCAGCGTTATAGCTGTCGAGCGCCTCCTCGAGCCGTCCAAGGTCCTGGTATACGATCCCGAGGTTGTTGAGCAGTTCGGCATCCGCGGCGTTGAGTGACCGTGCGTGCTCGTAATATGGCAATGCCTCGCGCGGTCGATGCAATTTCTGCATCACCAGTCCCATGCACTTCAAAGCGTCGAAGTGGCTAGGCAGGCGCGTTAGAACTTCTTGTAACAGCGATTGCGCGGCGTCGTAGCGCTCGAACTCGATATTCAAAAGCGTAAGGTTTTTTAGCAGATCATGAATATCCGGCGACACCGCATATGCGGCCTCGTAATGCTGCAGGGCCTCCGCATGGGCGCCGCTATTGTGCAGAATCAAGCCGAGATTGAAATGCGCACCCGGATGTTTGTCGTCGAGGCGGAGCGCATGGCGGTAACTTGCAGCGGCCGCTTGATCGTTGTGCTGCAACAACCAAAGGTTGCCGCGAGCCGCATGCGCATCAGCAAATTCGGGCGCCAGCACAACCGCATGATCAAGATGCTCTGCCGCTGCGACCAGGTTGCCGTTTTGCGCCAGTAATGTACCCAGCTTATGACGTGCCGCGACATCGCCCGGATCAATCTCCACCAACTTTTCATAGTGACCACATGCATCTGACAAATCGGGTTTCAGTGCAAGGTTCGTGGACGCTTGCTCAATTTGCGCAGCGATTTGTGGCGGCGGCACTGGGACACCACCGTCGTATATACGGCGTAACAGCCGGCCCAGGATCACGGTCGCGATGCAGGCATAAAGGTTGCTGCTTCGACTCTGTTGTAGGTCTGACCGTCGCGCCACTATTGACGCGACCACCACTCCACTTGATAATGTAACCGATTAATTTTGCAAAGGAAACCCCTTGTCGGCGCAGGGAGCCAATTGCACACTGGTAGTCGTGTCTTTCGAATTTCTCAAGTAAGCATGCTGCGCGTTCTCTTATGGCCCTTCCGCCGTCACGGGTCGTTGAAACGCGAACCTCAGTCAGCGCAATCCGTTCCATCAACGCCGTATCCGGCCATTCGAACGGCGAGTGTGAAGTATCAGGGCCACGAAGTCAGTTATGTAACGCCGAACTACGCAACGCAGTGGCGCGTTGACACGCTGTTTACCAAGGAACCCGACACGCTCGATTGGATCTCTGAATTTCGGGCGGGTGAAATACTCGTCGACATCGGCGCCAATGTCGGTATGTATTCCATCTGGGCAGCGCGCACGCGCGGCGTCCGAGTCTATGCATTCGAGCCGGAGTCTCAAAACTTTGCGCTGTTGTATCAGAACATCGTTCACAACAATCTTGCGGCACAAGTGACCGGCTATTGCGCGGCGCTGTCTGATGAAAATCGTTTTGCGTTGCTATACCTGAGTGAGTTTGTTTCGGGCGGCTCTATACACTCATTTGGCGAAGCTATCGATTTCAAACTCGAAGCGCGCCGCTCCGCCGTTACGCAGGGTTCTGTTGCCAGCACCCTCGATCATCTCGTATCGTCGGGTGCGGTGCCGATACCGAATCACATTAAAATTGATGTCGACGGTCTCGAGCACAAGGTGCTGAAGGGATGTCACGATGTGCTCGCGGATGGCCGTGTTAAATCGGTCCTGGTCGAGCTAAACACCAATCTGGCCGAGCATCGTGCGGTGATTCCTGACCTCGAAAGGCTCGGGTTTCACTATTCGCCTGACCAGGTCAGCAAGTCTATCCGTACGGCCGGTGCTTTCACGGGCGTGGGCAATCATGTCTTCCGCCGCTGAAGAGCACGTCCTCTACCAGATTGCGAACGCGACGCTGCGCGACTATCCGTACGCGCATCTCTACATCGAGAATATTTTTCCCGACGACTTCTATAGCACCCTGCGCGCCAACTGGCCTCATGTATCCGCGCTTACCAGCCTGGCGGACACAGGGCGCGTACCGAAGGGCGCGTACCCGGAGCGTTTCATTCTGCCGTTTACTCAGCCGGGGATTGCGAAGCTCGACGATGGGCGTAAGGCGTTCTGGCATGAATTTGCGAGTTGGTTTCTAGAGCGGCGCTTTCTTACCGCCGTCATCGATAAATTCGAGCGTCCGATCAAGCAGCGGCTCGGCGACGACATTTATCAATGCGGATACGAAGTGGATTCGCTCATTGTGCGTGACTTATCGAAATACAGCATCGGACCGCACACCGATGCTCCGCACCGGCTGCTGTCGATGCTGTTTTATTGTCCCGATGATGAGCAGCGCAAGCATCTGGGCACATCGATTTATGTGCCGCGCAATGCGGACTTCAGATGTAAAGGCGGGCCGCATTATCCGCATCACCTGTTCAAAAAAGTGCGCACGATGGAATACAAACCCAATTCAGTTTTCGCGTTCATCAAAAACGATCATTCTTTTCACGGCGTCGAAGCGATCACCGATGCAGAGGTGCAACGCGATGTTTTGCTCTATGACATTCGCGTAACGCAGCCCGAAAAGCAGCAGCCCCGACGCGCGGGATTCAGCATGCTGAAGCGTATGTTCGTCAAAGCTTGAACGATCAATAATCAACTACGGGAGAGATGATGGCGCTATTTGGATCAGTATCGGGCAAGGACGTGGACGGGTTTGCGAAGACGCTGGCGCAGGATCTCGCGAAGCGATATCCACCGGCGCTCGACAAAGGAACGGAGCGCAAGATTTCGCAAAAGCGATTGACCACGATCCTGGAAGACACTTTCTCGCGCGCCATCGACTTCAGGCGCGAGCACAAGCTCGGGGTCTATAAGAAGGCCAGGCTCGGGAATACCTTCCGCTGGGAACTACAGGAGATGGGTTACAGCGATAAATTCGTCGAAGTCGCTACCGAGGGCCTTGTCGTCTATATCACGCGGAAATAAACGGCCGCCGACAGCGCTCGTCTTAGGTTGCGGGCGGGGGAATGTAACCAGGCACCTTCGATAAGTCGACATCATCGATCTGATGCTGGTCCATGCATTGCTGGGCGTATTTCAGATAGACCTTTTCCCACATGAAAATGTCGAATAAATCCGGATCGACGTGGCCGCCGATCTTGAACTTGCCGAGAATGTGAAGTGACTCGGACAGCGTCTTGCCTTTCTTGTAGGGGCGATCGCGCGCCGTGAGGGCTTCAAAGATATCTGCGATGCCCATGCAGCGCGCCTGCACGGACATCTGATCCCGAGTGAGGCCCCGCGGATAACCCTTGCCATCCATGCGCTCGTGATGGCCGCCCGCATATTCCGGCACGTTCTTCAGATGTTTGGGCCAGGGCAACGCTTCGAGCATTTGAATCGTGACTTCGATGTGATGGTTGATGACCTGGCGTTCTGCCGCCGTCAGCGTACCTGCCCTGATGGTCAGATTCTCAATTTCGTCATCAGTCAGCAATTCCTTTTCGACGCCGTCGACATCGCGCCATTTGTAGCGGGCTGAGATCTGTCGGACGCGGGCCTGGTCTTCCGCATTCATCGCCTCACCGCCGATGTTCGCAGAACGCAGAAATTCTCGATCCGCATCCATGCGCGCAATGCGCGCGGCGTAATCTGTATCGAGCTCGGCCGCTTTCCCATCGTCATTGAGTTGCTCTGCATCCAGGTGGGCTTTCAGCGCCGCGATTTCCATATCACGCTTGATAACTTCAAACCGAGTGTCAATGAGACCGATCCGATCGTAAATCGTATGCAGCTTGGTCGCTTTGTCGACGACATGCACGGGCGTCGTGACTTTGCCGCAGTCATGCAAAAGCCCTGCGATCTTCAACTCATACCGGTCCTTATCCGTCATCGTGAAGTCGCGTAACGGACCGACCGCGCAGTTGTTGACGGCCTCCGCAAGCATCATCGTGAGCGTGGGCACGCGTTCACAATGCCCGCCGGTATATGGAGACTTGTCGTCGATCGCGGCATTGATAAGATTGATGAAGGACTCAAAGAGGTTTTCCAGGTGGTTGATCAATAACCGGTTGGTAAGCGCAATCGCTGCCTGTGACGCGAGCGACTCTGCGAGCTGCTGATCCTCCGGCGAAAACGGTATGACAGTGCCTGTCACGCGGTCCTTTGCATTCAGAAGCTGCAACACACCGATGATTTCGCTCTCATGGTTTTTCATCGGCACAGTGAGGAACGACTGTGACCGGTAACCCGTTTTCTTGTCGAAATTCTTCGTTCCTGAGAAGTCAAATCCCTCTTGCGTATAGGCGTCGGCCACATTGACCGACGTGTCGTGATGAAAGGCGTAAGCGACGACCATGGTGTTCACGGGTCGCCCGTTAACGTCGAACAAATTGATCGGATAAAAGGGAATTTTTTCGCCCGTCGTGCCACCCATCGCAATGCCGAGCGTATCGTTGCGCATGATCTCGAACTTGAGCGTGTGCTCGTCTGTCAGCCGATACAGCGTGCCGCCATCCGCATTGGTGATCTTCTTGGCCGCGAGCAGTATGGCTTCGAGCAGCCGGTCGAGATTGGTTTCCTTGGAAAGCGCCGCCCCGATCTGGTTGAGCTGCTCCAGACCCTCGAGGAGCTTAGTCGAGTCGGATGGTGACTGCATAATGCCGCAGCTACTTTATACAGACTGCGCGCACCTGCGCAATATCAGTGATACCGAGCAACACTTTCTCAATGCCGTCCTGTTTAAGGGTGCGCATGCCTTCCTCGAGAGCGGTCGCAAATATCTCCGCTACCCGCGCGTGTTCCTGAATATTCTTCTTAACCGCGTCGGTGCCTATCAGAAGCTCGTGCAATCCAACACGGCCTTTGTACCCGGTTTTGCCGCAAGTATCGCAGCCCGTGGCGACATTGAGCATTATCTCGCCCTTATCGTTGCCGAACTCGTTCTTCCAGCTTTCCAGCAGCTTCTCCCGCGCCGCTTCGGGATCTTTTTTCCATGTCTCGGTGTTCATGAGCTCGATCGAGTACTCCTCCATCAGCAGATGCAATTCTTCTTTGGTCGCCGGGTGCGCCTTCTTACATTTTGCGCATAACCGCTTCGCGAGACGCTGCGCGAGGATTCCAAGCAGCGCATCCGAGAAGTTGAACGGATCCATGCCCATATCAAGCAGGCGAACGATAGACTCAGGCGCGGAATTCGTGTGCAGCGTCGCGAACACCAGGTGACCGGTCAGCGAGGCCTCAATGCCCGTGCTAACCGTCTCCTTGTCACGCATCTCGCCAACCATAATGATATCCGGATCAGCGCGCAGAAAAGCTTTCATTGCGATCGCGAACGTCAGACCCGCCTTGGGGTTCATCTGCACCTGACGCAGGCCGCGCTGCGTAATCTCGACCGGATCTTCGGCAGTCCAAATCTTTGTTTCGGGCGTGTTCAAATATCCAAGCACCGAATGTAGCGTCGTCGTCTTGCCGGAGCCGGTCGGTCCGCAGACAAAGAACAGACCATACGGCTTCTCGATGGCAGTCTTGCACTGCTTCAAATTGTGATTCGATAAGCCCAGCTTATCGAGGGGTATAGGTTCGCCCGCGGCAAGGATCCGCATAACGATATCCTCAACACCTCCCGAGGACGGAATGGTCGCCACCCGCAATTCAATGTCGAGCGGCCCATACTTCTTGAACTTTATCTTGCCATCCTGCGGCTTGCGGCGCTCGGAGATATCGAGATCGCACATGATCTTCAAGCGCGCGGCTATCGCGTTGCGATATGCAGCGGGAACCGATATGTAATTCATTAGCGAGCCATCCCGGCGGAACCGGATTTCTGTCTTGCCTTTGCCGGGATACGGCTCGACATGGATATCCGACGCGCCCTGCTTGTATGCGTCGACGATAATTTTGTTCACAAGCTTGACGACCTCGTTATCAGACGCCGCAGACGCTACATCCTCTACTTTGTCTTCACCGCTGTCATCCTCCATGCCGAGCAGCAAATCGCCGATGTTAGTACCGTCATCCACGCTGCCAACGACCGAAGATGCGCCAGACGCCCCGAAAATGATATCAAGCGTCGCCGCGAATTCCCGAGCCGGGCATACTTTGTATACGATCTTGCCTTTCGGATATACATTGTTCACTACCCTGGACCCTCTGATCTTTTCGGGATCAGTGGTGAGAACGACGATACCGTCCGCCGTATCTTCGATCGGAACCCACAGGCTGCTTTGCACGAATTCACGGCTCATGTTTTTCATGAGATCGATCGGTTTTACGCGATCAGCACGGTACGGCTCGTATTGGACTTGAAAAAAAGCCGCCAACGACTCGCCGATTGCGCTGAGCTTGACCTGGAATTCATCGACCAAAACACCCTCGATGTCGAGATTCTTGCGCCGTGCAGAACGCGTAGCAAGCTCGAGTTCCTCTGCCGAGATGACAGCGTTTGCTACCAGATGATCGTACTTGCCTTTAGGCGCAGCGATGGGCTTTTGGCGCTGATGAAAGGCGATTGAAAGCGTCTCACCGAGGTGAGTTGCGCCTTCTTCCATTGCCTGTGGAAACGGCTGGCCATTCTTGGAATTGATGATCTGGATGACGCCGATCAACTCCTTGGTCTGCGTATCGACTACCGGCGCCACCAACATCTGCTTGGTTCGATAACCCGTCTTGAGGTCGACCTGCTTAAGAAAATTCAATTGCGGGCTGTAGGCCTTCAACTCCTTGTCGTCATAGACGTCGCGGATGTTGATCATTTTTTTATGTACAGCGACGAAGCCGGCGATGCTTTGTTCCGCGATGGGCAGCTTCAGATCTTTAAACGAATTGAGTCCGGTCTTGACCTTGGAGATGATTGAAGTCTTGTCTTCGGTGACGAGGTACAACGTGAGACGGTCCGCGTTGAAAAGCCCGCAGATCTCCTGGCTCAGCTCGAGCATTATCTCGTCGATGTTGCTGGTCGCGTGGATTCTGTTCGTGACCGCCTGCAGCGCGTTCGAGAAGGTGAGCTTCTCGGCGAGATTGTCCTGCGCGAGCGGTTTGGTATCGAGTACGGTACTCACGGTTTGCTGGCCTTTCCCTTATCGGTCATGACCGATCTATCGGCGCGGCAATCCCCACGCGCCGCTTCCTGCTCTCCCCGCTATAGTTCAAACACCTGGTTATTCTCCAGCATCTGCGGCCGGTACATGCCCGCGCATCGCTCGATTTCCTGCATGGTTAATTCAACCTCGCCCGGCTTAAGATGAGTTATGTAAATCTCGACCTCACGCTTGAGTTTTGCGAGTTCATCGGCCAGCATGCTGGGGCACAAGTGCTTCGAGGCTATAGCAAGATCGCGCTCCCGATTACAGAAGGCGGTCTCGATAATCAGATAGCGCAAATTATCTATCTTGTTTACTTCCACCCAAATCGAGTCATTTACGGTTGTGTCGCCTGTGAAGACCAGGCTGGCGCGCCCCGAATCCAGTCGATAA
>Ga0070671_100003169_pt1 | contig 12826 bp, 12 predicted proteins | sample KBSS73metaG_FD_65341 | JGI IMG/M metagenome (GOLD analysis project Ga0070671, IMG submission 65341) | Switchgrass rhizosphere microbial communities from Kellogg Biological Station, Michigan, USA - KBS S7-3 metaG | ecosystem: Host-associated > Plants > Roots > Rhizosphere > Soil ...
GCCTCGCTCGCAGGTACCTTCTTCATCGGGATGCTCCTGTCAGTGGGTTGGATCGAACGCGGCCAAGCGTCCAGTCCATAGGATGCATCCCACCCCGAATTCACAGCAAGATTAAGACTTCACCAACGACAACCTCCAAGTCTGTGCCCCGCCGTACCAAGGCAGTGCTTCTCCGACGGCATCGAGTCCGTAGAATCCCATCGAGCTAATCCCACCCATCAAAGCGGCTAGCCGGAGGTACCGAGTTCCAGGACGCCGATACAACTCGCGAAACTCCAAGGCGGCATTTGCCTCTGGCGTGTCGAATGAGCTTCGATGCAACTTCATCATCGCGACGGGTGGAGATCGCTTACCTTGGCTAGCGGCAGGATAAGTTGTCCAGCCTGGCGCCGGAAGCCTTCGCGAGTAGCCCTCTCAAGGGCGATCGGCTCAATCGAAAGCGGGAATCACCACATAGTCAAAGGCGAATTCGCCGTTGCTGTTCGCCTCATCGACGCTGCCCAACGTGGCCAGGCCCAAGTCGTGCGCCAGCCCAAGCATGGCCGCGAGGACGCATGCTGACCGGGAATCCACATAGGCCCGCCTCAAGAACGTCTCATCGAAACGCACCGCCTCAATTAGGTCAGTGGTGATTATGCTGAGTGGAGTATCGGCGTCCACGTGATCCAAGAGGATTCCGACGTTCGCTTTGCGAAGGACAACCGAGTCGGTCGCGCAAAGTGCTTCTGCGTCCAACGCCACGCACATGCGTGCATCGGACGAAAAGTCGGCTGCCCGGGTGACGGCAGAAGCAATGTCCTCCGCTCGAGTGGAACCTGGGGAGGTGAACACAAATGCCGGCCGCGTGACGCTTGACTTGCCAAGTCCCTTGTCAAGCTCTGCCTCGAGCCTGTGCTGGTCTGCGAAGTATCCTGCGAGTTCGAGTCCGCACCGTGTCGGGTCGACTGTGGATTGCCAACGAACAATTCCGGTTCCGGTGGTCATGGCTGCAGACCCACATCTTCGAGTCGCGACTTCGCGCTAGGCGTACTCGAATGCGGATAGGACGTAGGCCCAGTCGATCTCGATGTCGGGATGATCCGTTCTAGCGAAATACTCGTAATACCAATGCTTCGCCCGCTCCAGTCGCGCCTCGAACTCACGGATGGGTAGCACGAAGATCCAGTGGGGAATGTTGTTTCCAAAGGAAATGGGGAACGGCCCGCCTTCGAGCTCGTCGAATTGCATGGAGCGAAAGACAGGGACCATCGAGCGCCGGCCACCGATGACGTTGTAGTCGATCTCGGCACCTCGACAAACCTCATAGGCCGCCTTGATGAGTGTCGCCGTGACGATCTTGCTCGCAGGTCCGGCTCCGACTCCCAGGCGAGTGCTTTCGACCAGGCGATTCGCCGAGAAGGATTGCAGGAGTGGCGCTTCTCCCTGAAGACGAAGCGGCCGCCGAACGTTCGACTGCAGACGGAGCGAGCCAATCGGCTGCCCATCAAGCTTTCTTTCGGCAAGCAATACCAAGACATCTGGCTGTAGGTCCTCTGCCTCTGGGGACCGCAGAGCTGGCCCCAGAGTTGGCAAATGGCGTGCATACGCCGAGGCCCTTACTTCGACCGCTTTGGCCAGATCTTGAGGCGTTGTGACGACGCGGACCGTAAATGGCAGGCGTTCCTCGCGCTGCGATGCAGTGGAGTAGGGCCTTGCTGGTGAGTTAAATGCGTTCAGCCGGTTCAACTTGACTTCGGAAGTGCCGATAGAGGGGGTGGTGTGGCCGAGCCAACCTTCGGCGCCAGAATGCATGCGATTCAATCGCTTTTTGTCAGTTTTTCGCCGACTCGGCGCCAGACCCTTCAGAGATCGTGAACTAGAGCACGAATTTCGACTGGTCTTTCGCTCTGCTGGCGTACGTTCGCTGGAGATTGCTAGCGGAGTAGGCGGTCTCGCCTTCCTCGGTTTCTTCCTAATCTACGCGTTTGCCGGACGGGACGGCGCGTTCGCGCAGCCACAGCCCATCCGACTGACCATGGTCATAGCACTTCTTTCTGGTGCGGCCATGATTCGATTCAGCCGGCACTTCGTCGCAAAGCACTATGAATTGATATGCAGTTCTATCTTTGCGATTTGCATCATTTGTGTGTCGATCATTGGAAGCCTGAATCGGGCAGACGAGTCACCCTACGCGCGGTACTGGGCAATCTTCTCAGCCGCCGTTTTTATCACCCTTCTGATCTACGGCTTTACGAGGCTGTCGCCGCCAACCACGATTCTTCTTGCTGGGTTCAACGCCGGACTCGCGCTCTGGTTCGCTAGGCTCCACGGCGGCGACGCCGCAATATTGCAGCGACTCGGCCTCCACCTGGCGTGCATTAATTTTGTCTGCTATGCCTTGTATCGGCTAATCAGCATACGAGAGCGAAAGCTGTTTCTCCGAGGAAAACGGCAAAGAAGCATCCTGGAACTGAAGCGAGCGCGTGACAAGGCAGAGGAAGCAAGTCGTGCCAAGTCTGCATTTCTCGCGAACATGAGCCACGAAATTCGCACGCCGATGAACGGAATCATCGGATCGCTCGCGTTGCTGGAGAGGACCGATTCGGAAGAGCGACGCCGAACCTTGATTGACGTTGCGCGTGAAGCCGCGGACGGACTGCTCCAGACTTTGAACGAGATCCTAGATTACGCAAAACTGGATGCCAACAGCGGGACACTACACATCGCTCCGATGGATATACGCCGCGTGTGTCAACTTGCCGTTCAGACCTTTCAGGCGAACGCGACCGCAAAGGGCATCGCCCTGCGATTCGACTCCTCTGGCTACCCCAACGATCTCTGGGTGGTACACGGGGATGAGGAGAAGTTGCGCCGGATCGTGATGAACTTGGTTAGCAACGCGATCAAATTTACCGCGGAGGGTGGAGTTACGCTGCGGTTGCGCGGAGTGAGATCAAGAAATGGGGTAAAGATCGTCTTGCGAGTGGCGGACACAGGAATCGGGATTGCTACCGACAAGGCTCCGCTCCTGTTCAAGCCGTTCTATCAAGTCGAATCAGGAATGTCTCGAAGCTACGGCGGTACCGGTCTGGGTCTGGCTATTTCGCGCCAACTGGCAGAGCTGATGGGTGGCAGTATCGGAGTGAGGAGTGCGATCGGACGCGGCAGTGTCTTTACCGTAAGACTCCAACTGGAGCCGTGCGCAGATCGAATCGAGCAACCGCGTGTCGTCCCGGTGCCCCCTCCGGCCGGACTCGCGGCCGCTAAGGGCAAGACTGTGCTGCTCGTCGAGGACAATGCGGTTAACGCATTCATATCGGCTGCCTCGCTGGAAAGCATGGGAGTTGAGTCGATTCACGCGACGAATGGCAACGAGGCGGTTCGTTGGTACAAGGAACGTCGATTCGACGCCGTTCTCATGGACTGCGAAATGCCAGTGATGGACGGTTTCGCTGCAACTCGGCTCATCCGCGAGTTCGAAGCGACGTCAGGCCAAGCGCGCACTCCGATCATCGCCCTGACCGCCAACGCGCTTACCGGCGACCGGGAGCATTGCCTGCAGCAGGGTATGGACGACTACCTCAGCAAGCCAATCGAACTGCGGCAGCTCGGTGTGCTCGTGGCGAAGTGGCTTGGTAGCGATTCATCCGCAGCAAACAACGACAACGGCGACCAACCCCAAGCGACTACACCTGCCGCCCCACCGGCGATAGCTCGTGCGGCCTGAGCCTTCCTCTCAGATCAGCGCATAAGTCGTCGTCGCATGCGCTGCGATCTTCCCATCCGGCGCCAGAAAGTCCACCTCGCCATAACTGAGCGTCTTGCCCAAGCGCAAGACCCGCGCCACGACGGTGACTGACGCCGCTTCCTTCGGCACCGGCCGCAGGAAGCTCGTCTGCAGCTGAACCGTCGTCATCGGCTTGAAGCTGCCCATCCGGGCGATCATCGCCACCAGCATCGCGGTATCCGCCGCCGACATGATCGCCTGTCCGCAGAGCACGCCGCCGCCATGAACCAGCCCGGGGGCGACCGGCAGGCTCAGGGTGACCGCCTCCTCGTCGATCGCTTCGATGCGCAGGTTCAGCCGCCGCACGTACTCGGCGGCGATCTCGTCCAGGGTCTTCTGCAGGGTGGCGATGTCCATAGGGCCGGGATTCTAGGCAGCGCGCTGCGGAGATAATCCTCGCCTTCGCCCGTTGGAGTTCCCGTCCATGAACAAGATCTTCCCGAGCGCCGCCGCGGCGCTCTCCGGCGTCGTCCACGACGGCCAGCTGCTCGCCGTGGGCGGCTTCGGGCTGTGCGGCATCCCCGAGACGCTGATCGAAGCCCTGCGCGATTCCGGGGCCAAGAACCTGACCGTGATCTCGAACAACGCCGGCGTCGACGGCTTCGGCCTCGGGCTCCTCCTCGAAACGCGCCAGATCAAGCGAATGATCTCGAGCTACGTCGGCGAGAACAAGGAGTTCGAGCGGCAATACCTGGCCGGCGAACTCGAGCTCGAGTTCACCCCCCAGGGCACCCTGGCCGAGAAGCTGCGCGCCGGCGGCGCCGGCATCCCGGCGTTCTTCACCCGCACCGGCGTCGGCACGCTGGTCGCCGAGGGCAAGGAAACGCGCGAGTTCGACGGGCATCTCTACGTGATGGAGCGCTCTCTCGTGCCCGAGGTCTCCCTGGTCAAGGCCTACAAGGCCGACAAGAGCGGCAACCTCGTTTTCCGCCGGACCGCGCGCAACTTCAATCCGGCCGTGGCGATGGCGGGCAAGATCACGATCGTCGAGGTGGAAGAGATCGTCGAGACCGGCTCGTTCGATCCCGATGCGGTGCACCTGCCCGGCATCTACGTGCACCGGATCGTCCTCAATCCGAACCCCGAGAAGCGGATCGAGAAACGCACCGTCAGCGCGGCCCTTCCGGCCGCCAAGGCGGCCCAGGAAGCGACCCAGGCGATCGCCCGGGCCGCGTCGCAGAAGGCAGGAGTCTGAAATGGCCTGGACCCACGACCAGATGGCCGCGCGCGCGGCAGAGGAGCTGCACGACGGCTTCTACGTCAACCTCGGCATCGGCCTGCCGACGCTCGTCGCCAACTTCGTCAAGCCCGATATCGAGGTCTGGCTGCAGAGCGAGAACGGCATGCTCGGCATCGGCCCGTTCCCGACCGAAGACGAGGTCGACGCCGACCTAATCAACGCAGGCAAGCAGACCGTGACCACGATCCCCGGCTCCTCGATCTTCGGCTCGCACGACTCCTTCGCCATGATCCGCGGCGGCAAGATCAACCTTTCGATCCTCGGCGCGATGCAGGTCAGCGAGAAGGGCGACCTGGCCAACTGGATGATTCCGGGCAAGATGGTCAAGGGCATGGGCGGGGCGATGGACCTCGTCGCCGGGGTCGAGCGGGTGCTGGTGCTGATGGAGCACGTGGCCCGCAAGAAGGACGGCGGCTTCGACCTGAAGATCCTGCCCGCGTGCACGCTGCCGCTCACGGGAGTCGGTGTCGTCAACCGCATCATCACCGACCTCGCGGTGATGGACGTGACGCCGGGCGGCCTGAAGGTTGTCGACCTCGCCGAGGGCGTCTCCCGCGAGGAGCTGCAGGCCAAGACCGGGGTTCCGCTGCGCTGAAGCAGCGGCCGGCCGCGGCGCTCAGCCTTGCTGCTGGCGCCGCATCTCCTTGCGCTTCATCTCCAGGTACGCGTTCTGCTCCATCTCGTGGAGCTGGGCGGCGTAGCGCTCCGTGCTCGCGTACCACTCCTGGATGCGCCGCTCGAACTGCTCGGCCGGCGGCAGCGAATAGGCCACCAGGTAGGCATCGATCGCCAGGTAGTAGCGCATGGTGTTGCGCTCCAGCAGCCCGAGCACGCCGCCGATGTAGACCGGCTTGCCCTCGGCATTGCGACCGGTGATCGAGAAGCCCACCTTGTTGCGTCCGATGGTGGTCAGGTAGGTCTGGATCGCCATCCGTGCCGCGAAGCCGTAACCGTACGCGTAGGACATGTGGATCAGGCTGCGCTTCGCGTCCAGCGGGATCGCCTCGACCTGGATCCGGTAGTTCTTGGTGCTGAGCGGCCCCTCGTCGGCGTTCAGATGAACCGCGAAGTAGTCGGCCGTCGCGGCGGACAATTGCCAGTCGAACTCGAGCAGGTAGGCGTCTTCGAGCGCCTGGTCGAACTTGCGGCCGACGTTGAGGTGGATCGACTTGCCGTCCGGCCCGGACCGGCAGCGCTTGACGTTGAGATGCAGGATCAGGATGTCGCACCAGTGGTCGTTCACCTGGAGCGCCTGCTTCACCGTCGCGAAAGGATGGTCGACGACGGTGTAGACGTCGCCGCGCAGGTCGCCGGAGGTCTGGGTCGATTCGAGCACCAGCGGCCGGCCGAACTGGTTGCTCGCGAACTTGTCCTGGAGCGCCGCGTTCTTGTGGCGCAGCGCAGCGACGTCCTGGGCCAGCGCCGGTGCGGCGACGGCGATGGCAAGGGCGGCGAGCAGCCAGGTGGCACGGCGGAGGGCGCCTGCGACGAGCGAGAAAGGTGTCAAAGCCAGTACTCCCACAGACGACCGAACCACTCCTTGGCCCGCGTGCCGACCCCGCGGCTGCGCCAGACCTCAAGGGTGATCTGATTCGAGACCGCGAGGTCTCGCTCGAAGGCCTCGCGCATCTTTGCGCCGAACTCGGACCCGAGTATGACCGCGGTCAACTCCTGGTTGTGCAGAAAGCTGCGCCAGTCTAAGTTGGTCGAGCCGACGGTCACCCAGACGCCGTCGATCACCGCCGTCTTGGCGTGCAGCAGGGCCTCGCGCCGCTCGTAGAGCTTCACCCCGCCAGCGAGCAGCGTCTCGTAGTGCGAGCGGCCGGCGTGGAACACCAGCGACGAGTCGCTCACGCTTGGCACGATCAGCTTGACGTCGACACCTCGTGCCGTGGCGCGGATCAGGGCATCCACCAACTGCGGATCCGGCACGAAGTAGGCGTTGGTGAGAAGGATCTCGGCGGCGGCGCTGTTCAGCGCCGAGATCAACGTCACGTAGATCTGGCTGAACGGTTCTTCGGGCGCGCTGCCGATGGCACGCACGACCTCCTTGCCGCGTCGGGGCAGCGTCGGGAAGTAGTTGCGCGGCGCGAGCGCCGGTCCCCTCTGTCCTTCCCAGGTCTCCATGAAGAGCTTCTGCAGCTGTGCCACCACCGGGCCTTCGATCTGCAGGTCGGTGTCGCGCCAGGGCAAGCGGTCCTTGTCGTCCGCCTTGCTGCGCCGGCTGCCGGAGCCGGAGATCGACGACGATCCGCCGGAGTACACGCTGCTGATGTTGATGCCGCCGAGGATGGCGAGCTGGCCGTCGACCACCAGGAGCTTGCGGTGGTCGCGCTGGTTCACCTCCCAGCCGGACTTGGCCGCGAGCGGATTGACCGGGTTGAATTCGAGCACGGCGACGCCGGTGTCCTCGAGGCGCTTGAAGAACGCCGTCGGCGTGCCCAGGGTGCCGACGCCGTCGCGGATCAGGTTGACCTGCACTCCCTGGGCCTGCTTGGCGACCAGGGCATCCGCGAAGCGCCGGCCGGCCTCATCGTCCTCGAGGATGTAGGTCTCCATGTCGATGTGGTCGCGCGCCGCTGCGATGGCCGAAAGCATGGCGGCGTAGGTGTCCGGCCCGTTCTCGAGCAGGACGACGCGATTGCCCAGGCTGAGGGGCTCGCCCGAGACTTCCTGCTCGAGCGCCAGATGCCGCGCCAGGCTGTCTGGGTTCTGGTCGGCGCCGGAGAGGCGTTCCAGCACCACCTTGGCCTGCTCCGGCGTGAGGATCCGGCCGCTGGCGGTCTTGAACTGGACGCTCTCGGGATCGGCCCGCGCCATGTCGGGCGTGATCTCCGGCAGCGTGCTGCAACCACCGGCGAGGGCGGCCAGCGCCAGCGTTGGCAGCAGGCATCTCAGGGCGGCGAAGCGATAACCGATCGCTCCCGGCATCAGCCCGAACTCCGGGTCGGGCTTGCCGCCAGGGCGCGCGCCGCGCGGGTCACGAGCTCGGGGCCTTGGTAGATGAAGCCGGTGTAGATCTGCACGATGTCTGCGCCTGCGTCCCTCTTGGCAATTGCGTCTCCCGGGCTGGTCACGCCGCCCACGCCGATGATCGGAAAGGCCGGCCCGAGGGCCGCGCGAAGCCGCGAGACGACGCGGTTGGATCCCGCGAGTAGGGGGGCGCCGGAAAGCCCGCCGGCCTCGTCGCCATGCGGCAGGTGGGCGACGGCGTCGCGGGCCAGCGTGGTGTTGGTGGCGATCACGCCATCGATCGCGTGCTTGGTCAGCGTGGCGGCGATCGCATCCACCTGGCCGGCATCGAGATCGGGGGCGATCTTGAGGAAGATCGGCACCGTCCGGCCGTGCTCGGCCGCCAGCTCGCCGCGGCGCATGCGGATGGCGCCGAGCAGCGCGTCGAGCGCGGCATCGCCCTGGAGATCGCGCAGGTTCTTGGTGTTCGGGCTCGAGATGTTGATGGTCACGTAGTCGGCATGCGGGTACACCCCGGCCAGGCCGATCAGGTAGTCGTCGGCCGCCCGCTCGATCGGCGTCGCCGCGTTCTTGCCGATGTTGAGACCGAGGATGCCGCCGCTGCTGCGAAAGCGCGCCCGGCGCACGTTGCGGATGAAGGCGGCCAGGCCTTCGTTGTTGAAGCCCATCCGGTTGATCAGTGCCGAGGCGGCAACGAGGCGGAAGAGGCGCGGCTTCGGATTGCCCGGTTGCGCCAGCGGCGTGACCGTGCCGACCTCGATGCTGCCGAAGCCGAGCGCGCCGAAGGCATCGATGCAGCGTCCGTTCTTGTCCAGCCCCGCGGCCAGGCCAATGCGGTTGGGGAAGCGCAGCCCGGCCAGCGTCACCGGATCGTGGACACGGCGCTGGGCGATCGTGCGAACCAGCGGCGTGTGCTGGATCGCCGCCATGGCGCCGAGAGTCAGGTCGTGCGCGTGCTCCGGATCGAGCCCGAACAGGAAAGACCGGGCCAGGGGGTAGGGCAGAAGGGGCATGGGCGCGGCGATTCTGGCATTGCCCGTTGCATACTCGGATCCGGCCCCACTCCGGCCCGCGTGGCCCGCGGGATCCAGCGAAGAGACATGACCGAGCCGCGGATCGAGAAAGACACCTTCGGCGACATCGCCGTGCCGGGCGACCGCCTCTGGGGCGCGCAGACCGAGCGCTCGCTGCATCACTTCGACATCTCGACCGAGAAGATGCCGCCCGAGCTGATCCGCGCCCTGGCGCTGGTCAAGCGCAGCGCTGCGGTCGTCAACCGCGCGCTCGGCACGCTCGATGCGAAGAAGGCCGATGCGATCGCTGCCGCTGCCGACGAGGTGCTCGCCGGCAGGCACGACGGCGAATTCCCGCTCTCGGTGTGGCAGACCGGCTCGGGCACGCAGAGCAACATGAACATGAACGAGGTGCTCGCCAACCGCGCCTCGCAGCTGCTCGGTGGGCCGCTCGGCCAAGGCCGGCTCGTGCACCCGAACGACGACGTCAATCGCAGCCAGTCGTCGAACGACGTCTTTCCCACGGCGATGAGCGTCGCCGCCGTCGAGGCGACCACCCGCCGCCTGATCCCCGCGCTGGAGGCGCTGCGGGCGACGCTCGGCGAGAAGGCGACGCAGTTCGCCGACATCGTCAAGATCGGCCGCACCCACCTCCAGGACGCGACGCCGCTCACCCTCGGTCAGGAGATCTCCGGCTGGGTTGCGCAGCTCGACCACGCTCTTGGGCACGTGCGCACCGCCTTGCCGCACTTGTGCGAGCTGGCGCTCGGCGGCACCGCCGTCGGCACCGGCCTGAATGCGCCAGCCGACTTCGGCCCGCGAGTCGCGGCCGAGCTGGCCACGCGCACCGGCCTGCCGTTCGTCTCGGCGCCCAACAAGTTCGAGGCCCTCGCCGCGCACGACGCGATCGTCTTCGCCCATGGCGCGCTGAAGACACTGGCGGCGTCGCTGACCAAGATCGCCAACGACGTGCGCTGGCTCGCCTCCGGGCCGCGCTCCGGCCTGGGCGAGATCCGCATCCCGGAGAACGAGCCCGGCAGCTCGATCATGCCGGGCAAGGTCAACCCGACCCAGTGCGAGGCGCTGACGATGCTCTGCGCTCAGGTGCTGGGCAACGACGTCGCGATCAACATCGCCGGCGCTTCCGGAAACTTCGAGCTCAACGTGTTCAAGCCGGTGCTGATCCACGACTTCCTGCAGAGCACGCGGCTGCTGGCCGACGGCATGAAGAGCTTCGAGGTCCATTGCGCCCGTGGCATCGAGCCCGACCGGGCGCGGATCGAGGAACTGGTGCAGCGCTCGCTGATGCTCGTGACCGCGCTCAATCCGCACATCGGCTACGACAAGGCGGCGAAGATCGCGAAGGAGGCGCACCGCAGCGGCTCGACGCTGCGCGAGGCGGCGATCGCCTCCGGCTGGCTCAGCGCCGAGCAGTTCGACGCCTGGGTGGTCGCTTCCGACATGGTGGGGGGGCGCAAATGAGCAGCCCGGCCCAGCCCCCGGCGGCGAGCCAGGCCGAGCTGAAGCGCCTGGTCGGCGAGGCGGCGCTCGCCTATGTCGAGCCCGGCAGCATCGTCGGCGTCGGCACCGGCTCCACCGTCAACTGCTTCATCGACGCGCTGGCGACGCTTCCAGGCGGCATCGCCGGCGCGGTCTCGAGCAGCGAGGCCAGCACCGCCCGGCTGCGCGCGATCGGCGTGCGGGTGCTGGAAGCGAGCGCGGTCGAGAAGCTCGCCGTCTACATCGACGGCGCCGACGAGATCGACGGCTCCGGCTGCATGATCAAGGGCGGCGGCGGTGCCCTGACGCGCGAGAAGATCGTCGCCGACCTGGCTGAGCGCTTCATCTGCATCGCCGACGGCTCGAAGCTGGTCGAGCGGCTCGGCCGCTTCCCCTTGCCGGTGGAAGTGGTGCCGATGGCCGCGGCGCAGATCGGCCGCCGGTTCACGAAGCTCGGCGGCCGGCCGGTGCTGCGCGCCGGCGTGGTCACCGACAACGGCGGCCACATCCTCGACATCCATGGTCTCGCGATCGACGATCCGGCGGCGATGGAAGCCGAGGTCAGCCAATGGCCGGGCGTCGTCTGTTGCGGCATCTTCGCTCGCAACCGGGCTTCGATCTGCCTCCTCGGCACCGCCGAGGGCGTGCGGACGATGCGCTTCTGATCACCGCAGGGCGGAGGCGCAAAAGCGCGTAACCTCTCCCCCGTGCACGTTTGGTGCAACACACAGGAAGGACGGCCCGTGGCCAAACCCAACTATTCGTTCGAGAAGCGCCAGCGCGAGCTGGCCAAGAAGAAGAAGAAGGAAGAGAAGGAAAAGGAAAAGGCCGACCGCAAGGCGGCCGGCGAGTCCGGCGAAGCGGCGGCGCCCCAGGATGGGCAAGCCCCGGCCGATCCGCCGTCGATGGGCCCGAGCGGCGGCTGACGCTCAGCCCGCGGCGCCGGGCAGCGGGCCCGCGCGCCGGAAGGCGCGGCTCGCGAAGCGCGCCGGGTCGACCGCATCGAGCAGGTCGGCCTCCAGCGGCATCGGTGCACCGGTGATGGACGCAGCTAGCAGTTGCGCGCCCAGCGCCGAGCCGGCGATGCCGCGCGAACCCAGCCCCGCGAAGACGAACAGGCCCGGCGCTCGCGGTGCGAACCGCGGCTGCTCGGGTCGCGGCGACCCTGCGGCGTCGACCTCGACGCCCAATTCCGGCCCGATGGCCGCCAGCGGCACCGGGCCGATCAGCGGCAACCGGTCGGGGCTCGCCCAGCGCCAGGCGACGCGTCCGGAGATCTCGCCGAGCGCAGCCAGCGGCGGCGGCTGAGCCACCAGCCCGGCGAGGCGCTCGATATTGGCCCGGTGGTCGTCGTCACGCAGCGCAGGATCGACATCGCCTTCGTGCGCGCTGGCGCCGAACCAGGTCGTCCCGTCGAGCGACGGCAGCAGGTAGCCCGAGCCGGCGAGCGGCAGGCGCAGGGTTGCGGCCGCCGGCCAGCGGGCGCTGGGGATGCCGCTCGTCTGGCCGCGACTCGACTGCAGGCCCAGGTTGCCGCCGAGCAGGTCGAGGGCTGCGCCGGCGTTGGCCAGGACCACGACCTCGGCCGTCGCGAACACGCGGCCGGCCGCGTCGAGGATCTGCCAGCGGTCGGCGACGCGACGGATCGCAGCGACCGTCTGCTCCCGACGGACGGCAATCCGTTCTCCCGCTCGCTCGGCATGGGCCCGGGCCAGGCCGCGCGGCTCGACCCAGCCGCCACCCACGAAGTGCCAGGCCGGGGCCGGCACGGCGATGCCGGCGATCGCTCCGGCTTCGTTCGCAGACACGGCGCGCACGTAGTCGGCCGGCAGGCCGAGGCGGTCGAGAAGCGCCAGGAGCGGAGCCGCATCGGTGTCACGGCTCGCCAGGCGCAGCAGCCCCGAGGTGCTGCCGCGAACGCCGTGCTCGGCGATCGCTTCGGCGACCGCCTGCCGCGCCTCGTAGGCGGCGGCCCGATGGAAGCGGGCATGGTGACCGTCGTGGCCGTGGACGACGCCGTGGAACACGCCGGCCGCATTGCCCGACCCTTCCTGGGCCAGCGCCGAACGGCGCTCGAACAGGATCGACGCGCAGCCTCGCCGGGCCAAGGCATTGGCGAGGGCACAGCCGGCGAGCCCGCCGCCGACGATGGCGACCGGCAGACGGGCACCGGGTGACACGGCCACGGACTCGATCGTCGGCCCTTGCCGCGGGCCCGGGCGCGGCGTGAACCTCGGCGCGAAGCGGGCAACAGTGATCTCGCGCTTGCCGCCGCTGCCCGGAACGACCGAGACCTGGAAGCCGGCCGTCGCCAGGCCGTCGCGCACCGGCCGC
>Ga0070671_100003170_pt1 | contig 12820 bp, 14 predicted proteins | sample KBSS73metaG_FD_65341 | JGI IMG/M metagenome (GOLD analysis project Ga0070671, IMG submission 65341) | Switchgrass rhizosphere microbial communities from Kellogg Biological Station, Michigan, USA - KBS S7-3 metaG | ecosystem: Host-associated > Plants > Roots > Rhizosphere > Soil ...
CTAGATAGGCAGCAGTTCACGCCTTCTCAACCGGCCTTACGCCGCCTGTGCTGGAGCCTCATACTCCGCGGCTGCCGCAGAGAGAGTCTCGACGAACTCGCGAATATGCTCCTCCTCGATGTTCAGCGGCGGAAGGACGCGCATCACATTGTCGCCCGCGGCCACCGTCAGCAGTCCCTTGGTCCGGAGGTAGGTGACGAACGCCCGGCTGTCGGTCTTCATCTTCACGCCGAGCATCAGGCCCACGCCGCGCACGCTCTCAAACAGGTGATCGTGGTTGGGGATCATCTGCTCGAGAGCGGAGCGGAGGCGCTCGCCCTTCTGCCGCACCTGCGCGAGGAATTCCTCGTCTGCGACGATGTCGAACACCGCCTGTCCCGCCGCCATGGCAAGCGGGTTGCCGCCGTAGGTCGACCCGTGCGTGCCGATCACCATGCCGGCCGCCGCTTTCTCGCTCGCGAGGCAGGCGCCCATCGGGAAGCCGCCGCCGATGCCCTTGGCCGAAGCCATGATGTCCGGGACGACGCCGTAATGCTGGTAGCCATAAAGCTGCCCCGTCCGGGCGACGCCGCACTGGACCTCATCGAACACGAGCATCAGATCATGCTCGTCGCAGGCGGCGCGCAGGCCGGCGAGGAATTCGTGGGTCGCGGGCCGGATGCCGCCCTCGCCCTGGATCGGTTCGAGCAGGAAGCCTGCAGTATTTTCGTCGATCGCTGCCAATGCCGCGTCGAGATTGTTGAATTCGACGACCTTGAAGCCCGGAAGTAGCGGCGCGAACCCCTCAATCATCTTCTGCTGATCGGTGGCGCTGATCGTCGCCATCGTCCGCCCGTGGAAGGCGTTCGAGAACGTGATCAGGTCGTGCTTGTGACCATTGCCCTTGGCGTAATGATAGCGGCGCGCGGTCTTGATCGCGCATTCGACGGCCTCGACGCCTGAATTGGTGAAGAACACCGTGTCGGCAAAGGTCAGGTCGCACAGCCGCTTCGCGAACGCCTCGCCCTGCGGCGAGCCGTAGAGGTTCGACACGTGCATCAGGGTAGCGGCCTGCTCCTGGATCGCCTTGGTCAGGTGCGGATGCCCGTGGCCGAGGATATTGACCGCAATGCCCGCGGCAAAGTCGAGGTACCGCTCACCCTGCTCGCCGTAGAGATAGGCTCCCTCACCACGGACCGGGCGGACCGGCGAACGCGGATAGACGGGCATGAGCGGCGTGATGGCCATGAAAAGACGGCTCCCTTTTAGCGGCAGTGTTGCGTGCCGAGGGCTATAGCCAGCGGTCCGAAAAAGGGCAAAGCGCCGCGCGCCCGCGTAACGAAAAAGGCGCCCCGGAATACATCCCGGAGCGCCTTCTCCTTACGCAACTAACGCAAATTTAGTCGCGGTCGCCGCCTCGGCCCCAATGACCGTCACGGTCGTTGTAGCCATAGCGGTCGCGGCCGTAGCGATTGGACATCGCGACCTGCACGCGCTGCTCGAGGTTCGTGATCCGGACCTGGATCTCATTGGCCTCGTAGGGATTGAGCCCATTCCGGCTGACCTTGCGCAGGCGGCGTTCGATGTCGTTCGCCTGGTCGCGCAAGCGGTCGGCACTGCGCTCCCCGATCCGGTCGCGGCGGTCGAGACGGCTGATTTGCCGCTCCACGTTGTCCAGCCGGACCTGCAGCGCACGGGCCTGCCCGTAGCCATTGTTGTAGCCGTAGCCGTACGGCGCGGGCTGCTGAGCCGGGTAGTACTGGGCAGCTGCGGGGCTGGCGGCGACAATCGCGGCACCTGCGGCGGCCAGGGAAAGAACGAACTTACGCATCACGGCTCTCCTTCGTTTGAGCACTTCGTTGATGCGTATGTTGTGCGCGCCTTCACTTGATGGGCGTCTGAACGTTCTCGTTATGAACCGTTCAACTTCGTAAACGCGCTAAACCGTTGAATTCGCTCAAAGCGCCACCTGCAGTGCGGCGGTGAGGCCTGAACGAAGGCCCAAGAGACCTCCGGCAACATGATTCCTGTCAGGATCGATCGCATGCGATTCGCCGCGATCAGTTCTTGATCTTCCAGCCCTTCCTGAGGAGCGCATAGCAAGTCGCCCACAAGGCCATATTCAGCGCCAGCAGCCCGAGGGTCCCCACCCACAAAGGCGAATCGCTGGTCCCGAGGAAGCCCGCGCGGAAGCCAGAGATGACGTAGAAGAACGGGTTGGCGTGACTGACCTTCTGGAACGCCGGTGAAAGCTGGTGCACCGAATAAAAGGTGCCGCTGAGCAGCGAGAGAGGCGTGACGACGAAGTTCGTGACCGCTGCGGCATGATCGAACTTCTCCGCCCAGACGGAGGTCAGCAGTCCCAGGAACGACAGGAGCAGCGCGCCCATCAGACCGAACCAGAAGACGAGCTCAGGGCGCCGGATATCGACCGACACGCCCGGCCACAGAAGCATTGCGAGCCAGACCGCGCCGCCCACCAGGAAGGCCCGCGTCACCGCCGCCCCGATCAATCCCGCGATCAGCTCGCCCGTCGACAGCGGGGGCATCAGATAATCGACGATATTGCCCTGGATCTTCCCGACCAGCAGCGAGAAGCTGGAATTGGCGAACGCGTTCTGAAGCATCGCCATGACGATCAGCCCCGGTGCGATGAAATTGGCGAAGGGCACCCCCATCACCATCTTCCCGCCGCGCCCGAGCGCCACCGTGAAAATCGCCAGATAAAGGAGCGTCGTGATGGCCGGCGCCCAGACGGTTTGCATCTGGACCTTGAAGAACCGGCGGACCTCCTTGATATAAAGGGTCCGAAGGCCTCCCCAATTGACGCCCTTGAGCACCGGGTCACCGGGTGCGTTGCGCACCCAAATATTGGCTTGGTCGTTCACCGGTCGAGGGCCTATCGACTGGTCGCCATACGGGCAAGTTTGGAGCAGAGATTATAATGTCGTGGACTGAAGAGCGTATCGATCGCCTGAAGAAGATGTGGCACGATGGCGCCACCGCGAGCCAGATCGCCGACGAGCTTGGCGGCGTCAGCCGCAACGCCGTGATCGGCAAGGCGCACCGCCTCGGACTCGAACAGCGCCCCTCCCCGGTGAAGCCCGGCGAGGAAAAGGAATCGAAGAAGCCGGCAGCTGCCGCAGCGCCCAAGCCCGCGGCTCCGAAGGCCGAAGCGGCCAAGCCCGCGCCTGCCGCTGCCGCAGCGCCGCAAGCCTCCGCGCCCGCCGCAAACCCGCCGCGCTCCGCACCCGAAATGCAATATCGCTCGATCGGTCCCGGCGGCTTCATCCGTCAGGGTCCGGGCGAACAGCAGGCGCCGATTCCGCCTGCGCCGCCTCGCCGCCTCGTTCCGGCCAAGCCGAGCCCCGAGGTCGCCGACAAGACGAGCCTGCTCGATCTCAACGACCGCATCTGCAAGTGGCCGATGGGCCATCCCGGCGAGCCCGACTTCCACTTCTGCGGCCAGCAGGCCAACCCGGGCTTCCCTTATTGCGTCCAGCATTGCGGCGTTGCCTATCAGGCGCAGCTGCCGCGGCGCGACCGCCGCCCGCCGCCCCCCTTGCCTTTCGGCGGCCCCAGAGTCCGTTAACCCGGGGCGGCAGCGTTGGGCGAGCGTACGCTCCTCGAATGGTGGCGTGCGCCGCTATGGCTGCTGCAGGTCGGCACCGGCGCGAAAAGCTTTGCCGATAATCCGATTCTCGGCTCCCGCCGCCTCAACGAGCGCGGCCTTCATGTCGGACGGCTGAAACTCGCCCACCGGCTCGCGTGGAGCCGCAGGCGCAGCCTGGAATCAAATGTCCCTGCCGAGTGGCGCGAGCAGTTCGACCGCGACGGCTATGTCGAAGTGCGGGATTTTCTTCCCGCGGACGCTTTCGCGTGCCTCCAGTCCGCCATTCTCGGCAGCGAGTTCGACAGCCGCGAGCATCAGCAAGGCGACACGATCACGCGGCGAGTCCCGATCGGCCCAGAGCTGGTCCGAGCGATCCCCGAACTTGCTCAGCTACTAGACGACAGGCGCTGGAAGTCCGTCCTCGCGTACATCGGCTCTACCGGAAGCGAACCGCTTTACTACGTGCAGACCATTGCCACGGGCCACGCGCCGGGCGCACCCGATCCTCAGCTGGAACTGCACTCCGACACCTTTCATCCGTCGCTGAAAGCTTGGCTGTTCCTGACCGACGTCACCGACGACGAAGGCCCCCTCACCTATGTCGCAGGATCCCATCGACTGACCCCCAAGCGCCTCGCCTGGGAACAAGCGCGCAGCATCGGAATCGGCGAGAGCGACCATTTGTCCCAGCGCGGCTCGCTGAGGGTTTCAGCGGACGAGTTAGCGGCGCTCGACCTCCCCCAGCCGACGCGGTTCGCGGTGCCTGCAAATACAATGGTCGCGATCGACACCTGCGGCTTCCACGCACGCGGAGATTCCAGCCGCCCGACGGTTCGCGTGGAAATCTGGGCCTACTCGCGCCGAAGCCCTTTCGTGCCCTGGTCGGGCTTCGACCTTCTGTCATGGAAGCCGCTCGCCATCCGCCGCGCGACCTGGTTGCCGTCGATCGTCGACCGGCTCGATCGCCTCGGCTGGATGAAGCAGCATTGGAAGCCGGCCGGCCGCCGCCGCCCAATCGATCCTTAAGCGCTCGTCCCGGAATCGCCGAGGAAGCGGCGCACTCCACTCGTGAACGTCTCCCACGCGGGTTCGTCGGCGAGCAGGATGTGGTTCCGGCTTTCGAGCGGGACGAATTGCGCGTTCGGGATGCTTCCCGCCAATTCCGCTCCCTGGGCGAAGGGCACCGCCTGATCGCTCCTCGAATGAAAAATCAGCGACGGCGTTTCGACCTTGGGCAGCAGGTCGCGGACATCGATCAGCGACAGCGCCCGCTGGAGCCGGACTGCATTTTCCGGCGATGCCGAGAGCCGCTGCATCTCATTGAACCAGCCCATCTGCTTGGGCGATGCGTCCGGGATGTAGTGATTGGTGAAGAGCTGGCGGTAGGCGGGATTGTCCGCTCCCCAGCCAACCTCCGTCAATGTCAGCATGGCCTCCCGTCGGGCGATCTCCGCAGGGTCGGCTCGGACCGCCCAGCCCGCGGCATAGCCATTGCAGATGATGAGCCGCCGGACTCGCTTCGGGTGGCGCACCGCATAGGCCACCGCGACCGCCGCGCCCTGGCTGATCGCCAGCAGGTCGAACTGATCGACGCCGGTTTGCTCGACGACGCATTCCAGGTCCTGGACGAATGCGTCGAACGACAAATCGGGCGTGTCCCAATCGCTGAGGCCGTTTCCGCGCTCGTCATATCGGATCAGCGAGCGGCCCCGCGTGAGCTCTTCGATCCAGTGCCGCCAGAGCGGGCTGTCCCAATCGTGCTGGATATGGTTCAGCCAATTGGCCGTCTTGATGAGCGGCGGCCCATCGCCGGTCACCGAATAGGCCAGCCGGGTCCCGTCCTTTGCCTTGGCGTAGAGGACTTTCTGCGGCGGCAGCTCCACGCGCTGGGCCTTCTTCGCTTCCGCTTCTAGTTCCGCTTCGACACGCTTTCTCCACGCCGCTGGCGGGATTCCATATTCGCGCTTGAAGGCGCGGTTGAACGCGGCCTCGCTGCTGAACCCGACGGCATGGGCGACGCTGGCCGTGTTCTGCTTTCCATCGCGCAGCAGGTTGCACGCCATGCGCATCCGCCAGAGCGCGCAATAGCGCATCGGGGATTCGCCGATCAGCTCGGCAAACCGCTCGCCGAGGATCGATCGCGACACGCCCGCCTCGCGCGCCAGCGTCTCGACGTCGAAATCCTCCGCATAATGATTGTGAATGATCGACAGCGCTTTCGACACGGCGGGATCGGTCATCCCCCGTAGCCAGCCTCTCGAGCTTGCCGGCAGCGTTTCGACATATTCCCGAATCGCCTGTCCCAGGAACAGTTCGGCGAGGCGGGCCACGACTTCGGGCGACGGCTTGCTTTCCGAGAGGAAGCGCAGGGAGCTTTCCAGCCATTCCGCCTGCTGCTCGTTCGCGTGGAGCGTCAGCATCGGCGGGAGCGCCTCGACCAGCGGATGATCGTTGGCGTCGAGCGAACCCAGGAATCCGCACCAGACCTCAGTCTTGTCGCCCGCCGTGCCGGTCGCAACGCGGTGAACCCCGTCCGACGTAATCCAGCTGATCTCGTTGACCTCGGCGGGCTTGAGGCCAACGCGGCTGGCCAAAAGGTGGGGCTCGTTCCTCGGCAGAAGGACGATGTCCCCCGCCCCCAGCTCGACCGGAGCCATCCCCTCGACCTGCGCGACGGTCCGGCCCGAACGGACGTAATGATAGCTGATCATCGTCTTCGGTGTCGGGAACCAGGGCGAGCAATGATCGGGCGTGAATTGCGCACGCACGCAATAGTCGCCGCTGAACTCGGCATCGATGACTACGCCTCCGCTCAGGCGGAGCGAGCCTAGGATCTCGTCGAGAACGTCCACGAATCGCCCTGTCCCGCATACGTATGCGGCGTTTCGGTCAAATTATCCGGCAGCGCAGTCATTTTGGCAAACGGCTGTCTCGCATACATCCTGATCATCAATTCCGGCAATCGATTCTGACTTGGGCAAGCACTGCTTTCCGAGATGGGAGAGATCATGCCGGCTGAAGAAGGGAACGAGAGATGACTGACAGTAACGACAACGTGAAGGCGCACCGAATGGTGACGTTCTTCTTTGCGTTCGTGGCGGGGATGTCCGCCGTGTCGACGGCGGTTGCGCCGGCAATTCTGCATTGATCGGAGGACTTCATGTACCACGACTTCAATTATGAGGCGACGCTTGCGTCATCGCTTCGGGCTCAGTGGCAGCTCGACGATGTGCTTCGGGCGGACCAGGATCTCGACTTCACGCGCAACTTCATGCCCGAGAGCCTGGCTCGCACGGCGGTGCTCGAAAATTTGAATCCCTTCGAGCAGCGTGTGCTGAATCAGATCAGCGCGCATCAGTACCTTTGTATCTTCGGCGTGGTGGAAGAGTTCATTCTTCCCTTCCTCGTCGACCATGCGCGCCCTCATCTGCTCGGCGACGATTGGCGGGTCCGCGCGATCCTCAATTTCGCGAGCGAGGAAGCCAAGCACATCCACCTCTTCAAGCGCTATCATCAGGCGTTCGTGCGGGGCTTCCCGGTCGAATGTCAGATGATCGGCCCGTCGGAAGCGATCGGCGCCGAGATTCTGAAGCATGATCCGCTCGCAGTCGGCCTCGTCATCCTGATGATCGAGTGGATGACCCAGCAGCATTACCTGGGATCCATCCGCGACAACGGCGACATCGACCCGCTGTTCAAGAGCCTGATGAAGCATCACTGGATGGAGGAAGCGCAGCACGCGAAGCTCGACACGCTCATTGTCGACGCGCTCGCGGTCGGCCGCACCGAGGAGCAGATCGACAAGGCGATCGACGAGTTCTTCGAGATCGGCGGCTTCCTCGACGACGGCCTGAAGATGCAGGCCGAGTTCAATCTGAACGCCCTCGAAAAGGCGATCGGCCGCAAGGTCGAGGACCGCGAGGCGCTGCTCGCCCAGCAGCATCAGGCTGCGCGCTGGACCTACATCGGTTCCGGCATGGTCCACGAGCGCTTCCAAGATGCGCTGCAGGCCATCTCACGCCGCGCTGCCGAGCGCATTGCGGAGGCCGCACCGATCTTCGCCTGATCAATCAACCACCCCGCAAGAAGGAAGAAGAACATGCTGGACACAGTGAAGACCGAGCGCGTGAACGGGCTCGACCTCAAGGCTCTCGGCGAAGTCGTCGAAGCGATCGGTCAGGATCCGGGCCAGGCGAAGGTCGCGTTCAACGTGACCACGCGCTGGGCAGGCCAGACCCGCAGCGAGACGTTGGTCGAAGGCTATACGATCGGTGGCGAGCGGGTCACCCGCACGCACAAGATCGTCGCCGACGAGCCCTTCGAGCTGCTGGGCGGCGACAGCGCCCCCAACCCGCAGGAGCTGCTGATGGCGGCGTTCAATGCCTGCATCACGGTGGGTTATGTCGCCGGTGCGTCGCTCCAGGGCATCACGCTCGAAAGCCTCGAGATCCGCACCCGGGGCGAGCTCGACCTGCGCGGCTTCCTCGGCCTCAGCGAGGACGTCATCCCGGGTTATGAAGAGATCGAGTACGAGGTCCGCATCAAAGGCGACGGTAGCGCCGAACAGTTCGCGGCGATCCACGACAACGTCCTCAAGACCTCGCCCAATTACTTCAACGTCAGCCGCCCGGTCCGCGTCAATGCGACGCTGAGCGTCGGCTGAGGAGAACAGTCATGCACCGCATCATGATTGCTGCTGTAGCAACAATGCTCGCGACGCCGGCTTTGGCCGACCAGCGCATCGTCATCGCGCATGGCGTGCCGATCGCCCGGGTCAGCTATGCAGGCCTCGACCTCAAATCTGGCGGCGGACGCAAGCAGATGGCGCACCGAATCCGCGTTGCCGCCGAGAAGCTGTGCCTCGGCGCCGTCGTCGAGACCGAGGCCGGAAAGAACGGCTGCTACGTCGCGGCCGTCACCAGCGGCCTCACCCAGATGAACGCTTTGGCCGGCCTGTAACAGCCGGCCCCCCGGGCGCGCCTCCCCCCTCCCTAGTCCCCAAGGCGCGCCCGGGATTCCTCCAGGAGCAATCGAATGCCTGACACCTACATCGTGCCCAACCCCAACAAGGCTTTGTGGGAAAAGGGCGATTTCACCCGGATTGCCGAGACCATGCGCCAGAGCGGCGAAGAGCTGGTCGACAGCCTCGACCTCCGCGCCGGCATGCGAGTGCTCGACCTCGCATCCGGCGACGGAACGACGGCCATCCCCGCCGCCCGCACCGGCGCCGAGGTACTCGGCATCGACATTGCCTCCAACCTCGTCGACGCGGGCAACGCCCGCGCCCGGGGAATGGGCCTCCACAACCTCCGCTTCGAGGAAGGCGATGCGTCGAACCTCGCCGGCATTGCCGACAAGAGCTTCGACCTCGTCGTCAGCATCTTCGGCGCCATGTTCGCGCCGCGTCCACAGGACGTCGCGCGGGAGATGGTGCGCGTGACCAAGCCCGGCGGTCGCATCGTCATGGGTAACTGGATCCCGGGCGACCCCACCCTGGTCGCACAGATCCTGAAGATCAGCGCGGCTTACACCCCGCCTCCGCCCGCGGGCTTCGTCAGTCCCATGACTTGGGGCGATGAAGCGCAGGTGCGCGAACGCTTCGAGGTCGCCGGCATCTCACCGAACGGGGTGAAGTTCGAGCGGTCGACCTGGTTCTTCCGCGACGAAGGACCGGCGACCGGCCTCTTCGAGACGTTCCGCCACTTTTACGGCCCGACCATGAACGCCTTCGAAGCCGCCGCGAAGGACGGCCGCGAAGAGCTGCTCGCGTCGGAGCTCCGCGCTCTGTTCATCGAGCAGAACCGCGGCTCCGAGAACACCGCCATCCCCGCGACCTTCCTCAAGGTCAGCGTCAACGTCGGAAGGAATTGATCATGCGACACCTGCTGGAGGACCCTGCATTTCCCGACATCGTCGGCGAATGGGCGCGTTGCGATGCTCTCGACGATTGCGACTACGCCAACGACAATGCCGGCGACGAGGATGACGACTTCGCGGAGATCTTCCTCATGGAAATCGCCCGCCGCGAAATCGAGGCCACCCGTGCCTGGTAACGAAGGCCATAACAAAAGCCCCGGAGAGCGCGGCTCCCCGGGGCTCCTTTCCCGCCTAAGCGAGATGGTTCAGGCGTTCTCGGCCTCCGCATCGACCGTCTGCTTCGAAGCAGGCTTGTCGATGGCGCGGTCGGATTCGCCGATGTTGATCTTCCTCGGCTTCATCGCCTCGGGGATCTCGCGCACCAGCTCGATGGCGAGCAGTCCGTCCTTCATGTCGGCGCCTCGGACCTGGATGTGGTCGGCGAGCGCGAACCGGCGCTCGAACGAACGCGTCGCGATCCCGCGATAGATGTAATTGTTGCCGCCTGATCCGCCGTCCGAATCCTCCTTCTTGCGGCCCGACACCAGCAGCACGTTCTGTTGCGCCGTGATGTCGATCTCGTCGGGCTTGAACCCGGCGACCGCAAGCTCGATCCGGTAATCATTCTCGCCGAGCTTGATAAGGTCGAAGGGCGGATAATTCTCCTGCCCCTGCCCGAACGTATTGTTCTCGAGCATGTCGAACAGCCGGTCGAAACCGACGGTGGAGCGCCGATAGGGCGCAAAGTCGAATGCACTACGCATAGTCATGTCCTCCAATTGAGCGACTAGGCGGAGCAAAGATGCGCGTGCGGGCGTCTTCGCCCCGTCACCGGCCCCGTCATGGCAGCCGGCAGCACTGATTTGGAATGGCCGCTTATTGTTTCAAGAGGCGTCGACGTCAGCTTCGCTGTGGGGCCGGAGAATCGACCCGATGACCCGTGAGAACATCACGATCGAGGAGCTTAGAAGGCCCATCAGCCCGAGCAAATAAGAGCCAGCCAAGAGCTCCCCCGGAGCTCCGAGGGCGCACGCCACGAACCCGGCCACGGCCGCCAGCAGACAAAGCGCGTTAAGGACTGTGGTGCTCCTGCTGAATCCCGGCAGCTTCCGAAACCGGATCGACCGCCTGGTCGAAGATGGCGCATTCACCAGGAATATCGCCAAAGCGGCAATGGCGGCGCCGCGCAGGCTCCACGGATCGCCGAACGAGAGCGCGAAAAACGTGGCCGGAAGCAATCCGAGGAATGTCGCGGACAAGCTGACCTGCAGCATCATCGACAGCCGCGAGGCATCGACCCTGGCGTCGTCCCCGCCCCGGCGCCTGCCAAGGCCGCTCGCGAGGCTTCCGAAACCGGCGAAGGCGCCCGCGATCTGCGCGATGACAGGATAAAGCTCGACAGGATCCGCCGACATCGCTCCGCCCCCAATCCGTAGCGCATGAGTAAGGCGGCCGCTGCCGGATATCCACAGCTCGTTGGCTTGACCGCTTGGCACCGTGGAAACCGTCGCCCTATACCGTCCGGCAAATGTCCGACCTGTTTTCGTCCAACGCTTCTTCCACGCCCGACAGCTACGACGCTTCCGCGATCGAGGTCCTCGAGGGCCTGGAGCCGGTTCGTCGCCGCCCCGGCATGTACATCGGCGGCACCGACGCCCGCGCGCTCCATCACCTTGCCGCCGAGGTCATCGATAACTCGATGGACGAGGCCGTCGCCGGCCACGCCACCCGCATCGAGGTCGAGCTTGGCAAGGACAACCGCCTGACCGTCGGCGACAACGGCCGCGGCATTCCGGTCGATCCGCACCCCAAATATCCCGGCAAGTCGGCGCTCGAGGTCATCATGACCACGCTCCACTCGGGCGGTAAGTTCGAGGGAAAGGCCTATTCCACCTCCGGCGGCCTCCACGGCGTCGGCGTCAGCGTCGTCAACGCGCTCTCGACCGATACGGTGGTCGAGGTTGCGCGCGAGAAAAAATTGTACCGGCAAACCTTTGCGAGGGGTGTCGCGACCTCGAAAATCGAGGAGGTCGGCGCCGCGCCCAACCGCCGCGGGACCACCGTCAGCTTCACGCCCGATCCGGAAATCTTCGGCGCGGAGTCCAACTTCTCGGCCGAGCGCCTCTACAAGCTTGCCCGCTCCAAGGCCTATCTCTTCGCCGGGGTCGAAATCCGCTGGCGCTGCGATCCCTCGCTGACCAGCGCCGAAGTCCCCGAAACCGCCGTCTTCCAGTTTCCCGGCGGACTCGCCGACCATCTCGCCGAGCAGCTCGGGGATCGACCCGCCGTCACCAACCAGCCGTTCACCGGCCGCCAGGACTTCGCTGCCGATCCGTCGGGACAGGCGCAGGGCAGTGCCGAATGGGCCGTCGCCTGGCCGCTCTATTCGGACGGCAGCGAAAGCTATTATTGCAACACCATCCCGACCCCCGACGGCGGCACCCACGAGGCCGGCCTCCGCGCCGCTTTGACCAAGGGCATCCGCGGCTTCGGTGAGCTGGTCGGTAACAAGAAGGCCAAGGACATCACCGCCGACGACGTCTTCAACGGCGTCGAACTGATGCTCTCGGTCTTCATCCGCAATCCGCATTTCCAGAGCCAGACCAAGGACCGCCTGACCAGCCTCGAGGCCGCGCGCTTCGTCGAGGCCGCGGTGCGCGACCATTTCGACCATTATCTCGCCGACAACATGGACCGCGGCCGCGCGCTGCTCGGCTCGATCCTCGAGCGCATGGACGAGCGCCTGCGCCGCCGCGCCGAACGCGAGGTCCAGCGCAAGACCGCCACGTCGGCGCGCAAGCTCCGCCTCCCCGGCAAGCTCACTGACTGCTCCTCGGACGACCCCGAGGGTACCGAGCTGTTCATCGTCGAGGGCGACAGCGCCGGCGGCTCGGCCAAGCAGGCGCGCGACCGCAAGACCCAGGCGATCCTCCCGATCCGCGGCAAGATCCTCAACGTCGCCTCGGCCACCGCGGACAAGATCCGCGCCAACGCCGAGATCGCCGACCTCAACCTCGCATTGGGCTGCGGCACCCGCGACAAGTTCAACGAGGATGCGCTGCGCTACGAGCGGATCGTCATCATGACCGACGCCGACGTCGACGGCGCCCACATCGCGACCCTCCTGATGACCTTCTTCTTCCAGGAAATGCCCGAGCTCGTCCGCCGCGGCCACCTCTACCTCGCCCAGCCGCCGCTCTACCGCCTGACCGCCGGCGCCAAGACCCTCTACGCTCGCGACGACGCCCACCGCGCCGAGCTCGAAAAGACCGAGCTCAAGGGCCGCAACGTCGAGGTCAGCCGCTTCAAGGGCCTCGGCGAGATGAACCCCAACCAGCTCAAGGAAACCACCATGGACCCGAAGACCCGGTC